>Ga0209737_10000210_pt1 | contig 52974 bp, 44 predicted proteins | sample TergutCu122P3_FD_187284 | JGI IMG/M metagenome (GOLD analysis project Ga0209737, IMG submission 187284) | Cubitermes ugandensis P3 segment gut microbial communities from Kakamega Forest, Kenya - Cu122 P3 (SPAdes) (version 2) | ecosystem: Host-associated > Arthropoda: Insects > Digestive system... | reverse complement strand
GGGGGGGGGGGGGGGGGGGGGGGGGGGGTAAAACGGCGCTTTTTCCCCCTCTCCCGCCCCTTCGGGGCACCCTCTCCCGCGAGGGGAGAGGGTGGGAAGCGTATGCGCCTGAAGCAAAGAGGCACCAGCGCCATCAGGAGCGGCGTTGGAAGATAAGGGCGGCAAAGGCCGGATATCGAGTTCGGCGATGGGGCGGGGCAACGCCAGCGTTTTGAGGAACGCGCGCGCCGGTTTCGGCGTTTCGACCGCCCAATGGGTGAGGCGGCGGGCGACATCGAGGGTTTGGGTCGGCAGCACGGTTTCCGGCGCGATGGCGCCCAGCAGATTGGGAACGAGGTACAGCGTGCCGGTTGTCATGGCGCGGGATGAGAAACAAGCGGCTGATGCAACAGCGGATTGACGCCTTCGGCGCGGAGCAGCCGCGCCAGCGCGATCAGCGGCAGGCCGATCAGGGCGGTCGGATCGTCGTTGTCGATGCGCTCGAACAACGCGATCCCGAGGTCTTCGGAGCGAACGGAACCGGCGCAGTTGTAAGGTTGCGCGGCATGAAGGTAAGCCTCGATCTCGGCATCGGTCAACGTTCGGTACGTCGTGGCGATATCGACGCGCACACTGCGGCAGCGCCGCGCCTGCGGATTGAACAGCGCCAGACCGGTTCGGAAGAGGACGGTTTTTCCCGACAAGCTCCGCAACTGCCTGCGGGCGTTGTCGAAATCGCCGGGTTTTCCGATGGCGACGCCATCGCAATCGGCCACCTGATCGCCGCCAATAATCAATGAGCGAGAAGGACAATCACTTTGCCGCGCGACCGCTCTCGCTTTGGCCTCGGACAACCGCAAAACCAGTTGCGATGGCGTTTCTCCCGGCAGCGGCGTTTCGTCGATTTCCGGCGCGCAAACGCTGAACGGCAGATTGAAACGTTTCAGCAACTCCTGCCGATACGGCGAAGTCGAAGCGAGAACCAGATGGGTGGCGGGCGGGGTGTTCATGTTTTCAGGTTTACATTTCCGTCAGAAAGAACGATACCAGATTTTCAGACGCTATCAGAAGGCGCGCGGATTTTTCTGCGTTCTGCTCCTGTCGGCATAGACGGTAAGCGCCGTTGGCGGGATAATGTTTCCATACATTCGATTTGAAGCGTTTTATCGTTATTTCACACACCATGCGAAAACTGTCTGTTCCGCCGCTCATCATGGATCGGCTCGCCCGCTGGATGCCCGGGCTGCCGGAATTGTTGAGCTACAACCGCAAACCGCTCAAGCGCGACCTCATCGCCGGATTGTCGGTGGCGGCGGTGTGTTTGCCGGTCAGTATCGCGTATGCGCAGTTGGCGGGATTCAGTCCGGTGGTGGGGCTTTACAGCACGATTCTTCCGATGATCGTTTACGCGTTCTTCGGTTCATCGCGGCAACTGATCGTCGGCCCCGATGCGGCCACTTGCGCGATGATCATGGCGACGCTGACGCCGTTGATGGTGGCGGGCGACAATCCGGAGTATTACCATGCGCTGGCCGTGTCACTGACTTTGTTCACCGGCGTTTTCTGCATTCTGGCCGGACGTTTTCGTTTGGGGTTTCTGGCCGATTTGCTGTCGCGCTCCATTCTGGTGGGACTGTTGAACGGCGTCGCGATCATCATCATCGTCGGGCAATTGGGAAAAGTTTTCGGTATTGGCGTTGAAGGAAAAAATGTCGTCAGACAACTGATTTCATTCTTCGAGCAAGCGCAAGGGCCGCATTGGCCGACATTGCTGCTTTCGTTCGGACTGGCGCTTCTTTATCTGGTGTTGATGCGCTTCTGGCGCAAAGGGCCGTCGGCGTTGATCGTGGCGGTGGTCGCAGTGGCCGTCAGTTTCGCGCTCGATTTGGCGGGGATGGGCGTGGCGGTGATCGGCGACATACCGTCGGCGCTGCCGAGCTTACGTTGGCCGGCGCTGCCGCCCGAGTCCTGGGGAACCTTGTTACCGGCGGCGGCGGCGTTGGCGTTCATCAGCTTCAGCAGCGCCACCTTGACCGCGCGCAGTTTCGCCGCCAAAAACGGTTACGACATCGACAGCAACAAAGAACTCTATGCGCTCGGCGCTTCAAACATCGCATCGGCGCTGTCGCAGGGATTTGCGATCAGCGGGGCAGATTCGAGAACCGCAGTCAACGACGCGGCGGGCGGCAAAACGCGGATGGTGCAAATATTCGCGGCGTTGGCGATTTTGCTGGTGTTGCTGGTGTTGACCTCGCCGTTGGCACACCTGCCGAAAGCGGCGCTCGGCATCATCCTGATCTTCAGCGCCATCAAGCTGACCGATTTCAGGATATACACCAAACTGCGTGAAGCCAGCGTTTCGGAATTCCGAATCGCGCTGGCGACATTGCTGGCGGTCGTGCTCATCGGCGTGATGCAGGGAATTCTGTTGGCGGTGTTGCTGGCGTTGTTGCGTTTTTTGATGCGGACAGCGCGACCGGTGGATTTTCGTCTCGGCTTGATCGAATCGCAGGGCGATTTTTATGAACTTGAACATTATCCGGACGCGAAAGAAATTCCCGGTTTGCTGTTTTACCGTTTTGAAGCATCGCTGATTTTCTTCAACGCCAATTACTTCAAGCAGCGCGTGACCGACCTGATCGAAACCTCGGAAACGCCCGTTCGCTGGGTCGTGATTGATGGGCGCTCGATCAATAACATCGACCTGACGGGCGCGTTGATGCTGTACGACCTGAGCAAAACGCTGGCGGCACGCGGCGTTGTTCTGGCGTTGACCGGACGCTCCGAAAAAATCATGAAATGGATGCGGATGCAGCGAGGCGACAACACCTCATTGCCCGTGCGGCTGTTCCAGAACCGGCGACTGGCGCTCGAAGCGTATCGCGACATGATCGCGGCGGAAGAAAAGAAACTTCCTTTATAACCACGAAAGGCACGAAGATTACGAAAAACACGAAAGCGTGCGTAGGGTGGGCAAAGCGTAGCGTGCCCACCATCAACGAAACGGTGGGCACGGCCTAATGGCCTTTGCCCACCCTACACGCTTTTTACGGTTAAAAATTTTCGTGAATTTCGTGTTTTTCGTGGTTAAAACGATTTTAAGCCGACTCACGAATCAGCGTTTGCAGCAGTTCGAGGCGCTTGGGGTGAATGCCGCCTTCGTGCAACGCTTTCTGCACGGCGCAGCCGGGTTCTTTGTCGTGTCGGCAATCACGGAAGCGGCAATGCGCGACGAGCGGCGCGATGTCTTTGAAGGCGGCGGTCAGTTCATCCGGCGTCAGGTGCGCCAGTCCAAAAACTTTCATGCCCGGAATGTCGATGATCCAGCCGGAGCGGGATGATGGCAACGGCAGCGGTAACGGGTACAGTGTTGCGGAGGTCGTCGTGTGTTTGCCGCTGCCGAGTGCTTTCGACACCGCTGCGGTTTCGCTGCGTGCGTCGGGAAAAAGCGCGTTGATCAATGTTGACTTCCCCATGCCCGATTGACCGATCAGAACGCTTTGTTGTTGTTCCAGCCAGGGACAAAGCGCGGTCACATCGTTTTTGGCGCAGGTTTCGACGACCGGATAGCCGAGTGCTTCGTACGGTTTGAGGCGTTCGCGCAGAGAGGAAAAGCCGGAAAGATCGCGCTTGTTGGCGATCAGCACGAAGCGGCAACGCGCAGCTTCGGCGGCGACGATCCAGCGGTTGAGCAGCATTTCGTCGAGCGCGATATCGGGTGCGACAACACCGAGAATCTGGGTCGCGTTGGCGGCGATCAGTTTTTGACGAATGGCGTCGGAGCGGTAAAAAAGATTTTGCCGAGGCTTTAACGCCGTGATGACGCCGCCGCCGCGGATGTGTTCGACTTCCACTTCATCACCGCAGGCCAGTGTCGTGTTTCGTCCTTTCAAAACGCAGTCGAGACGGTCGCCGCTGTCGAGCATCACTGTGTAATGGCGTCGAAAGGTTTCGACGACCAAGCCGTGCAATGTCTTGGGAGCGGTCACGTCAGCGCGGTTTGGACTAAGATGTATAAGGCAAGCAACCCCATCCCCACCCTGACCCTCCCCTTGAAGGGGAGGGAACAAGGCGGCGTCGCACGGGAGCGTGCAAAACCCAACCGAGAATGCGCTAAGGTCTGTTGACACATTTTTGCGTTCTTTGCGATTGATTGTTTTTGGTGGGTACGCTTCGCTTTGCCCACCCTACAGGGCGCGCAGGCGCGCAATCCGGATCGCCGCCGGCGGATGCGAATCGTAAAACGCCGAATGAATCGGGTCGGGCGTCAATGTTGCGGCGTTGTCCTCGTACAAACGCACCAGCGCCTGTTCCAGCGCGGCGGCGGAAGCATGGGTGGCGGCATAGGCGTCGGCCTCAAATTCGTGACGACGTGAGTAAACCGCGCCCAGCGGTGTCAGCAAAAAGATGAATACCGGCAACACCAGCATGAACAACGCCAACGCGACGCCCGGGCGCAACATGGCCGCGCTCACTTGATCGGCGGGAATGCCGAGGCCGTTGTAAAACCAGGGCTGTTGCATCAGCCAGGCCAGCAACGCCAGAAACGTCAGCGACAACAGGGCCGAAAAAACGATGCGTTTTTTAATGTGGTGGCGTTTGAAATGTCCCAATTCATGCGCCAGCACGGCTTCGATTTCATCTTCGTCCAGTCGATTGAACAGCGTGTCGAAAAACACGACGCGCTTGGCGCGGCCGAGGCCGGTGAAGTACGCATTGCCGTGGCTGCTCCGGCGGCTGCCGTCCATCACGAACAAACCGCTGGCGGTGAAACCGCAACGGGCAAGCAGCGCCTCGATGCGGGTGCGCGTCGCGCCTTCGGGAAGCGGCTCAAATTTGTTGAACAGCGGCGCAATCAGCGTCGGATAGATGACCAGCATCAACAACTGAAATCCCATGAAAACGAACCAGGCCCACAGCCACCACAACGACCCCGACACGCGCATCAGCCACAGCAGCAATGCGATCAGCGGGACGCCGATGAGCAGCGACAACAGCGTGCTTTTGAGGAGATCAACAAACCACAGGGCGCGGCTGGTGCGATTGAAACCGAAACGCGCTTCGATCCCGAAAGTGCTGTAATAAGAAAACGGCAATCCGAGAATACCGCCGATCAGTGTGACCGCGAGAAGAAGCGTGACATCCTGCCACAGTGCGCCGATGGGCAATTCGCCTGTGACGGTCATCAACAAAGCCAGGCCGCCTCCCAGCGTCCAGACAAGCAGGATCACCGCATCGACAAAAACCTCGATACGCCCCAAAGCGTGTTTGGCGAGCGTGTAATCGGCGGCTTTCTGGTGGGCGGGCAGGGCGATGCGCTCGGCAAACGCGGCGGGGACAGCACCGCGGTGCGCGGCGACATGGCGGCACTGGCGCAGCGACAGCCAATGACGCAGCACCAGCATCAGCAACAACGCAGCAAGAAAAACAACGGTAAACCACAACATGACGTAACGACCGGAAGAATATGCGACAATGAAAACATTCATTGTACTTGAAGAGGCGGCGCGATGTGGGTATGGGGGACGAAAAGAGGCGGCAAAAAGCGAGCGGGAGGCAAACATGGCGGCTGCCGATGACCGTTTGATCTGGCTGGATCTCGAAATGACCGGTTTGCAACCTGATTCCGACCGGATTCTGGAAGTGGCGATGGTGGTGACCGATGCTGCATTGAACGTCGTGGCGGAAGCGCCGGTATGGGCGGTGTATCAGGACGATGCCGTGCTGGCGGCGATGGATGCCTGGAACCAGAGCATGCACGGGCGTTCGGGGTTGATCGATCGCGTCAAAGCATCCACGCTGTCGGAAACCGATATCGAAGCGCAGGCGCTGGCGTTTTTGAACGAACACGTCACCGCGCAAACCTCGCCGATGTGCGGCAACAGCATTTGTCAGGATCGCCGTTTTCTCGCGCGCTGGATGCCGCAACTGGAAGCGTTCTTTCATTACCGCAATTTGGATGTTTCAACGCTGAAAGAACTGTGCCGCCGTTGGCAGCCGGAGATTGCGCGCGGCTTTAATAAGGATTCCAAACACGAAGCGCTGGCCGATGTGTATGAATCCATTGATGAGTTGAAATATTATCGGGAGCATTTTATCAGGTAGGGGTGTCAAGTATCAGAGGTCAGATATCAGGTATCAGAAAAACCTCTTCACGCGAAGCCATGGTTTTGTAGGGGCGGGTTTCAAACCCGCCCTTCTTACGTTCACGCGGAGAAAAATGTTCCCCTCTCCCGCAAGGGGAGAGGGTTTGGATTCTGCGACGCCGCTTCGCGTCGCGCGGGATGGTGGCTTTTTTCTTTGCGCTCTATGCGTTTCTTTGCGTTCTTTGTTGCAAATTTTTTCTGATCCCTGACCTCTGATTCCTGATACCCCCATCCCAATCCCCGCTTTCGCGAGGACAGGCTCTTCCCCCGCAAGCGGGGGAAGGGGTTTCAAACCCCCGCCCGCCTTCGGTGGGCACCCCCTTTGGAAAGCGGGCTTGCCGTTTCTTCGCGGCTTTGCGGCTTCGCGTGAGGCCAAAAAAAAGGGCAGGTTTGAAACCTGCCCCTACACGCGCAGAATGATGATTTTTTTCTTTGCGTTCTTTGCGGTTAAGAACCGTCGCGGTTCGCTGCACTCACCACGACCTATAAATCCCACATCAACACGCTGCCGCGCGGCCACGATCGAACGCCTGTGCGTTCAGTTCGGCGAGCGCCGGTTTTTTGGCGCGGAACCGTTCGACGATGCGTTCTTTGAGGACTTCCGGCGCGAACGGCAGGTTTTCGGAGATGGCGCCCATCATCACGGTGTTGACGAGTCGCTTGTCGCCCAGTTCAAGGGCGATGGCGGTGCCGTCGAAGTCGTAAACGCGCACGTTGTTTTTGCGGATGTCTTCGACGGGGTGGTGCGGGTAGGGGTAAAGCCCGAGCGAGACGATCGGCGGTTCCAGCCGGAGGCGGTTGACCATGGCGACGCCGTTCGGGCGCAGGTAATGGCACCAGCGCATGGCTTCGGCGGCCTCAAAGGCGACGAGGACATCGGCTTCGCCACGGGCGATTTCCGGCGAGTAAATTTTGGGGCCGAAACGCACATGGGAAGACACGACGCCGCCGCGCTGCGACATGCCGGCCATTTCGGTTTTTTTGGCGTCGAAGCCTTGCAGGATTGCCGCTTCGCACAAAACTTCGGAGGCGGTCATCACGCCTTGTCCACCGACGCCGACGACGAGAATATTGACGATTTGTGGGTTGTTGGTCATGGTTATTCTCCGGAGACATCGACGAGCCCGACGGTTTTTACGGGCGCTCGAGACGTCGGGACGTGGCGGATGGCTTTGGGCGCGCAGGTTTTTTCGCAGAGGTCGCAGCCGGTGCAAGCGACGGTGTCAATGCGGGCGAAGGCGAGTTCGACTTCTTTGCCTGACGGTTTGATCGCTTTTTCGCGGCGCGTCACGTGGATCGCCGGACAGCCGACTTCGACGCAGTTGCCGCAGCCGGTACACAGCGGTTCATCGACTTCGTAAGGCGTCAAGACTTTGTAGTAGTCGGTCAACACGCAGGGTTGATTGGTGATGATGACGGACGGCCCCGGTGTTTTCGTTTCTTGTCGCAGTGTTTTGAAGAGCACCGGCAATTGATAGGGATCGACGACGTGAATGCGATCCGGCGCGATGCCCAACGCTTCGACCAGTTTGGGAAAATCGACGCGCGGTGTGGGGGCGCCATGAAGGTTGCGGCCACTGCCCGGGTTTTCCTGACCGCCGGTCATGCCGACGGTGCGGTTGTCGAGAAGGAGAACGGTGACGTTGCCGCGATTGTAGGCAATGTCGAGCAGCCCTTGCATGCCCATGTGGAGGAAGGTGGAATCGCCGATCACCGCGACGATTTTTTTGTCCTCGTCTCCAGGGCCGCGCGCTTTGTCCATCCCGAGCGCGACGCCCATTGCAGCGCCCATCGAGATGCAGGTGTCCAGCGACTTCCAGGGGTGGCCTGCTCCCAGGGTGTAGCAGCCGATATCGCCGGCAATGTTGACGTTGCGCAGTTGTGAAAGTGTATAAAACACGCCCATATGCGGACAGGCGGGACACATGGTCGGCGGACGCGGGAAGACGTCCAGCGCCGCGCGTTGTCCCGTTTGTGGACTGATGCTCGGGGCTGCCTCTGCTTCCGTTGTCTGGCCGAGCAAAGGCGCCAATCCTTTGCGTAAAACCGTCGGCGAGAGTTCGCCATGCGCAGGCAACAAATCTTTGCCGTGAACAGCGATACCGTGCGCCTTGATTTCGGTTTCCACCAGAGGTTCGGTTTCTTCGGCCACGACCAGTTTTTCAACTTTGCCGGCCAGTTCGCGCACCAGATCAATCGGAAGCGGATGGGAGAAGCCGAGCTTGAGAATCGGCGCGTTCGGGAAGGCTTCACGAACGTGCATGTACGCGGCGCCGGAAGTGATGAAGCCCAGACGGGCATCGCTGCCCGGTTCAAAACGGTTGAGCGGGCTGTTGGCGGTCGCAGCGGCCAGCGCTTTGTCACGCGCCAGCATTTTCGGCACATGGTGTTGCGCGTTGCCGGGAACCATCACCCAACGGCGCGGGTCTTTGGTGAAGCTGTCGGCCACGCGATGCGGTTTGCGTTCGCCGACGGTCATCAGGCATTTGACGTGGTTGATCCGCGTGGTCATGCGCAGGATCACCGGCGTGTTGTAGGTTTCCGAAATCGTGAACGCTTCGAGCGTCATCGCGTAAGCTTCCTGGGAATCGGAAGGCTCGAGAACGGGCAGATGGCCGAAGCGTCCCCAGTAACGCGAATCCTGTTCGTTTTGCGACGAGGAGAAGCCAACGTCGTCCGCCACGGCGATCACCAGACCGCCGACAACGCCGGTCAGCGTCAGCGTCATCAGCGCGTCGGAAGCGACGTTCAGACCGACGTGTTTCATCGCGCAAAATCCGCGCGCACCGGCGAGTGAAGCGCCGATCGCCACTTCCAGCGACACTTTTTCATTCACCGACCATTCGGCGTAGAGATCGGGATAGAACGCCAGGTTTTCGAGGATTTCCGTCGAGGGCGTACCGGGATAGGCGGCGGCGACACGCGCGCCGGATTCCCAGACAGCGCGAGCGACGGCTTCATTGCCGGACATCAGCAGACGCGAGCCGGCGGCAGGAGGAGTCAACAGTTTCGGATTCAACGTTTTTTCCCTTGATCAGTTTTGGATGAATGTGAGCGAATCGTGCTTACGCCATTTTCTTGCGATGGTCGATGACCCGCACGGCTTTACCCATCGAGCGCTCGACCGTACCGGTCGGATGGATCAGGACGCGGCAGGAGACACCGATAAAGTCTTTCAGGTCTTTCTGCACTTTGGCGGCGACCCGATCCATGAATTCCTGGCCTTTGGCGTAGAGCGGCGGGCTGGCTTCGACGTTGACGACCATCGAATCCAGGAATCCTTCTCGGGCGACTTCGATTTGATAGAACGGCGAGAGCGTTTCGGTGCGCATCAAAATGGCTTCGACTTGCGTCGGGAAAACATTGACGCCGCGAATGATCAGCATGTCGTCGGAACGTCCCGAAACCCGGCGCATGCGCACATGGGTGCGACCGCATTTACAGGGCGCGGCGTCCAGCACGGAAATGTCGCGGGTGCGGAAACGCAGAAGCGGGAATGCCTCTTTGGTCAGCGACGTGATGGCGATTTCACCTTGCTCGCCGTAAGGCAACGGTTCGCCGGTATCGACATCGACACACTCGACCAGGAAATGATCTTCCCACAGATGCAAGCCGCGCTTTCCTTCCAGACATTCGATGCCGACGCCGGGTCCCATCATCTCGGTCAGGCCGTAGATATCGAGCGCGTCGATGTGAAGGCGGGATTCCAGCTCGTAACGCATCTCCTCGCTCCAGGGTTCGGCGCCGAACAGGCCGACCCGCAGCGGGAGTTTGCGCAAATCGACGTTGAGCGTTTCGGCTTCTTCAGCGATATTGAGCGCATAAGACGGGGTGCAGCTTAGGGCCGTTGCTTCAAAATCGTTCAACAGCATGATCTGTCTTTGTGTTTGTCCGCTCGACACCGGAACCACCATCACGCCCAACGCTTCCGCGCCGTAATGCAACCCCAGCCCGCCGGTGAACAACCCATAGCCGTAAGCGTTGTGCAGACGGTCGCCGGGGCGCAAGCCTGCTGCGCTCAACGAACGCGCCATCATATGCGCCCAATGCGCGACATCGCGGCGGGTATAACCGACAACGATGGGTTTTCCGGAAGTGCCCGACGAAGCATGGACACGAACCACCTGATCGGTCGGAACGGCGAACATCCCGAAAGGATAGTTGTCGCGTAATTGCTCTTTCTTGGTGAACGGCAGAAGTTTCACGTCGCGCAAAGACTGGATGTGATGAGGCTTGACTTCCAGCTCATCCATCGCTTCACGGTAAAAGCGGACAGTTTCGTAACAGCGTTCTACAGTGATTTGCAAGCGCCGCAGTTGCAGGGCTTGCAAATCTTCGCGCGGCAGCGTTTCGTTATCGACATCAAAAATCATAAGCCCTCAGCCGGTTTGCGTTGGTCGGGTTAAAGGCAGAATAATACCATCAGGCATCAGGCATCAGGCATCAGGGGGCAGGGATCAGGGATCAGGGATCAGGGATCAGGGATCAGGGATCAGGGATCAGAACTTCGTCATTCCTGCTTTCGCGGGGATGACGGCTTCGTGGCGTTCAGGCAATCATTCCGTCATCAAGCCATGAAAAGGTTGCACATCAACGACCGCGCCGACGGGTTGCGAACCCGAATCCATCGGCAACACGATGAAGCAATTGGCGCGCGACATCGACGACAGAATGTGGGAACCCTGCGCCGGTATCGGCGTGACGACACATTGACCGTCTTTGATCTCGCAAGTTCCGCGCTGGAATTCAGTGCGCCCCGGCGCTTTTTTGACCGGTGCTGTCAGCGTAGCGCGGAAGGTTGGCGGCGGCGTCACCAGCGCTTGCCCTTGCAGGATCAGCAACGCCTCGCGGACGAACTGATAAAACACCGCCATCGCGCTGACCGGATTACCGGGCAGGCCGAAGAAATGGGCGTCGCCGATCATGCCGTAAGCGAGCGGTCGCCCCGGCTTCATCGCGATTTTCCAGAACAACACTTTGCCCAGTCGTTCGAGCATGGCTTTGATGAAATCCGCTTCACCGACCGACACGCCGCCGGTGGTGATGACAACATCGGCGGTATCGGCGGCGGACAGCAGCGCCGCTTCGAGCGCCTCCGGTTGATCGGCGACGACGCCCAAATCCATTGTCTCGACGCCGAGTTGTTGCAGCATTCCGTAGAGCGCGTAGCGGTTGCTGTCGTAGATTTTTCCGGCAGTGGGCGGTGTGCCGAGGCTGATGAGTTCGTCGCCGGTGGAGAAGAAGGCGACGCGCAATTTGCGGTACACCGACACTTCGCCAACGCCCAGCGAAGCGAGCATGCCCAATTCCGCCGCGTGAAGGCGCTGGCCGCAGGTGAACACCGTTGCGCCGGGGGCGATGTCCTCTCCGGCGAAGCGGCGATTTTGTCCTTCCGACGTGACCGCATCGGGCGCGAGAATGGCAACGCCGTTCTCTTCGCGCGTGTGCTCCTGCATCACCACCGTGTCCGCGCCGCGCGGCATCACCGCGCCGGTGAAAATGCGCAGGCATTGTCCTGCGCCGACTTCGCCGTCGAACGGATGACCGGCGAACGAGACGCCGATCCGTTGCAAGCGCGTTTCCTTGCCGGGCGTCACATCGGCGAAGCGCAACGCGTAACCGTCCATCGCGGCATTATCAAAGCCGGGAACGGCGATCTTCGAGACGATGTTTTCGGCCAGCACGCGACCGAGCGCTTCGCGCAAATGAACGCGCTCGATGGAACACACCGGCGCCAGACATTGACGGATGAACACGCGCGCTTTATCGACCGACATCGAATCGGGATCGTAATCCGTTGCGTGAGAGAGCGTGTTCAAAGCATCGAGCGTGTGGGGTGAGGCGTTCATGATGTATTTGTGTTTCAGGTTAGAGGGTTTTCTGTTTGGCCATGTACGCTTCCGCGTCGCTTTGTCCCCTCCCCTTCAAGGGGAGGGTTAGGGTGGGGATGGGGGGTGTTTGTCGTATACATTTAAAACCGCTTTAGCGGGACAGCGGGTGCTCGGTGATAAATTGTCGCAGAGCAGCGTCCATGCGCGTTTGCCAGCCGCTGCCTGTTGCGCGGAATTGCGTCACCACATCGCGCGACAAGCGGATGGAAATGCGCTCCTTTGTGACTTCTGCTTTCGGGCGGCCTGTACGAACCAGCGGTTTAACGGCTTCCCACTCTTCATCGGTCAACGGCGTTGCGTCGGGATCCGACATTGCCGCAGCGGTAATGGCCGCATCTTCCTCTGCGGTGGGAATCATGGTTTCGGGCTTAAGTTTCGGCATAGCGTTTCACCTCTCTCAAATTGGCTTTTCGCAGACTGATGATGCGGCGGACTCCGTCACTACGGTCAACAAACACCACATTGAAAAGGCGTTCGCCGATATAGCCCAAGCCGATCATGCGGTTTTCGCCGTAGTCCCTGCGATGGTCGAGCCAAATCACGGCGCTGTCCCACTCAAACGCTTTGGCATCGGCAAGCGACACGCCGTCGTGCTTTTCGATGTTGACGACATTTTTTGCGGGATCAAATGCGATTTTCACGGCACTTATTGTATGCACAATAATATTGTGCGTCAAGACGCCAGAAAAGAGGCGATGGCATCCAATTCATCCTGCGTGTTGATATTGCGGAAAGCGTCGGGTTGATCGTCGAAGGATACTTCAACACCGCCGATGCGGGCAAACCACAGCGCGACTTTGCGTTCGCCGTCCTGCAAATAAGCAGTGAGATCAGGCAATACGCGACGGTGCGCCAGCGCAAAAACAGGGTGCAGGCGGTCACCGGTTTTGGCGACGGCCAGCGGTGCGTCGTGTTGTTGCGCGGCGACGTACAAACGGGCGACGAGATCGCGCGGCAACATCGGTGAATCGCAGGGGGCGGTGACGACCCAGGGTGTGCGCGCCTCGGAAAGCCCCGCATGCAGACCGGCGAGCGGGCCGGGATATTTTCCCCTCACTCCTTGAAGGGGTGGGCGTTTAATTCCTCCCTCTTCCGGCCTTTCGGCCACCCTCTCCCGCAAGCGGGAGAGGGGAAGATGGTCAGCTCCTGCCGTGCCCCCTTTTGAAAGGGGGTGTCCGTTGGAGACGGACGGGGGTTTGTCGGGGTGTCCTTCCCCGCGCGGGGGGAGAGGAAGTTGCGCTTGAGCCGAAGCAACGCTAAAAGAATCGGGTATCACCGGATAACCGAAAGCGGCGTAACGCGGCAGATGCCGGTTGGCGTTAATCAGAAGCGCGCCGACCTGCGGACGCAAACGTTCAATCACATGCGCAGTCAGGGTGCGGTGACCAAGCAGAAGAAGCCCCTTGTCCACGCCTCCCATCCGGCGGCCTTGACCGCCGGCGAGAATGAGGCCGGTGATAGCCATTTTCCCCTCTCCCGCTTGCGGGAGAGGGGTGGGGGAGAGGGTGGTGGGAAAAGGGTTGTTTTCCGCAGTTAGCATCGGAATTCACATTCCCTGTCGGTCATTTGAAATACGGTATCGCCCATCATCGCAAAACACTTCAACCCCCGATATACGACATCTCGATCTTCTTGACGCGCGGGGTGTTGGCGGTTCGTATTTCGGAATAGTTGTCGTTGCGGTTTTGCCAGAGCGCGGCGATGGCGCGGATCAGGGTGTCGTCGTCGGCGCCGTCGCGCAGCAATGCGCGAAAATCGTAACCTCGGTCAGCGAAAAGGCAGGTGAACAACTGGCCGTTGGTGGACAGGCGCATTCGTGTGCAGTCGCGGCAAAATGCTTGTGTGACGGAGGCGATCACGCCGATTTCGCCGCTGCCGTCTTTGAAGCGCCAGCGTTCGGCCACTTCGCCCTGGTAGTTGGGATCGACGGGTTCGAGCGGGAATTCGGCGTTGATGATGTCAACGATCTCGGCGGCGGAAACCACGTCGTCCATTCGCCAGCCGTTGGTGGCGCCGACATCCATGAATTCGATGAAGCGCACGATGTGGCCGCTGCCTTTAAACGCGCGGATCAAAGGCAGAATCGCGTTTTCGTTGACGCCGCGCTTGACGACGGTGTTGATTTTGATCGGTGTCAGTCCGGCGCGGGCGGCGGCGTCAATGCCTTCGAGTACGCGGGCGAGCGGAAAATTCACGTCGTTCATCCGGCGGAACGTGGCGTCGTCGATCGCGTCGAGGCTGACGGTGATTCGTTGCAGTCCGGCGTTGCGCAGGCTTTGCGCTTTTTTGGCGAGGATCGAAGCGTTGGTGGTCAGCGTCAGGTCGATGCCGTCAATCGCCGCCAGCATTTCGATCAGCCGTTCGATGTTTTTGCGCAGCAGCGGTTCGCCGCCGGTCAGCCGGATTTTGCGCACGCCCAGACGGGTGAACAGTTGCGCCAGCCGGGCGATTTCTTCAAAACGCAGGACTTCGTCGTGCGACAGAAAAGCATGGTCGCGGCCAAACGCATCTTTCGGCATGCAGTACGTGCAGCGAAAATTGCAGCGATCGGTCACCGAAATGCGCAGATCGTGCAGCGCGCGTTGCCGTTGGTCGAGCAGGGGAGACGGCAAGGTTTCGGGCGGGGCAAGGCGCATGTTGCGCAGGGTTTGCTGAAATTGTTGCTGCGCGAATTCCGCGGCGTCGAGCAGAGGGATCGTTTTCGTCATGGGAGCTTGCTCCCGCCAGCACATAGGTATCTATGCAAGTGTGGCGTCATTCCCGCGAAAGCGGGAATCCAGAAAAGCGGCCTCGCGAACATGGAAAAAGCGTGTTTCGCCGATGCAACGATTGGGGCGTTTGCGTTTTGAATGGCTGGATCCCCGCTTTCGCGGGGATGACGGAATCGCTCTTCGTGGCCTCGCGGCTGCGCTTTGCTCCCCTCTCCCCTTGTGGGAGAGGGGGGGTAGGGGGAGAGGGGTAAAACGACCATTGCCCTCTCTCCCGCCCCTTCGGGGCACCCTCTCCCGCGAGGGGAGAGGGTGGATATTTCGTCGGCTGGTAAAATCATGTCTTTCCGCGACCGCCGAGCCGCCGCCGGTGGGTTGATGGCGGTCGGGTTGACGGCTGGCTGGTGGGTTGCCGAGCGGTTGACTGCCGACCGGTTGGTTGTCGGCTGGCCGAATGCGATACGCCGGAAGCGCCGCGCGGTTGCCGCGCCGATGGTTTTGTTAATGATTTTGTCTGCGAGAACGGCGGTTTTCCGCCCGCTTTAGGGGCGCCGAAGGAACTGCCCGTCGCAAGGGAACCGCGTGAACCACGACCCGCAGGCTGCGGTGAACGGCGGCGGTTGGTGGGTGCTTCGTCGCTGGGTCTGTCAGAATGAGCGTCGGAAAAAGTTTTCCTGCCGGATGGACGCGGTTGCCGCGCCGAAGGTTTTTCCTGCGGGAACGGCGATTTCCCGCCCGTTTTATGGGCGCCGAAGGAACCGCCCGTCGCAAGGGAACCGCGTGAACCGCGACCCGCAGGCTGCGGTGAACGGCGGCGGTTGGTGGGCGCTTCGTCGCTGGGTCTGTCAGAATGAGCGTTGGAAAAAGTTTTCCTGCCGGATGGGCGCGGTTGCCGTGCGGGTTGCCATTCCGGCTGTTGCGCCTGCTCTCTGGCTTGCCGAGCCGACAGCGGTTTGATCGCCTGCCCATGACGGCTGATCGCGCCGGGGAGCGCTGCCTTTTTCGCGGTTTTTGAGGCGGCTTTTTTCGCGGGACGCTTGGCCGGTTTTGGCGCTGCTTCCTTCTTCGGCGGCGCCGGACGCCAGAGAACGATCAATTTGCCCAAGTGTTGTACCGGCGCACAGGCCAGTTGATGACAAACGGCGAGTTGCAAGGCTTCGCGTTCGGCGCGGTCATCGTTGAAAATGCGCACTTTGATGAGTTCATGGGTGTTCAGGGCATTGTCGATCTCGCGCAGCACAGCGGGCGTCAGCCCGTGCTGGCCGATCATGACAACGGGGGTAAGCGTGTGCGCCTGAGCGCGCAAGGCGCGGCGTTCGGTGGGGGTCAAGGTCAACATCCGGTAAGTTTACCTGATTCAGGGGGGTAGAGGTCAGAGATCAGAAGTCAGAAGTCAGAAGTCAGAAGTCAGAAGTCAGCGCATAGGTCACTCGCCATGTATCATCAGAAACCCGGAGGGTAGCGCAGTATGCCCGCAGTATGCTGCTTGACTAGAGCAAAAACGCCTCCGGGGAAACCGGGGCGATTCAGCGTCAGCTCACGCGCGCAATCAAATCGTGTTCTGTGGCCGCTTCGATGTTGACCTGAACGAACATTCCCGGAAGCAGGCGGTGACCATCGGCGATTTGTACGAGGCCGTCGATTTCAGGCGCGTCGGCGGCGGACCGCGCCAGCGCGATGACGGTTTTTTTGCGGCCTTGTTTAGCCTGCTTTGGCTGTTTGGCTTGCTTTAGCTGTTTAGCTTCTGCCAGTTGATCGACGAGCACGGTCATCGTCTGACCGATCTTGTTTTGCAGGCGTCGGGCGCTGATCGCGGCTTGTGTTTCCATGAAACGCGCCAGACGTTCCTGTTTGACTTCTTCGGGAACGGCGTCGGGCAAAGCGTTGGCGGCAGCGCCGTTCACCGGCGAATACGGGAAAGCACCGACACGATCGAGTTGCGCCTCTTCAAGAAATTGCAGCAGCGTTGAAAAATCCTCTTCGGTTTCTCCCGGGAAGCCGACGATGAACGTGCTGCGCAAAGTTAGTTGCGGCAAAGCGTGTCGCCAGACGCGAATGCGGTCGATTACTTTCTCCGGCGCCGCCGGCCGTTGCATCGCTTTCAGGATGCGCGGGCTGGCGTGTTGCAACGGCATGTCGAGATAGGGCAGAAGCCCGCCCTCGCTTTCCGCCGTGCCGCGCATCAGCGCCACCAGATCATCCACGTGCGGATAAGGATAAACATAATGCAGCCGCACCCAGGCCTGATGGGCGCGACCCAGCGCATCGAGTTCCTGCGCCAGAACGGCGATGCGGGTTTTCAATGGCCGCCCCTGATGGAAGCCGGTGCGGTAACGAACATCGGCACCGTAAGCGCCGGTATCCTGCGAGACGACGAGCAACTCGCGCACACCGGCGTTCAACAATTTTTCTGCTTCACTGACGACATCGCCGATCGAAAAAGAAACGAGCGAACCGCGCAGGCTGGGAATGATGCAGAACGTGCAATGGTGGTTGCAGCCTTCGGAAATTTTCAGATAAGCGTAATGGCGCGGCGTCAGCTTGATGCCTTGCGGCGGGATGAGATCGACGAACGGTTCATGTGGGCGCGGCAGATGCGCGTGGATCGCTTGCAACACCTCATCGGTCGCGTGCGGGCCGGTGACGGCAAGAATGTTCGGATGAACCTCGCGCACAAAAGAACCGCCGTCGCGCGCGCCCAGACAGCCGGTGACAATGACTTTTCCGTTTTCGGCAAGCGCTTCGCCGATCGCCTCCAAAGACTCCGTGACCGCCGCGTCGATGAAGCCGCAGGTGTTGACGACGACCAGATCAGCGCCCTGATAACTCTCGGCAATATCGTAACCCTCCGCTTTCAGGCGGCTCAGAATGTGCTCGGAATCGACCAGCGCCTTGGGGCAGCCGAGCGACACAAAGCCGATGCGGGGGGAGGAAGGTATGCGGGTGAAGATCATGGCGGCTTTTTCTCGAAAGAAAAACGCGCCCATTATAACGGACTAAAGGAACGGCTCTTCGGTGCTTCGTGCATTGGGAAGCATAAATTGCTGGGAAAAGATTTTCAGGAACCTATGCCAATGGGAGGTGTCCAAAGGTATGTCAAGTGATTTTGAAGCGGTCGGCACAGGCCGCGTAAAAAAAGTGTTTCGACGATGGGGGCATCAAATGAAAAATGGGCGAGAGCGAGGATTTACGCTGATTGAGGTGATGGCGGTTGTCGCCATTATCGGAATCCTTGCGACGCTCGCTTATCCGAGCTACAGGGACTACATCATTCGCGGGCGAATCCCCGAGGGGTTGGCGTTGTTGTCGAACGAGCGGATTGCGATGGAAAAGTTTCTCGCGGATAACCGTGCGTATCACGTCGCGCCGGGAGGGGCGCACGCATGTACGCGTTATCCGGTGGCGACAAAATATTTCAACGTGGCGTGCACCGGTACGCAAACGCCTACAACGTACACCTTGCAGGCGAGCGGTATCGGCAGCATGGCAGGCTTCACTTACACGATAGATCAAGCTGGCCTCAAGCAGACGACGGGCGTCGGAGCGGGATGGGGCGTCACGACGCCTTTATCTTGCTGGGTGTTGAAAAGGGATGGGAGTTGTTAGAACTCCTCTTGTGATGGGATGTCTGACGAATGGACATGAGCGAAGTCGTGAAAACGCGCCGGTACTCTGAAGGGTTGACACTGGTTGAATTGATGACGGTGCTGGCTGTCCTGGCGTTGTCGTTACTGTTGGCTGCGCCGTCCATCGGTCAGTATCTGGAGGATCGCAAAGTCAGAAACGTTGCCGAGTCGCTTTTTTATGGAATGCAAAAAGCGCGATGGCAGGCGGTGCAGACGAATATCCAAACCCGGTTCGTGTGGTCAGGAGCGGGATGGACGGTATCGCAACTCGACATGGCGACGTTGACCCCGATAACGCCGCCATTGGAAACGTTTGATTGGGGCGTTGGCGGGAACAACAACTGGTCTTCCGTTTCTGTCGCGGCGGTGTCGGGCGGCGCGACGCTAGCGAGCGCAGCGGTGACGTTTGACGGCATGGGCAGGGTGGTGTTTCCGGAGTCGCCTGCGATCCCGCCGCCGAATCGGTTTGATGTCAGCGGGCGATCCGGGAGCAGGGCGTTTCGTGTTGTGGTGGATGGCGGCGGCGGTGTGCGGGTGTGCGATCCGCAGCTTCCTTCATCCGATCCGAAGGGGTGCAAGTGAAGGCGAGGAATGAAAAATGAATGCCTCACGCGAAGGCGCGAAGAGATATCAAAGAAGTTTCTGAGAAAAAGAGAAAAAGATGGAAGGTCGAAAACAAAAACCCTGGAAACTGATTAGAAGGATGCAAGGTTCCTCGTTGGTGGAAGTGTTGGTCTCCGTGCTGATTTTTTCCTGCGGGATGCTGGCGATGGCCGGATTGCAGGCGGTGTCTTTTAAAAATACGGGGGACGTGCAGTATCGGGCGGAGGCCATTCATCTGGTGAACGCGTACGTGGGAAAGATCAAGGCGATGACGCCTGCGGCGATGTCGGGCGGCGCCGGTCAGGTGGCGTCGCTCTTCGAGTCAGGAGGAAATGAGTTCGGTCTTTTTGAAAACGAACTGACGAAGAAACTGCCGGGAGCGGGTGCGCCTGTCGTCCATTTCATGGCGGACGCCAACCTTCCGGGAGAAACGAGGCTGGTTGAAATCACGGTGACCTGGCAGACGCCGGGGGAAAACGCAATCCGCCGATACACGCAGACCAGCGTTATCGGGAATAACTGAAGCGGAACCATCAAGCGCGTATGCGCAAGCGCCGGAGAAGGATAAGAAAAAGTGAGATGGAAAAAAATGCGACGGGGCAACCAACAAAACGGTTTTTCTCTTGTTGAGCTGATGGTTGGTGTGATCATCGGATTGCTGGCGATGTACGCCAGTTTTCGTATCTTTGAAAACGTCGAGAGAAATTACCGCGCGACGGAAACGACCAACGAAGCGCAGATGGCGGGGCTTTACGCGACTTTTGCGGTCAGTCAGGAGTTGAGCAATGCCGGCGCGGGAGTCATGAGCAATTTTGGAAGCTTTCAAGCGTGTACGGCGGTTTCGGTTTTTCCCAACAACGATGCAGGGAGTTCGCCTATTCCTTTGTATCCGCTGCCTGCGGCGATCATTCCTGCCGATGGTGGCTTGTCGGATGATCTTTTTGTCTTTTACGGCACGGGGAATTTCACCGATTTGCCGATGTCCGTGACCGAGATTCATACGCCGCAGCGTTTTTCTCTGGCGGCGCCTCTTGGGTTGGCGAATGGAAGCATTCTGCTTGCGGCGACAGGAACCCATTGCGCAGCTTTTTCGGCGCAAACCGTCACGCCGCCCGACGACAGCGGACGGGTGGATGTGACGATCGGCGCAGGACAGTTTTTGGGAAGCATGAGCGCCGGGGATTCTCTGGTCGATATGGGGAACGTCGTCAGACGCCGTTTCTTTGTCGATGAAAACGAAACACTGCAAATGGAAATATGGCAGGTTGACGCCGCGGCAGGCAACAACCACTGGCAAGTGACGAGAACGGTTCCGGTAGCCTCGAACGTTGTCGCTTTCAAAGCGCAGTACGGTGTTGCGATGACTTCGGGCGGCGTCGCCGATGCGTGGATAACACCCGACGCGACGACGCTGGATCAGATCATGAGCGGAACGATATCGGCGCGAGATATCAGAGCGATACGCTTCGGGTTGATCGTGCGCGCGGCCGAGCCGGATATCGCATTGGCGGAGGCTCCTGATATTACGGAAACCTTTTTCGTGGATTGTCCCGGCGGCTGGACATGCAGCGCTCCTCAGGACATTCCTCTGGTGGTGTCGAAAAGCGATCAGCCGTATGGATGGCGGTACCGTAAATATGAAACAACGGTTCCTCTGCAAAACACGATCTGGAATTGAGAGAGGGAGTGGAAGCGATGAATCGGTGTGCTTATAGCGTGTCGTACCGCTCGGAGCGAGGGATGGTGCTGATCATGACGCTGCTCATACTGGTGGCGATGTTGCTTGTTTCAACGGCGCTGTTGCGTTCGAGCGATACGTCCATTCAGGTGGTCAACAACCTGTCTTTTCGTCAGGCGGCGGAAGCGCCTGCGAACATGGCGGTGGAACACGTGGTGCAGGACATGCTGAACGCAGAAACACGCCCAGCTTATTTCTCCGACCATTGGCGGAACACGGACAGCCCCGAGGGCATTCCGGCGACGCTGCTCCGAAACGGCGTGCAGCCCGGAGAGGGCACGATGGAGGTCTCCGATATGAGCGTGCGGTTTGTGGCCGAACGGATGTGCGCCGATCCGAACGCAGGACTGACGCCGGCCAACTGCATGTTGAGCAACGGGGGAGGAATGGGGACGGTGCCCGTGCATACGGATGGCGAATACAGAACCGGCAGCGGGGCGGGTTCACCCATCGTCCGCGTTTCCATTCGTGTTGACGGCGTCAGGAACACGGCGGTTTTTGCGCAGGCATTTATCAACTAGGCGGTCTCAGTGTTTTCAGGACAGAAGAGCCGTAAGGAATTTGTGATGAAACGAATACATTTCAAGAACCCGTTTCTGGCAGCGTTGCTCATGTTCGCTGTTTCTACCTTCTCGGCGTCTTCCTTTTCAGCCAATCCGAACGCGCCGGTCAAGATCGCGGACAGTCCGGTGTTTGTGGATATCAAGAGCCTTGTTCCGACGAACGTGCTGTTGCTTGCCGATGATTCAGGAAGTATGACCTGGACGCATGCGCCGGAAGGGATTGGTGATGTTGAGAGGGCGTGTTGGCGTGGTGCGGATGGAACGGTCGGCGGTGTTTTTCTTTGTTCGCCGTCCGATCGGCAATGCAAGACCATCGATGTTTGCGGGTACCCTTATCCCAATCCTTACCGCAGCACCAATCCAGCGGAGGTCAGAGAAAAAGCGGTGCAATTGTTGCCGCCGCCGTTGATGGCCGCCGGTTTCAACAAGATGGCTTATCACCCGGAGGTGACGTATTTGCCGCCGGTCTTTGAAAACCAAAGCGGCAATACCATCAGTTTTCCGTCGATGAAAGACGCGAGCAACGGCTGGACGAAGGTCGGCTGGCCGGAGAGCTTTGGCGGGATCGCGCGACCCCAGGGCGTTCCCGTCACGATCAACATGAGAGATGTGACGAAGGATTTTCCGCAAGAGCGCACCTATTTTCCGGATCAGCGATTTTCATTGCAGTTAAGGTACATGAATGGCGCAAGCGCTTCGCAACTCGCGCAACTGACGGACATCATGCCCATGCATTACTTTAAAACCAGCGTGAAATGGTGCCGTTATTACCAGTCTGTTTCGCCGACGCCGGACGGGAATCCGGTCACGCCATCGGCGTTTTATGAGGGTACTTTGTATTTGGGGTCTGCATCTCCGCAGGATTGTCAGGACGATCGCACAGCGGTGTACAAATACCCGTATTATTATTTTCCGAACGGAAAATACACGTCGCCCAACAAGGAAGATCACACCCAGTATCCTTCTTTTGAATTGGTCGTTCTGGATTATTCGAAAGGTACGGGAGAACCTGTCAAGCACACCGTCGTTGATGAAAACGGAGTGTTGCAGACGAAAAGCCGGACGTATGAGGAGGAACTCGAAAATTACGCCAACTGGTATGCGTATTACGGCAACCGAACGGCAGCGACGCGCACGGTAGCGACCTTCGCATTGGCGGGGATCGAGCCGGATCGCTGGTTGAGAATGAGCGTTGCGACGGTCAACAGCGTTGCTGGCAATACGTCCATAGAACCATTAACCGAGGTGAAAGAATTTGACCCGGACACCGTGGGGGGCAAATACCGGATTTACAAGGCGCTGCTCGAACACGAAGTGAACGCCATCGCCAACAAGGGAACGCCGCTCAAGACCGCGATGCACCGGGTTCGCGCAAAATTCGATGCGGACAAAAATCTCATTCTTCATTCTTGCCAGCGGAACTATCTGGTGGCGTTGACCGACGGTTTATGGAACGACGATTCATTTTCAGGCGTGGGGAATCAGGATTTGAAGGTTGTATCGACGCCGCCTCGGGCGGCGAATGTGTTGGGGGTTGATCTTGCTAACAATACACTTTGGCCGCGCCCCATCAGGGAAGGCGCGCAAGCCGCGAGCGATACGCTCTCCGACATTTCGCTTTATGCCTGGCTGAATGAGTTGCGCAAAGACTTTACAACATTCGATGTCGATCAAACGGCGAACGATCCGGCCGGATGGAAACACCTCAATACGCTTGCGCTAACCTATGCGGGCGAAGGAACCCTGTCGGCCAGAAATCCGAAACAGACGCTTGCCAGAATAGCCAGTGGCGCTGTTGATTGGCCGACGCCCAGAAAAAACGAACCGACAGCGATTGACGACTTGTGGCACGCGACCGTTTCCGGTTTCGGCGTCTTCACGACCGGCGTTGCGCCGCATGATTTCGATAAAGCCATAGACACCGGTCACGGCGGAATGGCGGGACTGGACGTGATCAGCCGCGGCGGAACGTTCGCGGAACTGGGACTTCCGATATCGAAAGATCTGGGGCGCGAGAACGAGATGTTTGGTTATAGCGCCAGCTTTACGCCGAACTGGGGCGGCACGGTTCAAAAGAGAAGAATCCATCACGCGACTGAAATTGTGCCGGGCGCGATGGTGTGGGACGCAGCGGTGAAGCTGGCGGAAAAAATGGGCGTGAACAATGAGCCCTGGAATACAGAGCGAAAGATTTTTACGGCGAAAGGAAACGGCGGCATCCCCTTTACGTTCAGCGCGTTGAGCAGCGCGGCGCCCGAATACCTTTTAACGCTCGGGGCGAATCAGAACGATCAGAAGGAGGTCGTTAACTATCTTCGGGGTGACAGGCGTCTGGAAGAAAGTCTTGTCGGAGGAAAATACCGCAAGAGACCCAGCCTTCTGGGCGATTTCGTTCACGCTTCTCCGGCGGTGGTTGATAAACCGGGTTTTCTGTACAACGAATTCAAAAATCCGGGTTACGGTGACTTCAAGAAAGCGCACGAAGACCGCAAACGAATGATTTATGCGGCAGGAAACGATGGCATGCTGCATGCTTTTGACGACGATGGAAACGAGCGCTGGGCGTTTATTCCTCCCGAGCTTTTCCGCAGCGCGGCGAACAAAGGGATTGTCAATCTGTTGCGTTCCAGAGAAGAAGGCTGGGCGCATTATTTCTATGTGGACGCCACGCCCCGCGTTATCGATGTGGATATCGGCGGTGATCGCTGGAGAACCCTGCTGATCGGCGGGATGGGCAAAGGCGGCACGTCGTATTACGCACTCGATGTCACGGAGGGAGACAACACGCCGGCGGGGCAGGGCGAGGCGTTGTTCCAATGGACGTTCACCGACGACAACATGGGATATGCCTACGGTCGCGCGTTGATGGTGAAAACAAAAGCCTGGGGCGGGCGATGGGTGGCGATTCTGCCGTCCGGTCTTAACAACGGAGAAGGCGGCGATCAGCCTAAAAAAGGAGATGGCAAAGGCCGCATTTTCTTTGTCGATCTGGCGACAGGAAAAAAAATTCATGAAGTCATTACAAACGCCGGGACGAAAGCGGAACCCAGCGGGTTGGCGTACATCCGGGCTTTTGTAGAGAGTTCCGAAAACCAGCTTGCGGATGCGGTCTATGGCGGTGATCAGTTGGGGAATTTCTGGCGTTTTGATTTGACGTCGGAAAATCCCGACGAATGGAAAGCGGTCAAGTTGATGGCGTTGCGCAATAAAGCGGATACGCCACTGCCGGTCAACACCGAGCCGCGAATAGAGGTGATCTACAGCGATAGCGAGAAGGCGCGCTGGATCATGGCGGGAACCGGTCGTTTTTACGATGAAGCGGATCTTTACGATGGGATCGGGAAAAGTTATCCCGAAACGATCCAGGGCATGTTTGCCTTCAAAGATGGGACGCGGGATGCACCGGAACCCGACACGTCATCGTTTCCCTATCATCTCTCCGATCTGAAAGATGTCAGTGATGGGTTGGAAAACGTTTCTTCCGATAAAAAAGGGTGGGTTCATTTCTTTGATCAAGGGTATCAGGTGATTACCAACCCGGATTCGCTGCTTGAGCGAACCGCCTATATTGCGAACCGTTATGTTCCGAGCGGAACGGCAGGGCTGGACATCTGCGCGACATCGCCGTTTGAAGCGATGCTTTATGAGCGGCAGGTGAATACGGGCGCGCTTCTGAACACCGGCCATTTGGTCAACCATATGGGCGGACTTGCGTCGGCACACTACGTCGGGCTGACGCGCAGAGACGGGAAACATGTGTTCAGGCTTCTGCTGGCAAACCGGCAACAGAATCAGGGAACGGGTTTTGTCGGAGACGAATTTTCCGGTAGAGAGGGTTCCGCAGGTAGCGGAGCGAGGCGGAGCAGCCTTCGCTTTATCAGTCGGTGATCAGAGGTCAGAGGTCAGGTATCAGGAATCAGAAAGGCGTCATTGCGAGGAACGAAGTGACGAAGCAATCCAGCGTTTTTTCGTTGCGCGCATTTTCTGGATTGCTTCGCTTCGCTCGCAATGACGACTTTTTGTGCTCACGCGGAGACGCGGAGGCGCGGAGAAGGGCATTTGAAACCCTCCCCTTCAAGGGGAGGGCTGGGGTGGGGATGGGGTTATCAGGAATCAGGAATCAGGAATCAGGAATCAGGAATCAGGAATCAGGAATCAGGAATCAGGATATAGAGGTGCGGTCATGAAGTATCAAATTTTAGGAATGGCGTTTTCGGTGCTTGTCGTTTTTCTGAACGGAGCGGCATGGGCGGATGCCAACGATCCTGTTTTGCCCGGGCCCAAGCTGAGGGGCCTGGTGGAAGGGTTGGGGGTAGGCAGTCTGATTTCGACGGCGGTGATGGCGACGCCTAAAAAACCCGACGGCTCCGGCGGCGACATTATCGTGTGGGGCTATCGCTACAATGGTCACAGCGGAAATTCCAACTGGTACGATGGCCCCAGAGGGTATGAACACAATTCTGCGGAAGCCCGACGAAACCACCCCCGATTTGAAACCGTCAAGGATTTCAAAAATTCGACCTATAACAAATACCTTGTTGGCCAGAAAGTTATCCGATTATTCACGACAGCCCACACCTTGTATGCGCTAACCGAAGAAGGCGAATTGTGGGCTTGGGGCGACAGTCTCTACGGGACAGCCGGTTGTGTTAACACCGGCTACGAAACAACCCAGTACGGTACTATCGCCGGCACCGTCAGCGGGGCGCCTCATTATCAGGCGCGGCCTTGTCCGACGTTTGGCATCAAGACGCCGACCGCACAGGTCAAGAAAAAAGTGGCGTACATCGACGGCGGTGAATACAACGCGATTGCCCTGACGGATGATGGAGACGTTTACACCTGGGGAAGAAATTCTTTTGGTGAAACCACGGGAAGCAGCGGAAACAAGACTGTGCCGTTGAATATCACACACTACTTCGTTGACAAAAACGGCGACAAAGAACAAGTCATTCTGGTGGGCGGCGCTTATGAAGGGCAATACGCTGTGTCCGTCGATAAAACGGGCAAATATACTTTGTGGGGTTGGGGAAGAAGTTTCGGCTACGCGCTGGTCAACAGAGGAACCGACGTGACCATCCGAACGCCGGAGCGCTTGACCCAGTACGACGCCTACGCCAAGGATATCATTTACATTAACGGCGGCTATGGCTGGACAGGGGTGTTGCTGGCGGATGGGCGCGTGGTCGTGTCCGGCTTGTCGCGGCATACGGGCGTGGGCGCCAGCGTCGGCGCCGGTGACGCCCATCGTTTTTTTGAGCCACGGGTGATCATGGGGCCCGGTTCAAACCCGGCGCGTCCGAGGGCCACGAGGTTGATCGTTCGTTACGCGGGCGGTGTGGCCGTTCCCGACGACGACGATCAGGCGCTCTATACCTGGGGCGGGACGCCCGGCGGCGGCGCTTATTTTCAAGTGTATGGCACGGTGCCGGTGAAGCGGACGCTGGCCGGGAAACTGAAAAGTGTTGGAGCGACGAAAGAAGCAGTCTTTTATTTGACGGAAGACGATAAGCTCTATGGTGTCGGCTATGGCGATCAGCGGGTCATCAATGTTTGTGATAACAACACCATCTCCTGGGATCGGAATCGGGCGCTGAGTACGGATAAAAACAGCATGAACTGGGTTCGCAGAAAAGCAGACGGAACATTTTTGCAAGGCGGGTACAGGATTCCTTACGAAAACTGGATAGACGTGACAGGTGTGGATTATTGTGACGGCACAGCCACGGGATACTACGCAGGAACCGCCAGACAGACGGTTCGAAAATGGACGGCCTACGACGATGGGCGAGACGGCCCCATCCCGTCCTATAGTGGAGCGTTTGTTTGCCAGGATGATAACTGCTGAGATAAGACGCTCGCCGAATGCGCGTTGATGATCTCACGCGAAGGCGCGAAGCCGCGAAGAAGTCGAATACGCCACACAAATGTGCCGTCATTCCCGAGAAATCGGGAATCCAGGAAAGCAATCTTGCGAAGATGGAAAACGTGCGCTTTGCCGATGCAAAGGTTTGGAAGTTTGAGGTTTGAATGACTGAACCCCCGCTTTCGCGGGAATGACGGAGTAAATTTTCGTGGCTTCGGGCTTCGCGTGAGGCCGATCCGTCGCGGTTTGCTACGCGCACCAGCGACCTATGCGCTTCGCTCCGCGCAATGACGCGCTTCTGATGTCTGGTATCTGACCTCTGATTCCTGAACAACCCCCATCCCAACCTTCCCCTTGAAGGGGAAGGAACTTCGCGTCTCCGCGTGAGGTTAAAACGTTGCGGCTCCCGCCACGCTTCGCTCGCGGCTAAAGGCCGCTCACAAGCGATCCGGTAAAAGTATCGCAGGGATGTGCCGGAACACGGTAAAATCGCACTTTTCGACAGCGGGCACGAGGTTCGGCGAGCGCAGCATGGCGTGTGATGCTTTGATGAAAACAACTTCTAAAATCCATTTACAGGGCGGTGTCAATTTTCGTGATCTGGGCGGTTGCCGGATGGCCGACGGACGGACGGTCAAGCCGGGATTGTTGTTTCGTTCCGGCGTTCTGGATGAGTTGACGGCGGAAGACCTGGAAACGCTGGCGGCGTTGCCGGTGACGCATGTGCTCGATTACCGCGATGAGGCAGAGGTGCGGCGGCGACCGGATCCGCTCTGGCGCGATGTGCAATACGAGTGCGTGCCGGCAGGTTGCTGGGAAAACGGCGCAGGCCCGATGCAGTTGCTTTCTCATGCGGTTGACGAGTCGGGGGCGTTTGCGTTCATGAAGGAGTTGTATCAGCGCTTGCCGTTCGACAATCCGGCGTACCGGCGGATGTTCGACTGGATGCGCGCGCCGGAAACGCCGCGTCTTGTGCAGCATTGCGCGATCGGCAAAGACCGTACCGGCGTGGGCAGCGCCATCCTGTTGCTGGCGCTGGGCGCGTCGCGGCAGGCCGTGATTGAAGATTATATGATGACGGAAACGTCGCTGGCATCCTACCGCGAACGCTGGTTGGCGACGGTGGATCGGCAGCGGATGGGGGAAAAATACGATGCGCTGGTCTGCGTGTTTTCTGCCCGCGAAGCGTTTATCGAGGCGGCACTCGATGCAATAGAGTCAAAATATGGTAACATAATAAGTTATTTGCAGAGAGAGTTCGGGCTTGACGGCGTCGGTTGCGCAGCATTACAAGCGCGTTATCTGGAATGAATCAAAACCGGGTATCATAACGCGTTTTTTGCGGGCGGGGGAAGTTGGGCAATGCGTGTGGGCAATGAGCGGGCAAGGTGTGGTCAATTCGGGGCAATTCGCCTGCGCTCCCGAATCGTAAGGCGGAAAAGCGAAGCGTAAACCGCCGTGTTCAGAAATCAGCGTTTACGGTTTTTCCGTATTGAGGTACAGCAAGTGAGCCAAGAAGAAATAATAAAACCACGCAAAAAGCCGTTGTACAAAGTTCTGTATTTTCAGGTTGTCGTCGCCATTATTCTGGGTATTCTGTTAGGACATTTCATGCCGGATCTCGGTGTGAAGATGAAGCCGTTTGGCGACGGGTTCATCAAGCTCATCAAGATGATCATTGCGCCGATCATCTTCTGTACGGTGGTTTCCGGGATCGCCGGGATGGAAAGCCTGAAAAAAGTCGGGCGGGTCGGCGGCAAGGCGCTGATTTATTTTCAGGTGTTTACGACATTGGCGCTCGTCATCGGCCTGGTCGTTGTCAACACGGTGCAACCCGGAACGGGAATGAACATTGATCCGGCGACGCTCGATGCGGAAGCGGTTTCCCGATACGCCCAAACCGGAAAAAATCGGACCTTCGTCGATTTCCTGCTGGGGATTATTCCGAACAGCGTGGTCGGCGCTTTTGTCGAAGGCAGCATTTTGCAAGTGCTCATGTTTTCGCTTCTGTTTGCGTTCGCGTTGACGGCGGGAGGCGAACGGACGCAAGGGATTGTCAAGGGCATCAAAAGCCTGGCGGAAGTGATGTTCACCATCATCGGCTTCATCATGCGGCTCGCGCCGATCGGGGCTTTTGGAGCGATGGCGTTCATGGTGGGGTCGCAGGGGATTTCCAGTCTGCTTTCGCTGGGTGAGTTGATTCTGTGCTTTTATTTGACCTGTTTGCTTTTTATTTTCGTGGTGCTTGGCGGCCTTTGCCGCTTCGTTGGGGTCAGCCTCTGGAAGTTGATTAAATACGTCAAGGAAGAATTGCTGATCGTGCTCGGCACCTCGTCGTCCGAATCGGTGCTTCCTCAGTTGATGAAGAAGCTCGAAAGGCTCGGTTGCCAGCAATCGGTGGTCGGTCTGGTGGTGCCGACCGGCTATTCGTTCAACCTCGACGGAACCGCGATTTATCTGACGATGGCGGCGATTTTCATCGCTCAGGCGTGCGACATTCCGTTGACGCTGGGACAGGAATTGATGGTTCTGGCGGTCTTGCTGCTGACGTCCAAAGGGGCGGCCGGGGTGACCGGCTCCGGTTTCGTGACGCTGGCGGCAACGTTGGCGTCGGTGCCCGGCGCGGAAATTCCGGTGGCCGGGCTGGCGCTGATTCTGGGGATCGACCGCATCATGTCGGAAGCGCGGGCGCTGACCAATCTGATCGGCAATACGGTGGCGACTGTCGTGATATCGAAGTGGGAAAATGCGCTGGATGTCGAGAAAATGAAGCGCGTTCTCGATAACCCGAGCGGCAGCAACGGCATTCACGGCGAACACGAAGAAACGGCCAATGCGGCACCGGCGGTGCTTCCGGCAACGGCTGAAGCGGCGGCGGTGACCGAGGAAACGCGCGCGTCGTAAATTTCGCTGACGAACCCTTGAAAACGCCGCAATCGCCTCCATCTTCAAAGCTGTATTTGATGACGGAAGAAAGCAATGCCACACAATCCCGAACAAGCAGAATTCATGTCGGCGGATCTGACCGTTCCACCCGACGCCGCGCCGGAGGCTGAATCGCCGTCGGCCGATTTGGTCGCGCTGTTGCAAAAGGCCGAAGCGGAAGCGCAGGAGTTGCGCGACGCGTTCCTGCGGGCGCGCGCCGAAACGGAGAACGCGCGTCGGCAGGCGCGCGAGGAAATCGCCAAGGCGGGGAAATTCGGCATCGAACGTTTTGCCGCCGACCTTCTGGCGGTCAAGGACGCGCTGGAACTGGCGCTGATCACAGAAAACGCGACGTCCCAACAAATGCGCGACGGCGTAATGCTGACTTTGAAGCAGCTAAACACCGCTTTCGAGAAAGCGCACATTCAGGCGATTGACCCACGGGGGCAGCCGTTCGATCCACACCGGCATCAGGCCATGCAGATGATCGAATCCGACGCGCCCGCCAATACCGTGGTGCAGGTATTCCAGCGAGGTTATCTGATCCATGATCGCGTGCTAAGGCCAGCGATGGTGATCGTGGCCAAAGAAAAAACAGCGTAAAGAAGCCCGGCGGGGCTTGCGTTGGCGCAAACCGCCCCCATTTAACGGGCATCAGAATTTTCAGCAAATCCCTACGGAGAGAAAACACTATGGGCAAGATCATCGGTATTGACCTGGGCACGACCAACAGTTGCGTCGCGATCATCGAAGGCGGCCAGCCTAAAGTCATCGAGAACTCGGAAGGCGCGCGGACAACGCCGTCGGTGGTGGCGTACATGGAGGACGGCGAAATCCTCTGTGGCGCACCGGCCAAGCGGCAGGCGGTGACCAATCCGCGCAACACGCTGTTTGCGGTGAAGCGTTTGATCGGTCGTCGCTTTGAAGAAAAGGAAGTGCAGAAAGACATCGACTTGATGCCGTTCTCGATCGTCAAGAACGACAACGGCGACGCCTGGATCGAAGTGCGCGGCAAGAAGATGGCGCCGCCGCAGATTTCGGCGGAAGTCCTGCGCAAAATGAAAAAAACGGCGGAAGATTATCTTGGCGAAGAAGTCACCGAAGCGGTGATTACAGTTCCGGCGTACTTCAACGACAGCCAGCGTCAGGCGACCAAGGATTCCGGCAAAATCGCCGGTCTTGAAGTCAGGCGGATCATCAACGAGCCGACGGCGGCGGCGCTGGCCTTCGGTCTCGACAAAAAAGAGGGCGACCGCAAAATCGCGGTCTATGACCTCGGCGGCGGCACCTTCGACATTTCGATCATCGAAATCGCCGAGCTTGACGGCGAACATCAGTTTGAAGTGTTGTCCACCAACGGCGACACTTTCCTCGGCGGCGAAGATTTCGACCAGCGTTTGATCGACTACATCGTCACCGAATTCAAAAAAGATCAGGGCGTCGATCTCAAGAACGACGTGCTGGCCTTGCAGCGTCTGAAAGAGACAGCGGAAAAGGCGAAGATCGAATTGTCGAGTTCGCAGCAAACCGAAATCAACCTGCCGTACATCACGGCGGATGCGTCGGGGCCGAAGCACTTGTCGATGAAAATCACCCGCGCAAAATTCGAGGCGCTGGTTGAAGACTTGATCGAGCGCACCATTGCGCCGTGCCGCACCGCGGTCAAAGACGCGGGCGTCAAAATCGCCGACATCGGCGATGTGATTCTGGTCGGCGGCATGACGCGGATGCCGAAAGTGCAGGAGAAAGTCAAAGAATTTTTCGGCAAAGAGCCGCGCAAAGACGTGAACCCCGACGAAGCGGTCGCCGTGGGCGCAGCGATTCAGGGATCGGTGCTGGCCGGTGAGCGGCGCGACGTGCTGTTGCTCGACGTCACACCGTTGTCGCTCGGCATCGAAACGCTGGGCGGCGTGATGACCAAGCTGATCCAGAAAAACACGACGATCCCGACCAAAGCATCGCAAGTCTTTTCGACCGCCGACGACAACCAGAGCGCGGTGACCGTGCATGTGTTGCAGGGCGAGCGCGATGTGGCGAGCGGCAACAAGAGCCTGGGGCAGTTCAACCTCGAAGGTATCCCGTCGGCGCCGCGCGGTGTGCCGCAGATCGAAGTGACCTTCGACATCGACGCGAACGGCATCCTGCACGTGTCGGCCAAAGACAAGGCCACCGGCAAGGAAAACAAGATCACGATCAAAGCCAATTCGGGCTTGTCCGATGATGAGGTCGATCGGATGGTCAAAGACGCCGAAGCGCACGCCGACGAAGACAAGAAGCTGATGGAAAAAGTGCAGGCGCGCAACGAACTGGACGGTCTGGTGCACAGCGTCAAGAAATCGTTGAGTGAGTATGGCGACAAAATCGGCGCCGACGACAAGGCGAAGATTGAAGAAGCGTTGAAAGACGCCGAAGAAACGCTGAAAGACAAAGAAGCGACCAAAGAAGCGATGGCGTCCAAGAGCGAAACATTGGCAACGACATCGCAAAAACTCGGCGAAGCGATCTATGCCGCTGCGCAAGCGGAAGCCGCAGCGGCGCAAGCAGGCGGGTGCGCACAGGGCGCTACGAATGGCAACAGCGGTTGCAGCGGCAAACCCGGCGACGACGCCAAAGTGGTGGACGCCGAATACACCGAAGTGAAAGACAAAAAAGAGTAACGGGTGTCCCCCCCTCTCCCCTTGTGGGAGAGAGGCAAGGGGAGAGGGGTAAAACGGCTTCCCCCTCACCCGCCCCTTCGGGGCACCCTCTCCCGCGAGGGGAGAGGGTTAAAAACGTGCGAGCAAGCGTAGCCCGGATAAGCGAAGCGCCATCCGGGTCTCCCTCCCCTTCAAGGGGAGGGTTGGGGTGGGGATGGGGTTCTCAACGTCCCCACGCGTACGAGAGGGCGCTGGCGTATCGTTGATTTGCAGGATAGGTTCTAAACAAAAAACCGCTCCAAGAGCGTCGAAAACGAAGCAGAAAAGAAGGTGTCACCCATGGCCACATCGAACAAACGCGATTACTACACAGTATTGGGATTAGGCCGCGACGCCTCCGAGGCGGACATCAAAAAAGCGTACCGCAAGCTGGCGATGAAACACCATCCGGACAGAAACACCGGCGACAAAGATGCGGAAGAAAAATTCAAAGAAGCCAAAGAAGCGTATGAAATACTGAGCGACGCCAACAAACGCGCCGCTTACGATCAATTCGGCCATGCGGGCGTGGACCCGAGCATGGGTGGTTTCGGCGGCGCGGGCGCGGCGGGCTTCGGCGGCTTCGGCAACTTCGCTGACGCTTTCGGCGACATCTTCAGCGAAGCCTTCGGACAAGGGCGCGGCGGTCGAGCGAATGCCGTGTATCGCGGCGCCGATCTGCGTTACAACCTGGAGCTGTCGCTCGAAGATGCGGCGCGCGGCGCCGAATTGAAAATTCGGGTGCCGACACAGGAAACCTGCGAAAACTGTCACGGCAGCGGCGCCAAGCCGGGAACCGAACCGCAAACCTGTCCTTCCTGCCACGGTCGCGGTGAAGTTCGTATTTCACAGGGCTTCTTTTCGGTACAACAAACCTGTCCGCAGTGCCACGGTCGCGGCAAGATCGTGACAGACCCGTGCGGCGACTGTCACGGGGCAGGGCGCGTCAAGAAACAGAAAACGCTGTCGGTCAAAATTCCGGCAGGGGTTGATCGGGACGACCGGATTCGTCTGTCCGGTGAAGGCGAAGCGGGAATCAACGGCGGCCCGCCGGGCGATTTGTACGTGGTGATTTACCTGAAACCACACCCGGTATTTCAACGCGAAGGCGCTGACCTGCATTGCGAAATGCCGATCAGCTTTGCGGCGGCGGCGCTCGGCGGCGAAATCGAAATTCCGACACTCGACGGCCACGCCAAAATCAAAGTTCCGGCGGAAACGCAGACGGGGCAGGTTTTCCGCCTGAAAGAAAAAGGCATCCGCCCGGTGCGCGGACAACGTACCGGCGATCTCTTCTGCCATGTGATCGTCGAGACGCCGCAGAAATTGACCGCGCGCCAAAAAGAACTGCTGCGCGAATTTGAATCCATCTCACAAGAAGACCCCGGCAGACACAGCCCGCGCGCCAAAGGCTGGATGGAAAAGATGAAAGACTTTTTTTCGGCATAAAATTTCTTTATGATATTGGTTGATTTCGGGGTGCTTTGTATCGAATAGTGAATCCTTTTTTTCGCAAGCGAGGAGCCATGGAAAACCTGCAAGAAGCGAGGGCAGTATTTAGTGACAGCGATCAGAACGAGCCTTCTGAATATCGCTTTGTTTTTAACCGTTCTGGGTTCGGGAAAAGATTCAGAAAAGCAATTGTTTTTTATATAGTATTGCTCGTTCTGTTTTTCCTGAACACCGTGGCGCTTTTTTTTCTTCTTTTTCACAACAATGAAGCACTACGCTTGCTTCTCCTCATTTTTCTATTGATTTGTTTGCTGCAGGCACCTTTTCTGTTTTATTTTCCGAGGCTTTCCATGACCTTCGATAAAAAAGGGATGGCTTGCAAAGGGTTCTGGTTCAACCAAATGCCACGCTATTGTGCGTGGGGCGAAATTTCGCAGGTAACTGTTTCGAAAATAGGAGATTGGCAACATCGGCTCGTTTTTATGCTTCATTCCGGGAAGCGGTATATTTTACCGATAAGCCTCCTAAAAGCGCCGTTCTATGTTGGCGACGGGCACTCTTTGTCGATAGAAGAAGCACTCAAGCGGTTTGTGGGCGATAGACTGTAGAGCGTAGGCTGGCAATGAGCGAGGCGAGTCCCAGAAAAAACAACAACCGCAAAGAACGCATAGAGCGCAAAGAAAAATTCTCACGCGGAGGCGCGGAGAACGCGGAGAAGAACCGTAGAAAGGTGCATCGTAGTGTAGGGGCGGCAACCTGCCGCCCGTATGCGTTCCCGATCCTGCGACTTCGCGCAGAATGACGATTTTTTCTTTGCGCTCTATGCGTTCTTTGCGGTTAAAAAAGTCGTTACGGCCGAATTTTTCCTTCTTTACCTTTCAGCAGCCGTTCGATATTGCCTTTGTGTCGCCAGATCAGCAGCAGGGCGATGGCGACCATGACCCAACTGATAAGGGTATTTCCGAAGAAATAAAACATGCCGACGAGCAGACACAGCGCGGCGATGAGGGCGGCGAGTGAACTGATTTTGAAGCCGACGGCGAAGATCAGCCAGACGGCGATCAGTCCCAGCGCCAGCGGCCAGTACAGCGCGAACACGATGCCGGCGACGGTGGCCACGCCTTTGCCGCCTTTGAAACGGTGAAAGACCGGCAGGATGTGGCCGAGAAAGACGGCGAAGGCGACCGCCGGAACTGTCCAGTCGGTCAGCCCAAGCGATGTCTTAAAATACAACGCCGCCCAGACGGCGACGAAGCCCTTGAGCGCGTCGCCGAGCAGGGTGAAGGCGGCGGCGGTTTTGTTGCCGGTGCGCAGCACGTTGGTGGAGCCGGGGTTGCCGGAACCGTAGCTGTGAGGGTCGGGCAGGTTCATGGCGCGGCTGACGACGACGGCAAACGAGATGGAACCGAGGAGGTAAGCGGCGGCGATAAAAGCGAGGTCGATGAGCACGGGAATTGGGTGGTTTCTATTAGAATGTTTTGTATTGTAGTCTATAGTGAACCGCATAAACCTTCATACTTCGTTGGCTTCGCCTTGCCGTATTATTTGTACTGTCTGCGGTTCGCCGTCTCGTCTGAAAATTTATGCGATTCACTATGTTTGGAATTTATCATGGAAAACGACCATATTCTGATCCGCGATCTCAAGCTCGAAACCCTGATCGGCGTTTATGCCTGGGAGAAAGCGCTGCCGCAGACGGTGCTGCTTGATCTCGACATCGGCATGGTTTCGGGGAAAGCGTTTGGAAGCGGTCTGCTGGAGGATGCGCTCGATTACTCGCAGGTGGTGAAGCGTTTGCAGACGTTGGCGGAGAAACACGATTATCCGCTGCTGGAGCGTTTCGCCGAGGCGGTGGCGCAGATCGTCCTGCAAGAATTTCAGGCGCCCTGGGTGCGGGTGCGGGCGCGTAAACCGGCGTTGTTGCCGGGGGTCAGGGAAATCGGGGTCGAGATTGTGCGGGGGCAGAGGTCAGAGGTCAGAGGTCAGATGTCAGATGTCAGATGTCAGATGTCAGATGTCAGATGTCAGATGTCAGATGTCAGATGTCAGATGTCAGATGTCAGATGTCAGATGTCAGATGTCAGATGTCAGAGGCCAGAACTCCACCGTAAGTCGCTGGTGAGAGGCCTTTAGCCCAGATTTCCCATTTACCCTGGTTTCAAATGAAAATCATTTGCACAATCTGTTGATTTATAAGGGCTTTAGGGTCAGACTTTGGGGGTGATCGCGGTCAGGTATGGAATCGAGCCAAAACCTTCGAGATACCAATCAACCTCGCTCAGCACTTCTCCAGCGCTTGAGAACTTCTACAAATCAAATGGAAAATCTGGGTTTAGCCGCGTTCTCCGTGTGAGCGCAAAAATACAAAGGGCGGGTTTGAAGCCCGCCCTTACAAAACCATGCCTTCGCGTGAGGAGTTTTTTCTGATTTCTGATACCTGACCTCTGACTTCTGCCCCCTGCTCAGTCGGCGTTCAGCCGCTCCAGCCAGTTTTCCTGCAAGGTGCCATCGCTCTCGATACGGTGTACCATGTGCGCGCAGGCGTGGCAGCAGGTTTTGACGAATTCGGGGTCGCGCGTCCAGTAAAGGACGTGTTTGCCGTCGCGCTGACGGTGCATCAGCCCTGCCTGATGAAGCAGCGCCAAATGGCGGGAGACGTTGGTCTGGGTTGCCTGGGTTGCCTGGACGATCTCGGACACGGATCGCGGCTCGCGACAGGCGAAGTGCAGGATTTTGAGCCGCGTCGGATCGGACAGCAGGGAGAAATAGCGGGCGACAGCGTTGAAAACCCGGGCAAGCTCAGGAGACAAGGTATCGGGGCGACCGGTTTTTTTGTCGAGCGCCACCGGACATTCATGGATCATGACGTCCGGCATTTCTGATATGTCTGGCGCGGTGTCCAGAAAAGAGCGAACCAAAGTTTCCATAGGAATCATCTGAGCGTACGTGAATATTACTATATTTCAGCTATCAGAGGGTTTTTATCGGCATTTTGACAATGAATAATTGGCTTTGTTGTATAAAAACAAGTTATCGTTTGACTTAGATCAATCAATTTGTCAATATAGGGGCGCTGCTTTATGATTGCCAAACGTGAACGGATGGCCGTTTTTTTCTCGTGTTGAACTTAATTTACTGACAGGACACAAACCATGAAAACAGTAGGCGAAAAAATCGAAGCATTTGAAGTAACGGGCGTAAAACCCGGTTTCAATCTCCCGGAAGAAAAGGGTCAGTCGGCATTTGAGGCGATCAACGAAAAATCTTTTCCGGGTAAATGGAAAATCATTTATTTCTATCCCAAAGATTTTACGTTTGTGTGCCCGACGGAAATCGTCGAATACAACAAGCTGGCAAAAGATTTTGCTGACCGCGACGCGGTGTTGATGGGCGGTTCTTCCGATAACGAATTCGTCAAGCTGGCCTGGCGCCGCGACCACAAGGATTTGAATCAGTTGAATCACTGGCAGTTTGCCGATGTGACCGGCGCTTTGATGGATCAGTTGGGTATTCGTGACAGAAAAGCCGGTGTAGCGTTGCGCGCAACGTTCATCGTCGATCCCGAAAACACGATCCAGCATGTGACCGTCAACAGCCTTGCCGTGGGACGCAACCCGCAGGAAACGTTGCGGATTCTCGACGGCTTGCAAACGGGCGAACTTTGTCCGTGTAACCGCGCGGTCGGCGGCGCAACGCTGTAAGCGCAAACGGCCTGCCTTTTTTGAGAGAGGAAAGTCATGGAATTTCTTGCCGCATTGAAAGACCGTATTCCCGATTACGCGAAGGATATTCGTCTGAATCTGGATTCTGTGCTTGAGCGCTCGCCGTTGCCGCGCGAGGAAGCGCTGGGTTGCGCGTTGGCGGCTGCGTTTGCCGCGAAAAACAATGCGCTGGTGACGATGTTGCGCGGCGCGATGTCGGAGGCGGAAGCCGGAGGCGCGTTGACCGCGGCGTCGTTGATGGGGATGACCAACGTCTGGTATTCCTTCATTGATATGGCCGACGACGAGGGTATCAAGAAGCAGCAGGCCGGTTTGCGAATGAACGCTTACGCCACACACGGCGGCGTGTCGCAACGCCAGTTTGAAATGTGGGCGTTGTCGGCCAGTCTGGTCGGGAAATGCCGGTTCTGTGTTTCTTCGCACGTGGACGCACTGAAAAAAACCGGCGTGACGGATGCCGAACTCAAAGAAGTCGGTCGCATTGCGGCAACGATCAATGCGGTAGCGTTGATTCTGAACGCGGAACAAACAGCTTAGTGAGGCCGGGCATCGGTACGCCGATGCCCGTGAATCGGTTTATGGGGCGCCGGGGGGCGCCTCTTTTTTTTGTGTCGCTGTCCCTCTCCCGCCCCTTCGTGGCGCCCTCTCCCGCAAGCGGGAGGGGGGAGACAAACCCCCGCCCGCCTTCGGCGGGCACTCCCGCAAACCCCCGTCGGCTTCGCCGACACCCCCTTTGGAAAGGGGGCAAGTCGGGGGCTTTCTTTCTTCGCGGCTTCGCGTGAGGACGATTCCCGGTCCTGCGACTTCGCGCAGGATGAGGCGCTTCGCTGGTCCAGGCTACACGCTGATGCCTACCCTCTGATCTCTGATCAAGTCGCCGCCGAAATCACGATCCCGACGTTTTGCAGCCCCTTGATTCGGGCGAGCGCTTCTTCCAGCTTTTTGAGGCGTTGCGCTTTGCCGCGCAACACCAGACATTCGAGGCAGGTTTCATGGGTGACGTGAACGTGTGTGGTGCAAACGATCACGTCGCCGAAATCGTGCTGCAATGAGGTCAGTGCGCTGGAAAGGTCGTGCGAATGGTGGTCGTAGATCAGCGTGATCGTGCCGTGGACAAACCCCTGGCCTTCTTCCCAGTGGCGGCGCGAGACAAAATCACGAACCAGATGGCGCAGCGCCTCCGAGCGGTTGGGAAGTCCCGAACGCTGGCTCCAGGCGTCGAATTGTTCGAGCAGCGTTTCCGGCATCGCGACGCCGAAACGAACCAGCGCATCTGAGGATTTCGGGGTTTTCATGGGGCGAGCGGGTCGTGGAGATGTTGTCATTCTACCATCGTGCCGGGGATACGTTTTTTTAACCACGAAAGGCACGAAAAACACGAAAGGGCGTAGCCCGGATAAGCGAAGCGCCATCCGGGGATCAGGAATCAGATGTCAGAGGTCAGGGATCAGAAAAACAGCACCTCACGCGACTCCCCTCTCCCCCGACCCCTCTCCCGCAAGCGGGAGAGGGGAACATTTTCCCTTGCGCTTTCACGGTTTCGCTCGAGGCGGCTTTTCTGATCCCTGATTCCTGACCTCTGATACCTGTAAAATAGCCCCACCGAGATGCCGCCATGACCCGCGAACCCCAAGATTCTCCCAAGCAGCCGCCCAGCCTCAAAGCCACCGTGATTCGCATGCTGGCGCGGCGTGAGTACGGTCGCGCGGAGTTGGTGCAACGTTTGTCGCAACGCGGGGTTGCGGCGGACGAGATCGAATCGGTGCTCGATGAGATGACGGCGTTGGGTTTTCTGTCCGACGCGCGTTACGCCGAATCGCTGGTGCGGCAAAAGCAGGGGCGCTACGCCAAACGCGCGATCGCGCATACGCTGAAAGAGCGCGGGTTGGATCGCGATACGGCGGAAGCCGCGTTGTCTGCGCTGGAAACGACCGATGAGACAGACGAAGCGTTGGCGTTGTGGCGGAAACGTTTTGGTGCGCCGCCGCAGGACGAGCGCGAACGTCATCGCCAGTTGCGCTTTCTGTTGTCGCGCGGTTATTCGACGGGGGTGGCGTTCAAGGTGCTGAAAATCGTGCGCTCGGAGGATTGAGGCGCACGGGATAACGCAGCGGGCGCGGTATAATCACGGGTCACGAAAGCGATAAAAGCTAAGGCGGCATGCGGGTTCTTCTTTCCAATGATGACGGTTATTTCGCTCCCGGGCTGGAGCATCTGGCGGCGGCGCTGGCGCCGTTGGCCGAGGTGACGGTGGTGGCGCCCGAACTGGATCGCAGCGGCGCCTCCAATTCGCTGACGCTGGATCGACCGTTACGGGTGCGGCAGGCGTCCAACGGTTTTTACTACATCAACGGCACGCCGACCGATTGTGTGCATCTGGCGGTGACCGGCCTTCTCGATAAGTTGCCGGACATGATTTTTTCCGGGATCAATCACGGCGCGAACATGGGCGACGACACGCTTTATTCGGGCACTGTGGCGGCGGCGATGGAGGGGTTTCTGCTGGGCATTCCGTCGGTGGCGATTTCGTTGTGCGCGAAGGAGGCCGAGCAATTCGAGACGGCGGCCAAAGTGGCGCAGGAGTTGCTGAAGCGACATCAACGGGCGCGCGCGCAACCCTGGTTGTTGAATGTCAACGTGCCGAATTTGCCGTTTCAGGCGTTGAAAGGATTTCAGATCACCCGTTTGGGCAAGCGGCACAAAGCGGAAAACATGATCCCGATGGAGAGTCCGCGCGGCGGCACGGTGTACTGGGTCGGCGCGGCAGGATTGGCGGCGGATGCGGTGGAAGGAACGGATTTTTATGCGGTCGAAAACGATTTTGTCTCGGTGACGCCGCTGCAATTCGATCTGACGCATCGGTCGGAAATGCAGAATGTGGCCGCGTGGTTTGCGCATTAGGGCAGGGAGTTTGCGTTCGGATATCGCGCTATGCACAGGGACAAAGATTGGGATCGTTTTAACGGTATCGGGATGACCTCGGCGCGGACGCGGGCGCGGATGGTGGCGCGGCTGCGAGAGGAGGGGATTCGTGACGAAACGGTGCTGGCGGCGATGAATGCGGTGCCGCGCCACATTTTTGTCGAGGAAAGTCTGGCGAGTCGCGCGTATGAAAACACGCCGCTGCCGATTGGGCACGGGCAGACCATCTCGCAACCCTGGGTGGTGGCGCGGATGACGGAATTGGCGCGGCAGGGCAAGCCGTTGCGGAACGTGCTCGAAGTCGGTTCCGGCAGCGGTTATCAGACGGCGGTGCTGGCGCTGGTGGCCGAGCGTGTTTACACCGTCGAACGGATCGGGGCGCTGGTCATCAAGGCGCGGCGGCATTTGCGCGAACTGAAATTGACGAATGTGGCGATCAAGCACGGCGACGGCAGTACGGCGATGAGTGAACCGTTACAAGTCGATGCGATTGTGGTGACAGCGGGTGCAGCGGTGCTTCCGAAGGCATTGCTTGCGCACCTCGACATCGGCGGGCGGATGGTGGTGCCGGTGGCGGTGGAAGGCCATCCCGAACTGCAACGGCTGACCCTGGTCGAGCGTACCATCGGTGGTTTCAAGGAACAGGCGCTGGAGACGGTCAGATTTGTGCCGCTGTTGCCAGGGACGGCGTGATCGGTTATATAGTTAACTGAAAACGATCTGCTTAAACCTTTTTTCTGAATGTGATGAGTTTTTTTCCTATGGCTGAATTCAAGTTTTTTCGTTGCGGGCACTTGGGCGCGACGGCGTTGGCAGCGGTATTTCTGACGCTGATGTTGACCGCTTGCTCGACGACCCGGCAAGCGCCTGTTGAAGAACGGCAGCCGAACATCGATGACCGCGTGACCATTGCGCCGCGTTTGCCGACCATTTCCAGCGCTGGAACATCGACCGCATCGCCGCAAGCTGTCACCGGAAAAACGCATACCGTGCGTCAGGGCGAAACACTGTTTTCGATTGCGCAGCAGAACAATGTCGAATACCGGGAATTGGCCGCCTGGAACAACATCACCGATCCATCGAAACTGAATGCAGGTCAAGTGCTGCGTTTGACGCCGCCGGAAGGTTATGCAGGCGCGGCGGCAGCGGATCCGGGCGTCACCACCGCGCCGTTGCAGACCGTTCCGCCGGTCAGCAGCGCAGGCGGCGGAACAGCGGTGACTTCGACGACAGCGGCTGCGGCAACGACAGCGGCAACGACCGAGCGCGGCAATGTCAAAACCGAACCGAAAGCGGAAAAGCAGCCGTATTCGGAGCAGGCGTTGCTGGCGATGAGCCGCGCCAAAGAGGGAACAGAAACAACGCCTCCCGCAGCGACGACATCCACAACAACAGCGACGGCGCCATCATCGACAACCTCGCCGCAAACGTCGCTGCCGCAGACGACGACCGCTTCCGCCTCCGGTATCGAGTGGTCCTGGCCGACACAGGGGAAAGTGATCTCAACCTATTCGGAGAAATCCAGCCTCAAAGGCATCGACATCGTGGGCGCGATCGGGCAGCCCGTGGTCGCCAGCGCAGCGGGACGGGTGGTGTATGTCGGTTCAGGGTTGCGCGGCTACGGCAAACTGGTGATCGTCAAACACAACGATACTTTTTTATCCGTCTATGCGCACAACCGGGAATTGCTCGTTCAACAGGGACAACAAGTCACGCGCGGCCAGAAAATCGCCGAAATGGGCAACACCGACGCCGATCAGGTGAAACTGCATTTTGAAATCCGCAAAGACGGAAAACCGGTCGATCCAATGCAATTTCTGCCGGCGCGGTAAGCAGAGGTCAGCGGTCAGGGGTCAGATTTCGTAGGGGCGGGTTTCAAACCCGCCCTTGCTTTTTTTAACCACGAAAAACACGAAGGTCACGAAAAACAGTTGCGTAGCCCGGATAAGCGAAGCGCCATCCGGGTTCCTTCACGCGAAGCCGCGAAGGAACGACGCTCCCTCCCCTTGAAGGGGAAGGAACGTGCGTTCCCTCGCGGCTTCGCGTGAGAACAAACAGGGCGCGATAAATCGCGCCCCTACACGCGCAAAGGACTTTTTTCTTTGCGTTCTATGCGTTTCTTTGCGGTGAAATGGTTTTTCTGATACCTGACCTCTGACCTCTGATTCCTGATAACCCCATCCCCACCCCAGCCCTCCCCTTGAAGGGGAGGGAGCTTTCGTTCCTTCGCGTCTTCGCGCCTTCGCGTGATATATCCAGCCACATAACCCACTCCTATTTCAAAAGAGCCACAAAAAAACAACCCCCGCGTCAAGCGGGGGTTATCGACTTTACCAACGGTAGGCTACAACACTTTCACAACAACACGTTTACTTCCCGAAAGGATTGGGGCGCGGCGTTTTGTCGGAGGAAGGCGGCAGAATCGGCATCAGAATCATCGGCTGATCGCCGGTTAACGTTTTCAGGAACGCAACGATCTTGGCGTTTTCTTCCGGTGTGAATTTTTTGCCCAGTTGCAGGCGTCCCATAATATCGTTGGCTTCCGCCAGGGTTTTGGCCGCGCCGTCGTGGAAATAGGGATACGTCAATTCCACGTTGCGCAGCGTCGGCACCTTGAAGTTGAAACGGTCAGCATCCTTTCCGGTGACGGCAGAACGCCCCTCGGCGGGATTGTCGGTCTTGTACGGCTCGATCAGTCCCATTTTCTGGAAGGACGTTCCGCCAACCGCTTCACCATAATGGCAGGCCGTGCAACCGCTGTCCTTGAAGAGCGCGTAGCCTTCTTTTTCCTCTTGGGTTATCGCATCTTCTTTGCCCAGCAGCCATTGGTCAAAACGGGAATTGGGGGTGACCAGCGTTTTTTCAAATTCGGCGATGGCCGCCGTGACTTGATCGATGTCGATTTTGTTTTTTCCGAACACTTGCCGGAATTCACGCACATAGGCGGGAATGGTTTCCAGCACTTCGATGGTCAACGTATGCGAAAACGCCATTTCCATCGGGTTGGCAATGGGGCCACCCGCCTGTTCCTTCAGATCGGCGGCGCGACCATCCCAGAACTGCGCAATGTTAAGACTGGAGTTCAATACCGTCGGCGAGTTGATCGGACCTTGCTGCCAACGGTCGCCGATGGATGTCGGGAGATTGTCCGAGCCGCCCATCGAGAGGTTATGGCAGGAATTGCAGGAAATGAAACCGGATTTGGAGAGACGCGGGTCAAAAAACAGCTTTTTGCCCAACTCCACCATACCGAGGTTGATGTTGGCAGCCGGTTTGATGGGCAAAATAGGCTCATCTCTGATAGGCGAAACAGCGCCTTCCGTTGTTGAGGTCGCATGAAGGGAGATGCCGGTAAGCGCCAGCGCTGAGGCCAGCGATGCAAGCAGGATTTGTTTTTTCATAAGAACGTCTTCGTAAAAAAAAGGAAAAAGATAAGAATGCTGACTTTATAATGCGTTTCAGCGGGGCGATTCTACAAGAATTATTCTGCTGCAATCATTCATATTGCTAATGGTCACGATTAATAAAAGTTAAACAAGATGCACTGTCGGAGAATCTCGTTGTGGAAAAACCTTTCGCGCCGTTAAATCCAGGTCGTCGCCGCTTCCATGTGGCGAGTCTTGCGGCGCTCCTTCTTGCGGCGTGTGGCAGCGTGAAAAAACAACCGGACAATCGCCGCGTTGCTATACCGAGAGCAGAAGATCAGCCGCCATCCGAAAAAGGGCGGGAAGTCGTTTTTTACGCATTGAGCCTGCTCGACACCGGCTACCGCTTCGGCGGCAAGAATCCGCAGGCGGGATTCGATTGCAGCGGGATGGTGAGCTATATTTACGCGCAAGCGGCGGGCGTCAACGTCAGCGGCAGCGCCGCCGATATCGCGAAGCAGGGGACGCCGGTCGAGCGTGATCGGCTGCGACCGGGCGATCTGGTTTTCTTCAATACACTGAACCGCCCCTATTCGCATGTCGGTATTTATATCGGCGACAACCGCTTCATCCACGCGCCCTCGACCGACGGCAAAGTGCGAATCGACGATCTCGGCAGTCGCTATTTCGCCGAACGGTTTGAAGAAGCGCGGGCGTATTTTGATTGAGCGGTTGAAAAGCGTTTAACCACGAAAGGCGCGTAGGCTGGCGATGAGCGAAGCGAATCCCAGCGTGTAGCCTGGACAAGCGAAGCGCCGTCCGGGAATCAGGCTCACGCGAAGGCGCGAAGCCGCGAAGAACGCGGATTCCTTCCCCTTCAAGGGGAAGGTTAGGATGGGGATGGGGTTCTCTGGATTCTGCGACGCCGCTTCGCGCCGCGCAGAATGACGCAATTATTTACCGCGCTCCGTTTTTCTTCGCGCCTTTGCGTGAGAACAAACAGGGCGCGATAAATCGCGCCCCTACGTTCTGATCATTGGCCTCTGATTCCATTTTCACTTCAATAGGCCAATAATTTATGTTTTGATTTCATTCTTACACATGCAAACAATTAATGCACTATTGAATTGGGAATGGAATGAGCTCTGAACTCCGTCCCCACCGCCCTCTCCCCCACCCCTCTCCCGCAAGCGGGAGAGGGGTTCAGAGGCCAGATATCAGAGATCAGGAATCAGAAAAAACCTTTTTACCGCAGAGAACGCAAAGAAACGCATAGAGCGCAAAAAAAGAAGCCGTCATTCTGTGCAAAGTCATAGGTCGCTGGTGAGCGTAGCGAACCGCGACGGCTCGGTCTCACGCGAAGGCGCGAAGCCGCGGAGAAGAAAAGCCCCCTTTTCAAAGGGGGTGCCCGCCGAAGGCGGGCGGGGGTTTGTTGAAAAATATTCACCGCAAAGAAACGCAAAGAACGCAAAAAAAGAAGCCGTCATTCTGCGCGAAGTCGCAGAATCCACAAAAAGCGCTTCACGCGAAGCCGCGAAGCCGCGAAGCCGCGAAGGAACGAAACTCCCCTCTCCCTGTCATTCCCGCGAAAGCGGGAATCCAGTACATGATAAGGGGTGGGGGAGAGGGGAATTTCATTCATGAAAAGGGCGGGTTTGAAACCCGCCCCTACACGCGCAGACGACTTCTTTCTTTGCGCTCTATGCGTTTCTTTGCGTTCTTTGCGGTGAAATCCAGACCTCTGATACCCGGACTGCGCTTCGCTTGTCCAGGCTACACTTTTCGCCGCCGCATCGCCGCCGCACCCAACATCAACACCAGCAACACCAACCCCGCTGGACCCATCACCGGAATCGCCACATTTGCGCCCCCCGCCATCGGCCACAGCACCACACTGCCGTTCTTCACGCTGAAATTCGCATCGGTTGGCGTGAACGTCCATTGATAAGCCGTGCCTTGCGTGATCGTTGTCGTCGTCGGGAGAACCCATGCCAGCGTTCCGGCAATCGGAGCGTTATTGTGCGGATTCGTAAAACTTCCCGTCAGCGGCACATCCGCCAGTGTCTTTCCTGCGGACGCAATCGCCGTGACGATCGGTGCGCCCCCCAGCGTCGCCTTGTTCACCGCAAACGCCCGTGTCGCCTCTCCCCGATTCGCGCCGTCCTCATACACCGCTGTCACGAGGTAATTCCCGGCGTTAACGGGTTTGCCGCCCACGCCCAGGCTCTCGTTGCCGGTCGCGGTGCCGTCGGTCGGAATCGCGTAGGTGTATGTCCACGTCGGATTCGCGCCCGCCGTGATGCCGCTGATGGTCGCCGCCGCGCTATCAAGTTCGTCGCCGGTATAAGTTGCGCTGCCGGGATTGAACGTGATATTCGCGCTCACGTCGGCTTTGGCAACGGTCTCGACGGTGATAACGGCGGTGAAGTCGTTGTAGTTCGCGCTTGAAATCGTTACCGTTATAGTGGCTGTTACGCCAACGGTTGCCACACTCGCCACATCAAGTGCAAGCGGGGATGTGATGATGCCGCTTGGCGTCGTTGCCAGTACGCCGCTGCCGTTAGTCGTTGACGCGACGGCATACGTCACATTCCCCAAAGTCAGCGGACTCGCGACGATCGGCAGCAGGGTGGTCAGGTCGAAACTGTAGATCTGCGCGTTGTTTATTACCACATAGTATGTCTGCGGTACACCGGTCAGCGCCGGCGCCTTGATGATCGTTCCGTCCGCACCGGTTTTTGTGTTGCCGCCTGTCAGGTTATAGTTGTTCGTTGTGGCAGTGGCGAGCATGGTTATTGTGTAGGCATAGGGCTTGTTTCCGGTTCCGGCGTTGTAGTTGCCGCCGGTGAATTCTGCGCTGACCGTGTAATCCGTGCCCGCCGTCAATGATTCCCCGCTGACCAGGCCGGAGAAAGTAACTGCGCCCGCTGTGGCTTGCGCCGTGCCGTCATACGTCTTTGTCAGCGAAGCGACCGTGTTGATACTGATGTCTTTCGGGGATATATTTGCCGTGACGCCGGTCGGCTGCGTCAGCGTATAGTTGCCTGCGTCCGTACCGCTGATGGAAAACGCAGTGAGATTTACGGTAATGCTCGTGCCTGCGTTTACGTCGGCAAAAGATGGAGAGCCGCTTGTCAGTGTCACCGTGTCACCGCCCAACACGCCATCGAGGACGGGAGTGCCGCTGAACGTCGCGGTGTTTGTCCCGTCATAGACCTTGTCGCTTACCGCCGTGTTGGATACGGTCAGCTCTTTGGGGGTTATGGTAAAGCTCGCCATGCCGCTGCCCGTATGGGTGGGGCTCACGAGGGTTGCCGTTACGGTGTAGGTTCCGGCGTTTGTGGGTTTCGTAGTCGAGGGACCGTATGTCGTACCGCCGCTGCCGGAATAACTGTAGTCGAATGTCCCCACACTGCCTGCCGCCGCGCTTGCGTCCGGGTCGCCCAAAGTCTGACCGTAAACCAAACCTGTAGTCGGCGCGTTGACGGTTACGCCGGTAGGACTGATTGGCTTAAATTCGACCCAAAGGTGCGCCGCGTTATAAGCATACGCAGTGGTCGCGCTGTTCGTTGATGTGCCGCCTTCTGCGGCTGACGCGGTATTAGCCCGCCATGAATACGGCGTTGGAAGATTAACGATTATCGGCGCTTTGCTGAACGCTCTCGTGCCGCCGCTGACGGTAATCGGGTTTGACAGGTCGGCGCTGTTGATATTGACTGTTCCGTTGACGCCGGTACCGACATTGACCCCGTAGCCGCCCGAGCCGCCTCTGATAGTTCCCCCGCTGATGTTCACGATCTCGCCAAGGATTGCGTCGTGAATGCCCGTATTTTCCACCGTGCCGCCGTTTACATTGACAGTTGCCGCGACTCCGGAAACATAAATCGTCGGGTTACCCGACGCACCGGTAGCGTTGTTTCTTACAGCGCCGCCGGGGTTGACGTTTACAACGCTGCCGGCAGTCTCAATCCAAATAGCGATTTGGTCGCCCACATTGACCGTGCCGCCGCTGTTTACGTTCAGCGTACCGTTGCCGGTGATTCTGATGGGGAGTCTGATATTGCCGGTGACGCCCACCGTGGCACCGCTGTTCAGGTTTATCGTGCCGCTGCCGCTGAATGTGATTGCACTATTATTGGCGCCCGAGACGCCCGCGTGTATAAGACTGTTTTCTATATTGAACACGCCCGCGCCCGCGACGACTATTTGTCCGGCGTTCATGCCGGCTACATGTCCTTCGTAGTTTGCCACCTGCCAGTTCACCTGTGCGCCTGCCGCGATGTTAAAGGTGGGCGGAGTTGTTGTTGACGATGTATTGGCGACCGTTTCGCCGGTAATGGTGATTGTCACGCCTGCGGGTACGGAGAGTGTGCCGTGCGCGCCGTTGGCGATGGTGATGACGTCGCCGCTAAGCAGCGTAACGCCGTTAAAACCGCCCGCCGCCTGATTATCGGTTGCCGCGTTGCCGTACCAGATGTAGTTCGCTATCATCGGAAATGCCACCGTCACGGTGATGGTCGCGCCGCCGTCCGTTGAAGCCGTGTTGGTTACGGATGCGGCATCAGCCACGGAAAACGCGGTTGTGCCTGCCTCCATATCGACAAAGGTGAAGCCCGGTTTTGCCGTCAGGGTGAGTTCGACTGAATAGGCTGTGCCTAAGGCGAAAGCGCTGTGTCCGGGTGTCCATGTTGCGGCGGTTATGTTGAAATTCGTGCTGTTGGTTGCCGTGTTGATTTGCGTTGCAGTCTGCGGCACAGCGTCTTTCACAGGTTGGGCGACGGCGATTATACCGTCGAAAAAGATAACCGATGCGCCCGCCGCCGATAGCGCAGCGTCTGTTCTTGTGATATTGCTATAGCCGCCGGGCAGCCCGAAGGTAACGCTGTTTGCCCCCAATGTGGCGATGACCGACATTTGCTTCGTCGGCGAAAGGCCGGTCATCAGGTTATATACTCCGCCTGCTGTATACGGAGCCGCGTTAAACGGCGCGGGCAAGGTAGCCGTGACCGTGCCTGTTGCCGTTGGATATGCCGAGAACGGTACCGTGTTGCCGATGTTTCCCGACGCGTTTTTCAGCTTGTTCAAAGGCAGGACGGCAAATACGTTGTAGGCCTGGCCGTTGTTGCCCTCGCCGATGTCATGCTGATTTCCTGCTGCCGGTCCCTTTGTCGCGGTTACTACCGTGCTTTCGCCGTAGATGAGTATATTGCGGTTACCGCCGACGTTGCCGCCGGGGAGACTGCCTGCGCCGATGCCTGCGGCTTGATTTGCGCCGGTGGCTGTTACCGTGCCGCCGCTGATGATGATGTTGGGGCTATGAGCATTATAACCGCCGCCGATGCCTGCGCCGCCGCTTGTGGAAGTTGCGGTTACTTCGCCGCCGGTGATGATTATGGAGCCGGGGGTGGCGCCTTCGACTCCGAGATAACTGCTGCCGATGCCTGCGCCGCCGTTGCTTGTTGCAATGACCGTGCCGCCGTTGATGGTGATATTGCCGCTTGTGCCATACACACCTCCGCCGCCGATGCCCGCGCCATTACCACCGGCGCTTGCCGTTACCGTGCCGCCGTTGATGGTAATGCTGCCGCCCGCCTGCCCGCCATTCAATTGCCCCGTAGCGCCGCCGCCGATGCCCGCGCCGTTGTATATTGCTACGGCGGTAAGGCTGCCTGTGCTTGCGGCGGTAATGGTAAGTATTGAGTTTGGCGTATTGCTCGGAGCCAGCAGCGCCGCGCCGGCGGATCTGGCTTTAAGTATGTTGTTGCCTGTAAGCGTCAGGTTTACCGTCGCGCCCGTCATGTTGAAAGCAGAGGATTCAGGGCTTGGGGTGGCTACGGCAGTCATACCGCTGCGGTCTATATTCACGCCGTTGAGCGTGATGTTCGCCGTTACACCCGAATTGACCACGATACGGTCGGTGGTTTGCGTTACGCCCGACGCCATGCCGATGGTGTAGTCGCCGTTTTGCAAGATAGTGAGCGTATTGCTCGCATAGGAGTAATGGGTTCCTGCTGTCGGCTCGCCGCCGCCTGTGAAAGTGATGTCGAAAGCGCCTGCCGTTGCCGCCAACGCAGGCAGGGTAAAGAACGGAAGGAATAACGCGCTTATCAGCGCAAAAAAGAAACGCTTGAGAGAAGAACGCGGGTTATGACGACGCTGTGCTGTGCTGTGCTGTGCTGTGCTGTGCTGTGCTGTGCTGTGCTGTGCTGTGCTGTGCTGTGCTGTGCTGTGCTGTGCTGTGCTGTGCTGTGCTGTGCTGTGCTGGGGCTGTCATAGGCTGATGATGGGCGGCGGTGTTCATGATGCGTCCTTCCAGATGGCGAAAAGAAATAGGGTGTTCGGTATCTTATCAGAGTTCATGGGGCGGTGGATAAACGCTGTAGGCTGGGTTGAGCGAATAGCGAAACCCAGCATTTTCTTTTCGCCCTCTCCCCCGCCCCTGTCTGGCTCTGGATTCCCGCTTTCGCGGGAATGACGGGGAGAGGGGAGAATAGGCGGTCTCACGCGAAGGCGCGAAGCCGCGAAGAAGAAAAGCCCCCTTTTCAAAGAGCCTGTCCCCGAAGTGATTTTGATCGGGGAGGGTGGCCGCCGAAGGCGGACGGGGGTTTGTTGCGGGCGTCCGCCCGCGCTCCAGCGTGTAGCCTGGACAAGCCGCAAAGCGGCGCAGTCCGGGACGCGCGTTACGGGCGGCAGATTGCCGCCCCTACGGCGCTATCGCTGCGCCTTGCCCGTAGGGGCGCGATTTATCGCGCCCTGTGTTTTTGGATTCTGCGACGCCGCTTCGCGTCGCGCAGAATGACAGAGACGATTCCCGGATGGCGCTTCGCTTATCCGGGCTACGCTTGCTCACGCGAAGGCGCAATCAGGGATCAGCGTGTAGCCTGGACAAGCCGCAAAGCGGCGCAGTCCGGGACGTGCGTTACGGGCGGCAGATTGCCGCCCCTACGCCGTTATCAGCGCGTTCTGTCCGTAGGGGAAGCAATCTGCTTCCCGTCACCGTGCAAAATGCCCCCTCTCCCGGCCTTCGGCCACCCTCTCCCGCAAGGGGGAGAGGGGAGAATAGGCGGTCTCACGCGAAGCGCTGTAGGCTGGGTTGAGCGAACAGCGAAACCCAGCATTTCACCGCAAAGAACACAAAGGAATCTTTTTCTACAAACCCCCGCCCGCCTTCGGCGGGCACCCTCCCCGATCAAAATCACTTCGGGGACAGGCTCTTTGAAAAGGGGGCGTTTCTTCTTCGCGGCTCCGCGCCTTCGCGTGAATAAAAAAGTCGTCATTGCGAGCGAAGCGAAGCAATCCAGCGATTTTCCGTTGCGCACATTTTCTGGATTGCTTCGCTTTGCTCGCAATGACGCCACCTTTCTTTGCGCTCTATGCGTTTCTTTGCGTTCTTTGCGGTGAAATGGTTTTTCTGATGCCTGATTCCTGACCTCTGATAACCCCTCTCCCCCGACCCCTCTCCCGCAAGGGGAGAGGGGAGATTCGTTCCTTCGCGGCTTCACACCTTCGCGTGAGACAAAACGTTGGGGTTCGCTGCACTCACCGCCAACCTACGCACAGCGCAGAATGACGACTTTTTTCTTTGCGCTCTATGCGTTCTTTGCGGTGAATCTTTTTCAACAAACCCCCGCCCGCCTTCGGCGGGCACCCCCTTTGAAAAGGGGGCTTTTCTGATTCCTGACCTCTGACCTCTGATTCCTGATCGCGCTTTCGCGTGAGACAAAACGTTGGGGTTCGCTGCGCTCACCGCCAACCTACGCACAGCGCAGAATGACGACTTTTTTCTTTGCGCTCTATGCGTTCTTTGCGGTGAATCTTTTTCAACAAACCCCCGCCCGCCTTCGGCGGGCACCCCCTTTGAAAAGGGGGCTTTTCTGATTCCTGACCTCTGACATCTGACATCTGATATCTGATATCTGATATCTGCCCTCTGATCCCTGCTCTCAATACTCCACCGGCAACGGATCGAGTGAGCGCCACAGATACCAGGTGGCGACGCTGCGGTACGGTCGCCAGGTTTCGGCCAGCGCCTGCATTTCGTCGAGGCTGAGCGGATGTTCTCCGGCGTAATGCAACCGAATCGCTTTTTGCAGTCCGAGGTCGGCAATCGGAAAGACATCGGCGCGCAGTTCGTGAAACATCAGAAACATTTCCGCCGTCCAGCGTCCGATGCCTTTGACGGCGACGAGCGCTTCGATCAGCGCTTCGTCGGTCAGCGTTGTCCAGCTTTCAGGATTCAACGAGCCGTCGGCAAAACGACGGGCGAGGTCTTGCATGTATTCGGCTTTGCGCTGCGACAATCCGGCATTGCGCAGCGCGTCCGGCGTCAGCGCGGCAACCGCCGCCGGAGCAACGGCGGGAAAAGCGACGTCGGCATGAGCGGGATCGACGGCGGTGACGAAGCGCCGCCAAACGGCGTCCGCCGCTTTGACCGAAATCTGCTGGCCGACAATCGCGCGGGCAAGCGCGGTGAAGGCGTCGCTGCGTCGGCGTAGGTGGATTTCCGGGTAGGCGTCGATCAGGCCGCGTAACGCCGGATCGCGGCGCGATAGCAGGCGGGTGGCGCGATCCCAGTAGTCGGGTTTCATGGTGAGTTCCATTCGGGAAAATCCAATGGTACATTACTCAGGGGGCAGAAATCAGAAGTCAGAAGTCAGAAGTCAGAAGTCAGAAGTCAGAAGTCAGAAGTCAGAGGTCAGAGGTCAGAGGTCAGAGGTCAGAGGTCAGAGGTCAGAGGTCAGAGGTCAGAGGTCAGAGGTCAGAGGTCAGAGGTCAGAGGTCAGAGGTCAGAGG
>Ga0209737_10000209_pt1 | contig 52992 bp, 47 predicted proteins | sample TergutCu122P3_FD_187284 | JGI IMG/M metagenome (GOLD analysis project Ga0209737, IMG submission 187284) | Cubitermes ugandensis P3 segment gut microbial communities from Kakamega Forest, Kenya - Cu122 P3 (SPAdes) (version 2) | ecosystem: Host-associated > Arthropoda: Insects > Digestive system... | reverse complement strand
GGTAGCTGCTATGCCTAGGCCCCGCAGGGTGGTTTTTTTTGGTTCCTTTTTTTGTCCATACAAAAAAAGGGACTCGCCGAAAGGCGAAAAAGAAAGGCCTGTGTGGTGGCAACCACAACCTTCGCCGAAGGCGACAAACCGGGGGGGCAAGGGGGGCAAAGCCCCCCATCTATTCTTCAAAGAGCCTCAATACGTTCCCCCACTGTCCCTGCCCCCGGAGCACCCACTCCACAAACTCGCGCACGGCGCCCTCGCCGCCTTTCAGGGTTGCCACATAGTCCGCCATTTCCCGGACGTCCGGGGAGGCATCCGCCGGGCAGGCGCTCAGGCCCGCCATACGCAGGGCCGGCAAGTCATTCAAATCATCCCCCATGAAGGCGCAGGCCGAAGGCTCCACCCCCGCCTTCTTGCACAACTTCTCCAGGGCCCCCGCCTTCTTCTTCTCCCCCTGCATAACCACCAGAAACCCCAACTCCTCGCAGCGCTTGGCCACCATGGGCGAAGTGCGCCCCGTAATGGCCGCCGTGGGAATTTTCAGCGCCGCCAAAGCATTCAACACCAAACCGTCTTTGGCATTAAAAAGCTTAAAAGCCTCGCCCTGCGCGTCAAACACAATGTGGCCGTCCGTCAGTACGCCGTCCACGTCGAATACAAACAGGCGCACGGCCTGCACCTTGTCCAGCAAATGCTTAGCTTCTTTCATGTCCCAATGCCTTTCGAATGGCGAGCACCTCGACAAGCAGACTTTCCAACATTTCAAACGTCAAAGAGCAGGGGCCGTCACAGAGTGCCGCCTCGGGGTTTTCGTGGACTTCTGCAAACAAAGCGTCTATGCCCGCGGCCGCCGCGGCCCGCGCAAGCACCGGCACAAAGGCGCGCTCCCCGCCGCTTTTGCCGCCCTCGGCCGAAGGCAGCTGCACCGAATGCGTGGCGTCAAAGCAGGTGGCCAGCCCCAGCTTTCTCAAAATGGCAAAACTGCGCATGTCCACCACCAGGTTGCCATAGCCGAAACTGGCGCCGCGCTCCGTTACAACCACCTGCGTATTTCCGGCGTGCACGGCTTTTTGCGCGGCCTGCCACATGTCCTTGGGCGAAACAAACTGGCCCTTTTTGAGGTTGACGACTTTGCCTGTTTTGGCCACCGCCACAATTAAGTCCGTCTGTCGGCACAAGAAGGCCGGCACCTGCAACACCTCCGCAACCTCGGCCACGCGGGGGACTTGCCACACCTCGTGCACGTCCGTCAAAATGGGGACGCCGACTTCTTCTTTCACCTTCTTCAGAATGCGCAGGCCCTCTTCCAGGCCCGGCCCGCGAAAAGCATGGGCCGAGGTGCGGTTGGCTTTGTCAAAGCTGCATTTAAACACAAAGGGCAGCTGAAGCTGGGTGCACAATTGCCGAAGGCGCCGGGCATGCCGGAGTACCATGTCTTCGGACTCAATGACGTCAGGGCCTGCAAACAAGAAAAGCCTTTGCTGGGGCCCTATGCTATGCCCGCACAGCTGAATCATCCGCGCTCCTTGGGTGAGGGCTCTTCGCGTGCAAGGGCTTGTTGCTGGCGCTCGTCTCTGTGTTGCATGGCCGCGTGCACAAAACCCGAAACGAGGGGGTGGGCAGCGAAGGGTTTGCTTTGGAATTCAGGGTGAAACTGGCAACCCAGAAAGAAGGGGTGCTCCTTCAGCTCGCAAATGTCCGCATAGCCTTGGCGGGTTTCAATGCCTGAAAAGTGCAGCCCCAACTCCTGGAGTTTGTCGAGGAAGGCCAGGTTAATTTCATAGCGGTGGCGGTGGCGCTCCTTCGTCAGCTCGGCTTTATAGAGGGAGGCGGCCAAACTCCCGGGGGCCAGGCGGCACTCGAAGGAGCCCAGGCGCAACTCTTGCCCCAAGGCGAAGGGCACAACAACGGGGTGGGGGGTTTTGGCGTCAAACTCGAGGGAGTTGGCGCCCACCCAGCCGGCCACATTGCGGGCGAATTCCACCACGGCCATTTGCATGCCCAGGCCAATGCCCAAATAGGGGACTTTGTTTTTGCGCGCAAAGCCGGCCGCTGTTTGTTTGCCTTCGTTGCCGCCCATGCCGGAGCCGCCGGGTACCACAATGCCGTCATAGTGTTGCAGCACCTGGGCGCCTTTTTGCTCCACCTCCTGCGCGTCGACAAACACCGCCTGCACGCGGCAGCCGTTGTCAATGCCGCCATGCACCAGGGCCTCGGTGAGGGAGCGGTAGCTTTCTTTAAACTCGACATATTTGCCCACCACCGCCACATTCAGCTGGCCGCGCGAGGGGTGCTTCAATGTGTCGACAACCCCCTCCCACTCTTTGAGGCGCGCCTTGGCCGCCCAAATGTTGAGAATGTCCGTCAGCCGCTCGTCCAGGCCCTGGCGGTGCAATTCCATGGGCAACTCATAGACGGAGTCCACTTCGGGGGAGACGAAGACGCTGCGTTTTTCCACGTTGCAAAACAGCGCCAGTTTGTCGCGGATGCCCTCTTCAATGAGGCGATCTGCGCGACAAATGAGGATGTCGGGTTGAATGCCTATTTCGCGCAGCTTCATGACGGAGTGCTGCGTGGGCTTGGTTTTCACCTCGCCGGCCGCCGAAATATAGGGCAGCAAGGTGAGGTGCACATGGCAGCAATTGCCCATGCCCACGTCAAAACGCAGTTGGCGAATGGCCTCCAGAAAGGGCAGGGACTCAATGTCCCCCACCGTACCGCCAATTTCGACGACGGCCAACTCGCAGCCTTCCACGGCCGCCCAAATGTGCAGTTTGGTTTCATCGGTAATGTGCGGAATGACTTGCACCGTCTGGCCATGGTATTCCCCGCGGCGCTCTTTCTGAATGACGGCGTCATAAATTTTCCCCGAGGTGAAGTTGTTGCCCCGGTGGATGTGGGCCCGCGTAAACCGCTCATAGTGGCCCAAGTCCAAGTCCCCCTGTCCGCCATCGTGGGTGACATAAATTTCCCCGTGCTGGAAGGGACTCATGGTTTCCGGATCTACATTGATATAAGGGTCCATCTTCAGCAAGGTGACGGAAAGGCCGCGGTTTTCAAGCAAGCTGCCGATGCTTGCACAGACAATCCCCTTCCCGAGGGAAGAGGCCACCCCCCCCGTCACAAAAATGAACTTCTTCTTTTTAGAGCGCATAGGCTGTCTTGTCTCAGCTTGGCACTTTCGTCAACCGTCTTGGCCCCCCCCGACAACCCTTGCGCTAACCCTCTTAAATTTCTCAAGTAAAAAAAATTTTCAAAGGCATGTAACTTTTTGCTTCCTGGATCGCCTTAGGTTTGTAGGGCAAAAATTCTGAAGCAGGAATGCTTCAGAAAAGCAGGTGGGTTGTCGCTTGTTTTTCGGATGGCAAGCGATGGGTGGCGAAGGCAGCACGCAGGGGTTACATGTAGCAATGGGCAGCACCGAGGGCGGCGAGGAGAAACAAAAAAGGCGGCGAAGGGAAACGGCGAGGGCGTCGAAGGGAAACGGCGGAGGTTTTGAGGGAAACGGCGAGGGCGGCAAGGGAAACAAAGGCGGGCGGCGGCGGAAAACGGCGAGGGCGGCTACGCACGGGGTGAGCGCCAGGTGGCGTCGAGGTTGAGGACGGCGGGGCCTGGCGTCCAGGGAGGTACAAAGAGGCGCCGAGGGCACATAGGTGCGTACAGGGGTTTGAGGGCGGCGTTGTGTGCATACGGTGGAAGGGCGTTGGGGTGGCAGTCTGTGGGAAGCAGTGGGAGTAGTTAAGGGTGAAAAGCGAAACCAAGGAGGAAAACACAAGAGACTGCACAAGGAAGAAGGTGAAGGGTGGCGCACCCGGTCAGTTTGGCCGGGTGCGCTTTTCACTTTAAAATTGAAACCGGGCTACACCCGGGCCAGGGGTTTTGAAATGCGCCAATAAAAGCGCGCGGCCAGGGCGGGGCCAATCAACATGACGCCCACCGCGGTACCCCACCACAGGCCCTTTACCCCCATTCCTTGGAGGGCCAAATACATGCCTATGGGGGCCGCAACGGCATAATAGCCGAGCATGGTGACATAGAAGGCCGGTTTGGTATCCCCCGCGCCCCGCAAAAGCCCCGCGGAAACGCCGCCCAGTCCGTCCATGAGTTGAAAAAAACCGCCAATGACAAACAAAGGCAGGGCCAGGGCCAGGGTTTCCGGCGAGTCCGTGGTGAGGCTTGCCGGCAAGCGGGGGAAGGCCGAAAACAGCACCGTCCACGGCGCCATGAGGACAATGGACGAGGCCATGGCCACAGCGCCTATGCGGCGCAAAGAGGCAAAGTCCCCGCGCCCAACGGCCCAGCCTATGCGCACGGAAGCCGCGTTCCCCAGGCCCAGGGCAAAGCAAAATGAAAAACTCATCCACGTCATGGTGGCATAGTGGGCGGCGGAGGCGGCGGGGCTTAAGGTGCTTGCGAAAATGCCCATCAGCGCAATAATGCTGACTTCGGAGACGGCATGCAGGCCCAAGGGGACGCCCAGCCTCAAAATGTGCAGGCCTGCCGGCCAGGAAGGGCGCCTTTTTACCCCCTCCGGGCGGGGGCCCATGCCCATCAGCAATACCCCCACCCCCGCCCAGGTACACAGGGCTGTGGCCACCCCCGCCCCCACCGCCCCCATGGCGGGAATGGGGCCAAAGCCGTGTACAAACACCACGACGGCGGCCGCATTCAACAGGTTGCTGACAAGCACCGCATAGAAAATGAGGCTGGGTTTGTTTATCCCCTGGAAATAGGCGCGGCAGTTGGAAAACAACAGCATGGCCGGCAAACTCCACAGCCGGGCCCAAATATAGGCACGTGCCAGCTGGGCCACCTGGGGCTCCACGCCAAAGCGCTCCAGCAAAAAGCTGGAAGCCAGCACCGGCAGGCACAAGAGAAGGCCCAGCGCACAACTCACCGCGACGCCCTGCCAAAAATGCGTGCGCGCGGTGGCCGGCTCCTTCGCGCCGACGGCCTGAGAAACCAGCGGATCTACCGCCGACAAGGTGGCCATACCGAAGACGGCGAAGACGAAAAACAGCGCATTGCCCAAGCCCACCGCCGCCTGCGCCTCGTCCGAGACGCGGGCCACCACCACCATGTCCACAAGGCCCATGAGGGCCTGTCCCGCCTGCGCCAGGGCCAGGGGCGTCGCCATGCGAAACAAGCCCCAGAATTCCTGGTTCCACAGCTGCAGGCCCTTTGTGGGTGTCTTCATAGCTTGCCAACCCCTCTGCACCAAGCACCCCGGTTTGGCAAGGCAAAAGCACGAATATATTTCAAGAAAAAAGAGCTGCTCAACTTCGAGCAGCTCTTAGGGTGCAACAGGCGAAGAAAACAAATAAAACAAACAAAACAAAAGGTTACTGCAGGTGCAACAGAGGTTCAAAAACGAAGGTACAGCACTTACTACAGGTACAACAGCAGCTAAGAAGGAGGTGTAACATTTACAACAACAGCTTAACAGCAGCTACCACGGGTACAACAGCAGTTAAGAAACAACGGTACAACAGTTACCACAGGTACAACAGCAGCTAAGAAGAGGTGTAACGGTTACGACAACAGCTTAACAGCATTTGCTACAGGTACAACAGTAAAAACGAAGGATGTGTAACAATGAGAACAGCAGGTACAGCAAGTACAGCAAGTACAGCACGTGAAACAGCAGGTACAGCAGGCACGACAGTGAAACAGCTCGCTTTACATAAAACTTCTTAAAGTACCTCCCGGTGCCTTCCCGGTGCTTTCCCTACAAAAGGATTATCTTTCACCAGGGAGGAAAGTTGCGCGCGGTATGCGTTATTTGAGAGTGTCCACAAAAGAGTACACCCGCAAGCCCCGGCCGAAAATGTCCATTCCGCAGAAATGACTGGCTATTTTTCTCAGGGTGTGCGCAGAGTAGAAAAAAAACGTACATTTTGCGCAACTTTCATACTCCAAGTCCGATAATCCCAAAAGTGGAAATACATTTAGTTTTCATTCGATTGAAAAAAGGAGGCGTTCGTTGAAAACCGTTCAAATTAAGCCGGGGGATACTCTGTCAAAAATTGCCAAAGCCCACAACACCACCGTGGATGCCTTGGTCAAAGCCAACAATATTCAAAACCCCAACCTGATCAATGCTGGCAAAATCCTTCGCATTCCTGACGGCTTTGAGACAACGCAAAGCACTTCGACGGCTTGGAACAACTACAGCAATGGAACAAACAGTACCACCCCCACCCATACGAGCGGCCAAGCCACCGCCTCCGATGGGCGCAGCTTCCCTACATCTGCTGATGGCACCCCTATCTTCAAGCAGGGGGATGCACAGTGGGGGGGGCGTACGCTGGGCACGAGCAAAACCCTCTCGAGCCATGGGTGCGCTGTCACTGCCAGCGCCATGGCCCTCAGCAAAATCTCCGGCCAGGTGATTGATCCAGGCCAGTTGGATGCCTACCTGGATTCGAACAAGGGCTATGATGGCAATAACCTCTATTGGGGCAAGGCTGCCGGCATGGCTGGCATGAGCGCCACCTCGGGTGGAATGAATTTCGACACCATCAACAAGCAGCTCGATGCAGGGCGTCCTGTGGTGATTGCGGTGGACCATACGGGTGACGGAAAAACCGACCACTATGTCACGCTCACCGGCCGCAACGGCAATACCTATTCCGCGAACGATCCGGCGACTGGAAAAGAAATGTCCTTTAACCTCCAAAACGGAAAACTCGTCGGGCAAAGCAACAACAAAACATATCAAAGCAGCGGCCAGGCCATCACCTTCTCCGGCGGAAACCCCTCCCCTGGAACCTCCGCCCCCGCCTCTTTGACGACAGAGACGAAGCCGACAGCTGAGACAAAATCGACGGTAGAAACAAAACCGACGACAGAGACAAAATCAACGGCAGAGTCGAAATCAACAACAGCGACGACGTCTGTCAATGCCACGGACATTGCCTCACTGGATGCTGCGTGTGCCGGCATTCCTGGTTATGCCAACAACCCGCACGTGACGCCTGAATTCAAGGCAAAGACGCTTGAAATAGCCAAGAAGCTTGGGATCGATCCCAAAGTGATGGTTTCCATCATGGCCTTCGAAAGCGGCTTAAACCCAGCGAGGAAAAACATGGCCGGAAGCGGGGCGACGGGGCTCATCCAATTCATGCCCAAAACGGCAGCGAGCCTGGGAACGACGACCGATGCGCTCGCAGGCATGTCTTCCGTTCAGCAGCTGGACTATGTCGAAAAATACTTCTCGCAACCGCACCTCAAAGGCAAAATTAAGACGGTCGCTGATGCGTATATGGCTGTGCTCTGGCCCGCGGCCGTCGGCAAGCCCATGGACCATGTGCTTTTCAGAGCAGGGAGCACAACCTATGAACAGAACAAGGGGCTCGATTTGAACAAGGATGGGGTGATTACGAAGGAAGAGGCCTCTTATAAAGTCCGCAAATTTGCGGGAGAGGTTTAAGCACAGGTTTTCAAGCTCTCCACAGGCGCGGCACCCGACAGGTGCTGCGCCTTCGTTTTTTTCTTGCCACCTAAAAAAACGCCTTGCCACCCACAAAAAAACGCCCGGCCTTCTGGCCGAGCGCTTTTGCAAGAAAAAATGTGCTGAAGTTTAGAGAGGAATGTTCCCATGCTTGCGCGGCAGGTTCTCCTGGAATTTGTCCTTCATCAACTCGAGGGCGCGGATGAGTTTCAGGCGGGACTCTTCGGGGCGGATGACTTCGTCAATATAGCCCAGCTCGGCGGCCTTGAAGGGGTTTGCAAATTTCTCGCGATAGTCGGCGACAAGGCGCGCTTTTTCGGCGACCTGGTCCGCCGCAGTGTCGAGCTCCTTGCGGAAGATGATGTTGACGGCGCCGTCGGGCCCCATCACCGCAATTTCCGCTGTTGGATAGGCCAGGTTGATGTCGGCGCGGATGTGTTTGGAGGCCATCACGTCATAAGCACCGCCATAGGCCTTGCGGGTGATCAGTGTTATTTTGGGCACTGTGGCTTCCGCAAAAGCATAGAGCAGCTTGGCGCCGTGTTTGATGATGCCGCCAAACTCCTGGTTCGTTCCGGGGAGGAAACCAGGCACGTCAACGAAGGTAATCAGCGGAATGTTGAAGCAGTCACAGAAGCGCACAAAGCGGGCTGCCTTCACAGAGGCGTCAATGTCGAGACAACCGGCAAGCACTGCAGGTTGGTTTGCGACAATGCCGACAGAGTTGCCGCCCAGGCGCGCAAAGCCGATGACAATGTTTTTGGCATAGTGCTCCTGGACTTCAAAGAAGTGCTTGTTGTCGACGACAAGGCGAATGAGCTCCTTAATGTCATAGGGCTTGTTCGGGTTGGAAGGCACCAACGTGGCCAAAGCCGGCTCCTGGCGCGTCGGATCGTCATCATTGGGCACAAAGGGCGGGTCATCCTTGTTGTTGGAAGGAATATAGGAGAACAACTCCCGCGTATAGGCGATGGCGGCCTGCTCGTTTTCAGTGGCGAAGTGGGCCACGCCTGACTTTTGGTTATGCGTCATGGCGCCGCCGAGCGCTTCCTTGGTGACCTCCTCATGCGTCACGGTTTTGATGACGTCGGGCCCCGTAATAAACATATACGAGGTGGACTTCACCATGACGATGAAGTCGGTGATGGCAGGTGAATAAACAGCGCCGCCCGCACAGGGGCCCATAATGAGGGAGAGTTGTGGAATGACGCCCGAGCACAAGGTGTTGCGCAGAAAAATATCGGCATAGCCGGCGAGGCTTTCGACACCTTCTTGAATGCGCGCGCCACCCGAGTCGTTAATGCCGATGACAGGTGCTCCGACTCGCGCAGCCAAATCCATGACTTTGCAAATTTTCTGTGCATACGCGCCCGAGAGGGAGCCACCGAAAACGGTGAAGTCCTGGGCGAACACAAAAACCTTGCGGCCCTCAATGGTGCCATGCCCCGTGACGACGCCGTCTCCGGGAATCTTCTTTTTGGCCATGCCAAAGTCCGTGGCACGGTGGGTGACAAACTTATCAAGCTCTTGGAAGCTGCCTGGGTCCAGCAGAAGCTCGATGCGTTCTCGTGCAGTGAGTTTTCCGGCTTCGTGTTGTTTTGCAATTCGGTCAAGGCCGCCTCCAAGTTCGGCCTCTTCCTCCATTTTCTTCAGGCGCAGACGCAGTGGGTCTTTTTCGAGTTCGCTCATAGGGGCTAAGCATCTACCATGAGGTGAGCAGATGGAAGCGGCTTGTGACAAGGCCATGTCGTTTTTTTGTGCCGCCGATGTGTGCGGGGCAGGGTTTGGAAAGTCCGTCGCCCCAAATCACTTTTGTGAAGTTTTTAGTTCAGCTTTTGAATTTAAATTTGCTAAATAGCGCCCCCCATTTTCCCCCCGCTGCCTCCCCCCCTCCCGGGGAAGGGGCTTTTTCTGAGGCAAAAACCCAAGGCACCCAAGTCAGTGCAAAGAAATGTCGAGCAGAAGCTCCGTGAAGTTGTTTTGGGGATGGGCTTCCATGCGGAGGATTTGGATGTTGTTGATGAGGTTTTTAAGCGGGGCGTTGAACCTCAGCATTCGCATTTGTCTGGAGCTCAGCCCCATGGCCAGGCTGGCGAAGGTGTCGCCTTGCAATACGGCGCCCAGTGTTGGAGGAAACACAAGGCCAACAAAAGGAGGCGCCGCTTCGGGTGTGGCTTTTTCAAGTTGCTCCACTTGAGCGAGGGCCTGCTCCTTTTGAGTTGCGGCAAAAGCCCAGTTGCCTTTTCGTGCAAAAACGAGCGGGCCTCGCTGGGTGAACAGCACAGAAGCACCCAAAGTGGCAGCCTCGTCTTTGGGCATTTGGGAAAGCCACGCGTCGAAGGCGGATTCGCTGCCGGTTTTGAGTCTGGCCACAAGCAAAAGGCGCTCTGTGTTGCGCCCGTCAGGGAAGTCCAATTTGACAAGAAACTCTTCCGCCAGAAGGGGTGGAAGGAGGGAGAACCAAGCTTGTTTCTGAGCAAGAAGCGCATCGCCTTTGGAGCTCAAAGCGGTGATGAAGTCCATGTGGCTGAAAACTTCTGAAGCAGGAATGCCATGCAGCTTCAGCAAGACGCCTGCATGGGCTGAGACAGCACTCAGTGCGGTTTTTCCTGGCTGGGTTGTTTTGAGTTTCCAAAGGGAGTTGGCGGCACTGAGGCGAAGTTTGAGTTGTTTGGCGGAAGCAGGCTCCATGTGAAGCTGCAAGTCTTTGCCTGCCGACAGGAGAGGCCATGTTTGCCCGGCGGCTGTTTTGGACAGAGCGCTTGCCTCTGTCAGCGTTTTTTCCAGGGCTTTGAGGAGGGCGGCCGCAGTCAAAGAAGACAGGTGGGGGCGGGCGCAAAGCTGGTTGGAATTCCAAAAAAGCACAAAGCGATGTGCGGGGCTTGTCTGAACCACCCGATAATGCACAGCGCCCTTTTGCGTTGTTTTCTCGTCGCCCGGCAAAGCATCCACGATGGCAGCCAGAGCCTTGCTGTCAGCAAGGCCCATGCATGCAAAGGCCTGGGGTTGCACCTGCGCGACAAAAGGCTTGTCCACAGCCAGTCCTTTTTGCGCCCACGCTGCCTGGGTCGCCGGCAAAAGCAGGAGGTGAAGTCCCGCTCCCCCCATGCTTTCGCTGATGTCGGCAGAGCCGATCGCCTTTTCCAGGGCATCGGCAAAAGCATAGAGCGGCTCAAGCTGCGCAAGCTTGGGCGAAGCAAACTGGAGAATTTGTCCTTGCAGTGTGGCCTGCGGCCTTGCCGGCAATTTGGACTGCGCCTTGGACTGCGTCTTGGCAGGTGCCTTGGACTGCGCCTTGGCAGGTGCCTTGGCAGGTGCTTTAGCGGGCGCCTTGGACTGCGGTTCGGCCTGTGCTGTGGCCGTAGCGGACAGACTGAGGAGGAAAGCGAGCAGACAGGACAAAAGCCGAAGGTTGTGCATAGACCGCTTTTACCTTGAAGTGAGCTGCTGCGACACACATTTTCCGCACATCTTCATGCCCTGCCTTTAAAACAACCAAAGCCTCCTTCGGACGTCCATGCTGCTTGTATTTTGCGGCGCAGTCGAATACTCAGGCAGCCAGGAAAGCACGAGTGGCGAAACAGGTAGACGCAGCGGACTTAAAATCCGCCGGCCTTTAGACGGGCCATATGGGTTCGAGTCCCATCTCGTGCAAGCGTGCTTTGTTTTTGGTTTCCATTTGAAAAAAACAGCTGCGCGTGGAAGAATGGGGGGACGTGAAGTGCCTTGGGCTCAGGAAAAGGGGTTTTGAAAAGTGAAGCGCATATTTGGTTGGGGATTTGTGGCGGCAGGGTGGGTGATGGGGCTGTTTTTGGTCGGTGGAATTTCTTTTGCGCATGCACAAACACCCCCTGAGGAAACTGAGGAAACTGCGGAGCAGGTGGAGCAGAGTGTCTTAGTCGAGAGTGTTTTTGACGAAGGGTTGGGCGAAGCAGAGCGTGCACCTCAAAGCCGCGCCGACGAAAGCCTTCAAGAAAATTCTTGTGAAGGGTGCCTGCTGGAGGACAAAAAGAAAGCCCTCCAACACCAAATAGTGCTCCTGAGCGACACCTTCTGGCTGCTGGTGGATCGCCCCGCGCTTCCTGTGAGTTTTCGCTATCATCTGCCTTTTAAGCACTGGGCCGGCCTCGAGCTGGGTGCCGACTTTGTTTTTTTTCTGGATAAAAACAAACTTTTTAAAGAGAGGTTGCTGTTTTTTCCCGTTGAACTCTTTTTGGTATGGCGTTTCATTCCCAGCCTCGCAACCTATTGGAAGTTTGGCATGGGGTTTCTCTTCATGCATTTTTCCGACTCCGGTGGATACAGGTTTCCCTGGTTTCTCCCGCTTCCTCTGCCTGTCTTCCAATGGGGCCTTCTGTGGAACCTCTCTCAAAGGCTCCACATGCGCTTCGAAATTGGCTTCCCTGGCATCCTGCGCGTCGGCATGGGATTTGGTTTATAGCCCACTTCGCTTACCAAGGGTGGTGCCAGGATGGTGCGTTGCGTGCATTGAAAAGGTGTCTTAGGTGAATGTTTCAGTTTGAAAATGACGTTACAACAACTCAAGGGGATAAAACACATGTAGGGATGGAAACAATGGAGTGTCTGTTTGCTTTTGGCTGTTGGCATGGCGTGCAGCTCTGAAAGCGTTGTCATTGACTTAACGGAATGCGCAACTCTGGAAGAGGGTGCCGCGTGCAGCAATGGTGAGGGCATTTGCCAGAACGGCGCCTGCCAGCTGAAGTTGACGACCGAAAGCTGTTCAGGAAAGGAAGATGGCACAGCGTGCGACAGCGGCAACGGCACTTGCCAGGGCGGCATTTGCCACATAACGCCGACGAGAGAGTGTGCAGACAAGACGGACGACACGCCATGCGACAGCGGCAACGGTGTTTGCCAGGGCGGCCTTTGCCACATAACGCCGACGAGAGAGTGCGCAGGCAAAGCAGACGACACGCCATGCGACAATGGCAACGGCGTTTGCCGGAGCGGCATTTGTCAAATAACGCCGGTGAGGGAGTGTGCAGGCAAAGAAAACGACACGCCATGCGACAGCGGCAACGGCGTTTGTCGGAGCGGCATTTGTCAAATAGTTCTGGTGACTGAGTGCGCAGGCAAAACAAACGGAACGCCATGCGGCAATGGTGTTTGTTTCAACAACGCATGCGAAGCTCCGGAGCTTGTTCCATGCAGCGTGGGGAGCGGCACTTATTGTGCGGATGGGAAAGTTTGCCGCAGAGGTGTTTGCGTGTTGTCGGGCACCCTCGACCTGAGTGCTGTGGACCCCAGCACACCCCTCTCGCCCATCCATGCTTCCACCACCTTCTTCGTCACGGTTTTCGGTTTTGAAAACAATGGCGATGCAAACAGCGTGAGTGTGAACATAGGCACGGTGCCGGCGGGACTGAAGGTTTCCCCTGAAGGGAGCCAAAACCCCGGACTGGGCACCGTCACCTTCACTTTTAAGGTCACCTATGACGATAACACAACAGCCTTTCCCTCAGGCGCAGCCTCCATCCCTTTCACGCTGACGAACATACCGAGCAGCTATACGCTCGAAAACCCCTCCGGAAACGTCAGCGTCAGCATCCGCGACGGCCAGGAGAAAATTCCATCACGTGTTATTTGGGTGAACAAGGACAATATTCTGGCCTTCAACGAATACGCAAGGACGCTGGCAGGTCGTGCGCGGCACTATAGGCTCATCGAAAATGTCACTTTGCCACCAGCACCGGCAGGCCAAAGCAACTGGAAGATAATAGGCAATGCGGACTTCCCATTCATCGGCAGTTTTGACGGTGATGGCAAAACCATTACCGAACTCACCATTCATATTGCTGACCTCAACTACCAATCCATGTTCGGTTTTATAGGCACAGGCGCCATCATAGAAAACCTTGGGTTGATAGACGTCAGCGTCACCGGCCAGGACCATGTTGGAAGCCTGGTGGGGCAAAACAACAGCGGCGCCAGGGTGCGAAATTGTTACGTCATTAACAGTGTCGCCAACAGCAACCGTATCAGCGTTAACGGCAGGAGCTTTGTCGGTGGCCTGGTGGGGCAGAACGAAGGCACGGTGGAAGACAGCTATGCCAAAGTCAACGTCAAGGGCAGCGGCAACAGTGTTGGCGGCCTGGTGGGCTACAACTATAGCGCTGCCGGCAGAACCAGCATGGTGCAAACCAGCTATGCCACGGGCAATGTCGAAGGCAGCGGAAACAATGTTGGCGGCCTGGTAGGCTATAACCACAGCTCTGGTTCTGGCAGAAGCACGGTGAAAAACAGCTATGCCATGGGCGAAGTCACCAGCATCGGTCACTATGTCGGCGGTTTGGTGGGCTATAACGTTAGAAGCGGCAATACTGGCACCAGCACGGTGGAAGATTGCTATGCCACGGGAGAAGTCAGTGGCAGAATCTCTGTCGGCGGCCTGATGGGCCATAACAGTGGCACGCTGCAAAACAGCATGGCGCTCAACCCAAAGGTGATCAGCACCAGCACCTCCAACGTTGGGCGTGTGGCGGGAGGAAACAACGGTGACACGCTTGAAGCTAACTTTGCGTTTGGCGGCATGCTCAATGGCGCTGGCGCCTCCACTTGGCCCAACACGGGCTTGAATGCCCGCGACGGTGAAAGCAAAAGTGTCAATGCCCTGCAAGTGGCAGAGGGGTTCCACCTTGCATTCAGAGCTTCACCGTGGACACATGTGGATGGTCGCCTCCCCGGCCTCTTTGGCCAAACCGTTGCCATGCCTTTGCACCTCCAATAGACTGTTTTCAGGTGGGGTGGGAATCTCCTTTTCCCAACCCACCTGCTGCAGCATCTCCTTCAAGGGGCGGCACTTGGCGTTATTTATGTTTGTGAGAGCTCCTCCAGCTTATCTTCTGGGAGTTCCTCCGGCTTGTCAGCCTCATGGCCTTCTTCGGGTGGGCGAGCCATTTTCTTGCTCAAATAGTTTTTGATGCGGTCAGCGACAATATAGAAAGCCGGCACCACCAAAAGACTTAGGAAGGTGGAGACTACCAACCCTCCAATGACAGCAAGGGCCATGGGGCGACGCGTTTCGGAGCCTTCGCCGATGCCGAAAGCTGCGGGGACAGCGGCCATGCCGGTCGCAATGGAAGTCATCAGAATGGGGCGAAGGCGCACAGGGCCGGCAACCAACATAGCGTCGATGGCATTCAGTCCTTTGTCGCGTTGTCGGGTGGCATAGTCGACAAGAATAATGGAATTCTTTTTCACAATCCCCATGAGCAAAAGAATGCCAATCAAACTAAAAATATTGAGCGTAATGCTGAAAGACCACAGCGCGAAGGCAGCTCCTGCTGCCGAAAGAGGCAAAATGGTGAGCACCGTCACAGGATGCAAGAAAGAATTAAACTGCGCCGCGAGTACCATATAGGCAACAAGAATGCCCAGGACGAGAGAGAAAAGAAGGCTTTGGAAGGACTCTTGAAAAGTTGCCGATGCGCCACCAAAGACGAGGCGATAACCTGGGGTGAGTTCTTTTCCTAGAGACTCAACAAACTTCAGCGCCTCATCCTGAGAATGGTTGGGGGCAGGGTTGGCAAAGAAGGTAATGGCGCGCTCGCGGTTTTTGCGTGTGATGGCCTGGAAGGCGGGCTTTTCTTCCATGGTGACGAGGGAAGACAAAGGAAGCAGTTCTCCGGAAGCAGCGCGAAAGCGGAGGTTTGCAATGTCTTCGCTTCGTGTGCGTTGCTCAGAAACAAGCCGGGTGCGGATGTCAATACGCCTTCCTTGCGAATTGAATTTTCCGGCGCGCACTCCGCCCACCAATGCATTCATGGTGTTTGCAATGTCAGAAATAGGAATTTCCTTGTCCATGGCCGCATTTCTGTTGGGAACAATCCGAAGCTCCGGCTGGCCAAGCCTATAGTCGCTGTCCAAGTCGACAACGAGGCCGGAGACAGAGAGCTTTTGCTGAACCAGGTTGGCTTGTGAAACCAGCGTGTCCCAGTCGTGTCCTTGCACGGAAAATTCTATGGGGTAACCTCGTTGTGCGGTGAAACCACTTTGGGAGGGATCTTGAATAGAGGCGCGCAGCCCGGGATAGGAGCGAAGTTCATTTCTCAAAATATGGGCCAGCTCATTTTGAGAAAGCGAGCGCTCTTTGCGTGGTTTGAGTGTCCAAAAGGTTTGTCCGCTGGCAACGCTCCCCGTAAACCCACCGATGATGGTATAAACGCGCGCTGTCTCCGGGCGACTTGCCATAAACTCTTCCGCGCGTTTGATGAGCTCGCTGGTTTCACTTAGGCTTGAGCCAACCGCAGCGTTATAGCGGATGATGAGGCGGCTTTGGTCTTGAGACGGGACAAACTCAGAAGGCAATTTTGAGAAGACCCAAATGGAAAACAGCAACAAGACGGTTGCAAGTGCCAGGACAACATAGGGGACTTTGAGTGCGATTCGAAGCTGCCATTCATATAACCGCGCCAAGGTTGAGAATGCATTGTCCATCCAGTGGTTGAGGGCAGATTGTTTCGCGTGTTTCAGTTTCAGAATTTGTGCTGAGCGGGCAGGCGCCAGGGTGACGGCTTCAGCATAGCTGAACATGACGGCCAGGCACAAAGTGACACCAAATTGCAGGAAAAACTGGCCGATGACACCGTCCATGAAAATGACAGGGATGAAAATAGCGACGATGGCAATGGTTGCAGCCAAAGCAGCAAACTTAATTTCATCGGTACCTTCCAGGGCTGCACGTTTTTTGGGTTTCCCTTGTTCCGCATGGCGAAAAATATTTTCTATCACCATGATGGCGTCATCCACGACAAGGCCCACCGCGAGTGACAACCCCAGCAGGGTGAAAGTGTTGAGCGTGAAACCCAGAAAATAAATGACGGCCACAGTCCCCAAAAGCGACATGGGAATGGCGAGAATGACATTCAAAGTGCTGGAGAAATTCCCCAGAAACAGCCAGCACACCAAGGCCGTCAGCAAAATGGCCAAAAGCAACTCATGTTGAATGTCCGTAATCGCATCTTCAATAAATTTTGTGGCGTCATTGTTCACCTCCAGCTTCATGCCGGGAGGGAGCTCTTCGTTGAGCTCAACCATGGCGGCTTTGACGCTCTGGGCCACAGCGACAGCATTGGCTCCGCGCATCTTTCGAATCCCCATGCCTTTTGCAGGCTCTCCATTCACGCGGGCCATGACGCGCTGGTCCTCAAAACCATCTTCAATGAGTGCGACTTGTTTTAAATAAATGGGGGCGCCATCGACTTTTCGAACAATGAGGTTGCCAATGGTTTCCAAGTCAAAGGCTTCACCCATGAGGCGGACGCTGATTTCTCTCCCTGGCGTTTCCAAATACCCTGAAGGCAACTCAATGTGTTGTTCGCCGATGGCCCGAATGACATCCGCCGCGGTGACTCGAAACCTGTCAAGCGCGTTGGCGTCAATCCAAACGCGAATATTTCTTTCCAAAGCGCCGGCGATGGAGATTTCTCCGACACCGTGAAGTGTTTGCAGGCGCTCTTTGACGCGATAGCGTGCATAATCCGATAGCTCCTGGTCAGAATAGGGACCGGAAAGCCCAAGCCAGATGATGGGGATGTCTTCAGGGTTTGTTTTGGAGACAATGGCGGGGTCCATGTCTTTGGGAAGTCTCCTCTGTGCCTGTGCCACTTTGGTTTGGACTTCCTGCAATGCAACGTCGATGTTGCGCTTGAGATCAAACTCGATGGTGATGCTGGCTGAGCCTTGTCGGGCGACGGATGTCAGGCTTTTGATGCCCTCCACTTGCATGACAGTTTCTTCGATGGGCTCGACGACATCGCGCTCCATGGCTTCTGGTGCGGCACCTTCCCATGTCACAAAGACGTTGACAGTGGGAAAGTCGACATCGGGAAATTGGCTGATGCCAATGCGCGTTGCTGCAACAACCCCGAAAAGGACAGTCGAAGCCATTATCATCCATGCCAGGACAGGCTTTCGCACACTGATTTCTGTCAAATTCATGGCGTGGCTTTCAATTCGATGGCCGGGGGCTTTGCTGTTTTCACGGAGACGAGGCTGCCTTCTTTCAAAGCCTCTGCTCCCCGCATGACGAGCATTTCATTGGGATGTAGCCCTTTTTGGACTTCCACGAGGCCATCGATTGTTCGAAGCCCGAGTTGCAAGACGCGCTCTCGTGCAATTTTCTTTTCCACGTTGTTTTCCACAACGCTTTCCACAACGAAGGCGAGAAACCCGCGTTCAGTGGGACGGATGGCCAGCTGAGGAATCACCAGTGCTTTGGGTTTGTTGCCGACAAAGGCGGTGACGTTGGCAAAAGCCCCAAGAGGGATTTCGATGGATTCCACATTGTCAATTTTGGCAGAGACAAGCACCATGCGAGACGCAGTGTTCGCCAAGGAGGCGATGAAGAAGATTTCCCCAGACAGAGGAGGAAGGTTGTTTCCGGTGTTGAAGGAAATTTTCATTCCGGGTTTGAGCTGAGAGGCTTCGTCGTCTGTGACTTTAAAACGCACCAGAACAGGATTTTTTCGAAGCAGAGTTGTCAGAATATGTCCTGGTTGCACATATTGACCGGTCTGCACCGTTCGCGATTGGAGGACACCGTCGAAAGGCGCTCTCACATGGGCATCGCTTAAATTGAGTTTGGCCTGCTCGAGGGCGGCTTGGGCAGACATCTGATCTGCAAGCGCAGTGGAATACCTTGCCTTATGAAGCTCAAGCTCTTCTGTGGAAATCAGCCCAGGTGAATTTTTTTGTGCTTGCTGACGTCGCTCCAAAGCCGCTTTGGTTTCTGTCAGGTTGGCATTTGCGCGCAGGAGGGTGGCCTGGGCGGATTTGACGGCAAGCTGATAGCGGTTGATGTCAATTTCGGCGATGAGCTCTCCGGCCTTCACATGTTGGCCTTCCAGAAAGTCGGCTTTGTCAACAGCACCCGGCACGCGGGAAGTGAGTTGCACCATTTCATAAGGCTCCACAGAGCCAACCGCTTGAATGACAAACTCGAGTTCTCTCTCTTCAATGGATGTAAGCTCTACCGGGAAAACAGGTTGCCTGGAGGTTGAAGTGTTTGCCTTCTGGTCGTTTTGTTTGCCACAAGCCACGAAGAAGGGGAGGGCGAAGAAGGCAAAGAAGAGGGAGAGGGAGAGGGAGAGAAAATGTTTCATAGTTCCACCTCTCTTCCAAGAGCATCCATGCCTGCAATGGAGTGGAGGTTGAGCAAGGCAAGCCCGAGCGCATAACGTTGGGTGGCAAAATTCACATCGGCTTCAAATTTTTGCACAGAGGCATCCAAAAGCTGCAAGGCAGTCGTCAACCCTTGTTGGTAGAGCGTTGTGGTTTCACGAATGTTTTGATCGGCAAGCTCCAAGGTTGCTTTTGCCTGGTGAAGCGTTGTTTGTGCTATGCGCATGTTCTGCAGTGCTATTTGGAGGTCAGCGCGAATTTGGCGCCGCTGAAGCTCTGCTTGGATAAAAGCGATGTTGGCTTGCGCGCGCCTTTCGTGCCACTCGCCATAGCGCAAGCCTCCGTCGAACAACACCCAGCCGAGTTCCAGACTCAGGCTTCCATCCCAGTTGCGGTTGGCCAGTCCGGTTTCATTCGTCAACCGTCCTTGGCCGATGAGACTTAAGCTTGGCAAAAGGCGCATCCACGGCTCTTGAGCAAAAAACTTTGCAGCTGCAGCTTTTTTTTCCAGTGCAAGAAAGTCCAGGCGTTTTGCGAGCACATCTCCAGCAGAGGGTTGCTCGGTGAGAGGTTTTTGGTTTTCCGCATGATGAAGAAAATCTTCGGGAGTCAGCAGTTGATAATCGCTTCCCCATTCCAAATCCAACAATGTCGCCAAACGCAATTTTGTCGTCAGCGTTGCTCCAACAGCGTTCTCCAAATGTGTCTTGGCGTTGGCTTTTTCAAGTTTTGCACGCGTAACGTCATTGAGACTTGTCAAGCCCGCCTCATGAAGCGACGTTGCGTCACGGAGGTTTTTTTCTGCAAGCGCAATTCGATGTCGGGCTGCTTCTTCCACAGCTTGTGCCGTGAGTGTTTGCAAGAATGCATCGGCTGCTTCCATGCCATTCAATCGGCGTTGGTTCAAAGCTTCGAGTTGTCCTGCATCGCGCGCAGAGCAAGCAGCGCGATAGAGAGGAATTCCTCTGAGCTCCAGAAGTGTCCAACGGAGGTTTGCTGTTGAAGAGAGTGCATTTTTGGCTTGGATGGTGGCGCGCTGCCCGCCAATGTCCCGGACTGTTTCAAAAGCTCTCCGGGTATATGTAGCTGTTGTGCTGAGCGTCGGAAAAAAAAACGCCCGTGCTTTGGTTGTGGCTGCTTGAGCTATGAGCTCCTGTTCCCGTGTCAGTTTTGAGCGCTGGGTTTCCTCTGTTGCACGTTGGACCGCCATTTCAAGGGTTAAAACTTGCGTCGGTGAATTCGCCAGAGACAGAGCACTTAAAGTGAGGCAAAACCAGGCAACAGACATAGGGTTGATTTCCTAGCTTTATTTAACTTAGCTTACAACAGCAGTGAGGCAGCCCTTCGTTATAACGAAGCTGACTTCATTTTATTCAGGCGCATGCGAAATTTTTAGACCGGTTTTTCAAACTGCTCCAACAATGGCCAAAAACCGTGCTTTAAGAGGTGTCGTCTTGAAAAAACAAATGGAAAGAGAAGGCTTGTCTTTCAGGGCCGTTATTTTTGATTTTGATGGGACTTTGGTGAATTCTCTCCATGGAATTGCCGCGGCGATGAATTGTGCGCTTCGGGAATTTGGACTTTTGGAGCATACCTGGGAAAGCTATCAAACGAGGGTTGGAGAGGGGGTTTTTGTCCTGGCCAAAAAAGCTGTACCTGCGGACTGGACAGGCTCCATCGAGGAGCTCCTCGCAAAATACCGACAGCACTACCGCCTGTGGATGTGGGAATCCATTCATCTGTATGAAGGTATTCCTGCCTTGTTGGACACATTGCAGGAGCGTGGAGTGCTCATGGCCGTGTTGTCGAACAAAGGAGATGATTTTGTTCAGACGCTGAGCAAGACTTTGCTGGCCCCGTGGAATTTTTCCGATATTCGCGGAGAGCGCGAGGGAATTCCCAAAAAACCGGACCCAACATCGGCATTGGATATTGCGCGGACTTTGCAGGTGAAACCGGAAGAGATTGTTTTTGTCGGAGACACTCCCGTGGACATGAACACAGCATGCGCAGCGAAGATGCGGGCTGTGGGAGTTTCCTGGGGGTTTCGTTGTGAAGAGGAGCTTTATCATGCGGGGGCGTCTTTTGTTTTAAAATCGCCGCTCCAACTCTTGTCGTTATAACGTTGAGGGCATTCATGACAAAACGCCGTTGGGTTTGGCCAGAGCCTCACTCGGAAGCATTGGCAGAAAAATGGGCAAAGGATTTGAAGCTTCCACCTTTGGTGGTGAAGATTTTGTTGAGGCGCAACATGGCAGATGCCCAGAGCGCTTCTCAATTCTTGCATGCTTCGTTGGGAGACTTGCCAGATCCACGGCAAATGGACGGCATGCAGCAAGTGGTGGAGTGTTTGGTGGCGGCCGTGGCAGCTCAGCAGAAAATAACCTTATTCGGGGATTATGACGTCGACGGTGTTTGCTCAACCGTCATGTTGAAGCTGTTTTTAGAAGAGCTGGGGGGGAGGGCGGAGATTTATATTCCCCATCGACTCAACGAAGGTTATGGCCTGAACATATCCGCCATAGAGCAGATTGCGCAGCAAGGGACACACCTCCTGGTGACATTGGACTGTGGAATTTCCGCGCATGAGGAAATTCTCCATGCAAGGAAACGGGGGATGGGGGTGATTGTTGTTGACCACCATGCCGTTCCGTCGACGCTTCCTGAGGCCAATGCGATTTTAAATCCACTCAAGCCTGGTTGCCGCTATCCGGACAAAAACCTGTGCGCAGCGGGGCTCACCTTTGCTTTGTGCATGGCGCTCAGGAAACATGTGAGAGAGGCTGGGTGGTTTTCACAGGGGAAAGAGCCCCATTTGAAATCTTTTTTGGATTTGGCAGCACTGGCGACCATTGCGGATGTTGTTCCACTCACAGGAGCTAACCGGATTTTAGTCCGCTATGGCCTGGAGGCATTGTCTCAATCCAAGCGTCATGGAATTTGTGCGCTCAAAGAGGTTTGTGCGCTCAGCGACAAACCTCTCACCGCAGGGAAAGTGGGTTTTCAATTGGCGCCCCGCATCAACGCTGCAGGCAGACTGAGTGATGCAAGCCTGGGCGTTCGGCTGTTATGCTCGCAAAGCCCAGCGGAGGCACACAAGCTTGCGCGGATGCTGGACGAAGCCAACAACGAGCGCAGAGCCATTGAGCGGGCTGTTGAAGAAGAAGCTGAAGTCTTGGCGGAGGCGAAGATGGCGCGAGGGTTCAAAAGCTTGGTGCTCGCAAAAGAGGGATGGCACGCGGGGGTTATCGGCATTGTGGCCTCGCGTTTGATGGATAAATTCTATCGCCCCGTTGTGATGGTTTCATTGGTTGAGGGGGTTGGAAAAGGCTCTGCTCGAAGCATTGAGGGTTTGCATTTGTTTAAGACGCTTGGCCGCTGTGCAGAATTGTTTGAGCGTTTTGGCGGTCACCACCATGCAGCAGGCCTCACCATTCGAGAGCAAAATTTGCAAGCCTTTGAGGAAAAATTTGAGGCCTTTGCAGAAGAATGTTTGAGCGAAGAGGCGCTCATTCCCCGCTGTCGAATTGACGCAGGTGTCGCTTTGGAGGAGCTCACTCCAGAGACGGTGAATGCCCTTCAAATGCTTGCCCCCTTTGGGTGCGGAAACCCTGAGCCTGTTTTGGCGTTGACCCATGTGCGCGCCAAACCCAACATTTTGAATGACAAGCAGACAGGGAAGGCGACACACCTCAAGCTGAGACTTCTGGATGCTCCCCATGTGGATGTGATTGGTTTCAACATGGCAAAGGCCATGCCTCCGCATGCAGACCCTTTGGACATCGCCTTTTGCGCAGAAATCAGCAGCTGGAACGGTCGAACAAGCACCTGCCTGAAGCTGAGGGACATACGTTCAGCAAGCTAGAACCCCAGACCTACGCCAGCCGAAAGCATGATGTCGTGGGTGTAGCGGTGAATATACCCCGTAATCTCCGTTCTAAAGACGACAAAAAAGGCTTTTTGCGGGTCCGGGCTGATGCGCGCGCGCATGCCCAGGCCATATTGGCCAAGCAGGAACATTCCTTTGTTGCTTGCTTTGACGGGCTTTGGAGAATAGTCAATTGTCAGCGTTGAGTTGAGGAGAAAGAGCCCGATGCCGCCCTGGACAAAGAAAGAGAATGCGCTTTGCCCCAATGGCACAGCCAAAGCTGGGGCGAGCACCAAATAATTATGGGTCACCTTCGCATAGACAAGCTCGGAGCCTGTTTTGGCCTGGGTAATGTTCCAGGTGAGATCGACAAAGAAAGCTCTTCGCCAAAACTCATGATATAAGAATGTGCGGCTCCACTCCCAGGTGAGGCGCGCCCCCAGGGAAAATCGAGCAGTGGAGCTTTTTTTGGACTCCGCCAGCCACAGGACACCTCCATGGAGATCGAAACTGAGCCCCGTCGTTGGATCGTCCTCACGCGCGAGTGTTTTGAATTGGGTGTCCTCTTTGCGGACAACTTCGGAAAAATCGTCGGATTCAGCTCTCTGGTGCCTCGGCAAAGGCTCGGGCGGAATTTCATCGTCAAAGGGAATAGGTTCGTCCTGGTATTGAGCAAACGCTGTCCCTGAAACCACGAAAATCAAAAGAAGGATGAGCGTTTTCATTTGTTGCCGCATTGGTTGTTACTGGCAGAGCTTTCGGGACAATTGGGCAAGTATTCTTTCTCAAACGCAAACCGGTCCAGCAATTGGTTGCATGTTCTGCGCTTCAAGTCATTGTCCGTGATGTGTGCCAGGAAAACATCCGCTACAGATTCGAGGGAGATGTTTTGAGGCGTCTCGGCGTTTTGGATATAATGCTGACGGATGCCAGGAGGCTTTCCGATCGCATTGCTGTCATAGGCATGGATGATGAATTTGGCCATGCTGTCGAACTTTCCGACTTCCATGGCAGCTTGATAAAACGATGCGGCAAACAAGGTGCCAATCGTATAGATGTTTTGATGCTCTAAAGTAGACCAGCATTTTTTGGGATCCGAAAAATCACGTCTGTTCGCCTCTTTTTCATCGAGGGTCCACTCGAAAGATCTCACACTGCCTTGAGGGTTGAGCCTTCGCGTGACGCCATAAGCATGAAAGTCAGCGAGCCCTTCGTTGAGACTGTCCAATATGACTGCAGGTGCCTTATCGGGATCTGTATGGGTATCCGAATCTATATCCGCATGGTGCACCCGGGCATCAAAGACAAAGTGCGCATATTCGTGGGCCATGACGCCTATGTTGATGGACATGGGGATGGTTTGAAAGTCTTTGAAGGGAAGCACAGCCATCATTCGGAAAGCGCCATGGAAGAAGGCGTTGTCCGTGTTGCTTTCTTTTTCATCCGGGTTCATCATATTGGTGTCCAACCAATAATATGTGGGAACGTTCAACAGCTCTTCGGTTGCGCGACCGTCATACATTTCCTGAAAATAAAGAAAAGCCTGCTCCAAATTCCAATAGGTCGTCACCATGGCCCAGGAGTGAAAGTCTGTAGGCCAAAGCACGCCGTCTTTTTCAATAAATTGCGCGCGCACACTGCCGCCTTCTTTCTTGAAGAGCGCTTTTTTGATCTCCTCTATTGATTGTGCTGCATTCAGTTTGGGATCGTTATCATCCCAAAACATTCGGGCCCCGCCAATGAGCGAGGTGACGCTTCCTTCGAGTTTGGAAATGTCCGAAATGGTGGTGAGCTGTTGTCGCCGGGGCTCAAACTCAAATCCCCCTTGCTTTTCGACAGGGACAAGAACCATGACGCTGACAGGCGCCCCGGAATTTGGGCTGCCACAAGCCAGGGACAGGATGATGAAGAATGAAGACAATAAATAGCGCATGGAATGGACAATACACCAAACAAAGACGCGAATAACACACCAAATAAACGAAAGCAGAAACTGCAGGTTGCTTTTCTGTGATTGCGTCTTTGCAGACAGCACATTAGGTTCGTCGCCCACACAGGTGTTGCAACCATAAGGCGTCATTATGTCAGACTCATTTATCAAGGAACGAAAGAGAACACACCATTGCGGCCAGTTGCGTATTTCAGACGTTGGGAAAGAGGTTGTTCTCTTTGGATGGGTGCAAAACTATCGCGACCACGGGGGAGCGGTTTTTGTCGACTTAAGAGACAGGGAGGGGTTGACGCAAGTCGTATTCCAACCGGGGGTTTGCAAGTCCCACGCCTTGGCCGGCAGCTTGAGGCACGAGTGGTGCATCGGCATTTTGGGAAAGGTGGTGTCCCGGGGGGAAAACAGCAACCCGAGGATGGCCACGGGGGAGATTGAGGTGCAGGTGGAGGAGTTGACGGTGTTTAACAAGTCTGAAACCCCTCCGTTTGAGATTGCCGACAATGTGGCGACAGCAGAGGCCAAACGCCTGGCATACCGCTATTTAGATCTGCGAAGGCGCCCATTGCAAAAGACGCTGATGACACGCGCGAAGATGAATGCCTGGGTGCGTTCTGTTCTTGTGGAGCGCGGCTTTTTGGAGTTGGAGACGCCCTTCATCGGCAAATATACCCCCGGCGGTGCGCGCAATTTTCTGGTCCCCTCACGCCTGAATGCGGGCAAGTTTTATGCGCTGGCAGAAAGCCCGCAGCTGTACAAACAGCTTTTTATGGTGGCGGGTTTTGAGCGCTATTTTCAAATTGTGAAGTGCTTTCGGGACGAAGATTTGAGGTTAGATCGCCAGCCGGAATTCACACAAATTGACTTGGAAATGAGCTTCGTTTCAGAGGATGACATTTTCGAGGTGATAGAAGCTTTGTTGGCCACTTTGTGGAAAGAGGTTTTGGGGGTGGAGATTCCCCGGCCATTTTTGCGCATGGACTATGACGAAGCCATGTCAAAATATGGCAACGACAAGCCAGACTTGCGTTTTGAGATGCCGCATGTCGAGCTTACAGAACTCATTCGCCGCTTTGGCGCTGAAGGCGGCATTCCAATGATCTGGAACGCGGTGAGTGCCGGTGGAATTGTCAAAGCCATGGTGATTGAGGCCAAGCACGCATTGTCGCGCTCAGACAGCGACAAACTCGAGGCCTATGTCAAAACCATGGGCGCCCAGGGTTTGGCCCGCGCGAAGCTGAATGAAGCGGGAGAATGGACCCAATCGCCGCTGGCCAAAAATGTTTCTGCGCCATTGCGCCAGGCCATCAACGAGGCATGCGGCGCGAAGGCGGGGGATATTTTGACGTTTCAATTCGGGCGTGCCTCCCAGGTGCACACGGTGATGGCCAATTTGCGTGTTTTTGTCGCCAAGCAGCTTGGCCTCATTCCCGAATATGGCTCCGGCGGCGACTGGAAATTTCTCTGGGTTGTCAACCCGCCGCTGTTTGAATTTGACGAAGAAAAAAAGCGCTGGGCAGCAGCCCACCACGCTTTCACGCAACCTGTGGAAGGGCATGCGGACTGGATGGAAACCAACCCCGAACAGGTGAAATGCCACCGCTATGATGTTGTCCTCAACGGCTGTGAAATTGGAGGCGGCTCCATCCGCGTGCACAAGCCGGAGTTGCAAGCGCGCATTTTTCATGCGCTGGGCATTTCTGAAGAAGAGGCACAGCAGAAGTTTGGTTTCTTGTTGGACGCTTTGAAATTTGGTGCGCCTCCGCACGGAGGCATTGCTTTGGGAATGGACAGGTTGGCGATGTTGCTTACCAACGCTGAGTCCCTGCGCGACGTCATTTCTTTTCCAAAGACACAAAACGGCAGCGACTTGATGAGTGGTGCGCCAACCCCCGTGGACAACAGCCAACTGGCCGAATTGGGCATTCGACTGCTTCCGTCTTCGCAATAATTTCGGCCATCTCGCCCGGAGAATTGCATGAGGACTTTTTTTGTTGTCAATGCACACAGCGCCAATGGTGAGACGGGCAGACGTTGGGCAGAAATTCACGCTCAAGGGATGCGCAGTTTGGGTGACATGGACTGCGCCTTCACCAAGCGCCCCATGGATGCTGTACGCCTGACGCGTGAGGCTTTGCGTGGAGGATATACCTGCATTGTCGCTGTGGGCGGCGACGGAACTTTGAGTGAAGTCGTCAATGGTTTTTTTGACGAGAAGGGCCCCGTGGCGCCCGATGCGTGTTTGGCCATTTTGCCGCGCGGTACAGGTTGCGACTTTCGAAGGACTTTGGGTTGGACTCTCAAGCTGAATGAAGCCTTCGAGCGCATTCGCCTTGGGAAGACGGCGCTCGTGGACGTGGGGTGGTTGGAATGTGAAGGCATGGATGGCAAGCCGCATTCCAGGTATTTCATCAACGAATGCAGTTTTGGCGTTTCGGGTGAAATTGCGAAGCGCACCAACGAGACGAGCAAGGCTTTGGGAGGGAGACTGTCCTTTATGCTGGCCTCCTTCAGGGTGTTTGCTCGCTATGCCGACAAGGAGGTGGAGGTTTGCATGGACGGCGGCACACCCGAGCGCTGGCCTGTGACGGTTTTGGCGGTTGCCAATGGCGCCTATTTCGGGGGCGGCATGAAGGTAGCTCCCGAAGCCAACCTCATGGATGGTTTATTCAACGTGACGCGTTGGTCTTCCTATGGGCTTTCAGACTTCATATGGAAAAACCGAACTATTTATTCGGGAGCCCACACACGCCTGAGTCGAACGCACCAATACACCTGCAAAGAATTGACGGCGCACTCCAAACAGGAAGTGCTCATCGACTGCGACGGTGAGCAACCCGGCAAACTGCCGTGCACCATCCGCATGGTGCCGCAGGCAATTCGCTTGTGTATTTAGCCTTTGATAAAGTGTGCACCCAGAGCTGGGAAAACTCCAGCTCCTGCCGAGGTGAACGAGATGATAAAAACATGGAAGACAATGCTCGCCATCTGCCTGCTCAGCATTTCTGCTCAAGCCAAGAGAATTGTCATTGCATTTGAAGTGCCCTACAAAACCATATCCGCGAGAAACGCGAAAAGGATGTTGATTGAGAACCCTCAGGCCCTCTTGTTGGATGTCCGCACCGAAGCGGAATTCAAAGAAAAGCGCATTCCCGGCGCCTTCCTGCTTCCGGAGGAAGAGCTGAAAGAGAAGGCAGCCATCGCATTGCCGAAGAAGGAGGCCTTCATTGTGGTATACTGCCTCGACGGCAGCAAGAGTGCCAAAGCCGCCCGCACGTTGAACTCGATGGGCTATACAGCCGTATACGACCTGGGCGGGATGGACAGTTGGCCCTATGCCATCGAAAAAGGTTGAATTCGCCATGCCCATACCTTCTCCAACCGTTCGCATCTACGCACGCAAGCATTACCTGGGTACCATTTACTGGTTTATCTCGTTTTGTACTTTTTTGCATTGTGTAGGAGAAGCCAAATCCGCACCGTGGATGGCTTGGCTGGCTTTGGTTTTGTGGTGTGCGGGCACATACTGGGCGATTCGGTTTTGGAGAGCTTCCAGGCCGCAGTTGAGCATTGACGAAAAAGGCGTTTTGGACACGACACTCAAGATAGGTACCATCCCCTGGTCTGAAATTGTCCATGCGAAATTCAGCTATTGGCATGGACAAAAGGTGGTTTGCCTCGAAGTACAAGCCACGGAAACATGGCGTCAACGCCTGAGGCTTTCCAAAGAGCGCCGCATTTTTGAAAGCACCCCCCCGGAGCTTTTGTGTGTTGTTTTGGAGCCCCGCCTTGTGAAAAATGAAGAAGAGCAGACCTTAAAGCTTCTCCTCGAACATGTGAGCTCCCAAACGAGACCGCTTCCACTTGAGACGAATGAAACGAGCTCAGCGAAAACTGTCGTTGCAGGCTCCCCTCCCACCCACACAACCGAAGAAGGAGGTTGAAAATGATTACCTGTTATCTCCGCTATGTCATCGATCCATTCAAACTCAAAGAGTTTGAGGTTTATGGAAGAAAGTGGATTCCCCTGGTTGAAAAATTCGGCGGCAGGCACCATGGCTATTTTTTGCCGCACGAGGGTCCCAACAACATTGCCGTGGCCATGTTTTCGTTTCCGTCACTTGCGGCCTACGAAAGCTACCGCGCGGCCATCGCCGTGGACCCGGAATGCCAGGACGTCATGGAATATTATCGCCAGACGCGCTGCTTTTTGAGTTTTGAACGCTCTTTCATGCGCCCTATTTTCTCCACAAACTCCTAGAAGTGCTAGGCTGGTGCGCATGTTTGAAGTTTCCATTCGCGTTATTTATGGCGACACAGACCAGATGGGGGTTGTCTATTGTGCCAACCACTTTTGTTATTTTGAGCAAGAAGGAGACGGAAACTCATGGATAGAAACCTAGCGTTGGAAGTGGTTCGCGTCACAGAAATGGCAGCCATTGCCTGCGCCCGACTCATGGGACGCGGCGACAAAAACCTTGCAGACCAGGCTGCGGTGGACGCCATGCGGCGCGCATTCGACACCATACAAATGGACGGCACCGTGGTGATTGGTGAGGGCGAGCGCGACGAGGCCCCCATGCTGTATATTGGTGAGCGCGTCGGCAACCGCGTGCAGGGCGCTCCACAAATTGACATTGCTTTGGATCCGCTGGAGGGCACCAACCTGTGCGCCTATGGCCGCACGGGCGCCATTTCCGTGGTTGCCCTGGCCTACCGCGGCTGCCTGCTCAACGCGCCGGACACCTATATGGAAAAAATTGCCGTGGGCCCCCAGGCCAAAGGCTGCATTGACTTGTCCAAACCCCCTTCAGAAAATTTGGCCAGCGTCGCCAAAGCATTGAACCGCTCCATTCGCGATTTGACGGTCATCATTTTAGATCGCCCCCGCCATGAAGAGCTGATTCGCAAAGTGCGCGAAGTGGGCGCACGCGTACGCCTCATTGAAGACGGCGATGTGGCAGCCGCTGTTTCAACATGCATAGAAACAGCCGGCGTGGATGTGTTGATGGGCATTGGCGGCGCGCCCGAAGGCGTTATTTCCGCTGCGGCACTGAAGTCCATGGGCGGAGATTTTCAAGGAAGACTCAAACCGCGAAACGAAGAAGAGATTCGACGTGCCAAAGCCATGGGCATTGACGATGTCCACCACATTTACACCGCCGATGAGTTGGCCAAGGGGGATGTCATGTTTGCGGCCACCGGTGTGACAGGCGGCGAATTCCTCAAAGGCGTACGCTTCTATGGCAGCGGGTGTGAAACCAGTTCCATTGTCATGCGCTCCAAAACAGGAACCGTGCGCTATATTTCAGCAACCCACCGCTTCGAATCCAAGCCCCCCGGCTATGCTTAAGCTGCCCTGAGGACGCTGCATATTCCCAAGGTTTTTTAGCCATTTTTTTGAAAAAGAAAGCCGAGCGCAGGCAAGGCCTGGGGTTTTCCCCAAAAAGAAACCCAGGCTTTGTTTACAAGGGTGAACAATGGGTTAAGTTTAAAGAGAGAGGCTTGCTCCAAACAAGGCCGTGGATGGAGTATAGTTCCGCAAGAGAGGGGAGTTGTAGGCACGTGTCTACACAGGTGAGGACTTATGTTGGATGCATTTATTATTGAAGAGCTTAAACGACGCGAGCACGAGAAGCAGGAGCGCCAGCGTCCGACGGCAGAGTTGCCGCGTTTGCCTGAAGAGGAGCCGCCCCAGGACAAGAAAGAGGATTCCACGCAGGACAAGACTCCCGGGCGTGGTGTGGTGGTTTTAAACATTTTGAATACCTGAGGCAGACATGTTTGGGCGCTGGTTTCGAAAGCGCAAAGCCTTTGGGGTTTGGTTCCACGCTGCCTATAGGCTGCCGCTTGTCACGCCCCTTGGCGCCATCATCCGGCGTCCGGAAGAAGTGCTGTATTTTTTTTTGAAGCACAAACTCATTTTGCTGGATGAAGTCCACACCCCCAAGCCCATCAGCTATGCGAGTCTCGCGCATGTCCATGCGAGCGACTACCTCCAGTCCTTGAGTCAGCCCGGGACGCTCTCGCGTATTTTTGCCGTCGACGCCAACGAGTTGACGGAGGCGGAGTTGTTGCACAGTCTGCGTTTGGCTTGTGGCGGGACTCTGGAAGCGGCGCATTGGTCGCTCACAACGAAATTACCTGCGCTCAATTTGCTGGGAGGTTTTCACCACGCGGCCCCCGCCAGAGGGGCGGGTTTTTGTGTCTTCAACGACGTGGCCGTTTCCATCGCCCATCTTCGCAAGCAGGGTTTTGAAGGCCATGTGAATATTTTGGATTTGGATGCACACCCCCCGGATGGGACGGCGGAGTGTTTGAAGTCGTTGAGTCATGTTTGGATGGGCTCGCTGTCCCTTTCTCATTGGGGGGAGGTGCCCGGTGTGGACGAGGTTTTGTTGCCGGAAGGTTGCGACGACAAAAGCTATGTGGAGGCATTGAAGGGTTTGCTGGAGCGTATGCCGGAGGCGGAGTTGAATTTTGTTTTGGCAGGGGGGGACGTATTGGCGGATGACAAGTTGGGGAAGATGGCCCTGTCTCTGAAGGGGGTGAGGGAGAGGGATTTGATGGTTGCCTCCAAACTCAGCAAACGTCCCAGTGTCTGGCTGCCGTCCGGCGGCTATGGCCCCAATGCATGGAAGGCATTGGGCGGTACAGGTTTGGCCTTGGCCTATGGCAGCACTCAGCCCATTCCCAAGAGTTTTAATCCCATGGCCGAGCGGTTTCGACACCTTTCAAAGTTGGAGAAAAAAAAGCCCACAAGTCTCAAAGCAAGCATTCAGCTTGGCCACGCGGATGTTGGGTTTCAAAGACAAGGCGCATGGAAACTTTTGGGGGTGCACAGCCTGGAGGCCATCGAGTTTGCGCTGGAGCAATTCCAGTTTTTTCATGTCGTCAGGCGGCTTGGCTATGGTGAATTTCGCGTGGAGCTTTCCAGGAAAAACGAGTGGGACCAAGTTCGAATTTTTGGGCAATGCGCGCTGGGCGTGGTGCTGTTGGCAGAATGCGAGATGGGAATAGGGCAAGTCCGCAAGCGCGCCGTGCTTTATATTAATTGGTTGAGTTTGCGTCACCCCATGGCCGAGTTTTGCGCGCATCGCCCACAGTTGCCTGGGCAGGATGTTCCTGGTTTGGGGTTGGTTACAGAGACGGCGCATTTTTTGTCATTGCTTGCCAGGGAGCGTCACTTGGAGGGGATTGCATTTAAGCCTTCGTGGTACCACATGGCTTATGTAGCAAAGCGTTTTTGCCGGTTTGTCGAAGCAAAACGCCAAGGGCGCTTTCTGGCCTTGCTTCGGGACTTGAAAGGGTGGCCATTGCTTGTGGCGGCGCAGGCTTTGGTGGAGGATAAAGTCCAACTCAACGGGGAGCCCTACGCATGGGAGCCGCTGGACATGGTGCACAGCCTCAGCGAAAAATTCACAGAAGAGCTGCAAGCTGAGCAGGCAGAAATTCTGGCGGAGGCACAGCGTTGCCATTTTGAATTAAAGAATTGAATTACTCGATGGCAGGCAGAGGGTTTTTGGAGCCGCCATTGAGAAGAAGGTGGTTGGAGATGCGGAAGGTTTTGGCATCCACTTCGCGCTCGAGATAGGTGTAGCCCGCAAGGCCCGCTTCATAAATTTGCAACAGTTTTCTGGACTCATCCAGGGTTATTCTGCCATCGCGAAGGGCAGCTTCTGTGAGGCGGCGCATTTTGGCGATGAGGTCGTCACGCTGGTAACTGACATAGTTGAGGACTTCCGTGACGGTGTCCCCTTCAACAACATGATCGATCCAATAGCCTCCTCCGGAGGCCAAAGAGACTTGCACCGCATTTGTGTCGCCAAAGAGGTTGTGCAAGTCCCCGAGAATTTCCTGGTATGCGCCCACCAAAAAAATTCCGATATAATAGTCCTCCTCATCATTGAGTGCGTGCAGCTCGAGGAAGTCTTTGACTTCGCGCTTGTCGATGAAGCGGTTAATTTTTCCATCCGAGTCACAGGTAATGTCTGCCAGAATGGCGCGGCGCGTGGGCCTTTCGTGGAGTCTGTGAATGGGCATTACCGGGAAAAGCTGCTCTATCGCCCAGGAGTCCGGCAGAGACTGAAACACGGAGAAGTTGCAAAAATAAGTGTCGGCGAGTTGTTTTTCCAGAACAGTCAAGTCTTCGGGAATGTCGTTTTGCTCGCGCGCCAGACGCATGATTTTTTGGCACGTCGACCAATAGAGGTTTTCAGCAAGCACGCGCTGAGGCAAGGAGAGGTGGCCCAAAGAAAACAAGGTGAGGCTCTCCTCTTTGTACTCACAAATGTCGTGGAAGGACTCGAGCAAGTTTTTGTTGGTTAAGTCGCGCAGCGTCGAATGCAAATTCTGGATGATGAGAGGAACGTCTTTGGGGATTCTTTCGGGGGCGTGCCTGAAATCAAAATCCGTGCTTCCCAAAACTTCGGTGACAAGCATGGCATGGTGGGCGACAACTGCGCGGCCGGATTCAGAAACGAGAATGGGGTGGGGCACCTGTGCCAAGTCGCAGGTTTCCATGACGGAATAGACGACGTCATTGGCATATTCTTCAGCCGTATAATTCATGGATGATGCGAAATTGGTTCGCGAGCCATCATAATCCACCCCCAGCCCTCCCCCCACGTCCAGATATTTGAGGGGTGCTCCCATGCGCACCACTTCGACATAGAAGCGCGACAATTCGCGCAAAGCGTTTTTGATGTTGCGGATGTTGGAGATTTGGCTGCCCAGGTGAAAATGCAGCAACTCAAAATTGTTCAGCAGCTCAGCTTCACGCATGAAGGCAATGGAAGAGAGCAATTCCGAAGAAGACAGGCCAAATTTGCTGCGGTCGCCGCCGGAAGCTTCCCATCGGCCTGCACCTCGGGAAGAGAGTCGAACGCGCATGCCGATGCGAGGAGAAATGTTGCACCGGCGAGCCACTTCAGCAATGAGCTCCAGCTCCGTGGGCTTTTCGACAACCAGCACCACATGCCGTCCGAGCTTGGAGGCAAACAGCGCCGTCTCGACATATTCTTCGTCTTTGTAGCCGTTGCAGACGATGAGGGCCTCAGGGTTATCCAGCAAGGCCATGATGGCCAACAGCTCGGGTTTTGAGCCGGCTTCCAGGCCATAGTCATAGGGCTGGCCTGCCTCGACAATGGTTTCGACGACGTGGCGATGTTGGTTGACTTTGACCGGATAGACGCCTCTGTAGCTGCCTTTGTACCCAAACTCTTCAATGGCTTTTCTAAACACTTCATTCAGGTGAATGACGCGGTTGCGAAGAATGTCTGTGAAGCGGATGAGCAAAGGCAGGCCGATGCCGCGCCTTCGCACTTCATCGACAAGCTCCTTCAAGTCAAAGCTGGGCGTTCCTTCTCCTCCTGGATGGATGCAGACATGCCCTTTGTCGTTGATTCCGAAATAACCGGTGCCCCATTGGCGAATGGAATAAGTTTCCAGAGAATCTGCAACCGTCCAGTGTGGAGAAGAGCTTGTGGCCATTGAATTCCAAAACCCATCAAAGGTGAAAAAACAAAAAAACGACTTCGTTATGTGAGGGAGGACTTAAATGTTTGCAGGAGAACAAAGCAACAGCGAATGCGGGTTTTTCCTAAATTGTTTTTTTGTCCTCTGGCGGCGGTTTTTGTGGAGGCGCTGTTATTTTTGAAAAATTTCGAAAGTCCTCCAGGGCTTTCAAGAAGGAATCATCCAGGAGCAGTTTGTCGAGCTCTTTGTCTTTGAGAAATTCCTTCCATTGCTTTTTGTCCAGGGCCTTGCTGAGTGCAGAACCCTCCAACAGTTTTTGAAGTTTCTCAAGCTCCTGTGCAATGGGCGTGGGAAGTGGGTTGTGGTTAGCAACCTGCAACAGCTGTGCTGCATAGGGAGAAAGCTCGGCGATTTTTTCCAGAGCCCGAAGTTTTTCCCATTGCTTTTGGTTGAAAACGTTGTGTTGTTTGACAAACGCATAAACGCGGGAGTCTTCCAGATTCCAGGGCAGACGGAAATCCAACTCCCGCGCCATCAGCGCTGTTGCCGAGAGCAGCAGCCATACCAGAAAAGCTCCCTTGAGGGCCCCCAGGAAAAGGCCCAGGCCTTTGTCCCCAAAGGTGTCCAGGCGGGAGTGGGGCTGGTTTTCTTCCGTTGACTCTTTGCGCCGGGGGCGGATGCTGAAAAACACCAGGACATAGGCGACGAGGCCAATGAGCGCAAAAGAAATGACAAAGCCAAGGAGCATGGCTGTGGAAAGAGAAAGCCCGGAGTGTTGCCTGGCCAACCATGGCCCCACCACTTCGGAGAGTGGACGACTGGCGAAGGAAGCGCAGACAAGCGCAACGGCGCTGGCGAGCTGCCGGGCAGCGCCGCGCCAAAGCCCCAGGAGGGCAAAGACAGAAACAGCGACGAGGCTCCACGTATCCAAGCTCACAGCGCCTTGTTTCGGTTTTCTAAGAAACTGTCAAGGCACTCTCTGAAAAAGGTGTTTATTTTCAAATTCAGCTTCGCAAAAAGCTTGCCTGCAAAACCATCAGCAAAAGGTTGCAGCTTCCGTGCAGCAAAATAGGACACAAAAGCCCCTGGGTTTTTTCTCTGGCCCACCCAAAAAGCAAGGCTGGAAAGAAAACCGACAGCTGCAAAACATTGAAAGTGGCCAGGTGCCCAACAGCAAACAGCAGTGCCGTCAGCCACAGCCCAGGTTTCCACAAATTTGTTTTTTTGGGCCAGCGCTCATTTAGACGCGACTGGAGATAGCCTCGGTAGAAATACTCTTCGCTCAAAGCGACCACCAGGTATTGGTCGACAATCCACGCTGGAAACTGCTCTGGAAGTCGAAAGCCAAATTCCCAGGTGGCGGGGGAGGCCTGAATGAATGGAGCAAGAAAGGGGAGGAGGGCCAGGTGGTGGTGGAATTCAAGCCAGGCCACATACAGCAGCGGGAAGAGAATGAGGATGGGAAGGAAAAAGAGAAAGAAGGAGCGGAGATCTGCCTTCCAGAATTGAAAGTGGAGTCCAAAATCCGCGCGTTGTGTCAAAGAGAGTTTTGAGGAGCAAACCCCCAAGGCCACTTTGGGCAAGAGGAGAAAGGAGAGGACAGCGACGAGTTTGGTTAAAGTCCCTTGTCCAAAAAGGAGGGAGGAGCCCAACAGCAAAGAGAAGGCGAGGGCCCAGAAAAAAAGGGCCTCTGTCAGCGGGGAAACTCGGAGTCGAGGGAGCATGATCTTAGACCAGTTTTAAGCCAAAGCGATTCGATTTTACAGACCGCTTTCAATTTGACATGAGGTCGAGGCGGGCGAGGATTCCGCGATGGGAGTGCACTTAAGTGCATGACCTGAGCGGAACCGGAGCCCAACGAAGAGATCATGGCAAAGTGAAAGCGGTCTAGAAGTCTTGTTGCAACCTCTGATGCATGCCAGATGCCTCAAGAAATGTGAACAAGGCCGTGCCTGCAGTCAGCACATCTCCCCCGCTTAAGCCACAAGGACGTCCGGGGACAAGGGGGTGGTTGTTGAGGGAGGAGCCGTTTTTAGAAGCGGCATCGCGCACCGTCCAGTGGTTGTCGGTGCACATAAAAACCAGGTGCAACTGGGACAAGGTGCCTTCGTTGATGATGACGTCGCAATGGTCTCCCCGTCCCAGTGTCAATTGCCTTTGGCCGGAGCGCAAGAGCAAAGCCAGGGCCAAGGCATCTTCGTTTGAATTCGTCGGAGAGACAACAATGGCGTTTTCAGGGTTGATGGTGCTTTCGAGCGGCAATGTTTTTGAAGTGCCCAGGCGCCAGCTTCCCGGCTCCCAAACAAGCCAGCAACCAGGGTGTTCTTTAAGAAGGTTTTCCAGGGGGCTGCTCCCGAAGCGAAACCTGAGCGTAGAAAGCAAATAGCTGCGAACTGTCATAGGGGCTCCTGGAAATCCTTGCGCAAAGTCCAATAGCGCTGATGAAGGCCGAGGTTGAGAGGATCTTGCGACAGCGCCTCTTCCATGAGTTGAATGGCTTTGGGAATATCTCCCTTTTTAGACAAGGTATCCGCCATCATCATTTTAAAATGCGCAAGGCTTTCCGCCTTGGGATTTGAGCTCAGAAAGTCTTTGCGCAATTTTTCCATCTCCAAAGCGCTCAGGCCTGAGGCAAGAGAGCGAGCGATGCCGCGAAAGTTTTTTTGCTGCGCATCAAAAGCCGCGCGGGCCGAAGGCGAGCCGATGGTTGCCAGTGTTTTTTCCAATTTGTCTTTGAGCTTTTGGATGGTTTGGCGTTGCTGATCGGAGATGTTCTGGGTTTCAAGCGTTTGCAGTGTTTTTTGAATTTCGCGAATGCGCGCTCGGATGTTGCTGAGCTCAGCGTCTCCGCGCAGCTCCAGTTGCTCATAAGGATTGGGCAGCTCAAGACGTTTTTGAAGCAAAGCGAGTGTCTCTTCTGCCTGGATGTTGTGCGGGGTGTCGAGAGGTGGCGTGGAATATTTTCCTTGCTGGATGTCTGCCAGCACGTGCTTGAGGGAGGCATTCGTGGGAGCAAACTGAACGCCATAGCCTTCCGGCAAATTCCATTGTTGAGATTGCTCTGAGCGAACGTGCTGGACAACATCCGCATTCAGCACCACTTGACCTGCAACACGCAACCGCAAGCTTGAGAATATGGGGGGGAGGTTTGCATTTTCGATGAAGCACCCGCTTTTATTCCATTCAATGAGTTTTTGCGGAGCCCAGGTTTTTTGGGTTTCGTCCCATATTTCCACTTCAGGCAAAGGGAGGGCAGGAAGCAAGGGCTTATCCGAAAAATTGGGAGCTGGGACGAGGGGTGTTTTGTGGGCAACGAGGGCTTCGGATTGGAGGGCTTGAGACAAGGCTTCAGCAAAAGCGGCAGCCGTTGCATATCGGTTTTCAGGGTTTTTGTTGAGCGCTTTTAGAATGGCCGTTGACCAGGCTTTGGGAAGTTTTGAATTCAGCTTGTGAGGCGGGGTGGGCAAGCGCTCACGGTGAGCAACCAACAAGTCCGCCAGGCCTCCGCCGAAGGGAAGTCTGGCTGTGGACATGGCATAAGCGACGACGCCCAGGGAATAAATATCGGTTTGGGCCGTCACAGGAAGCCCGGAAGTTTGTTCCGGCGCCATATACTCGGGCGTTCCGACAATCATACCCATGGCTGTTTTGTTCGAAGCATTTTCAGAAAACAATTTGGCAATTCCGAAATCCAAGACTTTTACAAAGCGCTCATTGCGACCTACTTTGGTGATGAAAATGTTTTCAGGTTTTAAATCGCGATGAACAACCCCATGTGCATGCGCTGCATCCAAAGCATCACAAACTTGCTCCAAAATCCCCAGGGCCACAACACATTCTAGAGGTTGGGTGAGCAAATTATTGAGGGGATACCCCTCCAAATACTCCATAATGAGATAATAGAGTCTGGGCGGGATGAGATTCATATCGAAAATATTGACGATATTGGCGTGTCCAATCAGATTGACAATTTTGGCTTCCGCATAGAAGCGTTGAACAAGCTGGGGATTGACCGCCAGGTGCTCATGGAGGATTTTGATGGCGACTTTGCTGCCGATGAGCGTGTGCTCCCCCAAATAGACAGCGCCCATTCCTCCCTCGCCGATGAGCCGCACGGTACGGAAGCTTCCGAATTGTTGACCGACGAGCCCCAGGGCCTGGTTGCAGTGGGAAGGCTCCGTGGATGCGCTGGGTTTTTTGAGCAAAGTTTGACAAGGCTCATGCTCATGTACGTCGCCACAAACGGGGCAGGGGATGGAATTCATTTTTTCCATAGAGAGATTTTTGGCTACTCTTTTTCTTTTAAGAGCGAAGAAAGCTTCCTGCTCGTACTTTGGAAGATTAAAAAAAAAATTCTTTATGGAAATATTGAAAGCAGGTGCTTAATGGGCGAAGAGAGTCTCCATGAGCTCTCCAGAGGCTGTGGCTGCGCTGCACCGTCAGCAGGCCCCCAAATCCGTTGGGTGTTTTGTGTTGTGTTGCTCGGATTCACGAAGCGCCAAAGAGGATTTGAGCGGCCAGCACATTCAACAACTGTTGAAAGAAGCAGGCCATGAGGTTTGTGGTTATGCCGTGGTTTTGGACGAGCCCGCGCACATTCAAAAAGTGCTCGAGTCAGCCTTGGCTATGTCGGCCGTGCAGGTGGTGTTGGTGACGGGTGGGACGGGCATAGGCCGGAGGGACTCAACAGTGCAGGTGGCAGAGCGCATGCTGGAAAAGCCCTTGCCGGGCTTTGGAGAGCTGTTTCGCATGCTTTCCTACGCGCAGATTAAGAGTGCGGCCATGTTGTCTCGGGCCATGGCAGGAAGCATTGGCAGCAAGTTTGTTTTTGCGATGCCCGGCTCCAGGGCGGCGGTGGATTTGGCCATGAGAGAGCTCATTTTGCCAGAGCTAGGGCACATTGTCCGTGAGCTTCTTTAATGTTGTCGCAGGCCAAAAATTTGGCGAAGGCGCGTAAAAATCCGGTTGGCTTCGGATTGTTGCGCGGCAGCTGAAGGCATTTCCGGGGCGGCGCTGGCTTTGGCAAGGACTGTACGGCGGGAGGCCAACAGCTTCGAGAGGCTTTCGGTGAGGTGAGGGTTGTTTGCAAAGTGCTCCACAAAGCATTCTCGCCCAAATTCAAGCAAGACGGAGTCTTCATCCGCAACGACAGTGGCCGTCCGGGGCTCTCCTGTCAGCAAAGACATTTCACCAAAATATTGGCCCCTGGAAAGCTTTGCCACCTCAACGCCGTTCCTCATGCGCACAGAGACGCGGCCTGAGGCGACCAAATAAAACGTATGCCCTTCTTCTCCTGCGCTGATGATTTCTTCGCCACTGCCGAAGCGGCGCTCGCGCGCAGACTTGGCAAGTTTGGCACGCTCCTGAGAGGAGAAGGAAGCGAGGAGATCGACATCCTCCAGGAGGGATTGCGAAGGCAAAGGAGGCTCTTCTTTTGGGGCGGTGGTTCCGCTGTGGATGATGCGGCGGGGGATTCCAAATTCAATGCCGTTGCGCTCAAAACGGTACCAAAGGCGTGTCAGCAACTCGTCCCGGACCAGCATATAGCGATCAATGCCCGTCGTAAAAACGCGCACCAAATAACGAATGGCCGAATCATCAAAAGACTTCACGCGGCAAAAAGAATTGGGCTCCTTGACGATGGAGGGGATTTCATCAATGGCCTCCATGACTTCTGCGCGAACTTTGTTGGGGGGCGTTTCATAGGAGATGAGAAATTCGGTTTCGACGCCGATGTTGAGTCCTTTTTGAGAGAGGTTTTTGACGATGCCTTTGCTGATGGCGGCATTGGGCAAGGTGAGGATTTCGTTTCTGAAGGTTTGGATGCGAATGGAGCGCCAGCCGATTTGAACGACTTGGCCGATGTGGTCTTTTTGACCGGAATAGCTTCCTAAGTCGACCACATCACCCACTTCAAAAGGTTGCTCTGCGCGCAAAGCCAAACCTGAAAAGAGGTTGCCCAGCGTGTCCTGGAGGGCAAGGCCCAGGACAACCGATAAGATTGCAGAAGGCGCCAGGAGGGAGGCGACATTCAGGTTAAATTGTGACTGGAGGATGGGGAAGACAGCCAAAAGGAGCAAGCTCCAATTGAGCAAGTCTTTCATAATTTTGGTGGTGGGTTTTTGGCGGAAATGGCGTATCGCCCAAAAGCCGAGGCTGACAGCAAGGCGGACAAGGACAAAGGCGAGCAGCAGCATGGAGATTGCCCGCAGGGAACCAAACAGCCAGAGGTTCTCATCCGGAATTTGCGGATCTTCAGGCCGGGGCAAAATGAAACGTAAAATAATGCGGAAAACTCTGAGGATTAAAAATGCCCAGAGGGCGTTGATGATGGGCCGAAGCTCCGAGCGCAGCTGCTCTTCGTGGATAAAGCGCCCCACAGAAAAAGTCAGCGCGAGCAATAAAATGCCCATAAACAGCGAAAAGTTACTTTGTATAAAATTCAGGAGTGACACAACCTCCACCTACGCCCTTTTCTGAAGTTAAACAAGTTTGCTTTGTGGTTGAACGAGTTCAGTTGACTTCTGCTGCCCGATGGAGAAGAGCGTAGTCATGCCGCTTGCCGAGCTCCAGTTTCAGGAAACTGCTGTCGAATGCCTAAGGCAAAGCATTCGCGAAAACAGACTGGCCCATGCCTGGCTTTTTTTCGGCCCGGAAGGGACAGGAAAAAGCCTGGCGGCTTTGGGCGTGAGTGAGGCATTGTTGTGCGAAAAAAGCCCAGGGGAAGGGTGCGGGCAATGCACGACGTGTCGTCGAATTCAACAGCGGATACACCCGGACGTGACATGGCTTCTCTCCGAGCGCAGCCAGGTGGAGCGTGGCTTTGCGCAGCTGAAGGCATTGGGCAAGCAACCTTCTTTGGAAATTCATATTGAGCAGATTCGGCAACTGCAAGAGCGCCTGCATGTGCGCGCCCTGGAGGGCCGATATAAAATGGCCGTCATTCTCCATGCGCATGAAATGAACATTCAGGCGCAAAATGCGCTTCTCAAAACCTTGGAAGAGCCACCGGCCAACACGGTGTTGCTGTTGTGCACGCACAAAAAAGAGTTGTTGCTTCCCACCCTTCGAAGTCGTTGCCAGGCCTTGGCATTCAAGCCCTTGCCGACGAGGTTTATTGCAGAGCGTTTGCTTGCCCGTGGACTTGGCGAGCCCATGAAAGCCGAACGCCTGGCGGAGGTGGCGGAGGGGAGCCTGGGGAAGGCCCAGCGCTTGGGGGAGGGTTGGCTTGAATTCCAAGAAGAGACAGAGGCGGCATTTTTTGCATTAGAAGCGAAAGGCGTGGGGGAGCTGTTGGCCTTTGCAGAACAACATGGAAGCAGCCGGGCGGTTTCGGAAGAATGCTTGGATGCTTTGCTGGTGGCATTGGCCCAAAGGGTGAAGGCACTGGCGAGGGGAGGGGAGGGCAAGCGACAGGAGATGTTGCGCTGGCTTTATGGGTATGAGCGTGCAGAGCAGGCCAAGGTGGCCATTGTCCAGAGAAATGGTGCGCCGCGTTTGCAGATGGAGGCGATGTTGTTGGAAATATTTTCAGAGCCCGTGGGTATTTGAAAGGGCCGATGCCAAAACTCGAAGCGCGAAGGATTTTCCCTATGCCCCCTGTTTCCTTTTTCTATGGAGATGAGTTTTTGGTGGAGCAAGCCGCGAAGGACTGGGCGCAGGAGACGCAGAAAAATGCGCAGGCGGAGTTGTTGGTTTTGAATAAGGTGACGGAGGCAGAGCTGGAGGCGGAGCTGAGAATGAGGAGTCTTTTGGGGGAGAAGAAATATGTGTGGGCCAAAGAGTTGCAGTGGGAAAAGGAGGGGGCCCCCAAGGTGGAGAAGAAGAAAAAAGCTTCCAAGGACAACAAGGACAAGGACAAGGAAACGGCCAAAGTTGCTAAGCCGCAAAATTCCCTGTTGCGCCTTTTCGAGCAAGGGCTTCCCGAGGGAAACCACCTCCTGTTGACACAAGCCGAATGGGACATTCCGCCTGCCTTTGAAAAGTGGTTGAAAGCCCATGCTGTCATTCAAAAACATGTCGTTGCTTCCAAGCTGAAGGACTTGGATGTGGATGAGTTGGTGAAGCGTTGCCTGGAGCCCTTTGGGAAAACGCTTTCTTCGGATGCGAAGGCCTTGCTTAAAATGCGGCTTGGAAGCCATTTGCGCCTTTGGGCGCAGGAGTTAGAGAAGCTTGCCTTGTTTACAGAAAACAAGCGCATTGAAGTGGGCGATGTGGAGCTTTTGGTTGTCAACGCCAGAGAAGAAGAATTTTTAGAGCTGTCTGAAGCTTTGCAGCAAAAAAATTATGAGCGGGCCTTGTCTCATGTCAGCGAAGCTTTGTCTCAAGGGGCCTCTCCCATTATGCTGGTGGCCTCCATTGCCTCCGTGGTGCGCAACTTGTTGCTGAATATGGAAAGGTTGAAGGTGGCAGGAGAGAAGGGCGCCTTCCCGAAAAACTATGGCGAATTCCAAAGGAGGATTTGGCCAAAACTGGAAGAGCATGCCGGGCAGGGAAAACTGCCTCACCCCTATGCTGTGTTTATGGGCATGTCGGCCGCTTCACGTTTTTCTTTGGCGTCGCTGAAGCGCTTGTTGGTTTTGTGTGCTCAGGCGGACTTGAATTGCAAGTCCGGCCGGAGCCAGTTTGCGGTTAAGACGCTGATTCGCCACATGTGCTGGAAGGAATATGGGCATGTTTTCCCATGAGGCTTTAAGAATGCACATGCATGCCCTGTGTGCCATGAAAATGGTTTTTCAAAAGAGTTGGAGAGAAGCAAAATGTCGAAGTTGACGTTGATAACCTGTGCACTTCCCTATGCGAATGGCCCTTTGCATTTGGGCCATATGGTGGAGCATATTCAAGCGGATATTTTTGTGCGCTTTTTGCGCTCCATGGGCCATGAAGTCCTCTTTTTGTGTGCGGACGACACCCATGGGACGCCCATAGAGTTGAAAGCGCTTGAAGAGGGCCAGGCGCCGGAAGTTTTTGTGCAGCGTTTTTTTGAAGAGCACCAAAGAGACTTTGCTGAGTTTGACATTTGCCATGACGCGTTTGGCTCCACGCACAGCCCAGAAAACCAATTCTGGTCGAACGAAATTTATGAGCGACTCAAGAAAAAAGGACTCATTGCCCGCCGTGACATTGAGCAGGCTTTTGACGATCATGCCAACCGGTTTTTGCCGGACAGGTTTGTCAAAGGAACGTGCCCCCGCTGCAAAGCGGAAAACCAATATGGGGATGTTTGCGAGAAGTGCGGCGCCATTTACCGCCCCAAAGAGTTGATAGATGCACGCTCCGCGCTGACTCAAAAGCCCTGCGTTTGGAAGTCCTCAGAGCATTTGTTTTTTGAGCTTCCGAAGTATGAGTTGTTTCTCAAAGAGTTGTTGTCCACGCCGGGTTTTGTCTCCGAAGGCATTGCCCTGCAGCTTCAGCAATTTTTTGAGAAGGGGCTTGCCGAATGGGACATCAGCCGCGATGGACCGTATTTTGGTTTTCCAATTCCAGGCGAAGACAACAAATTTTTCTACGTATGGCTTGACGCCCCCATCGGCTATATTTCCACGACGGATGTTTGGGCGAAGCAAAAGCGCCCGACGCATGACGCTCAAAAGCTTTGGAGCCCCAAAGAAGACACGCGGATTATTCACTTCATCGGCAAAGACATTGTCTATTTCCACTGTCTTTTCTGGCCGGCCATTTTGCATGCCGCCGGACTCAAACTGCCTGAGCGCGTCCATGTACACGGTTTTTTGACGGTGAATGGCGAGAAGATGTCCAAGACGCGAGGCACCTTCATTGAGGCCAGAAAATACCTCTCGCATGCAGACTCCAGCTATTTGCGTTTTTATTTGGCTTCGCTGCTTGGCTGTGGACATGAAGACTTGGACTTTGGCTTGAAGGAGTTTCGCCAGAAAACCAACGCGGAGCTGGTGAACAACTTAGGCAACCTTGCCCAGCGTACCCTGTCTTTGCTGTCCTCGCCTGCGCTGCAAGGCAAGCTGGCCCCCCCCCATGAAAACCCGGAAGGCCGGGCCATGGTGGAAGCCGCTTTGGCAAAGCTTGTGCATATACAACGCGCTTTTGAAAATGTTGATTTTCGCCAAGCTGTCAAACTGATTTTGGAGATAGGCCAGGAAGCCAACATTTATTTGACGCAACAAGCGCCATGGAAGCTGGTGAAAGAAAACCCTGAAGCGGCCAGAGCCGTGTTGTCCGAAACAGCAGAGGTGATTTTTATTTTAAGTGGCTTGCTGTGGCCTGTCATTCCAAAGCTTGCGACGAAGCTTGCCGCCCAATTGAATGTTGAAGTGCCGACGTTTCAACATTTGTTGAATGCGAGCTACCCTGTGTTGGAAAGAGCGCGTCCCCTGGGGGCAGTTTCTGCGCTGATTTCCCGCATTGAAGAGTCCGCCGTGGAAGCGATGATTCAAACGCCTGCCAAGCCTTCAAAGCCGAAAAAGCCATGCAACTGATAGATGCGCACTGTCATTTGGATGTGTTGGCGAAAGGCTCCGCCGAGCTGGCACAGGCCATTTTGGAAAGGGCCAAAGCGGCGGGGGTGGACAGAGTGGTGGCCATAGGGCAATGGGCGAGGGAGGGGGATTTTGGCAAGACACTCAGCTTGCACGAGCAGTTTCCCGAAGCTTTGATTGCAACCATGGGCATCCACCCCCACGAAGCGGGCAGGGTTTCGGACGCAGACTGGAAGCTTTGGGAAGTGTTGTGCGCGAAAGAAGAGGTACGTGCCCTTGGTGAGACGGGCCTGGACTATTTCTACAAACACTCAACGCCCGCGCAGCAGTGCGCGGCTTTTCAGAAGCATTGCCAGTTGGCCAGGCGTCTGGACAAGCCTTTGGTGGTGCACATGAGAGATGCGCATGAGGACTGCATGCGCATTCTTCAAGAGGAGGGGGTGGGGAGCCAGGCCCTCATTCATTGTTTTACAGGCAACAGCCGACAAGCAGAAGACTACCTCCAGCTGGGTTGTTGTTTGTCCATTTCCGGCATTGTTACCTATGCCTCTGCCGAGGAGTTGCGCGAAGCCGTTGGGCGCATTCCTGAAGACAGGCTTTTGCTGGAAACCGACAGCCCCTATTTGGCCCCCGTGCCCATGCGCGGAACCAAAAACGAGCCCGCGTTTGTGGCCTACACAGCCAAGGCCGTTGCAAAAATACGCCAAACGAATGCGGAGACGTTGGCCCAAACATGCACAGCCAACACCCTACGCTTTTTCGGCCTCAACACCTAAACAACCTAAGGCATGCAAAGAGTGTTTTGCTGTTCATCGACGCAAAGAAGAATAACCACCGCCTTCCGGAGGAGACTTTGTCCACCGGATGAAGCCTTGAAGGAGGATTTTTGTTTTCTGGTGGACGAAGGCGAGGCTTTCGCGATGGGAGCGCACTCAAGTGCGTGACCTGAGCGGAAGCCGAGGCTTCGTTCGCCAGGGAACAAAAAGACCCTTCAAGGAAGCCACATGGCGTTGGGGATGAATTTGAATTCTGCATGCACAAGCGACATCATCGTTTTAGTGGCTTGTTGTCCGTTTTTATTTTCCCAGCTTGCAAAAACGAGGTTGCCTTGCTCAAAAAAAGCATTGCCCTGCAGTTTGGCCGTGCGCACCCAGAGGGCGCCTGATTTTTTTTGTTGAGAAACCATGTCGAAAAGCTCCGTGGCATCCAACTCCTCATAGCTGCCATAGACGGTTTGCCCGAGCGCTCCTGTGGAAACGTGGTGCTCAACTCTCGTGCGCAGAGTTTTTTGAACCTCAGAGGGTTCAAACGGCAATGGCAAGAAAGCATCCACACCCACGCGCTCGAGTTTTGTGGCCATGCTTTTGTTGGGAGGCTCCCCTATCAGCAAAATGGGCAATGCGGCGCTTGTTGGATGGAGGCGTGTATATTCGACCAGCGCGCGAATGTCCTCATATCCAAAATCCAAGTCTACACACAGCGCAGCCGCGCCGCTGTTGTGCAGAACATCCAAAACATCATCCAATGCGGCGCTGCTTTTGCTGTTCCACTCCATGGGCGCTGTTATTTTTCGCAACTCCCGGACGCGCTCCATATGCGGGGATGCAAACAGCAACCAGCGGCCATCCTGAGCAAATGCTTTTTTGAGATAAGGGGAGTTGAGTGTTGTATGGAGTGCTTCCAGCACATATTCGTCGAAGAGCTTTCCGCTGCTTTCCTGGAGTTTAGAAAGGGCGTCTTTTTTGGTCAAAATTTTCCCCGTGGGGTTGCGCAGGTTGCGCCGAAAATCCACATAAGCATCCACCGCGGCCAGAATGCGTGCGCCCAGGTGAATGCCTGCAGACTTGAGCTTTCTTGGAAATCCGCTGCCGTCAAAGGCCTCGAAACGTTGCCTGAGAATGGACATGGAAGCAGGAGGCAAGGGAAGGCCCGTTGTGAGGAGCCCATTTTCGAGCTGCTGCTGTATATGCGGTGCATAGCTGGGGTCAGCACTCAGCGAGGCGAGCGTGAAATGAGGTCCACCCAAATGACTCAACTCATGAATGAGGCAGGCCAGCTGGAGTTGAGCAATTTCCCGAATATTCATGCCCATGGCATCGCCGACATGGATGGCCAGGCGCTCCACGAGAGGGGAATGATCTCTGAGAACACCTGGACGGTTCTGCTCCAGTTGGACAACAAGCTGCCGGATGACTTCCATCAGGCGAACAGAGGACAGCCTTTCGCGCTCTGAGGAGAAGGCGAGTTGTCGAGGTTTCAGAATGTGCTTTAAGCGGCTTGTTTCAGGCTCAAGGCAGGCTTCAATGGAGGCGCCCGTTTCCTGGTGGCATTTTTGCGCAGCGAGATAGGCCGTATGATCGATGGGCTTGGTTTGCGAGGACTCTTGCTGAAGCGTTTCATCCATGGGGACTCAGTCTGACGGTTTGCCTTCTTGGCCCTCAGAAGGAGGCGCTGTTTCCTCTGCGGGCGGTTGAGCAGTGTTTTCTTCAGCAGTCAGCATGTCAAAGGGCTTAAAAGCAAATTCTTTTGGCAAGCCACGCCCGGGTGTAGCCTCGGGTTTCGGCTCCGTTTTGGGTTCTGCTTTGGGCTCCGTTTTTGAGGGCAAAGGAGCTTTGTGCGGCGAAGGTGTTGCCGCAGACAAGTCGGCAAGCCGCTGGTTGATTTTTTCTTGAATGAAGGCTTCCACTGCGGCGCCCAACATTTCCAGAGCCTGAGCAATGCTGGGTGCAGGCGCATGCGGGGCTTTGCCGGCTTTGGGGGGTTTGGGGGGTTTGTTTTTGGGCGCCAAAGCAGGCTTTTCTGCGGCGGCAGGCGGCTCCGGAGGCGTGAATTCACCAACATCCATAGGCTCTGGCGCCAAACGCTCCAATTGCTCAATGACCAATTGCGGCTTGCCTCGAAAGTTGATGACGGTCCCTTTGAGCAGCAGATAGTCATTTTCCTCGAAGGCCGCGCCCGCCGACTCGACATTGTCAAAGATGCGTCCTGGAATTTCCCCTGTCTTGTCCACAAGGGAAAGCGCGAGAAAAGCTTTGCCGCTTCGAGCCAAATGACGGGATTTTTTTGTCACACGAAAAACCGTGTGGACTTTTTGTTGGAGACTCAAGTCGCGCACGAAGACTTTGCGGACACGTTCAACCTGCTCTGCTGTAAGCTCTGGAGTTGTTTTTGCTTCTTCCGTTTGACTCACGTCGCACCTATGCCATATGGGGTTTGTATGCGCATTTCACTTCTGGCGTTCCTATGCTTCAGCTTCATTGCGGGACAAGGACTTGCGGCTGAGCCGCGGTGGGAAATTGCCACGCAGAAAGAAGGAATTACTGTCTTTGCGAGAAAAGCGGAAGGCGAAAATATTGCAGAAGTGAAAGCGGTTGGGCTGATTCAGGCGCCCTGCGAGGAAGTATGGAAAATATTGATTGATTTGGACAACTACACGCGCAACATGCCCTATACAGAGGTTGCGCGCAGCTTAGGCAGCGAGGACAATGGGAAGACGCTTTATTTTTATACCGTCCTGAATGCCCCCTTCGTTTCGAGGCGCGATTATGTCCTGAAGATGGAAGATGTTTCCGAGTGGAAGGAAGGCAAGGGTTTTTTAAAGCTCCGCTGGAGTGTTGCCAAGGATGCCAACCAACGTGTTCCGCCCAAAGCGGGCATGGTGCGTTTAACCCTCAGCGAAGGCTACTGGCTTTTGGAGCCCAGAGACGCGGGAAAAACCACGTTTGCCACGTACTATTTGCTGACAGACGGGGGCGGGTCTTTGCCTGCCTGGATTGTGAACAGGGCCAACAAGACAGCTGCGCCGGATGTCATTTTGGGCATTCGCAGGGCGTTGAAGTCGGCCAAGTGAATGTTTTACCAGTTTCGGTGCTTTCTTCGGTGCCAACGGGTGAACCATTGAAGTCCAAGGACAGCAAAGCCCAGCGCGAAAAGCGCGCCTATATGCTTTGAGCCATAGAGGAACGAGAAAGCCGCCAGGCTTCCAATGGCCGCCAAAGCCAGGGCCCAGCGCATATGTGTGTCGGCGAAAAAGTGGCGCGGCGGTTTTTTTGCCTGCGCAAGCTGGGGGAGGGATGCGGCTTTGCGCCACTGGGTGTCTCCTTCGCGTTGCACCTCGTCGCCAGGCTGCACCAGCCCCAGAAGATAGGCTTTGGTCAGCTCCAATGACGAGAAACTCAACTCACCTTCTGGCGTGCGGACACGATAGTTCATGCCTTGAATGTAGCTTTTTTTTGATGTCCGCTCAAGAGCAGCAGACACAAGCCCAAGCCCCAGAAGGCCACATTGTGGACATAAGCCAAGTTGCCCTGCCACAGGAGGACGGCCACAATTCTGCTGGGGAGTGCCGCCCAGTGGTGCCGAAACCAGGCCCATTCGGCAGTGGCCAGCGCCCAACTGCAAGCTGCCAGCGCCATGGGCTTTGTCCAGGTTGGCCACGTGTTGTACAACAAGGGCCATTGGCGCTCGAAAAGCACCAAAAAGAGGACGATGGCGGTGATGGCCAGGACGAGGACAGCTGTGGCTGAAACATCCTTCGCTCTTTTGGCCAGAGGGTGGTGGTTGGGAGAGCACAAGTCCACACAGGCTTCGAGGGCGGTGTTGAGCAGCTCCATGGAGAAGACCAGGCCGACCAGAAGCAGCAGGAGGGCCGTTTCCAGCACCTCGAAGCGCAAAGGTGCCGACACCACCGACAAAGCGATCGCGACGCTCAGGTGGATGCGCATGCTGCGCTGCGTAGACAAAACTGTGTTCCACCCCTCCATGGCATGGCGCAAGGAGGCGACAAATTGGGAGAAGGCGGAGGGGCGCGTCTTCTTATTCTTATCTTCCAAGAAGGGGGATGAATTCATTGACTGGAGAGGTGCGGGGCCTTATTTAGGCTATTGTTTAAGTCAAAGGTTTTTCCCCCACAAGCCCCTCAAGGAGGTTTTATGGCCATCAAAGTTGCCATCAATGGTTTCGGCCGCATTGGCCGTTGTGTTTTGCGTGCAGCACTTTCGAAGCAAGGAATGGCGTTTGAAGTGGTTGCCATCAACGACTTGGACAAGCCCGCTGCATTGGCGCACCTCTTCAAATATGACTCTGTCCACGGCGTTTTCCCGGGCGAGGTAAAAGCCACCGACAAGGGCATGCAGGTGGACGGCAAGGAAATATGCATTACGGCCGAGAAGGAGCCGGCCAATTTGCCTTGGAAGGCCCTGGGTGTGGAGCTTGTGTTTGAATGCACGGGGCGTTTTGTGGACAAGGACTCCTGCATGGCGCACCTCAAAGCGGGCGCGAAGAAAGTCCTCATTTCCGCGCCGGGCAAAGGCGTGGACGCGACGTTGGTGTATGGGGTGAACCATTCCATTTACAACCCCCAGGCGCACCACATTCTCTCCAATGCTTCGTGCACCACCAACTGCCTGGCCCCTGTTGTCAAAGTGCTGCATGGGCTTTTGGGTGTGGAGAAGGGTTTGATGACGACCATCCACAGCTATACGAACGATCAGCGCATTCTCGACTTGGTGCACAAAGACTTGCGCAGAGCGCGTGCGGGTGCGCTTTCGATGATTCCGAGCACCACAGGAGCGGCCAAGGCGATAGGCGAGGTGATGCCTGAACTCAAGGGCAAGCTGCATGGCATTTCCGTGCGGGTGCCCACGCCCAATGTGTCCTTGGTTGACTTGACGGTGCTGGTGAAGAAGTCCACGACGGTGGAGGAGGTGAATGCCGCATTCAAAGCGGCGGCGGCAGGAGAGCTTCGCGGCATTTTGGAATATTGCGATGAGCCCACCGTCTCCATTGACTATAACGGCAATCCACATTCGGCCATTTTTAATGCATTGGACACCAGCCTCATTGACGGCAACATGCTGAAGGTGATGGCCTGGTACGACAACGAATGGGGTTATTCCTGCCGGATTATTGACGTCGCTCAACTCATGATCTCCAAGGGCCTATGATCCGATATATTGACGAGCTTGAATTGACAGGCAAACGCGTATTCATTCGCGTGGACTTCAACGCGCCTTTGGACGGCGGCCGCGTCACCGACGACACGCGGATACGCGAAGCCTTGCCGACCATCCGCCATGCCCTGAAGAAGAATGCGAAGCTGATTTTGGCTTCGCATTTGGGAAGGCCGAAGAAGGGGCCAGATCCAAAGTTTTCGTTGGAGCCCGTGGCCAAGCGTTTGTCGGAGCTTCTGGAAGGCAGTGCAGAAGTTTTGCAAGCCGACGACTGTGTTGGCGACGGGGTGATGAAGATGGCGGGCGACTTGGGGCCGGGGCAGGTGTTGATGCTTGAAAACCTGCGCTTTCACCCTGAAGAAGAAGCCAATGAGGCGGGCTTTGCGAAACAACTGGCTTTGCTGTGCGACGTCTATGTCAACGACGCCTTTGGTGCCGCCCACCGCGCGCATGCGTCGACGGCGGGCATGGTGCCTTTCGTCAAAGAAAAAGCGGCGGGCTTTCTTTTGCGCAAAGAGTTGCACTTTTTGGGGCCGCTGGTGGCTTCTCCCGAAAAGCCCTTCGTTGCCATTTTGGGCGGCGCCAAGGTTTCCGACAAAATAAAGGTGATTGAAAACTTGTTGCCGAGGGTTGAGAAGCTTCTGGTGGGCGGTGCCATGGCCTATACTTTTTTGAAGGCCCAGGACATTGCTGTTGGAAAAAGCCGTGTGGAAGAAGACAAGCTTGGCTTTGCCGTCCAGCTGCTGCAATCCGCCAAACGCCTGGGCGTTGAGTTGTTGTTGCCGATGGACCATATGTGCGCCACCTCCCTGGATGCGCAGGTGCAGCCTGTGGAAGTGGAAACGCAAGCCATTCCTGAGCACCTCATTGGCCTGGACATAGGCAAGAAGACGCAGGCGCTCTACCGCCAGCACATTCTTTCTGCCAAAACGGTTTTGTGGAATGGGCCCATGGGCTTGTTTGAAATGGCGCCCTTTGCTTCAGGAAGCCAGGCGGTGGCTTTGGCCATGGCGGATTCAGAAGCCTGCACCATTGTCGGCGGAGGCGACAGTGCTGCTGCTGTCAACATGTTTGGTGTGGGCGCCCAAATCAGCCACATTTCCACCGGAGGCGGCGCTTCTCTGGAATTCCTCGAGGGCAAGGGCCTGCCGGGGATTAAGGCACTCGAAACGACGTAGCGGATTTTGAAGGGGCAGGTTTTTCAAGGAGGCTGACTTTTCAAAGGAGGCAAGGCCATGGCGCGCCGTTGTTTTGTAGCAGCGAATTGGAAGATGAACATGACGGTGTCGCAAGCTTTGCCGCTTGCGGCGCAGTTGGCGACATTGACGAGCAGTCAGACGACAGAGATTGCGGTTGCGCCTGCGTTTGTGGCTTTGTTTCCTGTGGGGCAGGTGCTTCGGCCCAGTGGTGTGGCTTTGGCGGCGCAAAATTGCCATGCGGTGTCCTCGGGGGCATACACGGGGGAGGTGTCGGCCCCCATGTTGGCGGACTTGGGTTGTCGTTATGTCATTGTGGGCCACTCAGAGCGTCGCCAGTTGTTTGGCGAGAAGGACGACTTCATTCAGAAGAAGGTGAAGGCGGTTTTGGCGGCCGGCATGCACCCCATTGTATGCGTAGGCGAGACTTTGGAAGAGCGCGAGGCGGGCAAAACCCTGGCATTGGTTTCGGGGCAGTTGGAGGCGAACCTTGCGGACATAGCGAGTGGGGTGGGGGCCAAGGTGGTGATAGCTTATGAGCCCATATGGGCGATTGGGACGGGGAAGACAGCGACGACGCAGGAGGCGCAGGAGGTGCACGCGCACATTCGCGCGTGGCTTGGGCGCTATTGGGGAGAAGTTGCCTGGCAGGTGCGCATTCTCTATGGAGGCTCCGTGAAGGCCGGCAATGCTGCCCAGCTGATGGCGCAGCCTGACATTGACGGGGCCTTGGTGGGGGGAGCGAGCCTTGAGTTTGAGGAGTTTTCGGCCATTGTGGAGGCGGCGAAGCAAGCGATGGCGCACAAAAAATAAAAGCAGCGCATAAAGGTTGTGGAGATGGGCGGCATGTGCTTAATGGCGGGCCTGAAGCCATGGATATTTTTCTGTCGATTTTGCATGTAGCGCTTTGTTTTTTCATGATCCTCGTCATTTTGCTCCAACCGGGCAAGGAAGGCGGCATGGGCGGCGCATTTGGTGGTGGTGCGGCGACGTCTGCCTTTGGCGGCCAGGGGGCGACGACATTTTTAAGCAAGGTAACGGCGGGTTGTGCTGCGGCCTTTTTCATCACTTCGCTGTTGCTTTCTTTCATTGGGCACCAGCGCTCCGTGGTAGCGGGCCACAAGGTGGCGCCCCCTCTTCCGGCAGCGACGGCCCCTGTGGACATGTTGGCAGAGCCTCCGGAGACATTTGTCCCGATGGAGGGTGCGGAGCCGGACGTCATAGAAGCTCCGTCCGAAGTCCCTGTACCGGTGCCTGCAGAAATTCCGTCGGCGCCCTCGCCCTGATTTTCGTATGCCCTCACATTTTATTTTTTTATTTTTTGAAGGTGAGGCGAGGGGGTGGTGTTTCATTTTTTTCTGGAGAAGCGGTGTTGTCGTGGTAGTAGAGCAGAATCCAAGCCCAGGTGGTGGAATTGGTAGACACGCCATCTTGAGGGGGTGGTGTCGAAAGGCGTGCGGGTTCGAGTCCCGCCCTGGGCACTTGGAAGCAGTTTAAAGAGGCCCCACAAAG
>Ga0209737_10000207_pt1 | contig 53063 bp, 43 predicted proteins | sample TergutCu122P3_FD_187284 | JGI IMG/M metagenome (GOLD analysis project Ga0209737, IMG submission 187284) | Cubitermes ugandensis P3 segment gut microbial communities from Kakamega Forest, Kenya - Cu122 P3 (SPAdes) (version 2) | ecosystem: Host-associated > Arthropoda: Insects > Digestive system... | reverse complement strand
CATTACGGGGATTGAGGTGCTTGATGTCAGGGGAAGGGTTGTATCATCCCATACTTTCAACATGCTGTCAGCGCATCATAATATTGACATCTCGCATTTAAACAACGGGGTCTATTTTATAAGGATAAATACAAAGCAGGGGGAAGTGGTCGAAAAAGTAGTAAAACAGTAACAACCTTAAATTTTAAAATTGTTAAATCTTTAAATTATTAATAAATTGTTATGATAAGTATCCATAACCTTGGAGCAGAAAACTCCATATTTAATCAATTTGTTTCAGAAGTTCGAAATATTGATATTCAAAATGATACCATGCGTTTCAGAAGAAATATGGAACGCATCGGAGAGATTTTTGCCTATGAAATCAGTAAAACGTTGTCTTACGAAAAAAAGAAAATTACTACACCGCTGGGAAAGGTTGAAATAAATATTTTGAAACAACAACCTGTTTTAGCTACTATTTTAAGAGCAGGGCTGCCATTACATCAAGGCTTTCTAAATTATTATGATAAAGCAGACAACGCATTTATTTCTGCTTTCAGAAAACATGATTTAGAAGGCAATTTTGAGATTCAGATTGATTATATGTCATCGCCGATACTCAAAAACAGATCATTAGTTATTATAGATCCGATGTTAGCTACCGGAAAATCGATGGTATTGGCTTATAAAGAATTACTAACCATGGGCGCTCCAAAACATATCTACATTGTTTCAATTATTGCTTCAGTAGCCGGAATAGAATATATTCAAAAACATTTACCAGCTGCCAAATGTTCAATATGGCTAGGCGCTATTGATGAAGAACTTACTGCGCAATCTTATATCGTTCCGGGCTTGGGTGATGCCGGTGATTTGGCATACGGAGCAAAGTTGCAAGATTAGTTTGAAGCATGCTCTTCTTGATTCTAATGATTCTCATGACCTTTTGCTTTATTATAATTTCTATATTTTTGCTGCCTTAAAATCCCAAACATTATCACTATGCTACACATTCAAACCCTGCGAGAAAATCCTGATTTGGTTATCGAAAGACTAAAAATAAAAAACTTTGAAGCTCAACAAATTGTACATGATGTGTTGGCTTTAGACTTACAAATAAGAAATTTGAAAAAATCGTTAGACGATAATCTAATGATACAAAACAAACTTTCCAAAGAAATTGGGATGTTGTTTAAAAACGGTAAAACCGAAGAGGCAAATCAAGCAAAAGAAGAAATTGCGCGTTTAAAAACAGAAGAGAAAGAAAACCAAGAGGTTTTAGAAGTAAAAGAAATCGCCATTCAAGAGCTAATGGTGCTTTTACCAAACCTGCCACACGAGAGCGTGCCTGCCGGAAAATGTGCGGAAGATAACGAAATTACTTACGAAGAAGGGGATGCCACGCCTTTCGAAAATGCTTTGGCACACTGGGATTTAGTTAAGAAATTCGATATTGTTGATTTCGATTTGGGGACGAAAATTACCGGCGCCGGATTTCCGGTTTACAAAGGAAAGGGAGCGCGTTTGCAACGTGCACTCATTAACTTTTTTTTAGACTCAGCCGTAAAACATCATTATATAGAAGTTCAAGCGCCCTATTTGGTTAACAAAGACTCGGCATATGCCACCGGACAACTTCCCGATAAAGACGGACAAATGTATCATGTTACATTAGATGATCTCTACCTGATTCCTACTGCAGAGGTTCCAGTAACCAACATTTATAGAGATATGATTTTGAAAGAATCCGATTTCCCGATTAAAAACTGTGCTTATTCGGCGTGTTTTCGCCGCGAAGCCGGTTCTTACGGAAAAGATGTACGTGGCTTAAATCGCTTGCATCAATTCGATAAAGTGGAAATCGTTCAAATTCAACATCCTGATAAATCGTATCAAACGTTGGAGGAAATGAAAATGTACGTCATATCACTTTTGCAGCAATTAAAATTACCTTTTAGAGTATTAAGACTTTGCGGCGGTGATATAAGCTTTGCCTCTGCGCTGACATATGACATGGAGGTGTTTTCCAAAGCCCAGCAACGTTGGCTAGAAGTAAGTTCCGTGTCCAATTTTGAAACATTTCAAGCCAATCGTATGAAGTTGCGCTTTAAAGATGAAAATGGGAAAACACGTTTGGTGCACACTTTAAACGGCAGTGCATTGGCGCTCCCGCGCATCATGGCAGCATTAATAGAAAACAACCAAACCGATGCGGGGATTCACATTCCCAAAGTATTGCAAAGCTACACAGGATTTGAAATGATTGACTAGTGTATGAGATTCCTCATTATATTTGGAATAACATCCTCTTCAAATTTTGAAGAGGCGCCCAAAGGGCGGGGTAGTTTATATAAAGATTATGCAAAATAAATTTAAATGTAATTACTATGCAAAATAAAAACACCTCTTTCAGCATCTTTATCATCGGTGCGCTTTTTTTTGTGTTCGGATTTGTAACATGGCTAAACAGCGTATTAATTCCATTTTTAAAAACAGCGTGTGAACTCACTGATACGGAAGCCTCATTGGTACCTTTTGCATTCTACATCTCCTACTTTGTGATGGCAATTCCATCTTCTATCATATTAAAAAGAACAGGATTTACCAATGGAATGATGTTAGGATTAATTATCATGGCAACCGGTTCACTAATATTCGTTCCGGCAGCCTTAAACCGAAATTATTTGTTGTTCTTGATTGGATTGTTCACACAAGGTACCGGGTTGGCGTTATTACAAACTGCCGCCAATCCTTACGTAACTATTCTCGGACCGATTGAGTCTGCAGCACAACGTATTAGTATTATGGGGATTTGCAATAAAATAGCCGGCATGATCGGTGTACTGATATTGTTTTCCGCATTATTCTCCAGCACGGAGCACCTGTTGGTTAATTTCGACTCTATTACCAATGTGGCATTACGCGAAAAAATATTACAACAACTTTCCAATAGCGTAATTTTCCCTTACTTAATCATGACTGCCGTATTATTAGGGTTGGTGCTGTTTATTAAAAAGGCAAACCTTCCCGAAATATATGAAACAGAAGAGAAAGAAGAAACAAAACCGGAACGCAACTCCATTTTTGCCTATCCTTATTTGTGGTTCGGTATTGCAGCAATCTTTTTCTATGTAGGTGTTGAAGTCGTGGCAATTGATTATTTAATTGTATATGCCAACGATTTGCAAATTCCAACTAATGTTTCGAGATATTATCCAATTGCTGCTTTAATGGCTTTAGTTGTGGGATATATGATAGGAATTGCATTGGTTCCGAAAGTAATTTCACAACGCATTTCACTAGTTTTTAATGCTTCTTTGGGATTGGTACTTACCATTGTTGCGTTATGTGTAACAGGAAAAGCTTCAATTTACGCTATTATCGGTTTAAGTTTTGCGCATGCCATTATGTGGCCCGCAATCTGGCCCCTATCTATATATAATTTAGGAAAACATACTAAGTTAGCTTCTGCATTCTTGATTATGGCAATTGCAGGCGGCGCTGTTTTACCCTTAGCTTATGGCGCAATAGCCGATAAATTCAGCACGCACTCGGCATATAGCATTATGTTGCCCGGTTACATTTATTTAATTCTGTTTGCTACCATTTTATGCAAGAAAAAGAAATGGAACTAATTATTATCTTTGCCGCATGAAAAAAATTATCTATTTCGGAGCTATCATTGCTGTTTTTTTGTATGCATGCAAAAAACCTGAGCAATATTCCGACATTCCTGAAATAAAGTTTATTCGCTTTGAAAAACTCAATGCAAACGAAGGAACTCTTATTTTTTATTTTCAAGACGGTGACGGCGACATTGGCTTAGATGCTGCAGATATTTATCCTCCGTTTAATCCCGAGTCAAAATATCATTACAATCTCTTTTGTGATTATTACGAAAAGCAAAACGGAGTTTTTGTAAAGATTGATTCCATAGAATTTCCCAGCGGTACTGAACCTTTTAATCACAACGCCCGTATTCCTCGATTATCACATATACCGGGAGAATCAATTAATGGAGAGATTTACTATACTATTTCGCCCTACTACTATATTCCTTTTTCGCCTTATAACGACACAATTCAGTTAAAGTTCTATATTGTGGATAGAAAACTAAATCACAGTAATACAGAAGAAGTGATCATAATTAGGTGATAGAAATTAAGAATCCTAAATCTTTAAATTTTAAACATTTAAATTAATTATGACCCTCTCCGAACTAATAAAACAAACACTTCAAGAAGACATCGGCAGCGGCGATCACTCCTCTCTTGCTTCAATTCCCGAAACAGCCAAAGGTAAAATGAAACTGCTGGTAAAAGAAAATGGAATTATTGCTGGCATTGAGGTAGCAAAAGAAGTACTTCGGCAAATAGATCCTTCTATCTCAATGAAATGTTTTAAAAATGATGGTGATGAAATTATTTTGGGAGATATCGTGTTTGAATTGGAAGGTTCTGCACGGAGCATGCTCTCCGCAGAAAGAACACTGCTGAATTTCATGCAACGTATGAGTGGGATTGCCACTGTTTCAAAACAATATGCCGATGCCGTAAAAGATACAAAAACAAAAATCTTAGACACACGCAAAACCACACCAAACTTAAGGAAACTTGAAAAATATGCCGTGAAAACCGGTGGCGCAGAAAATCATCGTTTTGGTTTATACGACATGATTATGTTGAAAGACAACCACATTGACTTTGCAGGCGGCATTGAAAAGGCTATTGATGATACACACGAGTATTTAAAAAAGAACGGTTTAAATTTAAAAATTGAAATTGAGACACGTACGCTTGAGGAAGTAAAACGTGTTGTACAACACGGGAAAATAGACAGGATCATGTTAGACAATTTTACCCCTGAGAACATAAATGAAGCGTTAAAGTTGATTGACAGAAAATATGAAACTGAAGCTTCCGGCGGAATTACATTGAAAAACATCAAAGAATATGCAGAAACCGGTGTCGATTTTATCTCTATCGGTGCCTTGACTCACCATATTAAAAGTTTGGACTTAAGTTTAAAATTTATTGCTTTGTAATGCCACAGCCGCAAGTCTCTTTCAAAACCCGAAGATGGTTGGTAGCTCTTACCAAACGCCCGATTATTCGTAAAGCGATTAGGTTTATGAAGCATTTGGTGCTTCCCGGTTTTCAAAAAATTCCCTTTTGGGATGTAATGAAATTCTTTGTGGAATCATTAGGGCAAGGCATTTTTTTTCAAAGAGCAGCCGCCATGACTTATTACATTTTTACGGCATCAATTCCGCTGTTTATGGCATTAGTTGCGCTATTATCATTTTTGAGTCCGCAATTGCAAACCAATCTTTTAGACTTTATGCACGGAGCTGTTCCCGAATATTTATGGCCCGCAGTTTACAAAATTATGGATGGTTTAATTCAACGACATAACGGAACTATCTTATATCTTTCACTCTCTCTAGGTATTTACCTTACCTTTTTAAGCGTTAATGCTATTGTAACAACTTTAAACATAAGTTATTTTGACATAGAACGGCGTAAAGGGTTCAAGCAACTCCCAATTAGCTTTGCTATGGTAGTTACTTTTTTAGTCGTGATTATTGTCACATGCGGCATTTTTTTCGGCGCCTCTTTCTTCGTTAATTATTTAACTATCACAATTTTCGGATCTGAAATTTTATATCAGTATGCAATTGCTTTTATAAAGTGGTCTATGTTGTTTGTCTTACTTTATCTATTTTTAGCGGCGTTGTTTTATTTTGCTCCTTACAATAAGAAATATTTCAAATTTCTCTCTACCGGTGCATTATTTTCCACCATTTTGTTAGTTATACTGTTATATGCTTTAAATTTCTATTTTTCTAACTTTTCTGCATTTAACTTAGTATATGGTTCTATTGGAGGGTTACTCCTCATTATGTTGTGGCTCTACTGGAGCTGTATGGCAATTCTCATTGGCTTCGATCTCAATGTCAGCATTTCTATTGCTAAAACCCAACGAAAAAATGAACATGACAAGTTAAAAATTAAAAGTAATGTAAAAACAGTTAGCGCAGCTATTACTCAAAAAATAATCACGAAATAAAAAATATAGTAATGGTGACTTGTTCAAAAAAAAAACTATTTTTGCAGGCTGTTTTTATTATGTAATAACGAAAGAATAATCATGTTAAAATAATTAATTTCAAAAATCAAACTTTTATGAAAAAATCGCTATTCTTTATTTTGGCTATCGCATTTTGCATTTCTTTGGGAGCTCAAAGCTATACTTCCAGAGATTTAAAAAATGTAACCAAAGAAGCCTACAAAACTGCTTATGGCAAAATTGATGATGTGAGTCCAAATTTCGTTCCCACGCAACGCACATCGCATTTTGCACCGAAAAACGATGTTTACCATTCAATTGGTAGAACTAATTACATTACTGTGAGCAACTCTAATGCACGTAATACGATTAGTTGGTCGCCTGATGGAAGTACTTGTGTTGCCGCATGGACATTGGGACGTAATCCCGGGCAGATACGCGGAACAGGTCTTAATTATTATAATCAAAACAATGAAAGATGGGCTTTCAGTCCGGATGCTATCCAAAGAATTGAACAAGGAGCTGCAATCGCTATCGGATCTCCCGGATGGGGCATACACGTATTTACGGAACAAGGCGAATGTGTATTGGCTCATAGCGCTGCTGCCGGTGGTGCTCCCGGTGAGCCCGGTACCGGAGGATTAGTAATAAACTATAGAGAAAACTATGGTGAAGGTGAATGGCAACAATATATTTTAAAAGGACCCGATCAAATAGAGACGACTCCTACAGGACCTGTTACCGTTACCGGATTATATTGGCCCTCAGCAGTAGCCGTAGGCAACACCATTCACATGGTTTGTATTACTGATACCGATGCTGAATTTGAAGGTATTTCAGGTTGTCCTCTTTATTACAGATCTACAGATGGGGGAAGAACATGGGAAAACTTTAGAACGTTCAACGATCTACTACCTATTGAAGATTTAGAGAATATCCACACCGGCGACGACTTAGTTATTACCGCTCGTGACAATCATATTGTTATTGCTTATGCAAACGGTAGAGCTGCTGCTTACTTGGAATCAAGAGATGGTGGAAATACCTGGACACGCACTGCCGTTTATGAGTGTAGCTGGAGTTGGGTTTCAGAGAATGTAGCTGTAGGTCCGGTTATATCTGCAACAACAATCGGTGCAGCTATCGGTGATGATGGCATAGTGCATATTGCATTCAGCGGACAAATGCGCCGGAGAGATCCAGATACAGCTCCTTGGTATTATACTTCCTATCCTTTCCTTGCCGGTATGTTTACATGGAAAGAAGGGCAACCTCTGATGACGGAAGAAACTATGGGCGTTGTTGTTATTGACGGTGTAATTGAAGATTGGGCATTTGACCTGTTGCCAAACTATATGAATGCGCCGGAACTTCTTGGATTAGACGAATTCAGATTCTGGAGTGCAGGACTTGAAATATTCCCTGAAGGATATAATAATGTTGGCTATATCTCTCATCCTCGTTTAATTGCCCAAGATGGTAAGGTGTATTTAATGTATTCTTCCATTGTTCAGCAACCTATGACATACAATGTGGGAGGTGATGAAACATTCTTTAGAGGCGTTTTCTTAACCGTTTCCGAGGATAACGGGGATACTTACAACCAAAGAGCGAACACTTCGTGGTTGTCTTATCATGAAGATTACTTCTATTATGATTGGACCAATTACATTCCTCCAACGGGAGATGATTTTCCGGATGGAATTGAACCTATTGAGCGTTCGGAAAACGGATTTCCTACCATGGCAATAAATATTAAGAATGACCGCCTAGTATTTACTTGGCTATACGATCTTTATCCCGGAAATGGAGGACCATGGGTGAGTGCGGCTTATCAAATATTTGCCGCGAATATAGGACTTGATCAAGCCGGAAGATACAACAATACTCAAGAAGTTTGGCAAGGTCTTTGGAATTCTGTAGCTGAAAACAACAAGATTGAAAGTCTTAAAATTTACCCTAACCCTGTACGTGATAGAGCTGAAGTTGAAATAAACACAAATGCTCCTTACACTTTAACCGTAACCAATATTATGGGGCAAGTAGTTCATACTGTAAAAGGACAAGAAAGTAAAGTTACATTAAATGTTGCCAATTATCCTGCAGGCGTTTACATTGTTAATGTAAAAACTACAACTGCAACTGCTTCACAAAAATTAATCGTAAAATAATTCAAAAACATAAATCTTATACCTAATTAATCAAAATTTATTTATTATGAAAAAATCATTGTTTTTTATTTTGGCTATTGTGTGTTGCATCTCTTTGGGAGCTCAATCCTATACTCTCAAGGATTTAAAAAATGTAACCAAAGAAGCCTACAGAACTGTTCTCGGCGCTAATGAGGAGGAAGTTGATTTCACTCCTACCCAACGTCCACCGTATTTTGCACCGAAAAACCACGCTTACCATTCAATTGGTGGAACTCACTACATTAGTGCAACTAACGCTAATGCGCGTAACACAATTAGCTGGTCGCCCGACGGAAGCCTATGTGCCGCCGTATGGACAATGGGGAGCAGCGGAAATGCAATACAAAGACGCCGTGGTACCGGAATTAACTATTTTACTCAAGCTACAGGCACATGGGGCAGCAAGCCCAGTTTAGCTCCTAGTTCTTTGGGAATAGTTGAAACAAACCCTGTGGGATCTCCCGGATGGGGTACACACGTATTTACGGAAGATGGCGAATGCGTAGTGGCTCACAGTACTGCCGCCGGTGGTATGTATGTAAATCGTAGAAATTATGGTGAAACCGCATGGGATCAACAGATATTGCGAGGACCCGAGCAACTTAGCATAAGAACAGTTCCCGGAGGAGATCCTGTAATAACTACCAGTACTGCCATACTTTGGCCCACCATGGTAGCGGTTGGTAACACCATACATATGGTTTGTGTAACCGATAATGGTGATGAGAATACCAATGTTTATTTGATAGTTGGAGAAGACTCAATTCCAACTTGCCCCATTTATTTCAGATCTACGGATGGTGGAAGAACTTGGGAAGCGCCCCGGACTTTTTCCGGTATAATGCCGGTTGAAGATATGAAAAGTGTTTCTGCCGACCAATACGTACTTACGGCTCGCGGCGAACATATTGTTCTTGCGTATGCAAGAGGTAATGCTGCTTATATAGAATCGTTTGACGGTGGAAATACCTGGACGGAGCGCACGGTAGTTTATAATTGTGGCGACTGGAGCTGGTCATCGGAAGGTGTAAATGTCGGACCGACTATGTATGCCACAACAATTGCTGCAGCTATCGGAGATGACGGTGTAGTACATGTTACTTTCGGTGCACAGATGCGCCGCAGAAGCGCTGATACGGAAGCTAACTATTATACATTTTTTCCTGCCATTTGTGGTATGTACACATGGAAGCAAGGGCAACCTTTGATGACTAGAGCGGATCTAAACCTCAATTATGATTGGGGAGCAGGAGAATGGATAGAATTGGGATATGATGAAGTACCAAACTATCTGGATGCACCTGAACTTCTTGGATTAGATCAATTCATGATTTGGAATTTTAACCTTGAGATGATCACCACTGCCTTTGGTAATGTTGGTTATATCTCTCATCCTCGTTTACTTGCCCAAGATGGTAAAGTATATTTAATGTATTCTTCTATAGTTCAGCAACCCATGACATACAATGTAGGGGGCGACCAAACATTCTTTAGAGGTGTTTTCTTAACTGTTTCTCACGATAATGGAGATACTTATAACCAAAAAGCGAATACTTCATGGTTATCTTATCACGAAGATTATTTCTACTACGATTGGAGTGATTTTCAAGGTCCTAATGCAACCGGAGATGGATGGTTGGGTGAAATTGAACCTGTTGAGTTTTCAGAAAACGGATATCCTACCATGGCAGTGAATATTAAGAATAATCGCTTAGTATTTACATGGCTACACGATATCTATCCTTTTCCCGACGGTACTCCTACTCCTGTATGGCAAAACACAGAATTTCAGGTATTTGCAAAAGATATAGCACTTGAAGATGCCGGAGTATACAATAACCCCGAGCAAATTCGTCTTAGTATGATTGTAAACGAAAAAATTGAAAATCTTAAAATTTATCCTAATCCTGTGAACGATAGAGTTACAATTGAAGTAGGTACAAATGCTCCTTTCACTTTAACCATAACCAATATTATGGGACAGGTAGTTTATACTGGAAAAGGACAACAAAGCAAAGTTACGTTAAATGTTTCCAACTATCCTGCAGGCGTTTACGTTGTTAACGTAAGAACGGCTAATGCAACTGCTTCGCAAAAGTTAATTGTGAAATAAGAAATCATTTACAATAATCAATAAAATAGGCTGTTCAAAAGACAGCCTATTTTTATTTTGATCTATGAAAAAATGTTATTTTATTATTCTGCTAAAACTTGAATTTTGTTTTTCAATACTTCAACTACACCGCCGTTTATTTCAAAAAACAATGTCTTTCCTTCTGAGATAAGTTTCACTTTTCCTTTTTCTAAAGTAGCTACCATGCTAGCATGGTTTTTTAAAATTTCAAATAAGCCACAAGTGCCAGGAAGTTGTACTTGTGAAGCCTCTCCGGAAAATATTTCTTTATCAGGTGTTCTAATTTCTACAATCATAACTCTAAGATGCATTAGCCGCTGCTTCCATTTCTTTTTTCCCTTTTTCAATAGCCTCTTCAATGGTTCCTACGAAACTAAATGCCGACTCGGGTAAATAGTCAAGCTCCCCATTCATAATCATATTAAAGCCTTTTATCGTTTCTTCTATCGGAACGAAAACACCTTTCATTCCGGTAAATTGCTCTGCCACATGAAACGGTTGTGACAAGAAGCGTTGTACCCGTCGAGCACGGTGTACTATTTTTTTATCTTCCTCCGAAAGTTCTTCCATTCCCAAAATAGCAATAATATCTTGAAGCTCTTTGTAGCGTTGTAGGGTTTCTTTCACGCGTTGGGCGGTATTATAATGCAGTTCTCCTACTATTTCCGGTGTTAAAATTCTTGAAGTAGAATCTAATGGATCTACCGCAGGATAGATTCCCAATTCTGAGATTTTACGATTTAATACGGTTGTTGCATCCAAATGCGAAAATGTAGTTGCAGGTGCGGGGTCGGTTAAGTCGTCGGCGGGAACATAAATAGCTTGTACAGATGTAATAGATCCTCTTTTTGTAGAAGTAATTCTTTCTTGCAACATTCCCATTTCGGTAGCCAATGTAGGTTGATAGCCTACTGCCGAAGGCATTCTGCCCAACAGCGCTGAAACCTCTGAGCCAGCTTGAGTAAAACGAAAAATATTATCTACGAAGAACAGAATATCTCGACCTCCGGTAGTTTCGTCGCCATCACGATAGTATTCGGCAACGGTAAGACCGGAAAGCGCCACGCGGGCACGCGCCCCCGGAGGCTCATTCATTTGTCCGAAAATCATAGTACATTGCGATTTTTCCAATTCCTTTTTGTCAATACTCGCCAAATCCCATCCTCCATTTTCCATGCTTTCATTAAACTTTTCGCCATAACGAATTACGCCTGATTCTATCATCTCTCTCAATAAATCGTTTCCTTCGCGAGTACGCTCCCCTACCCCAGCAAATACGGACATTCCGGAATATTTTTTCGCAATGTTGTTAATCATTTCCATAATTAAAACCGTTTTTCCTACTCCTGCACCGCCAAACAATCCGATTTTCCCTCCCTTTGCATAAGGTTCAATCAAATCAATAACTTTAATTCCTGTATATAATACTTCTTGCGACGTAGATAAATTTTCAAAAGCAGGTGGAGGACAGTGAATATCTTTACGCACTTTTGATTCAATTTGCCCAATACCATCAATAGGCTCTCCGATTACATTGAGCAGACGGCCATTGATATTCCCGGTAGGCATAGCAATCATACGTCCTAATGTTACTACTTCCATACCGCGGCGCAAGCCATCGGTAGATTCCATTGCAATGCAGCGCATGGTATTTTCACCAATATCCTGTTCGCATTCCAAAATAATTTTTTCGCCGTTATCTTTGGTAATCTCTAATGCTTCATAAATATTTGGCAATGTGCAATTTTCACAAAATTGAACGTCAACCACTGCTCCAATAATTTGAGAAATTGTTCCTTTAAATTGAGTTGTCATATATTATTTTTTCAATAAAAAAAGTGGGCGAAGATAGTCAAAAATCAATGCAATGCATCACATGGTCACATACCTGCCTTTTTATTTTGTAATTTGCACTTACTATCTCATGCTTTCATCTTCTCTATAAACGGATTAAAGTAATGTGTCGATTTTTCTGTTACGCCTTGAAGTCCTTTACCGCCGGTTTTAGGACGCTTTACATTACCAAAGTTCCCATTCTCCAATGTAGTGAAAAGTCCGTCTTTTTCAATATTTTTCAATAATTTAACTGCCTCATCTAAAACGAACTGGGCACGTTTGCGAATGATACCATCCTCTTTAAACTCTACCTCGTCGCCAATTGTCGCCATATTGTTAAAAATGTATTTTGCGTTTTCAATAGCTAAAAATCTGTCGGACATAAGGGGAGTGTGAATTGCTTCGGTGGGCATACCCAGCAATTGAATACCTTGCTTTGTCCAAATGCCAATCATATTAAACAGTGCATCTTGCAAATGTCCCTTAAAAATATTTCCAGTCATAAACTTTGTAGGTGGCATATACTTAAGTGGCGCTTTCGGGAAGATTTCGCGTGTCATTTGGGCTTGTGCAAGTTCATAGAGAAAACCATTTTCTAAAGCGGGATCCATTTCAAAAGCGTGCCCTAAACCCATTTGTTCTTCGGGAATACCTGCCAGTAACGCCAATTGTTCGTTAATTAAATCGGAAGCCAGCACTGTATGTGCTTCTTCGAAAGCATCAGCGGTTGTTAAATAGTTGTCCTCTCCCGTATTGATAATTACCCCTGCAAATCCGTTGATGACTCTTGAAAAATATTGATCAATAAGTGTTCTCTGTGGATTAATATCGCGGAATAAGATACCGTAAAGAGCATCGTTGAGCATCACGTCCAAGCGTTCTAATGCCCCCATGGCGGCAATTTCGGGCATACATAATCCGGAGCAATAGTTGCACAAACGAATGTAGCGACCTACTTCTTCGCCTACTTCGTCAAGAGCTTTACGCATAATCCGGAAATTTTCCTGAGTGGCAAACGTACCTCCGAAGCCTTCTGTAGTTGCTCCAAAAGGCACATAATCTAACAAACTTTGGCCAGTAGTTCGAATCACTGCAATAATATCTGCTCCTTGACGCGCTGCAGCTTGCGCTTGTACTACATCTTCGTAAATATTTCCAGTAGCAACAATCACGTAAATATATGGCTTTGTGCCCTCTCCTAATGTTTCCAACAATCTCCTTCTTCGTGCCACATTTCCTGAAATTCTTTGCAAAGCAGTTTCAATATAGGGCGCAACGGCATTTCTAATCTCTTCATCCGAATGAATAGGAAGTTTTGTAATATCCAACATATTTTGCGCCATTTTTTCGGCAATTTGTTGAGGATTTAGCTTCGTCTCTAACATGGCATTTCCCAAAAAGTACAACACCCCTTGCCCCAGCAATCCGACTTGATGTAATTGATCTACCACCATATTGGGAAGCGGAACTTCGTGTATATCTACGCCATCAATATTCATTAAACGACAAAGGGTGCGCTCTACAGCCACCGTTGTATACCGGTTTACGAATTGTTGCACTTCATTGGCTATAGAAGCCGCTATGGTTTTTGCTTCACTAACTTTCTTAAAATTAATACCTAATTTACTATCTTTCATATTTTTTGCTTTATAAAAATTGAAGTGGCGAAATTATGGAATTTATTGATATTATTTATTTAAAAGTTAAGGCAATAAAAATAAAATAATAGCAATGAAGTGTAACGATTTTACTATACATTTGCAGCATGAAAAAAATTTTACATTTATTGATTTTAATTTGCATTCTATCCGGATATAAGAATGCAAAAGCAGCAAAAGAGGTATACAAATCTGAAACATTGTTAATTAATCAGATTTCAGAGCATGTCTATCAACATATTTCATACCTTGAAATAGAAAATTTTGGAATATTTCCATGCAATGGAATGATTGTTGTCCATAAAGATGAAGCCGTTGTTTTCGACACTCCGGTTGATGACAAAACTTCTTCCGAGTTGATTGATTGGATAACAAAATCATTAAATTGTAGAATTATAGCCGTTATTCCAACACATTATCATGTGGATAATTTAGGAGGTTTAGATGAATTTCATAGACGGGGAATCGCTTCTTATGCTTATGAAAAAACGGTAAAGATGGCAATCAAGAATGCTGATCCCAAGCCGCAGCACAGCTTCGATAGCTTTATGGAATTAAAAGTTGGTGATAAAAAAGTGTATATTGAATTTTTCGGAGAAGGACATACCTGCGATAACATTATTGGGTACTTTCCTTATGAAGAGATCATGTTTGGTGGTTGTCTGATAAAGGAAAATGGCTCCGGAAAAGGTAATCTTGCAGAAGCCAATGTTGAAGAATGGGCAAATACGGTAAAGAAAGTGAGAATGAAATATCCAAAGGTTAAAAAGGTTATACCCGGACATGGAGAAATAGGCGGCGCAGAACTTTTGGATTATACAATTAGTTTGTTTGAATAATCCTTAAAATTATAATGCTACGAAGAAGTCAATATTAGTTTTACTTATCAGCATCTTATATATCAACTTTTTTGCACAAGAGACAATTCAGGTAGAAGTTATTAATAACAGTAATATCGTACAAAACCCTATCATAAAAGAACAACCGGATTTTAAGTATTTGGTAAAATTCAAACCGCTCTACACGATTGTCGGGTTATTTCTTGATAGATTTGACTTCGGAGTTGCCTTTGTGCCATATGTTACACCAAATGTGGGTATTCCGATTGAGAAAGAAAATTTTAACGTATGTCTACAATTCCACAATAGTAATTCCGGCGCCTCCGCGCTCCCATGCTTCATCATAAAATTGCGTAACTTCTTTTCGCTTAGATAAAAACTGTCGGATAACGTTGCGCAAAATACCATTACCTTTGCCGTGCAAAATGGTTATCTGGCATATGCCGAGTAGCGCCGCTTCATCAATGTAAGCTTCTAGTGTTTCGAGCGTTTCCTCTGCACGCATACCTCGTACGTCTATTTTGGGAGAAAATTTCGCTACTTTTTCATTCAACATATCGCCAATGCGCGTGCCGTCTAATTTTACGGAACCCCGTTTCACATTGCGCGCCTCCTTTTTACTAATTTTTGTAACCTTGTCAATTCGAGTTTTAAACGAAATAGAATTGAAGGAAACGGTAATATCTTCTCCTTGGAGATGCGTAACCTCTCCAATGGTTTGAATATCATTAATAAAAACCGCATCACCTATATGAATTTTCGGATCTAACGGCTCAGATTTGGGCATTGCAGATTCATATTTTAAAGGAACTATAGGTTTTACAGTTTCTTCATCTTCAATTTTTTGAATCTTTTTTTCTATTTTTTCTTTATAATGATAAACCTCCGTACGGATCTGTTTCGTCTTCTCAGCATCTGCCTTTGCTTCCTTAATATCTCGAATGGTTTTTTCAATCGCTTGGTTGGCACCATCAATAATAGAGATCGCTTGATTTTTTGCCTTTTGCAAAATCTCTTTTCGTTGTTTCTCAAACTCTGAAAATTTGGCACTGTAGTTCGCAATCATCTCCGCCAATTTATCATCGGTTTGCGACACGCGCTTTAACATGTTGTCAATTTCAAGCTTCTCAACTTCAATTTCATCTAATTTTCGTTCATAATCAATTTGCGCAGTTCCTGATTTTGAAATTGCATTTTCGATAATGATTTCTGGCAAACCGATTTTACGGGCTATTTCGTAGGTGAATGAACTGCCAGGCTTACCCTGTCGTAACTTAAAAAGCGGTTTCATCTGTATAGTATCGAATAACATGGCGCCGTTTTCCGCTGCAGGATGAGTATCGCAGAAAAGTTTAAGATTTCCGTAATGCGTGGTGATAATTCCAAAGGCTTCTTTGCTGTAAAGTCCTTCCAAAATAGCTTCCGCCATTGCACCGCCCAACGCTGGCTCCGTTCCTGATCCAAATTCATCAATTAAAAATAAGGAAGACTCATTTAAATGTTGTAACATTACATTTAAATTTTTAAGATGTGAACTATAGGTACTCAAGTCATTTTCAATAGATTGTTCATCACCCAAAGCAATAAAAAAGGAAGTAAAAATACCCATGTCAGAGGTGCTATTTAACGGCACTAATAATCCACATTGTAGCATATATTGCAGTAATCCAACGGTTTTCAGACACACTGATTTACCACCAGCATTCGGTCCAGAAATAATTAAAATCCGTTTTTCTTTATGCAAATGAATGTCTAACGGCACTACCTTTTTATTTCCTGAATGTTCTTTTTGAAATGTTAAAAATAAAACCGGATGGATGGCATTTTTCCAATCCATAATTTGAGTATCAAACAGATGGGGTAAAGTTGCATTAATTTTTATGGCAAACAATGCTTTGGCACGAATAAAATCAATCGTACCCAAAAAATCAACGCCTATTAAAATATTGGGAATAGAAAATCGAATTTCATTGGCTAATTCGGTTAAAATGCGAATGATTTCGCGACGCTCAGCATTGAGCAAATCTTTCAATTCATTGTTGGCATCAAACACTTCGGTGGGTTCAATGAATACGGTTTGCCCCGTTGCCGATTCATCATGGATAAAACCTTGCAAACGTCTTTTAAATTGTGCCGAAACGGGAATACAAAGCCTTCCGTTGCGAATGGTCATCTCCGCATTTTCTTTTACCAAACCGTCTTGCTTTGCAACGTTCAATAGTTTTCTGATTTTCCTATCCGCTTCGCCTGAAATTTTGATAATTTCTCGCTTAATACGACGTAGTTCTTCCGAGGCGCCATCGCGAAGCAACCCTTTGGGATCTATCACCTTGTTAATAGACTCCAACAAATTCTTTTCCAATAAAATATCTTTGCATAGATTCCATAGGCGCGGATATTTTTCTTCATCATTTTTCACTCTAAAATAGACCACTGTTTGCACAATAGCCTGCAACATTCCACGTACTTGCGCCACCTCATCTACTTCTAAAAAAGTACCTTCTAAGCGAATGGTTTTCAATAATGGACGTACATCATGAAAATCTTGCGCCGGAAATGTTGTGTCAAATTGCAGTACTTGTTGAAACTGAAAAGTCTCTTCCAACGCCACTATCAATTTATCGTATTGAATAGAATATTGAAGATCTTCGACATATTCTTTCCCCATACCGCTCACACACAAATTCTTAACGTGTGCACGAATTATATCAAAACCAATTTTTGTTTCAAAATTTTGTGGGTAAATCATGGGGGCAAAAGTAATGTTTAATAGTTATACTTTTTCCAACATTTTTTCAAATAATTCCGTATTTCATTTTCACGTGTGTTGTTTTGTGGTTCGTAAAATTTTTTTCCGCTGATAGATTCGGGGAGAAATTCAAGGTCAGTGAAATTATCTTCAAATGAGTGTGCATATTTATAACTTTTTCCGTAATTCAAATCTTTCATCAGTTTGGTAGGTGCATTTCTGAGATGTAAAGGAACGGGCAAATCGCCGGTTTTTCTTACCCATTCTATCGCATCGTCAATGGCAGTGTAAGAGGTATTACTCTTGGACGAAGAGGCTAAGTATATAGCAGTTTGAGATAAAATGATGCGAGCTTCGGGCATTCCGATTTGATGCACAGCTTGAAAGCAATTATTTGCTAACAACAGCGCATTTGGATTGGCGTTTCCAATATCTTCAGAAGCTAAAATGATCATACGTCGTGCAATGAACAGCGGATCTTCGCCGGCTTCAAGCATACGCGCCAGCCAATAGACCGCAGCATTCGGATCGGAGCCACGCATGGATTTGATAAAAGCTGAAATAATGTCGTAATGTTGCTCTCCTTTTTTATCGTAAAGTGCTAAATTCTTTTGAATGCACTTCATCACCACATCATTAGTAATCAAAGTTTTTCCTGATTGAGGTTTTGCTAATTGCACTACCAACTCTATAGCATTCAATAGTTTCCGTGCATCACCACCCGAAACGCGAAATAGTGCCTCCGTTTCTTGTATCTCAATTTCAATCTTCAATTTTTCTTCTAAGTATTTTTTTGCATTCTCCAAAATTAGGTGAAGGTCATTAACATCCAATGCGTTTAACACATACACTTGACAACGCGACAACAATGGTGCAATTACTTCAAAAGAAGGGTTTTCCGTGGTTGCGCCAATAAGCATAACGATGCCCTGCTCTACAGCACCCAATAGAGAATCTTGTTGCGACTTACTAAACCGGTGAATCTCATCAATAAATAGAATAGATTTTTCTTCTGAGTTTTTAGCTTTATCAATAACATCTCGAATATCTTTAACTCCAGAGTTAATGGCGCTGAGCATATAAAACTGCGCGTTGGTGAGTTGAGCGATCAGCAGTGCCAGCGTTGTCTTGCCTACGCCTGGAGGTCCCCACAGAATCATGGAGTGTAGCATGTTGTTTTCAATAGCATTTCGTAAAACACTGCCTTCGCCAATCAAATGTTGTTGACCAATGTATTGAGACAGGGTTTGTGGACGAAGGGTTTCGGCAAGAGGTTTCATAAATGTCGTTTTTATTATGCGTTATTGCTAGAGATGCTTTCTGCCTTTTTCCTATTTCGAATAGTACTCAAACATTCCCGCAAAACCTTTTTGACAAACCGGACAAAAATTGTTCCACATTTTACCTCTCATTGTACAGTTTCTCCATGGGCGAAAAACACCTTCGGCTACATAACCACCGCCTTCAAAAACGCCGAGAATATTATTATATTCATCAGTATCAGGTGTAGGAATGGGCAGACCGGCGGGCAGTAAATGTTTCCATTTTTTGTCAAAATCTACCAATGTTGTTAAATTCACCTCCACAGGCTCTATGCCTTCGGGATAAAAATCACGCATGGAAACTTCGGAATCAAAATATTCATCGCCTAAACCTGCTATAGAATGTCCTAATTCATGCACGGTTACATAGTCACTAAATTCACCATCGGAATTTACCGTAGCATAAAAATTATAAATACCGCCACCGCCGTATTTTGTAGAATTGGCAATGATCAAAATAGCGTCATAAGGCGCATCATCGGCAATTTCGTTCATTCTCCACACATTCAAGCACATTAAATAACGATCTACATCAATGGTGTTGTAGCTACTACCTAATAGAGTATTTTTAAAAACACCGGCATTAGGGTCGGTAATGCCCGATTCTTCAGAGTACCCTTCAATGGCTCTGATATTTATTCTGTTCTTATTTTCATTAAAAGGAGCACAAGTAAGTATATAGTCTGCAAAAGTTTGCATATCTTGATGCAATTTTTCTTTATCATTTATCGAATACCCATCGGGAATAAACAAAATATCCAAGCAGTTTTCAGAGTTCCCACCAATATGTAAATCTATTACCTCATATTCTTTTTTGAATGGCTTTTGAGACGTTGCTTGGGGATCAAATTCACCTTCAAAAAGAAAAGTAGGAATGTGAGCGCGTGAATATACCGTAAATTCGTACTTTACAGGCGCTTTAGGATATGGTATAAGCACACATTCTTCAAAAACGCCTTTTTCTGTTTCTGCTTTTTCCGTAGTTACAAACTCTCCGAAAAGCGTAGAATAGCTTCGGGTAAAAATAATCTTATCTGTTTGAGCATCTTTTACAGTCAATACCATTTCGCCAAAACGTGTGGGTTCAATTAACTGTTCGCGAGTTCCGCTCCAAATACCTCCTTGCCAAAATGTTACAGGTTCAATTTTTTCGCTGTGTGCATTACCAATATGCAGATAATCTAAACGTAATGTTTTATTTTCGAAGTAAGTATCAAAATGCTGTGCAAAAAGAACAAACGGGAATAATAACAAAAATAAAATAAGATTTTTCATAAGAATTTGAATTAAATGGGACAAAAGTATTGTTTTTAGTGAACAGTTCAATATCTCGGATGAAATTGCGCAATAGTGCTCCGAATATAATCCGTATCCAAATGCGTATAGATCTCGGTAGTAGTAATGCTGGCATGTCCTAACATTTCTTGCACGGCGCGCAAATCGGCGCCACCTTCTATTAAGTGAGTAGCAAAAGAGTGACGAAAAGTATGTGGACTAATATTTTTTTGTATACCAGCAAGTTGTACTGTTTCTTTCACCATCATAAAAATCATCTCACGTGTTAATTTACATCCTCTGCGATTGAGAAATAAAATATCTTCCATTCCTTTTTTAATCTTTAATTTTGAACGGAAACCATCAACGTAATGTATCACTGCTTTTTGTGCGGTTTCTCCAATCGGTACAAGCCGTTCTTTATCTCCTTTCCCAATAATTCGAATAAAGTTGTCGCGAAAAAACAATTGGGACAGTTTTAGGTTTATCAATTCACTCACACGCAAACCGCATCCATACAATACTTCTATAATGGCTTTGTTGCGATGTCCTTCCGGTTTGCTTAAATCAATTGCCGAAATTATTGCCTCAATTTCTGTCACAGATAGCACATCCGGTATTGTTCTCCCAATTTTCGGAGCTTCTAAAAATTCCGTAGGGTTATGTTCAATCATTTTTTCATATTGCAAAAAACGATAAAATGCCTTCAAAGAAGAAACTGCCCGTGCTTGTGAACTGGCTTTCACTTTTTCTTTAAAAATCTGTTGCATATAATTTTGCAGATCTTGTAGTGAAGCATTTTTCAACGCTTCATTCTCTATTTTTTCATCATTTTGGGAAAGAAAATGAGCAAATTTTCTGACATCAAGTAAATACGCTTCCACTGTTTTTGGAGAAAGTGATTTTTCTAAACGTAGATAGGATCGAAACTGTGGAATATATAACATTTTAATTTTCAGTGATTTCTTTATAATTATTTTATTTATTTTACATCACAATATTTCGTTGCAAATTTAACATAAAAGTACTATTAATTTTCTACTTTTGCCGCCCCATAAATAAATTTGAAAATTTACAAGGTGAAAAAATAAGTTACCATTAAGTTTTTAAAGTTTAAATCTTACAATTTTAAAGTTATGGCAAACCTAAAAGAAATCAGAACACGAATAGCATCTATAGGATCTACGCAAAAGATTACTTCGGCAATGAAAATGGTTTCAGCCTCCAAGCTACGTTATGCGCAAAATGCAGTCTCTAGTTTGAAACCTTATTCAGGTAAACTCAATACTATCCTCCAAAACATATCTTCTTCTATAGATATTTCCGTTGAAAAGCCGCTTTTTTCCGAACGTAAACCGGAAAATGTGGTGTTGATTGCTATCACTTCCAACAAAGGATTGTGCGGCGCATTTAACTCAAATATAATCAAAGAAGTACATCGCGTGGCTAATGAGGAATATGAAAAACAGTTTCGAGAAAAGAAGTTAAAATTAATTTGTATCGGGAAAAAAGCTGTTGAGCAACTTCAAAAAAAATATGAGATTGTATATACTAATGAAAGTTTGATTGATGCTCCTAATTTTGAAGAGGTTGCTAAAATTGCTTCTGGCTTAGTAGCTGATTTTACCGAAAAGAAAATAGATAAAGTTGTAATTATTTATAATAGTTTTGTGAATCCGGCAACTCAAAAAATCACACTTCAAAACTATTTACCTATTATAAATGTGGAAGAAAAATCTTTAAAAAACACAAATTATATTTTTGAGCCGGAGCCAAAGGAATTTGTTGATAAATTGATTATTAGATCATTAAAAATACAATTATACGAAACTCTATTAGATTCTATTGCTTCGGAGCATGGCGCGCGCATGACCACTATGGCAAAAGCCACAGACAGTGCTATTGAAATATTAAAAGAATTGAAACTTAAATATAACAATGCACGTCAAGCAACCATTACCAATGAATTGAATGAAATTGTGGGTGGCGCAGAAACGTTGAAAAATTGAGGTAAAACCGAACATGTTCAGAATAATCGGCGCAATTATAGGATGGATCTGGAGCGGAAGCTTTTGGGGTGGATTATTGGGATTTTTCATTGGAGGTTTCATAGATTCTGCACGCAAAGCAAAAATTATTATCCATAGAAGAACCACTTCCCGCGATGATTTTATTAAAACCTTGCTTATTTTTACTACCGTTGTGGTAAAATCGGACAATGGGAAACTGCTTCGGTCTGAGTTGGATTTTGTAAGAACTTATTTACTACGAATATTAGGTACGGAAAAAACTCAAGAAGCATTGCTAGTGCTTCGCGACATGTTAAATCAAGAGTTTGATATTGCTGCCGTAGCTCATCAATTTAGACGAAATACTTCCATTCATGAAAAATTGATGATGTTGCAGTTCTTATTCGGGCTTGCTGCCACTGATGGAACAATAGATCCTGCCGAAATGGAAGCCATCCGTTTCATATCTAAGGGAATGGGGATTTCTGATCGCGATTTTGAATCATTGAAAGCCATGTTTTTCGGATGGCAAGGTAATTTCGGCGGCGGCGGTTATTCTTCCACAAGTTATCGCCCCACATACAATATTGAAAATGACTATAAGATACTTGAGGTTAACCCATCAGCTACCGATGACGAAATGAAAAAAGCTTATCGCAAACAAGCCATGAAGCATCATCCTGATAAAGTAAACCACTTGGGTGACGAAATTAGAAAGGCTGCCGAAGAGCGTTTTACAAAATTAAATGAATCATATGAACGAATTAAAAAGGCACGCGGAATGAATTAATCTTAAGAAATTATACTTTTGCAACCTAAATTTCGTTATTGTAAGAAAACTGTTTATAATTATGAATGATAATGTAAATGTAACTGAAAGAAATCCTCTCAAAAAATGGGTCATCTTATTGGCTGTTTTAGCTTTTATTTTTTTTGGAACCACGTTGTATTTCGGTTTTTTTGCAAAACCGGTGTTCAATCAAGAGTTCATCAAGACGGTGCTAGAGAACGAATTCCTGCAATCCGAATTAGACTCGTTGCTGTCTGAACATGAACGTATTAAAGAAGAGTATGGAGAATTATCAGAACAACTTGCCGAAAAAGACAGTGTTATTTTAGCAAATGCTGCCGAAATAAAAAAACTTATTGCCGGTCAAGCTGATTATCGCAAAATCAAACGCCAATTAGAGCGCTTACAAAATATTGCGAAAGAATATGTGGAAGAAATTGACCAACTCTTTACGGAAAATAAGCAATTAAAGGAAGAAAATACGCAAGTAAGAGCTCAATTATCTGAAACGAAAAAAGAGATGGAAGCCATCAAAAAAGATAAACAGGATTTAAATCAAACGATTAGCACTGCTGCTGTTCATACTGCTTACAATATTCATAGTAGGGCAGTTTATTTTAAAAATAGAAATAGAGAAGAGGTAATTACTGAAAAGGCAAATCGTGTTGATCAGCTAAAAACTACTTTTATCTTAGGGGCTAACTCATTAATTCCGGCAGGTCCTGTTACAGTTTATGCACGTATTGCCATTCCGGGCACAGGAAGAATTTTAACACCCGGCTCCGGCGATGCCTTTGCTTTTACCCACAATGGAGAAAAATTGCAATACACTGCTAAGAGAACAGTAAACTATGATAACAAAGCCGAAGTTGTTACTATTACTTGGGATTTAAAAGATGATGATAAAGCAGTAAAGGGAGTGTACCTTGTGCAGCTTTATACCGATAATCAGTTTTTAGGTGAAACCCGTTTTGAACTAAAATAAGCCATGGCAAAATCGCAACGTTCACTTGACAGGATTACACGCACCCGGTTATTCTTTTCATCCATTGGCTCCGTTTTTAGCATTGCGCTTACCATGTTTTCTATTGGAATATTAATATTTTTTGCTTTTTTCTCAATGAAATATATGCAAAATCTGTCTCAAAAAGTGGAGATGGAAATACTTTTCTATTCTGATGTAAAAGAAGCTGATATAATGGTATTTGAGCAAAAGCTTAAAACACAGCCATATATTTCTCAATCTCGTTTTTGTTCAAAAGAAGAAAATACCGCTGAGGCTATTAAAGCTATTGGCAATGACTTTACCGAAATCATTACCAATCCAATAAACGCTTCTATACTTATCAGTGTTACCGCTGATTATGCTAATGTAGATTCATTGAAAGCAATCACGAAAAAAATAAAACAAAATGCTAATGTGCAGGATGTTGATTATCCTGAATCTATTGTAAAAACCGTATTGGATAATTTTATAAAGGTACAGATCGCCATTTTAGCAGTTTGTGCTGTTTTTATGTTGATATCTATGCTATTAATCGGGAATTCTTTGCGTTTGGCTATTTATTCTAAACGTTTTAGTATCAGGAGTATGTTGTTAATTGGCGCCACCCGCTCATTCGTTCGTAAACCTTTCATTATTAAAGGGTTTACCCAAGGTATTTGGGGCGGCTTCATCGCTTGCGTTTTAATAGCTTTAATACTATGGGAAAGCAACATGATACTACCTGAATTTGTAGATTTTCAATACATTGAGCAAATATCCATACTCCTTGGCGGCATATTCGTTTTTTCTGTGCTGTTCACCATAATTGTATCTTTGTTTTCTGTGAATAAGTATATTAAGATAAATAGGGATGCGTTGTATTTGTAGTTATTGAAATGAAAAATGCAAATTTGGCAAACATTGTTGAATAAAAAAAATCCCCTCCAAATTCGAAGGGGATTTTCATTATTAATGGATAATCATTTTATCCTAAAAACGGATACCCATAATCTACCGGCGGTACCAATGTTTCTTTAATCGTTCTTGGACTAATCCAACGATACAAGTTCAACTCACTACCCGCTTTGTCATTAGTTCCGGAAGCGCGTGCGCCACCAAATGGTTGGTTACCTACTACAGCGCCGGTACATTTGTCGTTGAGATAGAAGTTACCTGCGGAATAACGTAATGCATCCATCGCATAATTTAATGCATAGCGATCTCTAGCAAAAATAGATCCGGTTAGTGCGTATGCTGAAGTTTGATCGCATAATTGCAAGGTTTCTTCATACTTATTATCGTCATAAATGTAAACTGTTAATACTGGTCCGAAGATTTCATCTACCATAGATTCATAATTTGGTGTTTTTGCCAAAATGATAGTAGGCTCCACAAAATAACCTACTGACTTATCGTAACCGCCGCCTAGAGCGATTTCCGCATTCGGAGAAGCTTTGGCGCGATCAATATAACCGGCAATATTGTCAAACGATTTTTCATCAATCACCGCATTAATGAAATTGGAAAAGTCGCGCACGTCGCCCATTTTCACCGTTTTCATCATCTCTTTAATGTGGTTTAATGTTTCTTCCCACAACGATTTAGGAATATAGCTACGAGAAGCAGCTGAACACTTTTGTCCTTGATACTCAAACGCACCCCTTAGTAGGGCTACTGCCAATTCGCGCGAATCCGCGGAATGGTGAGCAAAAATAAAGTCTTTCCCGCCTGTTTCGCCTACAATTTTCGGATACGTTTTGTAATTATTGATATTGCTTCCAATAGTTGTCCAAAATGCGTTGAATACTTCGGTACTTCCGGTGAAATGAACACCTGCCAAATCGGGCGAATTGAAAACCACATTGCTGATGATAGTGCCGCTACCCGGCAAGAAGTTGATTACACCATCAGGAATGCCGGCTTCTTTAAACACTTGCATCAAATAATAGTTGGATAAAATAGCAGTGGTTGCAGGTTTCCAAATAGTTACATTACCCATTAATGCGGGTGCAATGTTCAAATTAGCAGCAATTGCGGTAAAGTTAAACGGAGTAATAGCATAAACAAAACCTTCTAATGGTCTGTATTCTAATCTATTAATTGTAGTAGTATCGGAAACAGGTTGCTGTGCATAAATTTGTGAAGCAAAATAAGCGTTAAAGCGCAAAAAATCAATCGCTTCGCAAGGCGTGTCAATTTCAGCTTGGAACGGGCTTTTGCCTTGTCCAAGCATCGTGGCGGCGCTCAATACATAGCGATATTTTTTAGCCATAAGCTCAGCGGCTTTCATCATAATGGAAGCACGCTCTACCCAGGGCATTTCTTCCCATTGCTTTTTGGCAGCCATAGCGGCATCAATCGCCATTTTTACTTCTTTTTCCGTTACTTGGTGATAGTTTGCCAACACATGTTTGTGCTCGGTGGGCATCACCACTTTACCCATTTTTCCGGTTTTTACCTCTTTCCCTCCAATAATCAAAGGAATCTCGATTACTTGATTGTACTGTCTTTCAAGTTCGGCTTGCAATGCGGCGCGTTCAGGCGTTCCTGGTGCATAAGAATAGATAGGCTCGTTGATCGGTTGTTTGAAGTGAAATAATTGATTGTTCATACTATTAATGGTTTACGTTAATGGTTTTTGAGGGGCGAAGATAGTAATTTTTCAATGGCAGTCGCCCTTTTAATGTGTAATTTTATAGACCAATTCTTTTAACAGTTCTTCATCAGATAAATTACTTTCCACCCCTTTGGTTTTGGTGTCATATTCACGCAAAATACTAATAATTTTTTGAAGCTCTAATACAGAATGATTTTGCGCATATTGCACATTAATTTTCTGAATAAAAGCATTATTTCCAAAAATTTTAGCTTTCGCTTCTATGGATTTATCAGATAAATTATAAGCTAGCATTTTCAAATAAAAAGAAGCTAGGCTATTAATAGTTTGCACATTAGGTGTCTGTTTAATATTTTGGCAGAAATGATGCACAATTTTGTAAGCTTTATCTATTTTTCGCTCCGCCAATGCATTTTGAAGTTCAAATACGTTGTATTCTTTGCTTATTCCAATATATTTTTCTACAATATCGGTAGTAATTTCACTATTTGGCGGAAGAAAAATCATGAGTTTTTTAAATTCATTATCAATGCGCGACAAGTTTACTCCAATATTTTCTGCTAATAAATTAGCTACTACAGGTTGTATCTTAAACTGATATTTGTCAACATGGCTTTGAATCCATGCCGGTAGCTTATAATCTTTCATTTTCTCAGAATAAAAGACCACGCCGTTCTTCTCAATGGCTTTCAATTGTGTAGCTTTTAGTGTAGCATATTTATAACAAATTACCACAATGGCGGTTTGTGCAGGATTTTCTGCATATTTTATCAATCGTTCAATATTTTTCAACTCTTTGGCTTCTTTAACAATCACTACGCGCTTTTCCGTACCAAATGGAAATTCTTTTGCTAATGCAATGACCTCGTCGGCATCGGTTTCTTTACCGTACACCAAAATTTGATTAAAGTCGCGTTGTTCTTCAAGCATCACATGTTCTTCAATATAATTTGAAATTTCGTCAATATAAAAAGGTTCGTCTCCCATTAAAAAATAGATAGGAGCAAACTGTTTTTTTTGAAATTGAGTAATAATTTGGTCGTATGATATCATTTGAAAGTTGTTAATAAAGAAACATATACAAAATTTGAAAACACAGCGGCAAAAGTAAAGATTTTCTTGGTTATTTTAATTCACTTCCGGCTAACTGTCCACACGCCGCCGCAATATCCTTTCCCCTACTCTGCCGTACATTCACAATTAAATTTTTAGATTCCAAATGTGCAATAAATGTTGCTTTTTTCTCCGACGTGGAAGGTTGAAATTGTGTATTAGTAGTATTGTATTCTATAATATTGATTTTCACGGGAAAAGCTTTGCAAAAACGACACAATTTTTCGGCATCTTCCAAACTGTCGTTTATATTATGTAATAGCACATATTCTATAGTAATCCGTTGGCTTGTCTTTTCAACGTAGTACCGCAATGCATCCTGCAATTGATGTAACGAATTCGTCTGATTCACAGGAATTAATTGGGAGCGCTTGTCGTCATCTGCCACATGCAACGACACTGCCAAATTTGCCTTAAATCCATCATCTGCCAGTTTTCTGATTCCTGTCGTAATACCTACCGTAGAAACCGTAATACGCGAAGGAGACAATCCGTTTCCGGTTGGGGAAGTAAGTATTTCAATCGCTTTGAGAAGATTATCGTAATTCAACAATGGTTCACCCATACCCATAAATACGACATTACTGATAGGTCTTCCGAATGTTTCCACTGCACGATGATTCATCAATATATATTGGTCAATAATTTCCCAAAAACGGAGTTGTCGAGCAAACCCGAGCATTCCGGTAGCACAAAAAGAACACTTGAGCGCACATCCTACTTGCGACGACATACACGCCGTTACCCGACCTTGTGAAGGGATAAGCACCCCTTCAATCTGCGCTCCATCGAATAAACAAAACAGGGTTTTTATCGTTTTATCTGAACTTACTACTTCCTTTTCAATTTTCGTTTGCAGAAAAGAAAAGTTTTCTTTTAATTTTTCTTGCAGGTTTTTCGGAATATTGATCATTTCTTCGAAAGAAGTAGCATTTTTTTTCCATAGCCAATCGTGTATCTGCTTTGTCCGAAATGATTTTTCATTATGTTGTTGCAAAAACTCCAAAAGTTGCTCAGAAGAGATTTCTCGAATGTCCATGTTCAATATTAAGAATTATGCAAAGAAAGAGTTTTTTTGGAAATGATGTAATGGTTTTCCAAATCTCAATTGTCTTATAGAAAAATTGCCTATTTTTGTGCTGTAAAAAAGACTATTATTATATTGGAACGAGAAGTTAATATTGCTGATTTAAAAGCCGGAGATACCAAAGTTTTTGAAACGCTCTTCAAACAATGGTATGAGCCATTGTGTCGTTATGCGTACAATATGCTTCACAATCAGGATGAAGCGGAGGAAATTGCACAGAAAACATTCTGCAAACTGTGGGATCAACGCGAAAAGATGGAAATTCATACCTCAATAAAATCTTATCTGTACAGAATGGTACATAATGCTTGTCTAAATAAAATTAAGCAATGGCAAATACAATCGGAACATCATGAAGTAATTGCCTATAGCAGTGCTTCTATGATTAATCATGTAGAACAGACGGTAGTACACAAAGAGTTAAGTCAACAGATTGAATTTGCCATTGCCGCGCTCCCCGAAAGATGTAGAGAGGTATTTTTGTTGAGTCGAATGCAGCATCTGTCTTATATACAAATTGCGCAAAAAATGCAAATATCGCCCAACACTGTAGAAACACAAATTGTTAAAGCATTGAAAATACTACGAATCAGACTAAAAGATTATCTATTGATTGGGCTTTTTCTTTTATTAAACATGATAAATTAACGACTATGAATGAAGAAATTGATATACTCCTGGCACGCTACTTTAGCGGAGAAGCTACCGAGAAAGAGCTTCATACGCTAGATGTTTGGTTGTCAAAATCTAATGAAAATGAAAAATTATTTCAAGAAATGACTTTACTGTATCAATATGCCGGACAAACTGATGATTTGCCTCATATCAATACAATGAAAGCATTGGCGCAATTTAAAACTTATATTCATGACAAACAAAAAAATAACAGTAAAGTGCTTTTTAAAGTTTCAAATATGTGGAAAGTCGCTGCTACTGTTGCAATTTTAATAATTGGAGTTTTTACGGTATCCTATTTCATAAATCAATCTTCAAAAACAGTTCAATTAATGGCAATAGGGGTTCAAAAGGAATTCACAATATTTGAAGATATAAATGTTATATTATTTCCGGGAACTGAAATCATTTATAATGCTAAATCAAAACGAGAGATTCAATTAAAAGGAAAAGCAACTTTTAGAATTGACTCTAAAATCTCAGGAAAAATTATAGTACAAGCGGGAGAAACCTACATTGAAGATGTTGGAACGATTTTTACTGTTGATGCCACTACTCCCGATAAATCTGTAACCGTTGAGGTTACAGAAGGAGAAGTATGGTTTTATACGGATATAAATGCCGGAGTCTATCTTAAAGCCAATGAAAGTGCGATATATGATGCACAAACGAAACAATTTATGATGATTGTAGAGACGTCACGCGCAACGTCTCTACCAGAAATTATTTTTCAAAACACACCTTTTTACGAAGCAATAAATTTAATTAAAGCATATTATGAAGTGGATATTATAATCAGTTCAAATGAGTTTAATGAAGTTCTGTTGAATGCAAGTTTTAATAATAATGAATCTGTTGAATATGTATTGGAGATTATTACAGCAACTATTTCGGCACGTTTGTCGAAAAAAAATAACATTTATATCATTACCTCCTGGTATTAAATCAATTTTTCTTACATTTTTTGTTTCTATTTTCTTCTGCACTGGACATGTTACATTTGCCCAAAACGATCCACTAAAAAAGAAAATAACCTTAGTAGTGCAAAAAGAATCATTGGAAAATGTATTGGCTGTAATCACAAAACAAACCGGAGTAAGGTTTTCCTATAATTCACAACTGATTAATCCAAAGACAAAAATAACAGTTCATGCTCAAAATAAAACAATAGAAGATGTTCTTTTCATAATACTTCCGGCTAATGTTTCTTATAAGAAAATGGGAGAGCATGTTGTTTTTTTGAAAAAAGGAGAAAAGAGAAAAGAGAAAGGAGAAAATGAGAAGATGAGAGAAGAAAATATTGAAAAAAATATGTTTTTGGATAATGGGATAACTGCGAATAATTGTCTTGACAATGTAATTTCACCAAAAGAATACATAAATTTACTGGAAGACACTGTAAATTTCACCAAAAATGAAAATATGAAAGCGCAAGTAGCAGGATTAATGTTGGCAATCGCCACAGCAAGTGCACCTATTGCTGCTCAAGATACGCAGGAAGTAAATTTTAGGCAGACCATTGAAAATCAGCAACAAGAAATTATTTCTGAAAAAGAAACAGCTCTCTCCGCAGAAAACCTTATTTCCTTAGTAGCAGAAGAGACACCCCCCGTTAGCTGCAAATCTTTTCAATTAACATTTATTTATCCATTAGGCACAGGGTTCGTTAAAGCTGCTGGAAATTGTTATCGTTTGTCCATCAACATTATAGGTGGCGTAACAGGAAAGATTAAAGGATTTGAAGCAGGTGGAGTATTTAATATCAATAAACATGGAGCAAAGGGAGCACAGTTTGCAGGAGTATTTAACATTGCAGAAACAGGTCAGTCTAATATTAATAGCAAAAATGTTCAATTCGCAGGAATTTTCAATGTAACCCAAAGAGGAAAATCAGCGCAATTTGCAGGAATTTTTAATAGTGGGGATACTGCTTATTTTCAAACCGCCGGTATTTGGAACATTGCTAAAAAAGCCGGTTGTCAGTTTGCAGGAATCTTCAATCATGGAAACATCGCTCATTTCCAAGCGGCGGGTATCTGGAACACTGCCAAGCAAACAAAATGGCAAATAGCAGGAATTGGTAACGTTGCTCAAGAATCATCATGTCAAATTGCAGGTATTGTAAATGTTACTAAAAAAGGGCGTTTTCAGATGGGATTGATTAACGTGCGCGATACGGCAGATGGCGTTTCTTTAGGATTAATTAATATTGTAAAAAAAGATGGAGTATTGGAAGCCGGTATTGAAGCTGGAGAATTTGTACATACTGCGATAACATTTCGTTCAGGAGTGCATCGTTTGTATTCAATAATTTTCACTGGTTACAATTACGTGGACAGTTTTTGGGCAATTGGTACCGGATTGGGTACAAGTGTAAAATTGAAAGGGAATTTAAGTCTTAATTTTGAGACTATTTATACATCATTACTAAAAAATAATATCCGTGATAATCAATGGGGAGCATTCGCTCAGTTTAGACCTGTGTTTAATTACCGTTTTGCTAAATATTTCAAAATCTATGCAGGTCCTAGTTTTAACTTGTTGTTTCAAACAGGTAGTGAATCTCACGACAATACGATTACATGGAATGTAAAAATTCCATATAGTATATATCATACCAGCTCTTGGCTTGAATTTAATTATAACAGGCTTGATTTGTGGGTAGGGGTTGTGGGCGGAATCAAATTTTAAAATAGCACACAGATGACGCAGATTATCAGTTTAGTAGCAAAGAAAAATCATTAACAAAACAAAAATCAAACTAACTACATTAAAAATGAAAAAAATCACATTAATTTTATGCTGTTTAGCATTAGTAATTTTAGGTACGGCGCAACCTACAACAGGAATAATTCCTGAAAAATATGTCGAAAAAATTAAACGAGAAAAATTAGTTCTTCCTCAAAAACAAACCTCTTTATCTAAAATGAAAACTCCGACAAAATCCCCAAAAGATGATAACTGGTGGGAGCCGGACACGATTTATGTATATGGAATTTACGGTTTCATAACAGATAAGCGTCATACTTTCTTGTATGAAGATGGGAAATGCATTATTCATTTAGTACAAGAATGGGAAAATAATCAATGGGGCAACCTTGAGAAATATAGTTATAAGTATGACTCTCAAAATAATATGATTGAAAAAATAGAACAAAGCTGGCAATGGGGAGAATGGATAAATAACTTAAAGTCTACTTATATATATAATTCACAAAATAATATAACATCTTATGTAATATCATGGCATTTGGGTCAATGGATGGAATTTTTTAAGGGTACTCTTTCATACGATTCACAGAATAATTTAACTGAAATGATTCTTCAAATATATAGTGGATCAGATATTTGGGAAAATCTTTCGATCGAACGATATACTTATAACGCACAAAACGTTTTGAGTGAAATTTTATCTCAACAATGGGAGGATGCTGGATGGGAAGATATTACACTTCAAACCTTTTATTATAATGAGCAAAATCAATGTACATACTACATATTACAATATTATTGGGAAGATTACGGATGGGAGAATGAAAAGAAAGTAGTATTTACTTATGACGCACAAAACAATATAACATCCAAAACACAAAGCTGGTGGGGGTGGGATGAATGGATAAATACGGGTAGATTTACTTGTTCATATGATGAAAACAATAATGCAATTTCTGGTTTCTGTCAATACTGGTCTTCTTATGACTGGGTTAATGATGAAGGTTATCTGTATGTGTATTACAACAATATGCAAAGTTTAGATTTTGAAATGTTTGGCCATAGATTTACAGCCACTTATATAAAACCCAGCAGTGTGGGAGTAAAGGAAAACAATCTTCCCAATAATTCGGTTCTATTGTATCCTAACCCGGTTTCAAATATCCTGCATATTGAAACAAGTAGTGCTATAACACCGGAAATTAAAATATATTCCATTCAGGGGGTTTTGCTGATTAATGCAAAAGGAAATCAGATAGATGTTTCTTCGTTGCCGAGCGGAATTTATATTACGGAAGTTAACGGAGTTTGTCAAAAGATTGTAAAGCAATAGTACATTAATATAATAAATTTCAAACAAATGAAAAAAACAAAAAACTTACCAATCCTGCTCGCCATTGCAGCCACCATTGCAATCCTTATGAGCGCCTGTTGCAAAGATGACACTTGCAAAGACGGCAAATTAACCCAACGCGAAGTTTCAATTACCGGAGAAATTCTAGGCATTATTGTTGAAGGTCCTTGGAATGTAACTATTACGCAAGATAGTACGAATAACAGTGCCATGCTTGAATATTGCGCTTCTGTGGAAAACAAAATTAAAGCGGAGTTGCGTTCTAATGGATATTTACATATTAAAATTTCCTCTGTAGGCACTTCGCATTGTAAAACTCTTCGAGCAAATATAAATGCTACTACGCTTGAACATATTAAAGCCGCAGGCGCTGCTACGATCCGTACTTCCGGACATTTTTACTCGGTGGGTGAAATCACATTGTCCGGCGCATCTACAGTTAACAGATTGTCATGTAATGGAGACTATGCAAAGTTAACGCTTAGCGGAGCTTCAACGTTAAAAAGTTTCACATTTAATGGAATTGGTATTGATGCTAATCTTTCCGGTGCTTCAAATGCAACGTTAAATAATGTTAATATTGATTATTGTAAAGTTAATAGCTCCGGTGCATCAACATTTAATGGCAGTGGCTATGCTACAAAAGCTATATTCACAGGTTCGGGAGCTTCTACTTTTAAAACATTGAACTTAATCTCTGAAAATCTTGACATTGATCTTTCCGGCGCTTCTATTGCCGATATTACTGTAAATAATAGCATAAGAGGAAGACTTACCGGGGCTTCTGTACTAAAATACCGAAATGCTACTAACGTAAATGTTGATGTGTCCGGAGGATCGAAACTTACTCGAATAGATTAACAAATTTTAAGATAACATTACTTTCGCCTTAATTACGGCGTCTATAAAGAGGTCAATCTCTTCAAAAGTATTGTAAAAAGCGAAGGATGCCCGGACAGTTCCGGGTATTCTGTATTTTGTCATAATGGGTTGCGTGCAGTGATGTCCTGTGCGCACTGCAATTCCATACTGGTCTAAAATAGTGCCCACATCGTAAGGATGTATGCCTTTTAGATTGAATGATATGATAGAGGTTTTGTGAGAAGCTGTGCCAAAAAACTCAATACTATCAATTTGAGATAGTTTCTTAAAAGCATATTGCAAAAGCTCTTGTTGATAAGCAGCGATTTTCTCAATGCCAACACTTCCAATATATTCAATAGCTGTTTTTAAACCGATAACATCGCCTACGCTGGGGGTTCCTGCTTCAAACTTATAAGGAAGCTCATTATATGTTGTTTTTTCGAAAGATACGCGATGTACCATTTCGCCACCACCCTGATAAGGCGGCATTGCATTGAGCCATTTTTCTTTAGCATATAATACGCCCACACCCATCGGTGCATACATTTTGTGCCCTGAAAAAGCAAAAAAATCACAATCCAATGCTTGAACATCTATTTTTTCGTGCGACATGGCCTGTGCGCCATCAATTAAAACAGGAATATTTTTAGCATGCGCTTTGTTAATAATGGTAGTAATGTCGTTAATGGTTCCTAAAGTATTGGATGTATGAGTAACGGCGATAATTTTTGTTTTTTCTGTTAAAAGGTCATCTAACAAATCCATGCAGAGTACACCTTTCTCGTTAAAAGGCAATACTTTTAAATGTACTTTCTTTTCTTCGCAAATCAATTGCCAGGGAACAATATTGGAGTGATGTTCCATTTCGGTAATGAGTATTTCGTCACCTGCATTTAAAAAAGCTTTTCCGAATGATGAAGCCACCAAATTAATAGACTCTGTAGTGCCGCGCGTAAAGATAATTTCTTGGTTTGATGGCGCATTGATAAAACTTTTCACACGCTCGCGAGCTTCTTCAAACAACGCCGTCGCTTCTTGACTTAATCCATGTACGCCACGATGAATATTACTATTGAAGTAGGCATAATAATGCGACAACGCATCAATTACCATTTGTGGTTTCTGCGTTGTTGCTGCGTTATCTAAATAAACCAGGCGATGATTATTTATCGTTCGTTTTAAAATAGGAAAATCATCACGGTTCATTGGTTCAATTACTATTCTTCGCCGGCAACTTGCTCAAAGCCTTCTCGCATCGGCATGTCACGTTTAAACTCTTGCTTGGTTAAAAATGCCACTACTAAACAGAGTACCATCACAGTACCGGCTAAAGTCCAAGTAGCTTTTTCTAAGAAGTCAGCGGTTTTGCGTACTCCCATTACTTGATTAGATCCGGCAAAATTGGAAGCCAATCCACCACCTTTCGAGTTTTGAATCAATACAAAAAATCCTAAAACGATACAAGCTAAAATGATCAAAATGATAATAAGCGTCAACATATCAATTCCTTTTAATAATTATTTTCTTCTAAATTTCGATTTTGACTTATTGAATTTTTTACAGTTTCAATAAGGGCTGCAAAATAAGTATTTTTTTCGGGATTTTGCAACATTAATTTTTTAATCATTTTAGTGGCTCTTCCCGTATAGCCTTGTTCAGCATAAACCATTGCTAATGTTTCACTTATAAATTCAACATCTTCATTTTCTCCAAGTTCTGCTAGGTTAGTATCGGCATTATGTTTGGTAGGATCGAACTTAATTTTTGGAGTATTTTGCTGAAATTGCGCTACCAATGCAGCTATGTCATCAACTGAGTCTTCAGTTATTTCCGGCTCTGTAAAATATTCTAATTTACAGTCATGAAAATTTTTACGATTAACAATAGAAAGAAGAAGTTTTGATTTTTCCAATTCGTATTCTTTCGGATATTTCTCTTGTAACATCTTCAAATAGAAAAAAGTAACAAAATGTGAAGCCGGATATTTTTGATGATATTTTTCTAGTAGCGCCCATTGCGATTCAGGCTCTATAGGAAAATTTTCAAAAAAATTATTGATTTCTATTTTTTTCATATTTAATTACCAGTTTACAAACGCTTTATTAAAAATATCTTCTGTTAAAAAAGTAACAATTTCTTCCACCAATCCGGCTTCAATACTTGTAAAATTGCGCGCACTTGAGTAATCGGCATGACGCGAAAAAGTTTGCTCAAAATTCAGGTTTTCTTCAAATTTATTTCTGAAAGTAACTCTAACAGAAATGGTGAGCCGGTTCATTGCTGCCACATCGTTTCCTTGCAAAGCAATAGGCGTAATAGAATACCCCGTAATGGCACCTTCAAAATCATAGTCGGCACCTCTCGTATCCACGATTGTTAGCGGTGTTTGGTTTTGAATTCTATTTTTTAACGCGGTAGTAAATTCCTGACTTAAATTCGGATTTACCAACGAAGCATTATTCGGAAATGTAGCCACAAATACGGTTCTAGCATTCGGGTTCACCGATCCGCCGGTAAAAGACACCGATAAACGACAAGCATCCAATGCAAAAATTAATAAGCATAATACAACAAGTCGCACTTTGTTTTTTACGAATAAAAGATTTTTCGCCTCTACAGCAAATCGCATACCTCGTACCTCGTACCTTCTATATTCCATACTCCTTAATTTTACGATATAATGTACGTTCAGAAATGCCAAGCTCTTTTGCCGCTGCATTCCGGTTAGCTCCAAAAGTTTCCAATGCTTTTTGAATCACTTCTTTTTCAACTTCAACTAAAGATAATGATTTTGTTTGTTCTTCATCTTCAAACACATTATGCTCATCTTGAACTTCTTCGATAGGGTGATAATCCATAAGCTCTACAGCTTTACCATCAGCTAATCGTGGTTTATTGCTTTTCAATTCATTTACTAATATTTTGAGTTCTGCCACTTCTTTGGTTAAATCCGCAAGAAATTTATAGATTAATTCACGTTCAAAAAATTGCGGTGGTTTATCCTTTTCATTAACCATTAATGCCGGAAGACTTGAAACAGTGGGTGCCACTAAATAGTTTGCTAACATTTCTTTCGTAATGGTACGTTCCTTTTCAAGGAGTGATATCTGTTCGGTAACGTTTCGTAATTGTCGCACATTGCCGGGCCACGAACACCGGATTAGTTCTTCTTTGGCTTCATTGGTCAATTGTAAAGGCGGAACTTGATATTTGAAAGCAAAGTCGGTTGCAAATTTCGTGAATAACAGAAAGATGTCATCTTTTCTTTCGCGTAGCGGCGGTATATGAATAGGCACCGAGTTTAAGCGATAATACAAGTCTTCTCTAAACTTCCCTTTTGCAATTCTATCGGCAACATTTACATTGGTAGCGGCTACCACGCGTACTTTTGTTTTTTGAGGTTTAGACGAACCTACTTTAATAAATTCACCGTTTTCCAACACTCGAAGTAAACGTACTTGTGTAGAAAGTGGTAGGTCGGCCACTTCATCCAAAAAAATAGTACCTCCGTCTGCTACTTCAAAGTAGCCCTTTCGAGCTTCCGTAGCGCCGGTAAATGAGCCTTTTTCATGCCCAAATAACTCAGAATCAATTGTTCCTTCCGGAATTGCACCGCAATTTACCGCAATATATTGACCATGTTTATGAGTACTAAAATCATGAATAATTTTAGGAAAGCTCTCCTTCCCTACCCCACTTTCACCGGTAATTAACACCGACAAATCGGTAGGCGCCACCTGCACGGCAATATGAATGGCATAATCTAAAGCAGGGTCGAAACCAATAATACCATAGCGTTGCTTAATAGAAAAGAGTTGCTTATCCATAATCATTATGTCATGGTGCAAAATAACACAAAATCTGCAAAGTTTGGAGTTTTTGTTCTCGTTTTTCGCACTATAATACATTTTGATATATTAAACGCTATTTTTGCCAAAAAATCAAGATTGAACAAAAAATAAGGAAGATTATTAAGTAATGAATCGTAAAACCCAAAATTGGATATACTTATTTTCTGCCAATTTTTTTGGCATTTTGAATGATAATTTTCTCAAAAACTGTATCATTTTCATAGGAATAACATGGACATTACCTTCGTGGATCAATTTATCACAACTTACCACATTGGTAGCTGCCGGCTTGATAGTTCCTTATCTGTTTTTTTCACCATTGAGCGGAAAGTTAGCCGTAAAGTATTCCAAACAAGCTGTTTTTCGCTGGTGTAAAATAGCAGAATTTCCAATTGTACTATTGGCTTGCATCGCTTTCTGGAAACAATGGATATTGATAAGCATCCTATCAGTATTCATTATGGGAATACAGAGTTGTTTATTCTCCCCTTCAAAGTATGGACTTATCCGCGATATTGGCGGCGAAGAAGGAGTTTCATTTGGTAGCGGAATGTTCGAAATGATGGCATTTTTAGGAATTTTAGCGGGAACAGTGGTTGCTGCATTTATGGCAGACCATAGCTCTATTTTCTTTGTCTGCATTTTATTTTTCTTTTTTGCAATATGCGGTCTCTTTTTTGCACGAAGCATCGAAGTAAAAGAATTGCCCGTTGAGCAAGAGCAAAACAGTTCTATTAATCCTATTTATTTTTTAAAACAATCTTATCTTTTTGCGAAACAATATCCCAATATCAATATTGGTATTTTTGGCGTTTCTATGTTTTGGTTGATAGGTGGTTTGCTTCAGATGAATTTGATAATACATTGTAAACAAACGTTAAACATATCTTCTACCGCTACCGGAATTATTATGGCTATTGCAGCAATCGGCATTGCATTAGGATGCGGTTTAGCGGGGAAATTGTCTAAAAAAAATATAAATACACGTATGATTTTCATTGGATTAACAGGAATGGTATTTTTTTTATTACTTATCATTCTATTCAATCCAGGAATTTATCTATTTGCTATTTTTATTTTCCTCTTAGCGCTTATGGGCGGCTTGTTTGAAATACCCTGCTTAGCAATGATCCAGCGAGCAAATATTGGTCGAAAGCTGGGAGACATGTTGGCTTATATGAATTTTGTAATCTTTATTTTTATACTTATTGGCAGTCTTATTTTTTCATTTGTTACTTATTTGAGTAATGAAAACAGTATGATGGTTTTTGGTACTATTCTCGTTTTGTGTTTACTTACGATAGTTGTAATGTATAAATACAAGAAAATAAATTAAAAAAATGCTCAACTTCGCCGCCATTGATTTCGAAACTGCAAACAAGCACTACACCAGTGTGTGTAGCGTAGGAATTGTGATTGTTCGCAACGGAATTATTACCGACAAAATTTACAGCTTAATTCGCCCTGAACCGGAACGGTATGCCTATTGGCACACAAAAATTCACGGGATAACTGCTGAAGATACTGAACATGAAAAAGTTTTCCCTTTTGTCTGGCAAGGAATCGCCCCAAAAATTGCCGGTTTGCCTTTAGTTGCCCACAACGCTCGCTTCGACGAGGGTTGCCTTAAAGCTGTATTTCGCATGTATCAAATGGATTATCCCGATTATAAATTCTTTTGCACTTGCCAAGCCTCGCGAAAAGTATTTGTAGGATTGCTGCCCAACCACAAACTGCCCACCGTAGCCGCATATTGTGGGTATGATTTAACAAATCACCACCATGCATTGGCAGATGCGGAAGCTTGTGCGGTGATTGCTATTTCTGTTTTCAACAAAAATGTAGCAAAACTTACAGAATTATTATAAAATGAGTAGTTCAAAAATAAATTTATCTTTATCAAAAAAATAAATCATGCAAAAAATAATCTCCACTGAAAAAATTCCCATTAAAATGTGGCTCGACGAACCGGAAGCAGGTGCAATGAAACAAGCAACTAACCTTGCTAATTTGCCGTTCGCGTTTAGTCATATCTGTTTAATGCCCGACACGCATGAAGGCTATGGAATGCCCATAGGCGGCGTACTGGCTACCAACAACGTAATCGTTCCCAATGCAGTGGGTGTGGATATTGGCTGCGGAATGTGTGCCGTAAAAACCAACATCAAAGTTAGTGATTTGGAACGCAAGCAATTAACAAAAATCATGACAGGTATAAGAGAACTTATTCCGCTTGGGTTTAATCATCAAAAAGATAGGCAAGATGAAACATTGATGCCGCAAGGTTATAACATAGATGAATTAGTGGTGGTGAAACGTCAATATTTTGCAGCGTTAAAGCAACTCGGCACGCTCGGTGGCGGAAACCATTTTATTGAACTACAGTACTCTAACGACGGTTTTCTCTGGATTATGGTACATTCCGGCAGTCGCAATTTTGGATTGCAAGTAGCTGATTATTACAACAAAAAGGCTAAAAAGCTAAACGAAATCTATTATCCGTCGTTGGTTAATCCAAAAGCAGATTTAGCTTTCTTGCCATTTGAAACCGATGAGGCGCATCTTTATTATCGAGAGATGAAATATTGCACTGAATTTGCATTAGCAAACCGCAAACTGATGATGGAGCGTATTCAACAAATTGTTTCGACAACGCTTAGCAATGTGATTTATGAATCAATAATTAATATTGCCCATAATTACGCTACGTGGGAAATACATTTTGACACGAAAGTAATCGTGCATCGCAAAGGTGCAACATCAGCAAAATTAGGTGAAATTGGTATTATCCCCGGTTCGCAAGGCACAAAATCCTATATTGTTGAAGGACTCGGCAATCCCGAAAGTTTTATGAGCTGCTCGCACGGCGCAGGACGCGTGATGAGCCGTTCCGCCGCCATTCGCAACCTCAATCTCGAAGAAGAAAAACGCAAACTTGATGATCTTGGCATCTTGCATTCCATTCGTGGAAAATCGGATTTGGAAGAAGCTTCATCGGCATACAAGGATATTTCTCAGGTAATGGCATTACAAACTGATTTGGTGAAAATAAAGGTAGAATTAAGCCCATTGGCAGTAGTAAAGGGGTAGCTTTTTAATTCATTATACGTATAAATATTTTGTTATTTTTGCCGAAACCTCCCTACAATCTTCCAAAAATCCTTTTTAAACTTTCATTCTTTATAGCCACATTAAAAAACTTATTTTTAAAATATTAGCTAATTAAAAATATTATTAAATTCATTTAAAACTTTAACATTATGTCTGCAAAGCAGTATTAAAGAATTATTAAACAAAGGCTGAGGTATATTGGCACTTGGTTACCTGGAGCTAAAGTCAGATTGGGTTCTGTAGGCACTATGCTGCAACAAACGTAGCACCTAATGCTGCAGCAAAAATTTCGATAAACTTTCAAAGAGCCAATTCTTTATTATTAAGAACAAAAGGTGTAAGTCATCATATAATAGATGATCAAGTAGCAATAGGCGTAGCAATTACAGATTTGAAAAAGAAAGGGATATGGAAACAAAACTGGGTAGTTATTACGGAAGTTGTGGAAATTGAAAGCGCAACAATACTCTTTTCAACATCGGTCAATAATCAAGTTGAACTAGAAGAATGGTGAAGGGTGTGACCAGCAATTTAGATATTGCAGATGCGAGTTTACAATGGCGAATGACTCGAGGAAAAGATTTAGGGATTGATTTTGTTGCTGAAAAAAAACATTACACCGTTTTTTAAGGCATCGAAAATAAAAAAAGCTACAAAGAAAGCTGCTGAAAGTTTTGGGGAACTTTCTCTTAATGATTTAGAAAATGATGCGGAGCAAGCAGATATGATGTCATAACCAAAAACAATATTATCTTTGCCGCGTTATTATTCAAACATCTTAAAAAAGAAAAATATGGCAAGAGTACTAATTATCGGCGCCGGTGGCGTGGGCGCAGTAGTGGCGCACAAATGTGCGGCAGTTCCCGAAGTTTTTACCAACATCATGTTGGCAAGTAGAACCAAATCGAAATGTGATGCAATTGCAGTAGCAGTAGGCGGAAATCGCATCGAAACCGCTCAAATAGATGCAGATAACGTTCCCGAACTTATCACTTTGATTGAAAGTTATAAACCTGATTTGGTAATTAATGTGGCATTGCCTTATCAAGACCTACACATCATGGATGCTTGTTTGGCAACTAAAACACATTATATGGATACTGCTAATTATGAGCCGATTGATGAAGCAAAATTTGAATATAAATGGCAATGGGCGTATCACGACAGATTTAAAGAAGCCGGCATTATGGCACTATTGGGCTGCGGTTTCGATCCCGGCGTTACGGGAATTTATACCGCGTATGCCGCCAAACATCACTTCGATGAAATTCATTATTTGGATATTGTAGATTGTAATGCCGGTGATCACGGCAAAGCATTTGCCACCAATTTTAACCCCGAAATTAACATTCGCGAAATAACGCAACCCGGAAAATATTGGGAAAACGGCGCTTGGCATGAAATTCCTGCCATGTCCATTCACAAACCTATTTATTACCCTAACATTGGTGAAAAAGAATCATATTTGCTGTTTCACGAAGAGTTGGAATCTTTAGTTAAAAATTTTCCAACGTTGAAACGTGCGCGTTTTTGGATGACTTTTGGTCCAAAATATATTAACGTATTGAATGTATTGCAAGAAGTGGGTATGACCAGCATTAAGCCCGTAATGTACGAAGGCAGAGAGATTGTGCCGTTGCAATTTTTGAAAGCAGTACTTCCTGAGCCTGCCTCATTAGCCGAAGGCTACAAAGGACAAACTTCTATCGGATGTCAAATTCGCGGAATTAAAGACGGTAAAGAGCGCACCTATTATATTTGGAATAATTGCGACCACGCCGAAGCGTATAAAGAAACCGGTGCACAAGCTATTTCGTATACAACCGGAGTTCCAGCCATGTTGGGCGCAAAAATGATGCTTACCGGAAAATGGAGCGGCAAGGGCGTATTTAACGTAGAGGAATTCGATCCGGATCCGTTTCTAGCTGAAATTGGAAAGTACGGTTTACCTTGGAATGAAGAAATTGACAAGCCGTTGCCAATTGAAAAATAACAAATGTAGGGGCAAGACGCACCTTGCCCCTACATTTGTTACGGAATTGATTTTATAATCACACGGTTATCCATTGCGTTTTCAATTTCGATACCCTGCGCTGTTTTCTTTCGTATTCCATCAATAAAAACATCACGAAGCAACGTCTCAAGGTAAATTGCAGACTCTGGAGTAATTTGACTTAAAAAATCATCGCCACCCAATGCTAAGAAATCAATAGTAACCATGGTATAAATCCTGTCGTTTTCTAATGGTTCTCCTCCAATGGTATAAGATAATAATTGTCCGTTTTGATAAATAGTTTGCACATTTGCCATGGGTGCATTTCTTTTTTCGGTAAAACCATCAAACATTTTGTTCAGTTCGTTTCCTTTCACAAAAATAAATGCTATCGTGTTGTCAAAGGGAGAAATCCGGAAAATATCGCCCACTGTAATATTGCCTTGAGGTAATGCTGCTCTAATTCCTCCAAAATTCAGCAATGCCAAATCTGCCTTTTCCAACTTTTTTTGTACTAAGTGATTATTGCCCCATTCGAAAAGCATATCTACCAAAAAATTAGACAAAGGACTTGCTGGAGAAAATGATCTTAAAACTGTTTTTGAAGTTCCAATAATTTGGTCCATTTTTTTATCTTTTTCTTGCTTTAAATAAGCCATATAAGTCTCAACCGTCAAATCAGCATTTTTATCAAAAGTTGAATCCATTTTAACGACTTCATAATGATAATTGTAGCTTTTATTTTGTGCATTTACAAAAGTGCAAAAACTGCAAATTAAAACTACTATAAAAAGATTTTTAAACCACAAAGGGTGCAAAGAGTTCTCAAAAGAAGCAAACGTTAATTTTTGTAGTCCTAGTTTTGGTGAATTTGGCGAAAATTCTTGGTGAACTTGATGAAAAAAATAATGTAATAAAAAAATCGTTTTTTGAACCATAAAAAAATCCGTTATATTTGCGGCGAAATTAAAAATTGTTTGTATGATAAAGAAAATGTTCATTATTTTTTTAGGATTATTTGTTTCTCTGCATATTTACGCTCAGAAAGCAGTACATCGGTTACCTGTATCATCGGAAGTGACGATTACAAATCCTACTTTTTTTTACACTTTACCAAAAACGGCTTTTAAAGTAGATGCCGTGGTTACAAAAACATCCAATATTAAAGGATTATATGCCGATTTTGCAGAACAAATGTTGGGTATTACAAATTATTGCAAAGAAAATACAACTTCTTTTGAACTAAAAAGCATAACTGTAATTCCTTTTACAGTTCCTGATGAGAAACTACAATTTGTGGTTGAACTTTCTTCTGCGCAAATGAAAAATAACTTTTTGCAATCATTACATACAAATAATGCAGTTACCGGTTTTCATGCTTTTTCAACATTAGAGCAGAATAATGCGGATATTTTGCCCGATTTTTTCAAAAATTATGCTGATGTAATTATGCAACAAACTCATGAAACTTATACCGAAACCAAAATTATTGATGGCATGGTTACTCAAGTCCCTATAACACAGACTAAAACTACTACAAAAACTTTAGCGCAACAAGCGAAAGAAGCTGTTAGTTTTATTGAAAAAATACGGGATGACCGATATGCCATCCTTTCTTTTGCACAAGAAACTACACTTGAAAAAGAAGCATTTGAATATCTTGTAAATCAATTAAATGAATTAGAGAAAAAATATTTGCAACTATTTACGGGCATCACTATTTTGGAAGATATTCATGAAACATTTATTGTTTATCCTAATAAGGATTATGCGTTATTACCTCTTTGTTCGGTAACGCCAAGTACAGGTTTTAGTACATCAATGAGCGCAACTAATGCATATAATTATTATCTAAAATGCACTCCTCAATCTTCAACTACTTTACAAGTTAATTTTTTAACAGATTTTAGGCATAAAAAAAACATAGGCTATCGCATCCGGCAAGCGGCGCCGGTATTGGTAACACTTGTACGTGGCGAAATAGAAGAAAGTATGTTGGGAATACTACCCATTTATCAGTATGGATTATTAAGAACATTGCCTTCCAATTTAGATACTTTTGATATTGGGCAGTGGGGATATGTTAATTAAAAAAAGGGCGCAAAATTTTGCGTCCCTACGATATTCGGCGGCATTAAAAAAATGCTGCCTTATTTTTTAATCCATCAAACAGTTATACTTTGAAGGTACCAAAGTCATGAATTTAAAAAGAGACTGTCTTAAAAGCAAGACAGTCTCTTTTTTTGTTCATTTCATGTCGCGTTTGTTATTCATCGGCAGCCTTTGAAAGCATTTGTTGAACATAAATAGCTTTCATTTTTTGATCTCTCTTAATGACAGAAGGTTTTGTAAACTTTTGGCGCGCACGCAATTCACGAACCACACCGGTTTTCTCAAATTTTCTTTTCAGTTTTTTCAAGGCTCTGTCAATAGTTTCGCCTTCTTTAACGGTTACAACGATCATAAAAAATACCTCTTTCTTTTTTAAATTAATATTATTTTTTGGCGCGCGAAAGTATATTTTTTTGTCGATATATTAGTAAAGTTGAAAAATTTTGACTAAAAAACAAAAATCTTACATCAAATATCAAAATTTATCGGATATTTGTAGCATCACATAAAACGACTAAACTATATTCATTATGAGCAACTTCTCGCACCTTCACGTACACACCGAGTACTCTATTTTAGATGGGTTTGCCAAAATAAAAAAGCTGATTAAAAAAGCTTACGATGATGGGCAACGCGCTATGGCAATTACCGACCATGGTAATATGTACGGCGTATTTGAATTTGTAGATGAGATAGAGAAGTTTAACAAAAGCATTAACAACAAAGAAGATAAATTTAAGCCGATTATTGGTTGTGAGGTATATTTAGCGCAACGTTCACGTTTTGATAAGGATAAAAACATGAAAGAAGATCGTGGGGGGCGCCATTTAATCCTTTTGGCTAAAAATTGGACCGGCTACAGGAATCTTTCTCGCCTTGTAACACTCTCATTTATTGAAGGTTTTTATTACACGCCACGTGTAGATATGGAACTATTGGAAAAATATTCGGAAGGATTGATTGCATGTTCCGCTTGTCTTGGCGGAGAAGTTGCCAAAACTATTATAGCAGATAATCCTATCGAAAACAGCGGATTAACTTCTGAGTTTTTGAGTTTGGATAACACTATTAAAGTTGTAGAAAAATACAAGAAGATTTTTGGTAACGACTTTTACTTGGAAATGCAGCATAACGGACATAAATCTCAACACCTAGTGAATAAAGCCATTAAGCAGCTTTCTGAAATTTGCCACGTGCCCTATATTGCCTCTAATGATGTGCATTATGTTGATGCTGAAGATTACGAAGCGCATCGTTTATTAATTTGTTTAAATACAGGGAAAAATTTACAAGATGCAGATGCCGCCGTACAAGATTCGGATACCGATATGGGAATGGCTTATAGCGGACAGGAGTATTTGAGAACCACACAAGAAATGTCGGAGTTGTTTGCAGAATATCCGGAGGCAATTGAGAATACAAAAAAATTAGTAGAGAAAATAGACTCTATCTCATTGAAGATGGATGTATTGCTCCCGAAATTCCCTGTTCCGGAAGGGTTTAAAGATGAATATCATTATTTGGAGCACTTGGTATTTGAAGGTGCAAATAAAAGATGGGAAGTTCTAACCGATGAAATTATTGAACGTATTCAGTTTGAGTTGGAAACAGTGAAAAAGATGAAGTTTCCCGGCTACTTTCTCATTGTATGGGATTTTATTAAAGCAGGGAGAGAGATGGGCATTCGCTTTGGTCCCGGACGTGGATCTGCAGCCGGCTCTATATTAGCTTATTGCTTAAAAATTACCGACGTTGATCCTATCAAATATCATCTGCTTTTTGAACGCTTTTTAAATCCTGATAGAATCTCACTACCCGATATGGATATTGATATTGACGACTCAGGGCGTGATAAAGTAATTAATTATGTAATTGAAAAATACGGAGCTGGGAAAGTTGCCCAGATTGTTACGTTCGGAACTATGGCAGCACGCTCATCCATAAAGGATTGTGCTCGCGTACTACGCTTACCGTTAGCCGAAAGTGACCGTTTATCAAAGTTGGTTCCAGAAATGCCCGGAACGACTTTGGAGCAAGCATACAAGGAGACTCCAGAGTTAAGAAAAGCACTGGATAGCGGCGAAGAGTTAGTAAAAAAAACACTTCATTTTGCACAAAACTTGGAAGGTACTGTACGCCAAGCCGGTGTACATGCCTGCGCCGTAATTATCGGGAAAGATGATCTAATTTCGCAAATTCCATTGAGTACCTCAAAAAACAGTGAAATTCCTGTAACACAATTTGAAGGAAAATGGGTGGAAGATGCAGGACTTCTTAAAATGGATTTTTTAGGATTAAAAACACTGAATATTATCAGCAGTACGTTAGCAAACATTAAAAAACGTTTTAATTTAGATATTGATATTGACGCCATTCCGTTGGATGATGAAAAAACCTACCAACTTTTAGGGCATGGCGATACTACTGGGATTTTCCAGTTGGAGAGCGCCGGAATGCGAAAGTATTTGATAGACCTCAAACCCGAACGTTTTGAAGATGTAATTGCTATGGTTGCCTTGTACCGTCCGGGTCCTATGAACAATATTCCTTCTTTCATTAACCGAAAACAGGGCAAAGAAAAGATTGAATATGACATTCCTATAATGGAAAAGTATCTGGATGATACTTATGGTATTACCATTTATCAAGAGCAAGTAATGTTACTTTCGCAGTTGCTGGCGGGATTTACACCCGGACAAGCCGATACGCTTCGTAAGGCAATGGGAAAGAAAATTATGAAAGTAATGAACGAGATGGAGAAAGAGTTTATGTATGGCGGTGAGCAGCAAGGGCACGATACCAATATTTTAAAGAAAATTTGGAAAGAATGGATTGAATTTGCAAACTACGCGTTCAATAAATCACACGCTACATGTTATGCGCTTATAGCTTATCAAACTGCCTACCTTAAAGCGCATTATCCTGCTGAATTTTTTGCGGCAAACTTAACCAATAATCTTGATAAAATGGATAATATCAAGAAGTTTATTGAAGATGGGCTGCAAACCGGCATTCGTATTTTGCCTCCGGATATTAATGAATCGGATGTGGAATTTATTGTAAATCAAGAGGGACATATTCGTTTTGGGCTAGCGGCGCTTAAGGGTGTAGGGAGCGCTGCCATCGGTTCTATTATTGAAGAAAGAGAAACAAACGGTAAGTTTGAAACAATTTTCGACTTTGTGAAGCGTATTAATTCTAAAAACTGTAATAAGAAAAACATGGAATCATTGGTGTATGCTGGCGCCTTTGATGGATTTCCCGGTGTGCATCGGGCACAGTTTTTTCACATTGAACGAGACGAAAAAATGACTTTTTTGGAAAAATTGTTACTATGGGCATCGCGTGAGCAAAATGCAGGCACACAGCAACAAACCTCTATCTTCGATGATGTGCCTACAATGCAGGAGGAAGTACTCCCTAAACTGCCCGTATGCGACGTTTGGAATCCTATTCAACAATTACGTCACGAAAAAGAGGTCGCCGGATTTTATATTTCCGGACATCCGTTGGATAATTATAAAGTTATCATCGAAAATTATTGTAATACAAATTTTGATGCGTTGCAAAAACCGGAAGAAATTGAAAAATTTTTAGTCAAAACCGCTAAATTTGTAGGCATTGTTTCCGCCGTGCAGCAAGGAGTGACGAAAACCGGAAAAGATTACGGACGCGTTACTTTTGAAGATGAAACCGGAACTTTTGAATGGATGCTATTTTCAGAAGATTTTACTAAGTATAAACATCTTTTTGAGGTAGGCAAACAACTTTTTATGACTGCCCGCGCTAGCGAGCGTTTTAGGAAAGACCCCAATGCGCCCAGAAACTTAGATTTGAAACCTATCAATATTTTTTATTTAGATGAAGCATTTGAAAAACTTTGTAAACAAATACGTATTGTACTAAATATTAAGGATATTAACGGAAAAATTGCCTATTTGCTTAGAGAAGCCATTGAAAAATCTAAAGGAAAAACGCCACTGGAAATACGCATTATGGAGACCAACAATGTATTTAACTCCGATTTTTCAAATCATCACTACAAAATAGATTCGGAAAATTTTATCAAAAACTTAAATCTTCCGGTAGAATACAAGGTTGAAATGGTCTAAACCATGATTTTCACAAGATTTCTATGATTAATTTAACCCCGTTAATCTTTTCAATCTTAATAAAACCTAGTTTAAATAACAGTTTCCACAATCTTCCCAAAAACAGAAATACCATTAAACGGCGTATTTTTAGATTTTGAGACCATCGTTGAAACATTAATAATATGTTCTTGGTGAATTTCGGCGATAACAAATTCGGCTTTCATTCTTTCTACAATTTTACCTTTATTGAGTTTCATTAGCGCAGAAGGATTTGTGGACATTAACCTTACCAATTGTGAAAGTGTTAAAAAACCACCTTTTACCAATTTTGTGTAACACAACGGGAAAGCCAGTTCCAAGCCAATCATTCCTGGAGCGCCTTTTTCTTTATCTTCTACAGAGTGTGGAGCATGATCTGTAGCAATGGCGAAAACATTGCCAGCTTGCATTGCTTTTATTAATACATCAATATCTTCCTGTGTTCTTAAAGGTGGATTTACACGATAATGATTTGTTTCATCGCCAGTGGCAAAAATATGATGTGGGGTTACTTCGCACGTAACATTTAAATCTCTTTCTTGCGCATTGATAATCATTTCGATAGCTTCTTTGGTGCTCACATGGCAAAAATGCAAATGCCCGCCAATAGGTTCGAACAAACGTATATCTCTTGCTGTCATTTCATTCTCAGCTTTTCGCATATCCGTGGCGCTATATTTTGCATCTTCTGCGTGAGATAATATAGTAATATCTTTTTCTTTACAAATTTCAAAAATCTGTTGCATTAGCGCATCATCTTGAACACCTTTACCATCATCGGTAACAAAAAGTATTTCATTTTTTTTCAATGACTTAAGATGTTCAATATCTGTCCCTTCCAAATCTTTTGTCATGCTTAAAGTTTGGTTCACCGTAATTTCGCAAATTTCTTTGGCGCGTTTTTCAATTTCATGCACTTGTTTTACAGAACTGCACACCGGACAAGTATTTGGCATCAAATTTACAGCGGTGTAGCCTCCTTTAATAGCGGCTTCACAACCGGTTTTTAAATCTTCCTTATGAGTAAACCCCGGATCACGGAAATGAGCGTGCAAATCGGTGAAAGCGGGCATCAGTACCACATCTTCACCGGTAAAATCGCGTACCACTAAATTGGAATTATAAAGACCATACGCTCCCAGAATTTCAAAGGCAGGTTCATCAATGGTTTCAGCTACTTGGGTAATGATACCGTTTTCCACAAGTATGCATCCTATAAAATCTTGGGTATCATCTACAATACGAATATTTTTATAAAGAGTTTGCATAGCAATTTTTTTTGCAAAAATAAAAATATTTTTTGCTTTACCCTTTTAACGAAAAAGATGTTATTGCAAAAACGGATGATAGTCTCCTTTTAATCCTTCCGGCTTTCGTGAACGAATGTCATGGCAAAGATACACATACTGATAAGCGTCGCGAATGCGAAATCCATTTCCCGAAAGAATATTTTGGTAAGATAATGTATGTAAATCCGTAAATCCTTCTGAAAAATCAAACTCTTTATTATCAATAGCTAAGGATCTATAAGTGATTTTTCCTTGTTCTGCTATTTCTCTAGGAAGTTGTTTTTTGTCAATACTTAAAAACCACCGTACACGAGCTTTTTTAAGTTGCAAAAATCCGGCGGCAGTAATAGGAGTGAGATAATGTATTTGAATATCTTGCACTTCGCCGAAGATGTAAGTCAGCATATCAAAAAAATGAGATCCGATATTGGTGGTAATACCTCCCGATTTTTCTACGTCAGCTTTCCATGAATAGTGATACCACATGCCACGACTTGTAATGTAAGTGAGGTCAATATCGTGAATTTTATCTTCTGGGTTATTTTCAATATGATGTTTCAGCTCAATCACTGCAGGATGCAAGCGAAGTTGCAAAATATGGTAAATGTCGTTGCCGGTATCTTGTTCTATTTTTTCCAATCCTTCTAAATTCCAAGGATTTAAAACTAGCGGTTTTTCACAAATGGCGTGGGCGCCGTTTCGTAGCGCCATGCGAATATGGGCATCATGCAAATAATTAGGTGAACAGATGGAAACATAGTCAAGCTTCGAGTCTGTATTTTCCATAAAACGACGATACAAATGCCGGTCAAAACGTTCCGCCTCTGTGAAGAAAGCTGCTTCGGAAAAATAGTTGTCAATAACCCCCACACTGTCCGATTTATCCAAAATAGCCGTTAATTGATTTCCGGTTTCTTTAATGGCTTTAAAATGACGCGGGGCAATATAGCCGGCAGCTCCGATAAGGGCGAAGTTTTTAGCACTCATACGGTTTTATTTACAGTCATTTTTAGAATATTGATCTCTGCTTCCGTTAAAAATCGATATTTTCCTCTAGGTAAATCCTTTTTGGTTAATCCGGCAAATACTACGCGGTCCAATTTCTCCACTTCGTATCCAAGCTGTTCAAAAATTCTGCGTACAACCCTATTCCTTCCGGAATGCAATGTGATGCCAATTTCACGCTTGGTTTCACCTGCATAGGCAATTTCATCCACCTTAATTTCGCCGTCAGAAAGTTCAATACCGTTTGCAATTTGTTCAAAATCAGCTGCAGTAAGATTTTTATTTAGTTCAACGTAATAAATTTTGCGAATGCCATGTTTGGGATGCGTTAATTTCTTTGTCATTTCGCCATCATTTGTAAATAGCAACAAGCCTGTTGTATTTTTGTCCAATCTTCCCACCGGATAGACACGTTCTTTACATGCACCTCTTACTAATTGTATTACATGTTTTCTATCACGCTCATCTTCCATTGTAGTAATGTAGTCTTTCGGTTTATTTAGCAATAAATAGACCGGTTTTTCGCGCTGTAATATACGATCTTCAAACCGCACCTCATCGGTAGGCATTACTTTTGCGCCCAATTCAGTAACAATTTGTCCATTTACTTGAATGGCACCGGTTTGAATTAACATATCGGCATCTCTTCTTGAGCAAATTCCTGAGTTGGATATATATTTGTTCAACCTTATTGGACCATGTTTTTCTTCGTGCTCCAAAGATAAAATTTTTTGCTTTTTAGGCGATGAACGCCCTTCCTTACGTCTGAGTTCTACAATCTCCGATAATATTTCTGACTCGGCGGTAACATCTCTGCGCTTGCGTGGCGGGCGGTCATCAGAATGCGATGTACGGTATGCTGTTTGCTTCCTACCTTCAAAAGAACCACTTCGTCTCGTTTCGCGATTCTCTTCAAATTTTGAAGGCATTTTTTTTTCTCTTGGGGCAGAGAACTTCCTATCTCTACGTTCTTCATTTTCATCAAATCGGGTTGAGCCCGACTTTCTGTCCTCATAAGAGTCACTCCGTCTAGCTCCACGACCCGTCCTTTCAAAACTTGAAGGGGATTTTCTATTAAATGTCCGCTCTTTTCTTTCTTCACTTCCCTCTCTTCTTCCTCCTTCATTTTGTACTCTACCTTTACGCTCTGTATTCTCCGCCCTCCATTCGCCTTTTTCCTTTTTGTGAGCAACCGCGCGGGGCGCTCCTACGCCTTGCCTTCGGTCTTTCCATTCCTCTCTTCCCTCTCTCCCTTCCCCCCTATCCTTTCTCCATTCACCTTTCTCTCTTCTTCCTTCATTCTGTAC
>Ga0209737_10000206_pt1 | contig 53265 bp, 57 predicted proteins | sample TergutCu122P3_FD_187284 | JGI IMG/M metagenome (GOLD analysis project Ga0209737, IMG submission 187284) | Cubitermes ugandensis P3 segment gut microbial communities from Kakamega Forest, Kenya - Cu122 P3 (SPAdes) (version 2) | ecosystem: Host-associated > Arthropoda: Insects > Digestive system... | reverse complement strand
AACACCCCCCCCGCCGTAATCCATATCGACATTGTCGAGGGTGACAGGCTGGAGTTCGAGGTTTGCCCGAAAGGTTTCGGAAGCGAAAATATGTCGGCATTGCGGATGTTTACCCCGTCTGTAACGGTTGATGAGATTGTTTCGTTTGCGGTTGATGTTATATCAACTGCGGGCAGTAATCCGTGCCCGCCGATTGTGGTCGGCATAGGCATAGGAGGGGATTTTGAACTGTGCGCTTATCTTGCCAAAAGGGCTCTGTGCCGTGATATTTCAGTCAGAAATGCCAAACCGTTTTATGCGGAACTTGAGAAAAGAACAGTTGAAGAAATAAATAAACTTGGCATCGGACCCCAAGGATTCGGCGGTACTGTGACAGCCCTCGCAGTCAATATCGAGGAATATCCGACGCATATCGCAGGGCTTCCTGTCGCAGTAAACGTCGGTTGTCATGTTACGCGTCATGCTCACGGAGTGATATAATATAATGAGAAGAATAATTTGCGTATTAATATGCTTGATAACATTTATTTCCCCAACAATATCATTCGCAGCCGAATCCAATCCGTTTACATATGAAATTGTTGACGGAAAAGCGGTTATTACCAGTTACAGCGGTATCGGTGCTGATTTGGTGATACCTGAAAAGATTGATAATATAGCAGTTTCTGCAATCGGAAGCCATGCGTTTGAATTCAACAGTATCATCAAAACCGTAACCGTCCCCGATAACATCACCTCAATCGGCGAGAGTGCTTTTCGCAGTTGCCGAGAGCTGACGGATGTAAAAATCGGCAAGAATACGATAAAAATCGGTACATATGCATTCGCTGCCTGTCCTAACCTAGTAAAAATGACAGTCAGTACTGATAATACAAATTATTCAACGCAAAACAACATACTGATGAGTAAAGACGGAAAAACTTTGTTTCAGTACGTGGGAAAGTCAGCGGATGTCGTGATTCCCGACAAGGTTGAGCAAATCGGTGACGGGGCATTTTTAGGCGAAAACTTGACAACCGTTACTTTTTCGTCAACTGTCAGGGTTATCGGCAATTATGCTTTTTCAGGCTGCATGTCGTTGCAAAGCGTTACGCTGCCAACCTCTGTAACCCAGTTGGGGACAGGATGCTTTCTAAGCTGTGTATCGCTTGAAAGCGTCGTAATATTGGGAGAAGTAACGGTTATACCTGAACGTACATTCAGCATGTGCGGCAAGCTTTCTCATATTTCATTACCCGAAACACTGACAACGCTGTCTTCCGAAGCTTTTTATAACTGTATGTCTTTGATTGATATAGAAATACCTTCAAATGTAAGTATTGTTGCTGAAAACAGCATCGGAACTTACCTTGATTTCCGCTCCAACAGCTCGGTTGCCGTGCAGAATGCAATTATTATCGGAGGGAACGAGGCGGTTCAGGATTATGCAAAATTAAAAGGGATTGAATATATTGACGTCGCAAATATTTTTTACGGAGATATTAATTATGATAAAGCAGTAGACGCTGCCGACGCCAGCCTTGCATTGACGGAATATATCACTTCTTTAACGGGCCAGAACGGTATTCTGCGGCGACATCAGTTGCTTGCCGCCGATATAAACAGAGACAATGCCGTTGACGCAACCGATGCGTCGCAGATATTAGAGATTTATGCGAATATGCAAACACGGTAAAAATTTGCGGCAGGGGGTAACTCTGCCGCAGTTTTTATTAAAGAACAGTAATTTATCGGTGGATCGCAACATAGAATTGTAGAAAAGCTATTGGATTGAAAGGACATACCTGTTATGAAAAAGTACACCTGCATTGTTGTTACCGTCAGTATTATCCTTATTGCCGCTTTTTTCCTCATGCCGCAAAACAAAGACGTACGGGAGACGGCAAAAATTCCTGCGGCGACGGCAGCTGAACGTCTTGGCTATTTTGCGTCGCACGGTTGGGCTGTTGATGAGCTGTACAGCCAAAACATCACAATCCCTGAGGTGTTTTCAGCCGCATACGAGGGTTATGCGGATTTGCAGGATAAGCAGGGATTGCCGCTCCGAAGGCATAAAGGTGAAGCGGCGGAACTTTTTGTGTATCGCGTCAATAATTACGGGGAAGGAATGCTTGCCGAACTCATAGTCTGTGACGGCATAATAACCGCTTCGATGATTTACAGCGAAGAACAGGGCGTTAAACAGTTAGCAGTTCAATAAGCACGCTTTTGCACAGTTGCATTCTGTTAATTGTCATGCCTGTATGCTCGCTGAGCGGCGTTGCGATACCGTGCAGTTCGGGCGGGAAATCATCTGTGCAACCAGTGTTTATACCGATACCGATGACAATCCATTCAACGGTTCCGTCGCTGCTGACTGACGATTCTGTAAGAATTCCGCAAAGTTTCTTGCCGCCTAGCATGACGTCGTTTACGCCTTTGATTTGCAGGTCTAACTCGCCGTAAATGCTGCGTATGGCCCGAATAACAGAACAGCCGACCGCTGTCGTGAGCGATTGAATATCTGACACCAATGACTGAGGCCGTAAAATAACGCTCATATACAGCCCCTGTGCTTTCGGAGAATGAAATCTGCGGTCGAACTGCCCTCTCCCCGCGGTTTGTTCATCGGCAACAATGACTGTACCGCTTTCTGCACCGTTTTTGGCAAGCTGTTTTGCGTAATTATTCGTGCTGTCAACTGTTTCGAGTTTTATAATATTATAATTCATGAATAAAGCCTACACCTCCTGTACACTAATTATACAATAGCTATATAAAAATGTCAATAGTAAACAAACAATTCATCAACATATACAAACATTTGCGGTTTTATCCCGTTAGGCTTGACAAACAGGAAATAATAGTATATAATTATTAAGTAAACAAAGCAGAACGTCCTGTTCTCACCGTTTAGCAATTGAGCTGAAACGGTCAATATTTTCTTAACATCGCCTTTAAGGGCGTTTTATGGACTTATTGCGAGTGCGGACTTTTGTTCTGCACTCATTTATATTTTTTAGGAGGTGTTGGCTATTAGCAAACAGGAACTGCAAATCAATGAAGAGATTAGAGACAAAGAACTGCTCGTAATCGACAGCGACGGCACGAAACTCGGGATAATATCGGCAAGAGAGGCTCAGCGTATTGCATACGACAAGGAGCTTGACCTCGTTAAGATTTCCCCGATGGCGACGCCGCCCGTCTGTAAAATCATGGACTACGGAAAGCATTGTTTTGAACAGCAGAAACGTGATAAAGAAGCCAGAAAGAACCAAAAAATCGTTTCCATTAAGGAAATCAGGATGTTTTCGTCTATTGATACGAACGACTTCAACACTAAGGTTACTCAGGCTGTGAAATTCTTGGAAGCGGGCGATAAGCTCAAGGTTTCCGTGAGATTTCGTAAGCGTGCTATTGCTCACCCTGAACTTGGCGGAGAGCTTCTCGAGAAATTCAAAGACGCAGTTTCAGCTGTCGGCGCAATAGACAAACCTGCAAAAATGGAGGGACGCAGTTACGTCATGTTCGTCTCGCCTAAAGTTAAAAAGGATTAGGAGGATTAATAAATGGCTAAGGTTAAAGTTAAAACTCATTCAGGTGCTAAGAAGCGTTTTAAGATTACAGGTACAGGTAAAGTTAAGTATCAGAAAACTAACAAGAGACACAGACTCACCGCTAAGGATACAAAGCGTAAGAGAATCGCAAGAACTTGCGGTATCAGTGATGAAACCAATGCACCAACAATCAAGAAACTCATCCCTTATAAATAAGATTTAAATTCAGGAGGTAGAATATTATGGCACGCATTAAGGGTGCAATGATGACTCGTAAGAGAAGAAATAAAGTTCTTAAGCTCGCGAAGGGTTATTTCGGCGCTAAGAGCAAACACTTCAAAATGGCTAAACAGGCCGTTATGAAGTCTGGCAACTATGCTTATATAGGCAGAAAGCAGAAGAAAAGAACGTTCAGACAGCTTTGGATTACAAGAATTTCCGCCGCTGCCAAGCTTAACGGCATGAATTATTCAACATTCATGAACGGCTGTAAGAAGGCCGGCATTACGCTTAACAGAAAAATGCTTTCCGAGATTGCTATTACCGATGCTGCAGGCTTTACAACTATCGCAGCACAGGCAAAAGCAGCACTTTAAGCTCACCGTAAAAACACGCTCCGCATTAATGGTGAGCGTGTTTTGTCGTATATTATCAGAGAGCAGAGAGTGTGAAATTTGCACAATTTGGAGATGAGCAAATTGAATAAAGATGTCATTGTGTCGAAAGACAATCCGCTGATTAAGCTGTATCAAAAGCTTGCCTCCTCAAAAAAGGAACGGCTTTTATACGGCTCATTCGTGTTGGAGGGACTGAGGATTGTTGCCGACGCAATCGCTGAAGAAGCGATTATTACGCAGATTTTGATTACCGAGACCGCCTATTGGAAATACGGCGAAGAATTGCCGTATAATTCCATAAGAACGGTCATAATCTCAGACGGTTTGGGTAAAAAAATCTCACAAACGGAAACAACTCAGGGCGTTTTTGCAATTTGCCGAATTCCTGAAAACGCCCCAAAACTCAGTAAAAACGGACGATATGCCGTTATTCATAATTTGCAGGACCCTGGTAATGTCGGAACAATTATCCGTACGGCCGACGCTCTCGGGATTGACGGAGTTCTGCTTTGCGGCTCCTGTGACGTGTTCAGCCCGAAAGTTATACGTTCGACAATGGGTTCAGTTTTTCGAGTTAAACTGTTAATTGAGAATGATGTTGACAGGCTATTTGAAATGCTGACAAACAGCGGTATTACGTCGTTTGCATCAGTGCTTGATGATAAGGCGATACGTGTTGGCAGATTTAAATTTCAAGGCGGGTGCGCCGTTTTTATCGGAAATGAGGGTAACGGTTTGCCGCATGAAATTTCAGAACGCTGCGACAGAAAAATTACTGTTCCAATGAACGGCAGTACAGAATCGCTTAATGCGGCAATAGCTGCAGGAATTTTAATGTGGGAAATGAGGCATAATGATGAATAGCGGTATAATATACTGGCTATGGCTTACAACCGTTTTCGGCGTCGGAAGCGAGCGGATTTGGGAAGTCATGGAGCATTTCAACGAACCGTTCGAAGCATTCGATTTTATTATGTCAGGCAAGGCGGACCGATTTTTATCGACTGTCGAAAAGCAGAGAACACGTGATTTTACATTGGAAAAATGCGGCAAAATCGCAGATTTGCACAGAGCAAGAGGCTATGGCATTATTTGCTATTCAAGTTTGGAATATCCTCCGCTGTTACGCCATATTCACAATCCGCCTGTCATCCTTTATTATGACGGGAATATAGGAGTTTTTGAACTCGGACGGATTATTTCCGTAATAGGTACACGCCGTCCGTCATACGGAAGTCAGAGGATTACGGAACGGTTTTGCAGAGATTTGGCGCGTTCTGGGAATACTGTTGCAAGCGGCTTCGCTATGGGAATAGATATAACCGCCCATAATGCGGCGGTTTCGGCAGGCTGTCCGACTGTAGCCGTACTCGGCTGCGGGCTTGATATAGACTATCCCCGTGAAAACTTCCGTTATCGGGACGCTATAAAGCGGAACGGCGTTTTTATCACGGAGTATCCTCTGGGCACTTCGCCGTATTCAGGGAATTTTCCTAAACGCAACAGGATTTTGTCGGGAATATCATCAGCGGTTGTCGTCATTGAGGCAGGCCGCAAGAGCGGAACCTTTATTACGTCCGAACTCGCCCTTCAACAGGGCAGAGAGGTGTTTTGTATGCCGCCTCAGGATATTTATGACGAGAGATATGCGGGTAACATTATCATGCTGAGAGACGGAGCGACCGTTGTTTACGGCGAGGAAGACCTGCGTGATTATTATTCGAATTTTGATGAAACTTTGAATGCATTGTACAAAGATTCTTCGCAGTATACATGCGAAGAGACGGGACAGGAGCTTAAACCAGCCGCTATTCAGGAAACCGTCTCTATGAGCGAGCTTATAGCGGAGGCGTTTCCCGAGCGTTTGCAGCGGACAGAGAAATTTTCGAAAAATCCGTCAGTACCGTCTGGAAGAATTAACGCTCCTAAGCCCGACATGAGTCAGCTCTCTCAGTTTCAACGGGAAATTGCTGAGTTTATAAGCGATGAAGAAAAACATATTGATATTATTTCACAAAATTTTGAAATAGATACGGCGGATTTGCTTGTTGAACTGACAGAGCTTGAACTCAGCGGTTTAATCAAGGCATTGCCAGGAAAATTATACGGGTTAAGTTAAGAAAAGGTGAGTTTAGATGTCTAATTTAGTTATAGTGGAATCGCCGGCAAAGGCGAAGACAATAAAGAAATATCTCGGAGACGGTTTTGAAGTTATCGCTTCTATGGGGCATGTCCGTGACTTGCTTAAGTCAAAAATGGGCATTGATTTTGAGAACAATTTCGAGCCCCAATACACGGAAATGAAAGGCAAGGAAGATGTCGTTAAGGACATCAGAAGACGGGCTAAGAAAAGCAGTAAAATTTTTCTCGCAACCGACCCTGACCGTGAGGGTGAAGCAATTTCATGGCATCTAGCACAGCTTTTAAATCTTGACCTGGAAGAAAACAACCGAGTCACGTTCAACGAAATAACTAAGAGCGGCATTCAGTCGGGTATGAACAACCTGCGTAAAATTGATATGGACCTTGTCAACGCTCAGCAAGCACGCAGAATTCTTGACAGGATTGTCGGTTACAAGCTCAGTCCGTTCCTTTGGAAAAAGGTACGCAGGGGGCTTTCGGCAGGACGTGTTCAGTCGGTTGCCGTCAGACTTATTGTTGACAGAGAGAATGAAATCCGTAAGTTCGTTGCGAAAGAATACTGGTCAATTGACGCTAAATTCACAGCTCCCGGTTCACGTAAGATATTCCCAGCGGCGCTTGTTTCAATTAACGGAAAGAAGTTTGAACTCGGTGATAAGATTGCTGCGGACGGCGTTCTCGAAAAGCTCAAAAATACCGAATATACCGTAACGTCCGTGAAGAAAAAGGTTGCAAAAAAACAGCCTGCCCCTCCTTTTATTACATCAACGCTTCAGCAGGAAGCGTCACGCAGAATGGGGTTCACGTCAAAACGTACGATGAAAGCGGCTCAGGAGCTGTATGAAGGTATCGACGTTAAAGGCATGGGAGCGGTCGGTTTGATTACCTATATGAGAACGGACAGTTTGAGAATTTCGGATGAAGCACGCAATGCGGCGGCTGAGTATATCGAAAAGACATACGGTAAGGAATATTTACCTGACAAACCGAGGTTTTTTAAATCTAAGAAAGGCGCACAGGATGCACACGAAGCGATTCGTCCGTCTATGCCAGCGCTTTCGCCCGATAAAGTTAAGTCGGACCTTTCAACTGACCAGTTTAAACTGTATAAGTTAATTTGGGAGCGTTTTATTGCCAGTCAGATGGCGAACGCTTTACACGATACGGTATCGGTAGATATTTCTGCTCATGAGTTTATTTTCAGGGCAACGGGATATTCCGTCAAATTCGACGGTTTTACTACGCTTTATGTGGAGACTGCAGACAGCAACGACGAGGAAAATGTCAAAATTCTTCCGCCGATGGAGGTTGATGATAAACTTAAACTAAAAACGCTCAGCGGAAATCAGCACTTTACTCAGCCGCCACCGCGTTATTCTGAAGCTTCGCTTATCAAGACGCTGGAGGAAAACGGTATCGGTCGCCCGAGTACGTACGCCCCTACTATTTCGACAATAACTTCGCGTATGTACGTTGAAATCGAAAGCAAACAACTCCGTCCGACGCCTCTCGGAGAAGTTACGACAGAATTGATGAAAGATTATTTCAAGGCCATCGTTGACGCAAAGTTTACTGCCCAAATGGAGGATGAACTTGACGGCGTTGAGCATCACACTAAGGACTGGGTCGAGGTATTACGTAATTTTTACGGTGATTTTGAAAAAACACTGGATAAAGCCGAACAGGATATGGAAGGTAAAAGGTATAAGATTCCTGTTGAAGAAACCGATGAAATCTGCGATAAATGCGGACGTCAAATGGTTATAAAAATCGGCAGGTTCGGTAAGTTTATCGCCTGTCCAGGTTATCCTGAATGTACAAACACAAAGAAGATTGTTAAGGAAGCAAAGGGATTTTGTCCGTTATGCGGAAAGAAAATGCTTATCAAGAAGGCCAAAAAGAGGGGCAGGAGTTTCTACGGCTGCGAGGGCTATCCCGAGTGCAACTTTATGACATGGAGTACGCCGACGGACGGCGGTTGTCCCAAATGCGGCTCAACACTTTTCAAAAAGGGCGGAAAAGCGGCAAAACTCACCTGCGAAAAGCCTGAATGCGGTTTTGAGAGGTCGCTGTAAATGAACGCAAAAGTTATCGGCGCAGGTCTTGCGGGATGCGAGGCTGCATGGCAACTGGCGAATGAGGGCATATCCGTCGAATTATATGAAATGAAACCTCACAAATTTACTCCTGCACATTCTTACTGCGGATTTGCGGAACTTGTCTGCTCAAATTCTCTGAAAGCGTCACGGTTAGAGTCGGCGGCGGGGCTTTTGAAAGCCGAAATGGAGATGTTAGGTTCGCTGACAGTCGCCTGTGCAAAGGAAACGGCTGTCGAGGCAGGCGGGGCGTTGGCGGTTGACAGGGAAAAGTTTTCCGACCTTGTAACGGACAGAATAAAAAACAATCCTCTGATTACCGTAATTGAAGAGGAAGTTTCCGAAATCCCTGGCGGTAATGTCATTATTGCAACAGGGCCGCTGACCGCTGACGGACTGGCGCGCAGTATAGCCGATTTATGCGGTAATGCCCTGAGTTTTTACGATGCGGCGGCTCCGATTGTCACTGCGGAAAGCATTGACAAAAACCTTGTTTTTGCAGCTTCGAGGTATGACAGAGGCGATGCGGATTACCTTAACTGTCCTATGAATAAGGAGGAATACCTCGAATTTTACAACGCTTTAATCACGGCTGAAACGGCTGAACTCAGCGATATAGACAGGGAGACGTTCAAGGTTTATGAGGGTTGCATGCCTATTGAAGTACTTGCAAAACGGGGCGAGGATACTATGCGTTACGGGCCGCTGAAACCTGTCGGGTTGGACGACCCCAGAACAGGAAGATGGCCGTATGCCGTAGTTCAGTTGCGTAAAGAAAACCGTGAGGGAACGCTCTACAACCTTGTAGGATTCCAGACTAATCTTAAATTCGGCGAACAGAAGAGGGTTTTTTCTAAGATTACAGGGCTTGGCAATGCGGAATTCATGCGTTACGGTGTTATGCATCGGAACACGTTCATCAACAGCCCGAAATTATTGGACTGTCGGTTTAAAATGAGAAATTCGGGGAATATTTACTTTGCGGGGCAGATTACGGGTGTCGAGGGCTATATGGAATCGGCGGCAAGCGGAATTATCTCAGGACTTGCGATGGCTCGCAATCTTAAAGGTCTGCCTGAAATTACTTTGCCGTGCGACTGTATGCTCGGAGCTTTAACCGCATATATAAGCAATGAGTTCAATGACAATTTCCAGCCGATGGGAGCGAATATGGGAATTCTTCCTGAACTGGGCATAAGAATCCGCGATAAAAAAGAGAAATACGGAAGATATTCGGCGAGAGCGTTGGAATCGCTGAAACAGGTGTTATCCGTAGTATAGATGAGGTGAAATATGACTGTAATAATTGACGCTTTCGGCGGGGATAACGCTCCTTTAGAGGTGTTAAAAGGTGCGGAAAGAGCTGTTAAAGAACTTGGAGTTGATATTTTATTAACAGGTGATGAGACGAAAATTAATGCGTGTGCAAAAGACAACGGAATCAGCCTTGACGGCATGACGGTTGCTCATACGGCTGAAATTTTTGATATTCATGAAGAGCCTACCGAGATTATCAAAAGCGGTCGAAACACGTCGATGGCACTCGGTTTTCAAATGCTGAAAGACGGCAGAGGTGACGCATTCCTGTCGGCGGGAAGCACAGGGGCGTTGGTTGTCGGCGCAACAATGATTGTGAAACGGATTAAGGGCATAAAACGCGTCGCTCTCGCACCGATTATTCCAGCAGACAAAGGTCCCGTCATTCTCATGGACGGCGGTGCAAACTTAGATTGCCGCCCCGAAATGCTTGTGCAATTTGCAATGATGGGCAGTGCATATATGGAAAAGGTTCTAGGTATAAGCAACCCTAAAGTCGGGCTCGCCAATATCGGTTCCGAGGATACAAAGGGCAGAGAGCTTGATATTGAGACATACAAACTGTTGAGCAATTCAAACTTGAATTTTGTCGGGAATATGGAAGCGCGCGAGATGCCGGGCGGAGAGATTCAGGTTGTTGTAACGGACGGCTTTTCGGGCAATCTTATGCTTAAACTTTACGAGGGAATGGGTTCGTTTTTCTCGAAAAAACTTAAATGGGTTTTCGGCGGCTTTAACGGAAAACTTGCGGCATTGCCTGTTATAGGTAAAATCAAGGTGTTTAAGAAACAGATGGACTATAAGGAAGTCGGCGGCGCCGTTCTTATGGGTGCGTCTAAACCTGTAATCAAAGCGCACGGAAGTTCCGATGCGAAAGCTTTCTTTAATGCGGTTCGTCAGGCGAAGATGTGTGTGGACGGACGGGTTGTTGATGAAATTGCAGCCTCTGTCGGGGAGAAATAATGGAAAGTATTAATCAATTTGAAGAAATTCTGGGGTATAAATTTAAGAATAAGAATTTGCTTATTCAGGCGCTTTCGCATTCGTCTTATGCTAATGAAAAAAAGAAATCAAGGTCAAGCAATGAAAGACTTGAATTTCTTGGCGACAGCGTGCTTTCTGTCGTTGTATCGAAATATCTTTTCGAAAACCTTAACGTTGCCGAAGGTGAACTGACGAAGCTTAGGGCGTCGTATGTCTGCGAAAAATCATTGTTCGTGTTTGCACAGTCGATTAATTTGGGCAAATATATTTTACTCGGCAAAGGTGAAGAAAATACGGGCGGCCGAACACGCCCGTCGATTCTTGCGGACGCTTTTGAGGCAGTAATCGCTGCGATTTTCCTTGACGGGGGCGTTGAACCTGTTACAAAGCACGTACTGCGTTTTCTTCCTGACGATGTCAAGCTAAAGAAAAAGTCTCATTTCAGGGATTTTAAGACGATTCTACAGGAAGTTGTTCAGCGTAATCCCGAAGAAAAAGTAGAGTATGTTCTTGCGAGCGAGGACGGACCTGATCACAGTAAAATCTTTGTTGTTGAAGTGTACATGAATTCTAATGTTATCGGTACGGGCAATGGCAAAAGCAAGAAAGACGCAGAGCAAATGGCGGCGAAAGAAGCGTTGTCTTTAATGGGCTATGAAACGTAGTAATATAGCCGTTTTTATACCGCACGAGGGATGTCCGCACCAGTGTTCTTTCTGCAATCAACACACGATAAGCGGAAGCCAACATATTCCGAATGCGAAAGACGTCAGAGCCGTCTGCGAGCAGGCTTATTCGCAGGTGAGCAACAGAAAATCTGCCGAAATAGCCTTTTTCGGAGGTTCTTTCACGGCGATAGACAGGGACTACATGATAAGTCTTCTCGAAACCGCATCGTCCTTTCTGGGGAATGACGGTTTTCACGGAATACGCATATCCACCCGTCCTGATTGCATTGATGAAGAGATGCTTTCTGTTCTCAAATATTACGGTGTAACGGCTATTGAGCTCGGAGCTCAAAGTCTTCGTAATCACGTTCTTTCAGCCAATGAAAGAGGTCATACCGCCGAAGATGTTTACCGAAGTTCCGAGATGATTAAACGTGCAGGATTTGAGTTGGGTTTACAGATAATGCCGGGGCTTTACGGGAGCAGCATCGAAGATGATATGGCAACTGCGGACTGCGTTGTTGATATTTTACCTGATACCGTACGTATATATCCCGTTGTAATACTTAGAAATACCAGACTTGAACAGCTTTATAATTCAGGCGAATATCGGCTGAGACCGTTTGATGAGATAACAGAGCTTTGCAGTGAGCTGCTTTTAACATTTGAGCGAAACGGGATTAGCGTTATACGCTGCGGGCTTCATGCTTCCGATAATGTCGAAGGAGAAGCGGTCGGGGGATACTATCACCCTGCGTTCAAGGAACTCTGCGAAAGTCGGATTTATCGCAATCTCATGCAGAAAACGGCAGTTTTTGAAGGGACATACTGTTTTAAGGTTAATCCGAGCTGTATAAGTAAAGCATTAGGACATAAAAGAATTAATATAGATTATTTTTCGGAAAAAAATATTGATATAAAGGTGCAGGGCGACGCCGACGTACCGAAATATGGGGTTGAGTATGCATTTAAAATCATTGGAAATACAGGGGTTTAAGTCTTTTCCTGATAAAATCAGCCTCAATTTCGACAAGGGGCTGACGGCTGTTGTCGGGCCGAACGGCAGCGGAAAAAGTAACATCAGCGATTCAGTGCGGTGGGTTTTAGGCGAACAGTCGACAAAAAACCTCCGTGGGAACAAGATGGAAGACGTTATTTTTTCCGGTACTGTTGCGAGAAAACCAATGGGGTTCGCCTCGGTGACGCTTAGCATAGACAATAGCAACCATGCTCTTGCCGACTATGGCGACGAAGTCGCGGTCACAAGAAAGCTATATAGGAGCGGCGAAAGCGAGTACATGATAAACGGGAGAACCGTGCGTCTGCGTGACATCAACGAGCTTTTTATGGATACGGGGCTTGGGCGTGACGGATATTCAATCGTCAGTCAGGGGCGAATTGCTGAAATTGTCGGTGCAAAAAGCGATGAACGGCGTGATATTTTTGAGGAAGCGGCAGGAATTTCGAAGCTGCGTTACAGAAAAAACGAATCCGAACGGAAATTAAGACTTGCGCAGGAAAATATCTTACGCCTTACGGATATTATTTCCGAATTGGAAGGTCGTGTTGAACCGCTTAAACAACAGGCAGCAAAGGCTGAAAAATTCATTGTATTGGCTGAAAAGAGACGTAATCTTGAAATTTCGGTTTGGGTGCGCAGTCTTAATGAAATCAAGGAAAAACTTGATTCTCTTGATGAGAAAATCCTCGCTTCGCAAGCGGAATTTGAAAATCTTGATAATGATATTACAAATGAAGAGGAACGAATACAGACGATATATAGGCAAATTCAGGAATGCACCGTGGAAACCGACCGCGTTCAGCAATGCATAATTGCGTCCGAACAGCAATCGTCCGATTTGAAATCGGATGCGGCAGTTTTTGAAAACGATATAAAGCATTGCAACGAAATGATTCAGCATTTGAATGAACGCAAAATCAAAGGAGATGAAGCGAAATCCGAGCTTGCTCAGGCTATCGAACTTGCTAAGAAAAATCTCATTTCATTGCGGAATGATAAAGCTGATTCAGAACATAAAATTATTGAAGTTACGCAGGAATTTGAAAAAACAGAGTCAGAATCCCGTGCGAAAAGCAGTGATTTTGACGGCAAAAACAGCGAGATTAACGCTTTGTACATTAAGCAAAGCGAATACCGTGTTATAATTGAAGGGTTAGAGCGTAATATAACCGATTTAACCGCCGATAAGGATCGTCTTTTTGAGAGCGGAGAGGTTATCTGCCGCGGAATAGAGGGATATACGGTTGCCGCTTCTGCCCTCAAAAAACGCCTGAACGAAGAAACTTCCGAGGTTGATGAACTCAGGAATAAACTCAGCGGTTATGAGAAATTGGAGCAGTCAAAGCGAAAATCTTACGAAAACGCCAAGTATGAATTGGAAGACTTGGTATTTGAACTCAAAGGCATCGAACAGCGGAGGAAGCTCTTAACAGACCTTGAACAGAGCATGGAGGGCTTTTCGGGAAGCGTCAAGGAGATTTTAAAAACAGCCAAAAGAGGCGGTTTATCTGGAGTTCTAGGCACTGTCGCACAAAATATTACAACTGCAGCAGAGTACGGTACGGCTATCGAAACAGCTCTCGGAGCAGCTATGCAAAACATTGTCGTTGAAAATGAGGATATTGCAAAACGCTGTATCACGCATCTTAAAGAGCAACGTGCAGGACGTGCAACTTTTCTTCCGTTGACTTCAGTTAAGGGTAATACTTTGAACGAAAACGGACTTGAAACTCTTGACGGTTTTGTAGGTATTGCTGAAAATCTTGTTTCTGCAAATGAAAAATTCAGATTAATAGTAAAGTCGCTTCTCGGAAGAACCGTAATTGCGGAGGATATTGATTCTGCAACACAGATTGCCCGAAAATATGGGTACAGGTTCAAAATTGTAACTCTTGACGGTCAGGTAATAAATGCAGGAGGTTCGTTCACAGGCGGCTCTACGCAGAAAACGTCCGGTTCGATTACCAGAAAAAACGAGATTGAACAGCTTAATGTGAAGCTCGGACAGCTAAACGCAAAGCAGAATGAACTGGGCAGCCGCACCGAAAGGCTTAGGCAGGAGGCGGAAAAGTATCGCATTGAAACAGAGGGCATGAGAAAATCGCTCAGCGAGGCACAAACAGAAGTTATCCGTCTTAATTCTGAACTTTCAGGTATTATTACAATGCGTGAAAACAGTGAAAAACAGCTTGCGGATATAGAGAAACAGAAATCAGATAACATACAAAAGATTGATATGGCCAAAGAAGAAATAGAAAAACTTCGCAGTGAGACCGACAGAGTTTCCGAAATCTTGAAGAATTTGGAGATTTCGATGAACGAGAGCCTCGACGAACGCAACAGAATTCAGGAAAAGCGTGAGAAGCTGTCGCAGAAACTGTCGGATTTGCGTATCCGTGATGCTGAGATTGCAAAGGATTGTGAGGCCGCTCAACGTGAAATTGATAATTTGGAAGCCGACGCCAAGGAACTCACATTTGATTTTCGGCGGATTGATAAGGAAATCGCCTCGCACGAACGCACGATTGAAGAAAAACTTTTGCTTATAGAGAAGCGAAAAACAGGGCTCGAAGCTGTTGCAAAGGATGTCGAGGGGTACCGAGAGCAGATAAAACGGCATCAAACCATGCATTCTGATAAAACTCGGGCGGTTAAAGAGGCTCAAATGGGACTTAGAGCATTGAATGACGCAAAGGGCAAACTTTCGGGCGAAATTACGCGTCTGGAAGAGCGGCGTTCGACTTTCCGCCGTGACAGTGACGAGATTGTTGCACAATTGCTTGAAACATATGAAATTACGCGGTCAGAGGCGATTGAAGCGGCAACCCCAATCGAGGATATGGCGGCGGCTAAGAGAGACCTCTTCGACATAAAGAACAAAATACGATTGCTTGGAAGCGTAAATGTCGGTGCAATTGACGAATACCGCGAGGTTTTCCAGCGATACAGCTTTATGTCGGGACAGCTCGATGATATTAAGAAATCAAAGCGTGAACTGGAGCGGATAATCGGCGACCTTTTGGAAGAAATGCGGCGGATTTTTACTGTGAGTTTTGAAATTATCAATTCAAACTTCAAGCAGATTTTTGTTGAGCTTTTCGGCGGCGGAAAGGCTGAATTACGTCTGACTGACCCTGAAGATGTTCTTGAATCGGGCGTTGAAATCAATGTTGCGCCGCCGGGAAAAGTTATTAAGAACCTAATTTCGCTTTCGGGCGGTGAACAGGCGTTTGTAGCAATCGCCATATACTTTGCGATACTAAGATTAAGACCTGCGCCGTTCTGTATTCTTGACGAAATTGATGCGGCGCTGGACGAAGCGAATGTGTCGAGATACGCCCAATATCTCAGGAATTTTACCGATACGACGCAGTTCATTCTCGTTACGCACAGACGGGGCACGATGGACGTCGCAGATGTTCTCTACGGCGTTACTATGCAAGCGGATGGCATATCTAAATTGTTGAAATTAGAACAAAATATACAGGGGGTATAGTTATGGGGTTCTTTTCCAAGATTAAGCAGGGACTTAAGAAGACCAAAGATGCAATGATTAACAGGATGCAGAGGGTCGTTAATTCTTTCACAAAAATTGACGAGGAACTCTTTGAACAGCTCGAGGAAACTATGATTATGAGCGATATGGGCGTTGAGACTTCTGTCGAGATTTGCAACCGTTTACGCAAGAAAATCAAGGAAAACGGCATTACCGACCCGTCCTTGATTATGGATTTAATTCAGGAAATCGTTGCGGAGATGATGGGCGGCGACATCGGGCTTGATTTGTCCACAAAACCGTCTATCATCATGGTTATCGGCGTCAACGGTGTCGGCAAGACAACGACGATAGGCAAGCTTTGCAATCAGTTGAAAAGTGACGGAAAAAAGGTCATTGTTGCGGCGGCGGATACGTTTCGTGCGGCGGCGATTGACCAATTACAGGTTTGGACGGAACGTGCGGGTGTTGAGATTGTCAAGCACGCTGAGGGGTCTGACCCGGGCGCTGTTGTCTATGATGCGATTGCAGCGGCAAAAGCGCGTAATTGCGACGTTTTGGTAATTGATACGGCTGGCAGGCTTCATAATAAAAAGAACCTCATGGACGAACTCGCAAAAATCAACCGCATTATGGAAGGGCAGGCGGCAGGCTGCGCGCGAGAGGTTCTGCTCGTTCTTGACGCTACAACAGGACAGAACGCCGTAAGTCAGGCTCGGCTTTTCAGCCAGACAGCCGAACTTACGGGTATTGTTCTGACAAAACTTGACGGAACAGCCAAAGGCGGCATTGTTATTTCTATCAAAAACGAGCTTGATATTCCCGTTAAACTTGTGGGAGTCGGTGAAAAAATTGATGATTTACAGGTCTTTGACAGCAAAACATTTGTAACGGCTTTATTTGAACGTACGGCCGGCAATGATGCCGCCGAAGAAACCGACTCAGACGGGGAGGATGACGGTGAATAAACTGGTTTTTGCGACGAACAATGAAAATAAACTCCGTGAAGTCAAGGAAATCCTTCTTCCTCTCGGAATCAGCGTAATATCGCAAAAAGTATCAGGCTGTGATATTGAACCCGAGGAAAACGGCATGACATTTGAGGAGAATTCTGCCATCAAAGCCAGAGCGGTATATGAGATTGTGAAACTGCCTGTTATAGCCGATGACAGCGGTATCTGCGTAGACGCTCTGGACGGAAAACCCGGAGTTCATTCGGCGAGGTACGCTCCGAAAGGCATGGAATGCGAAACGTTGCTGGAAGCTATGATTGATGTTCCCGATGAAAAGCGTACTGCAAGATTTGTCTGTGTTATTTCACTTATTGATGAAAACGGCGAACTCTCGTCAGTAAGAGGCGAATGTGAAGGAAAAATCGGCTATGAAAAACTCGGCACAAACGGCTTCGGTTATGACCCTGTTTTTGTGTATGGCGGTAAAACCTTTGCAGAATTAAGTAATGATGAAAAAAATAGTATAAGTCACAGAGCAATTGCACTGCATAAGCTCTGTGATTTAATAAAAGAGAGGTACATATATGACCAGTAAGCAAAGGGCGTTTTTACGCAGTATTGCGACAAATACAGAAACCATTTTTCAGATAGGCAAAGGCGGAATCCCCGATTCCCTCGTAGTTCAGGCTGAAGACGCAATGAAAAAGCGTGAACTCATAAAGCTCCGTGTACTCGAAACATGTGAGTATACTGCAAAAGAGGCTGCCGAAATACTGGCGGAAAAGACGAAATCAGAAGTTGTCACGGTTATCGGGCACCGTTTTGTGCTTTTCAAACAGAACAAAAATCCGAAGGAACGCGTCATCGACATAAAGCTATGAATAAGCGTAAAATAGGCGTCTTGGGCGGCAGTTTCAATCCTATTCACAACGGACATTTGTACCTTGCGGAAACAGTTTTGAAGAAATTAGAGTTAGATGAAATAATATTTGTGCCGTCAAATATTTCACCTCATAAATCTTGCGGCGAATTTGTTTCTCCACAGCACCGCATGAATATGATTGAACTTGCAATTGAATACAACGAAAAATTTAGTGTAAGCAACTATGAACTTTTGCAGGACAGAGTCAGCTACACGGTTCTGACAATCCGCCATTTCCGTGAGGTTTTCTCCGATGCACAGCTTTTTCTTCTGGTTGGTTCGGATATGCTTATGAGTTTTGACCGTTGGTACTGTTACGGCGAAATCCTTTCTAATGCAACTCTTGCCGCAATATCCCGAAATCAGGGAGAAACGGCTGCACTTAGAGGAAAAGCCGCAGAACTAGGCGATGTTATTATCATTGATGTTCCGCCTCAAACAGTCTCTTCGACAGAAATAAGAAAAAAAATAAAAGAAAATTCAAATTTCTCTTGCTATTTACCTGAAAATGTAGTACAATATATATTGGAAAATGATTTATACGGTAGGTGATGTTTGTGAACGGAATGTATAGCGACGAAGAAGAAATTCTTAAAAAAAGGGTGTCAAAGAAAAGGTTTGTTCACAGCATTAATGTAGCCTATGAGGCTTACAGACTTGCCGAAAAATACGGCGTTAACCGTAAAAAAGCATATTTTGCAGGACTTTTGCATGATATTTGTAAAGAAGATTCCTGTGAAGATTTGCGTAATGCCGTGAAACTAAGCATTATGGATGTTACGCTTGAAGAACTTAATTCTAAGTCGCTTTGGCATTCGATTGCTGGGGCGGAATTTCTCAAAATGCAGCTTAACATAGGTGACAGTGATATTTTAAATGCCGTTCGCTATCATACTGTCGGCAGGGGCGGAATGTCCCGTCTTGAGAAAGTTATATATATCGCCGACTTGATTTCAGCCGACAGAGTTTATGAAGACGTCGGCAATATGAGAAAAATCGCATATGCCGACCTTGATAGAGCAATGCTTGAAGGCGTGAAGTTTTGTTTAAGCTCAGTAATTGCGAAAGGAAAAGTTATTCCTGTTCATACGCTTGATGCATATAACTACTTCACTATGTTTTGTGAAAGAAAGGATTGTAAATGAGACTTTTTCTGACTAAATATAGAAACGGCTTCATAAAAACGTTATCTGTTATTTTAACTCTTGCTGTCATATTCACATTAACTTTAAATATGCCGATTATTGCTTACACTGATAAACGCAGCGGCGAAACATCGAAAGTCTCGCTAATCGGACTTTTCAAGCATTGGCAGCCTCTTATTGAGATTGAGGGCGAACTTGAAAACATTAAAATTTCGGACGTAATTCCTGAACATGAGGAACAAAAAATAAACGACGGCCTCGACTTGACACAGGCGATTGAAGGACAGTATACCATACTTTTTATGGGCTTTGACGAGACGGGCGCAAATTCTGACGTCAACTGGCTGTTTCAATTTGACATTTTGAACGGAACGCTCAACGTTCTGCAAATTCCGCGCGATACGTTCATGCCTGATTATACAAGTGCTGCAGGCAGAAAATTCAACAGCATTTACGCTCTCGGCAATAAAGAAAAAAGCCCTATACAGCGTGTTGTTGACGCAATATATGACAGTTTCGGAATACCTGTCGATTCTTATGTCACGATGCAATGCAGCGATATAGTAAAAATAGTTGACCTTGTCGGAGGAATTCCGATGAAACTCGACCAAAGCATCATGTACGAGGGCGACAAGATTATTCCCAAAGGCGATATTATTCTGAATGGTCAGCAAGCCGAGTGGTTTGTGCGTTACAGAAGAACTTTCAACGAGGGCGACATCGGACGTGTAAAAAACCAGCGGAAATTCTTAGCGGCGGCAATGCAAAAAATGCTTGATATATCGAAAAATGAGGGTACATTCAAAGTTTTCGGCTATATGAAGGAGATATACAACAATCAGTATATCCTGACTAATATAAGTATAGGCGAGCTGAGTATGCTGACAGAACTCGGAAGCACACTGGAAATGGAGAATGTCAATGTTTTTCTGCTGCCGGGAGAGGGCTACAATTATTACCCGCCGGAGCATACGCAGTATCAGTCGGTTTGGTCGGTTCACAAGAACGAAGCTTTGCGAATGATTAATGAGCACTTCCGCCCATATCAGGTTGATTTGTCGCCCGAAAACAGCACAATGACCGAAGCGGTAACAGACCATACAAACACGTATAACGATAACGCAACAGGAAATTTAAAAGAAATAGTAGGAAAATAATCAATGACGTCAACTTAATTTCAAGTAACATTTCCGCCGCCGAAGGCGGCGGAAGAAACAGGAAACACCTTAAGTTGACGGCATTGGGAAAATAATTAGGAGGGTTAAATTATGACACAACAGGAAATGATAAAAAAAATCGTACGTACTTTGGATTCTAAAAAAGCCGAGAGCATTGAGGCAATCAGGGTTAAGGACCTGACAATTCTTGCGGATTATTTTATAATCGCAAGCGGAAACAGCAATACGCAAACCAAGGCTTTAGCCGAGGAAGTTGAATTTCAGCTGTCACAGGCAGGAATCGAGCCTACACGTCGTGAAGTTGATACTGGAAATACGTGGTTTATACTTGACTATGCAGACATTCTGGTACACGTGTTTTATAAGGAAACACGTGAGTTCTATAACCTTGAAAGAGTATGGGCAGACGGTGAAAAGCTCGATGTTTCAGAGTTATTGGAGGATTAGTTATGATTAAAACTAACAATGAGAAAGGCAGGGCACTTGTTGTTCTTGTCGGCATTTATCTAATCGCCAAGCCTTTTCTCAACTTGATTATTGCTCACGGCAAGTTTGGCGATATTCTGTTTGGTGCTATCGTCGCAGTAGGCCTTTATTCAGGGATGCAGTATATGAACTACATCATTGCGGCTGTTTTGGCTTGGGGATTTGTTAAAGGGACTGTTCACAATATAAGCAATATAGGTAACGATTGGAGATGCGTATTGTGGCTGTTAGAGGGTGTAATCGACGCCGGTGCGGCAGCTTTGCTGTGTTTGCAGAAGGATGTTAAGGAGCATTTCACAAACAGGTGGGATGAACTGAACGATTTAATCGAAAAATAGGAGAAAATTTTAATGAGTAAATATGATTTTACCGCTATAGAAAATAAGTGGCAGAAGTTTTGGGACGAGAACAGTTCTTTCCGTGCGGGAATGGATTTCTCCAAACCTAAATTCTATGCGCTTGTAGAATTTCCGTATCCGTCGGGTGCGGGTCTTCACATCGGTCATCCCCGCCCATATACGGCGATGGATATTGTGTCCAGAAAACGCCGTCTTGAGGGCTACAACGTGCTGTTCCCGATGGGGTGGGACGCATTTGGTCTGCCGACTGAAAACTTTGCAATCAAGAATAAAATCCACCCCGCAATTGTTACAAAGAACAATGTCGACCGCTTTAAAGGTCAGCTTAAATCTATCGGTCTTTCATTCGACTGGGAACGTGAAGTTAACACTACCGACCCCGAGTATTTCAAGTGGACGCAGTGGATTTTCCTTGAAATGTTCAGGAAAGGCCTTGCGTACAAGAAAGAGATGGCTGTAAACTGGTGTACTTCATGCAAGGTAGTGCTTGCTAACGAAGAAGTTGTCGGCGGTGTGTGCGAACGTTGCAACGGCGAAGTAGTTCGTAAGGTTAAGTCGCAGTGGATGTTAAAAATCACGGAATATGCCCAAAGATTACTCGACGACTTGGCGGAAGTCAACTATTTTGAGCGTATCAAGGCGACGCAGACAAACTGGATTGGACGTTCTACAGGCGCAGAAGTTGATTTTTCGACAACCGCGGGCGATTCCCTGAAAGTTTATACAACACGCCCGGATACGCTTTTCGGCGCGACTTACATGGTTATTTCACCCGAACACCCGAATATCGAAAAGTGGGCGGATTTACTTACGAATATGGCGGAAATACGTGCTTATCAGGAAATTGCAGCACGCAAATCCGACTTTGACAGAACAGAGATGAATAAAGATAAGACAGGCGTGAAACTTGAGGGCGTTTCAGCAGTTAATCCTGTTAACGGCAAGGAAATCCCGATTTTCATCTCCGACTATGTGCTCATGAGTTACGGAACAGGTGCTATTATGGCTGTTCCTGGACATGATACACGTGACTGGGAGTTCGCAAGGGCGTTTAACCTGCCGATTGTTGAGGTTGTTGCGGGCGGCGATATTGAAAAAGAAGCATTCACCGACTGTGAAACAGGAACGTTGGTTAACAGTGATTTCCTCAACGGGCTCAGCGTTGATGACGCCAAAGTTAAGATTAAGGAATGGCTCGAAGAGACGGGTAAAGGCGTCACCAAAGTCAATTACAAGCTCCGTGACTGGGTATTCTCACGCCAGCGTTACTGGGGCGAGCCTATTCCGATTGTTCATTGCGACAAGTGCGGCTATGTCGCACTCCCTGAGGAACAGCTCCCTCTGACTTTACCTGACGTTGACAGCTATATGCCTACAGACAACGGCGAAAGTCCGCTTGCTCTGCTGGATTCGTTCATCAATACGGTCTGTCCCGAGTGCGGCGGTTCTGCAAAGCGTGAAACTGATACAATGCCGCAGTGGGCAGGCTCATCGTGGTATTATCTACGTTACTGCGACCCAAATAACACGGAGTGTCTGGCATCTAAGGAAGCTCTCGATTATTGGATGCCTGTTGACTGGTATAACGGCGGCATGGAGCATACGACCCTTCACTTGCTTTACTCACGGTTCTGGCACAAGTTCCTCTATGACATCGGCGTTGCAGGACAGAAAGAGCCGTATATGAGACGCACCTCTCACGGTATGGTTCTCGGTGAGGACGGACAGAAGATGTCAAAGTCCCGAGGTAATGTTGTCAATCCTGATGATATAATAAAAGCTCACGGCGCTGATACGCTCAGAATGTACGAGATGTTCATCGGCGACTTTGAAAAGACCGCTCCGTGGATTACATCAAGCATCAAGGGCTGTAAGCGTTTCTTAGAGCGTGCGTGGGGATTGCAGGAAATCCTCGTTGACGGTTACAGCTACCGTAACGGGCTTAAATCGGCGTTCCATAAGACGGTTAAGAAAGTTTCCGAGGACATTGAAAACCTGAAATTCAACACTGCTATTGCTGCAATGATGGCTTTGCTCAATGATATTTACGCTGTGGGAAGCATTAACAAAGCTGAGTTCAAGTCGTTCTGTATTATGCTCAATCCGTTTGCACCGCATATCACTGAGGAAATGTATAATACTGTTTTCGGCGATATTTTGAGTAAACAGTCATGGGTAACGTATGATGAGGCTCTTTGCAAGGATGATATGATTGAAGTTGTTGTTCAGGTTAACGGTAAGGTTAAAGCTAAAATTACCGTTCCGACCGACTGCTCACAGGACGAAGCTATCGCCGCCTCACTCGCCGACCCGAAAATAAAGGAGCTTGCAGACGGTAAAACCATTGTAAAGCAAATTTATGTACAAAATAAGTTGGTTAATTTTGTAGTAAAATAACAAATTTAAAAAAGGTACTTGACATTTGTCTCACTATGTGTTAAAATAATATAATAGGTAAAGAGGCTATAGCGTCTATCTTGTTATATACATTATAGATGTTGCTATACAACCCGTTGCATGTTTTATCGCAGCAGGTATCCTCTGGCAAAGGGAGGGAATAACAAGTGGCAGAAATCCGTATCGGAAAAACCGAATCTTTAGATACAGCTCTTAAAAGATTTAAGCGTTCGTGTGCAAAAGACGGAGTTTTGGCTGAGGTTCGTAAGAGAGAACATTACGAAAAACCTTCGGTAAAGCGTAAAAAGAAGTCCGAGGCTGCTCGTAAGCGTAAATTCTAGGATTTGCGTGTATACAGATTTAGAAAGCGGGCTTAGGCTCGCTTTTTAACTTAAATAGCCAATTAATTTTAGGAATAAAAAACGAATTGGGGTACTGATTCAATGCTTAAATCAACTGTCGCATTCAGAAAAGTTTCCGACATAACACCGAAAATCTTGGCAAAACTAGGAGTAAAGGGGCTCATCCTTGACCTTGATAACACGCTTACAACCCACGATAATCCTAAACCTGCCGACGGCGTCCTTGATTGGATTGATTTGATGAAAAAAAATAATATAAAGCTGATGATTGTCTCCAACAACCGTGCGCCGCGTGTCAAACCGTTTGCGGATATGCTGGGGCTTGAATTCGTTTCCGAGGGGAAAAAGCCTCTCTCAAAGGGGTTTAAAGAGGCACTCACCCGCATGAGATTGAAAAAAACCGAGGTTGCAGCTGTCGGAGATCAGCTTTTCACGGATATAATAGGGGCGAATCGATTCGGAATGAAGAGCCTGTACGTCGTGCCGATTGAACATGAGAAAACAAGATTTTTCAGATTTAAACGGTTTATGGAAAAGCCGTTTTTACCGAGGAAGTTTGTATGAAAAGGAAGAAATTCTGCGGTATGGGCTGTCTTGTTTCTTTGATTTTAATATTTGCGTTCCGAGAATGAGATTAAATGCAAGGGATAGAGCGGCGGATTTTAATCCGTCCGCCTATAGACCGCCGCCGTTAAGAGGCGGGTATCTCGCCCCCCGCCCGCCGACATAGTCGGCGAGCGTAATCTTAGGCTTTGCCTAAGATTACAAGATTTAAGATGAAAAGCATGACTAAATGTGCCCCCCCATGATTTAGGGGATGTTTTCGATATACTTATTAGAGCACCAATGGTTTCAGGTTTGTTATTATGTTTGGAATTTTAACTGGAATCATAAGCATTGCAGTATATATAGGTACTAAAATAGAAGAGGATATTGATAAAGAAACTAATTCGGAGGAAAACAATGATGATAAAGAAGATACTGGTAATCCACGGGCCTAACCTGAATATGCTCGGCGAGCGTGAGCCTGGCGTATACGGCTCTGAGGGGCTTGTCACTCTCAACGATAATATAATCACCCGTGCAAGGGAGCAGGGCATGGAATGCGATATTTTTCAGTCCAATCATGAGGGCGCCATTATCGACCGTATTCAATCCGCACGACTGAGATACGACGGGATTATCCTGAATGCGGGTGCATATACTCATTACAGCATCGCCATACGCGATGCAATCTCTGCAATAAAAATCCCCTGTATCGAAGTGCATATAAGCAACGTCTTCGCCCGTGAGGACTTCCGCTCCAACTCCGTAATCGCACCCGTTTGCAAGGGCAGTATCAGCGGGTTCGGCTTCTTGAGTTATTATTTGGCTATTGCCGCACTTGCAGAACTATGAACATATATTTTTTGATGAAGAGCATACCTGCCGACGGGTGTGCATTGATTACGTCTGATGTTAACCGCCGATACTTTACGGGCATGAAATCGTCGGCAGGGCTTCTTGCAGTGTTTCATGACACGGCATATTTGCTTGTTGACTCACGGTATATTGAAAAAGCACGTGAGACCGTTGACTGTGCCGAAGTTATAGAGCTCAAAGCTTCTGTTGTTCAGCTAAAAGAACTCCTTAAAAAACATAACGTCTCTAACGTCCATATTGAGTCGGAAACTATGTCAGTGCATGAGTTTCATTTTTACAAGTCGAAGTTTGAGGAGTATCATATTAATGACACTGATTTTTTGAGCAATATCATAAACGAAATGCGTGAGGTTAAATCGCAGTATGAAATTTACTGTATAAAAAAGGCTCAGGAAATTGCGGAATCAGCTTTCGGCGAAATGACCAAATGCCGCCCCAACATGACTGAGTGGGAATTCTCACGCAAGCTTGACTGGCTTATGCTTGAAAAGGGTGCTGAAAGTGTTTCGTTTGAGACAATCGTTCTAAGCGGACGCAACACATCAATGCCTCATGGCATACCGTCTAATATGCCTATCGGCGAGGGCTTTTTGCTTGTCGATTTCGGTGCGGTTGTAGGCGGTTATCACAGCGACATGACAAGGACGCTCTGCATAGGCACACCGAATTATAGGATGACACAGGTTTATGAAACCGTTCTTGCGGCACAGGAAAAAGCTCTTAAAAATGCGGCGGCGGGGAAGACAGGAAAGCAAATCGACGCTTATGCGCGAAGTCATATAGTTAATAGCGGATACGGCGAATATTTTGGGCATTCTCTCGGTCACGGCTTAGGATTGGAAATACACGAAAATCCCTCTCTTTCGGAAAAAAACGAGAAGATTTTAAAAAGCGGTACTGTTGTTACAATTGAACCGGGAATTTATATTCCGCATGAATTCGGTGTACGGATTGAAGATACCGTCATTTTAACCAATGACGGGTGCGTCAATCTTACGAAAACTGAAAAAAATCTAATAATTTTACATTAAATTTGTATTTAGGTATTGCAAATTTTTCGAAAATGTAGTACAATATAATAAAGAGAGAAAATATTTGTGGAGGTATAATTAAAATGATTTCAGCAGGTGATTTTAGAAACGGCGTAACTTTTGAAATGGACGGCAACGTGGTTCAGGTAATCGAATTCCAGCACGTTAAACCTGGCAAGGGTGCCGCATTTGTAAGAACTAAATTCAAGAACGTTATTACGGGCGGTGTTGTTGAGCGTTCTTTTAACCCGACGGAAAAATTCCCGACAGCATTTGTTGAGAGACGTGATATGCAATACAGCTATAACGACGGCGAGTTATACTACTTCATGGATTGCGAGACCTATGAACAGGTTCCGATTAACGCTTCTGTTCTCGGTACAAGCTTCCGTTTTGTCAAGGAAGAAATGGAGTGTAAGGTTCTTTCCTATAAGGGCAGCGTGTTCGGTGTTGAGCCTCCGAACTTTGTAGAGCTTAAAGTTACCGAAACCGACCCCGGCTTCAAGGGTGATACGGCTACAAACGCTCTTAAACCGGCTACTGTTGAAACAGGTGCAGAAGTCAGGGTTCCGCTGTTTATTGAAGAAGGCAACAGAATTAAGATTGATACCCGTACAGGCGAGTACATGGAAAGAGCATAATTAACGTAACTGTTCAGTTGTTTTAATGATTTTCGTTGTTTTGCACAAAAATCGGGAAGGGGTTTCGGGGACAGAGTCCCCGAGAAGCGGGGCTACCGCCCCGCAACTCCGTATTTTCGGTGTTGATTGCAGTTGATAAAAAATATTTTTGTGCATTATGCAATATACTGAATAGTTACTAATTAACGGGAATTCACAGAAAGAATTTAGGAACTGTTAAATAATAAATTGCCGGTATATCTTGCGGTAATATTATTGAACAGCTCCATAGCTTTTTCTGTTTTCCATATATCAAAACAAATTTGAGAGGGGGAGCTGTTTATGAAGCTTACTGAAAAAATGTCCTATCTCCAAGGTCTTATCGATGGTCTCGATATTGACGATTCTACCAAGGAGGGCAAAGCTTTACTCCAAATGGCGGATGTAATGCAGGAAATCGTTATGTATGTTGAGGATTTGCAGTCTCAGGTTGATGAGATTACAGAACTCTGCGACATTCTTGACGAGGACCTCGGCGCTGTCGAGGAGGACTTGTATGTCGATGACTGCGAATGCGGCGAAGACTGCGACTGTTGTGACGATGACGAGGATTATGAGTTAGACGATGATGAAGAGCTTTATGAAGTAACTTGCCCTACTTGCGGTGATACGATTCTGCTTGATGAAAGCATTATCGAAGAGGGTGCAATGAATTGCCCTAACTGCAACGAAGTACTCGAATTCGACTACGATAATCTTATTGTCAGCGAAGACGGTGAAAAGGCAGACGCAGAGTAATTAAACTTACTGAATTTGGAAAGATAGTGTGCAAAAATTTTGCACACTATCTTTTGTTATTTTGTCTGCACAGTTTTTAGAATTCCCCATATTATGGTTATATAGATTAAAAGAATGTGGAGAAATCTTTATGAATAAAAGTACCAAAAAAATTCTTGTAACAGGCGGTGATATGCGTCAGGAATACTGCGCAAAACGCTTGTCAAAAACATTTGAGGTGAATTTCACAAGCGGCGGTTTTCAAAACCTCTCAGATACTATGAGCAGAGCTTTCGATTACATAGTATTGCCTGTGCCTACAGGAATAAAAAAGGAACGTCTTGCGGAACTGCCGCCACTTATGAAGCCCGATTGCACTGTATTTTGCGGGAATCCCGATGCAGCTGTTTTTTCGGCACTGGACGGTTATCACATCGTTGACTATATGAAATGCGAGGAACTGGCAATTCTTAATGCCGTCCCTTCGGCAGAAGGTGCTGTTCAGATTGCTATGGAACAGTTGCCGACAACAATTCACGGACAAAAGATTCTTGTAACAGGCTACGGACGGATCAGCAAAGTTCTTGTCAGTATTTTGAAAGGACTGGGTGCAAACATCACCGTTGCCGCCAGAAGTTCAGAAGCAAGAGCATGGGCGTCACTGGCAGGTGTTAAGACCTGTAATTGCAATCCAAGCAAACTTTCAGGAGATTACAGCTTGGTTATTAACACAGTTCCGTTTATGCTTTTTAACAGCGAAGTTCTTAATAATCTGCGTCAGGATGTACTTATAATTGACCTCGCTTCAAAACCAGGAGGCGTCGATTATGCATATGCTGAAAAACTTGAAATTAAAGCAATTCATGCTCTGGGATTGCCCGGGAAAGTCGCACCAATGACTGCCGGAAACATTATAGCTGACACTATTACACAAATAATAAAGGAGGGATGCTGATGTTTAATGGAATGAAAATCGGCTACGCATTGACCGGTTCATATTGTACATTCGAGAAAGCCTTTCAACAGGCTGAAATTCTTAAAAATTTAGGTGCGGATTTGCTGCCGGTAATGTCTGAAAATGCAAGCCAAACATCGACGCGATTCGGAATGGCTGAAGACAATGTCAGACGCTTCGGTGAAATTTGCGGAAAAACCGTAATAACGACAATAGAAGACAGCGAGCCGATTGGCCCGAAAAATCTTGCCGATATTTTTGTTGTCGCACCGTGTACGTCAAATACCGCCGCCAAACTTGCACTCAGTATTACCGATACTGCTGTAACAATGGCGGTGAAGTCTCATCTTAGAGGCAACAAACCCGTACTGCTTGCTATTGCGTCAAACGATTCGCTTGCAGGCTCTGCAAAAAATCTCGGAAACCTTTTCAATTATAAGAATTATTACTTCGTTCCCTTGATACAGGATGATACAGTTAAAAAGCCAAGTTCTATGGTTGCTGATTTTTCGCTTATTCCTGAAGCGATTGATGCTGCAATTAGAGGGATTCAACTGAGACCTTTAATTACTGCAAACAGTATTTTGCAGTAATAATACTGTTGCGGCATAATATAATAGTAGAAGAGAGATTAGGGGAACTGTAAAAAAACAATTTGCCGACTGGCAAAACGGGTGGCGGTGTTTGCCACCCATTTTGAAATGGAGTTAGTTATGAACAGTTTTAAAATTTTTACTTGTCCTGTTTGCAGCAAACTGACAAGATATATGCCGGGTACTCTCAAAATAACGGAATGCTGCGGCAGCCTTTCAGAATCATCACCGAATTCTTCACCCGCCGCCCCAAAGTCTGATATGCATTTACATGAACGCTGTTACGGTGAAGATCCTGTTGCAATTAAGAAAACAGTCAGGGGAAAGCGTTTTAAAGTAAGTCATAAAAAGCTTTCTGAGAATGAATGGCTTCACGGACGCGGGCTTTATCATTACGGCAAGTGGTGGAAACGACGGAAAGTAGGCGTATTTGTTAACGGAAATATGCTTGAAGGGATACCCGCCTTTACCGACTGCAATACATTGCGTATCATCAGCGATAAGCACAGTTATTTTGTTCCGCTCGAAAAAATCGACTATATCCGCACTGATGATGCATTTTAAGGAACTGCCAGGAAATAAGTTAACGAAATTTGTCGTAGGATTTTTGCCGTTATGCCAGGCGAAAAACGCAGCTTTGCATAGCCGTGCTTCCATTGCATTTCGCAAAGCTGAGATTTTCAACAACGCAGAACGGCAAAAGGAAAGATAAATCGGCAAGTTGTTTTTTGGCATTTCCAAATTACATGGAATTCCTGAAATTGCTTTACAAACGTTAATTTTTATGCTATAATTAAGATAGGGCGGCCTCTGGAAACATCGAACGGGGTGAGGGGGGTGCCGTATAGCAAACGTTGGGGGATTCTATGACTACACCCATTTATGATTTTTTATGCAAATATATTAATTCAAAAAATACGCGTTGCCATATGCCGGGGCATCACGGTAATATCGTGGCACTAAGGAAGCATTGCAGCGATGATTTTTTGAAAATGTTATCTTTCGATATAACTGAAATCGACGGAGCAGACAGTCTTTTCGATGCGAGCGGAATTATTGCGGAAAGTGAACGCAACGCAGCCGAACTGTTTAAAACGGCCTATACCTGTTATTCAGCAGGCGGCTCAACTTTAGGCATTCAGTCTATGCTTGCGGTCATGAAGTCCGAAAAAAGGCGTATCATAGCTGTACGCAACGCTCACAGGGCGTTACTCAATGCCGCTGCATTGCTTGATATGGAAATTGACTGGGTCTATCCCGACTGCACTTGCGGGATTCTCAGCGGTGAGATTAACATTGATGAAATATCAGCGAAACTCACCAAATGCGACGAACCCGTCTGCGTTTATATAACCAGTCCCGATTATACGGGCAGAATCGCAGATATAGGAGCTGTTTCGGCGGTTTGTAAAAAGCATAACGCCCGTCTTATTGTAGATAACGCTCACGGTTCTCATCTTGCATTTATGGGAAAACATCCTATCAGTCTCGGGGCAGACCTTTGCTGCGACTCGGCACACAAGACGCTCCCAGTGTTGACGGGCGGAGCGTATGTTCATACCTCTGACCCGAGTCTTGCCGATAAAATAAAGCCCACAATGAAACTTTTTGCAAGTACAAGCCCGTCGTATCTTATACTTGCATCTCTTGATATTTGCAATGCATATATCTCAGATAGAATGCCGCATGACATAGCGGTGATGAAACGCTTTTCAGATGAGCTTAAAACGAGATTCCCCGATACAGTCTTTATAGGCGACGACCCTTTTCATCTCACTGTTGACGCACAGAAAAGCGGCTTCAACGGGCGTGAATTTGCAGACATTCTGCGGAAACAAAATATTGAGCCTGAGTATGCGGACGATTTTTGTGCAATACTGCTTTTTTCGCCTATAGATGTGTCGAATACGGCATATATAATTTCTGCGATAGAGAAAGCTCTTGCGAATATCAAACGAGTTACCCGTAATACAGTGCAATTCAGTCTGCCCAGACTTGAAAGGGCAATGAGTATACGGAACGCTGTTTTTGCACCTAACGAAACAATCCCGACGGAGTTGGCGGAAGGACGGATATGCTCGGCGGTTAACGTGCCGTGTCCCCCTGCTGTGCCGATTGCGGTTAGCGGGGAGTTAATTAACCGTGAGTGCATAGATATTTTTATAAAGTACGGAATTGCAGCCGTAAATGTTGTGAAGCCGTAATTCAAACGAAGTTTCAACAAGCGTCAGCTGTCCGCCGCCTAAGAGGCGGGGACAGAACAGCATCGAAGAAAGTTTCTGTCGGCAAAGGGCGAAATATGCACTTAAGTTGCAACACGGATTGTTATATAAAGGAATGATTTAATGAAAATATACGGCAATGAAATACTTGTCACAACAATTGAAGGTATGCTTAGCCGCAACAGGCTTGCAAATACGGTACTGTTTTACGGAGAAAAGGGGAGCGGGCGAAAGACGCTTGCCCAATATTACTGCCGTCTTCTTTTGTGCCGTAATCCGCAGAACGGCAAACCCTGCGGCGAGTGCAAACCGTGCCATAATATAGATATGGGTATTCATCCTGACATACATACCGCAGAGAAAAGCGGTAAGCTTGGCGGAATTTCTGTTGATACCGCTAAGTTTATCTGTTCCGATGCATATCTGACGCCGAATAACGGCGAAAGAAAAATTTATCTTTTTGAGGACTGTCATAACATGGACCCTCGAACACAGAATACACTGCTCAAAATCATCGAAGAACCGCCGTCTCATGCCTATTTCATCTTTACCGCAATTTCAAAGGACAACTTTCTCCCGACAGTCATTTCAAGATGCCTGAGTTTTGCGGTATCAACGTGTACGGAAGACGAATGCCGCACCGCACTGACGGAAAGAGGCTATACCTGGGAGCAAATTAATGACGCAACAGCAAACTTTCACGGTAATATCGGGATGTGTATAGAATATCTTGAGGGCGAAACGCTAAAAAAGATTACAGAGTTGACAAAAACACTAATTAGTAGTATAATAAATAAGGACGAATATATGCTTGCGGCAACTCTTCATCGAAGCGGCAAAGACAGAGACGAAGTAAAGCTGCTGTTAACGTTTTTTGACAATCAAATACGTGATATGATGATGAAATCTGCTGAAATTCCTTCTGACATACTCGGTTTCGGAAATGACGCCACGGAAAGCATTACTTTTTCTCAGGCGGAAAAAATACATAAAGCGATAGCAGCTGCATGGAAAGCCATTGAAACCAACGTGAACCATGCGCTTGTTATGACGTCGCTTTGTGCAGATTTAGCAGATATTATTTTATAGTACAGGATTTATAATGAAATTAGAGGTAAAATATATGAATGAAAATCAAGATAACATAACCGTATCCCCTGCCGCACCTAAAAAGACGGTCATAAAACCTATCGTTAAACCGCCTGTAACAGTGCCTAAAGCTCCTGAAAACGCGATAAAAAAAGAAGATTCGAGTGTTGAAATCGTAGGAGTACGGTTTAAGAAAGTCGGCAGGGTTTACTATTTCTCGCCTAGGAATCTGAAATTCAAGAAAGGCAGTTATGTAATCGTTGAAACGGCAAGAGGCATTGAATGCGGCGAGATAGCGCTCGACAACCGTCTGGTTCCTTCGAAAGAGGTTACCCCGCCTTTAAAGCCGATTATCCGCCAGGCAACGGCGGAAGACGTACGAATTGCAAAACGCAACAGAGAACGTGCAAAAGAAGCTTTTGCCGTATGTCAGGAAAAGATTGTTTCACGTAAGCTGAGTATGAACCTAATTGATGTAGAATGTACTTTCGACAACAGTAAAATGCTGTTCTATTTCACTTCTGAATCACGGGTCGATTTTCGCGACCTTGTTAAGGACCTTGCAACCGTGTTCAGGACAAGAATTGAGCTTCGTCAGATAGGCGTGCGTGACGAGGCGAAAATTCTCGGTGGATTGGGTATTTGCGGCCGTCAGTTCTGCTGCAAGGGGCATATGGGCGACTTTAATCCTGTGTCGATAAAAATGGCAAAGGAACAGGGGCTCTCGCTTAATCCTACGAAAATCTCGGGAACGTGCGGACGGCTCATGTGCTGTCTTAAACATGAACAGGAGGCATATGACGACCTCATAAAGATTACGCCGAAATACGGGGCAATCGTCGAACTTCCTACAGGCGGACAGGGTCGTGTTATTGACGCCAATCTCGTTTCGGGTCGGCTGAGGATAATTCCTGAAGGCCTTGAAGTCCCTGTTGCTCATAACCGCACCGAAGTTAAACTCATTAAAGACGGAGAAACTAAAGTAAGCCGTGACGAAGCAAGGGCTTTAAGAGCTTTAAGAGGGCTTGAGAAATGATTAAGCAGAGAATTAACTATCAAATTGTTCTTGATGAGACAATTGCGGAGTTAGACGGAAAACCGAAGCCTACACTTCTCCTGCACATTTGCTGCGCACCGTGCGCTACGGCTGTTATTGAATATTTGATGCCGTATTTTGAGATTACCGTTTTATATTATAATCCTAATATTTGCGATGAGGAAGAGCATCAGAAGCGTTTCGACGAGCTTCTCCGATTGCTTGCACGGGAGCCGTACGCAGGCAAAATTAAAGAAGTGCTATTGAAGAAATATGCTCCTCATGAATTTGAATCCGTTGTTAAGGAAATGAAAGACCAGTCTGAAAAGGGAACACGCTGTCAGGCATGTATCGCCTTGAGACTTCAGTTGGCGGCGTATTACGCAGAAAAACTCGGCGCAGATTATTTCACAACGACACTCACGGTCAGCCCGCATAAGGACGAGCAGTTCATCAACAAATTCGGGGCTTATCTTGCACAAAAGACAAGGGGAGAAAGCGGTGGAAATACAAAATTTCTTCAAGCTGATTTCAAGAAAAAAGACGGCTATAAGCGTTCGGTTGAGCTGTCGGGACAATATGATTTATACCGTCAGAATTTTTGCGGATGTATATACAGTAAGGAGAGCTAAATGAGAAAAGAATATCTTGAAGCGGGGCAAATTGTCAACACTCACGGCATAAAGGGCGAGGTTAAAATTCTGCCTCTTTGCGACTCTCCTGAAATCCTATGTGAATTCGACAGATTTTTTATGGGCAATTTACACAAAGAGATTTTTGTTAAATCTTCCCGCGTCCATAAGAATGTTGTTATCGCAAAAATTGACGGCATAAACACGCCAGAAGAGGCGGCAAAACTGCGTAACACCGTGCTTTATATGCACCGTGACGATTTAGAATTGCCTGAAGATACATACTTTATTGACGACTTAATAGGCATGACCGTTAAGGACGCCGATACGGGGTTTGTATACGGTAATATTGTTGATGTATTGCAAACGGGCGCAAATGATGTGTATTCTATAAAAGGCGACAGAAATTATCTGGTTCCTGCCATTCCAGATGTTGTAATTGAGACGGATGTTGCAGGAAATGTTATGAAAATCCGCCCGTTGGAGGGGCTTTTTGATGAACAGGATTGATATTGCAACGCTTTTTCCCGAGATGTGTGAGGCTGTCCTCGGAGAGAGCATTGTCGGACGGGCCAGAAAAAAAAATGCGATAGAAGTGAATTTTCACCAGATTCGCGAGTATACTCTTGATAAACACAGGCGTGTCGATGACGTTCCTTACGGAGGCGGTATGGGAATGGTGATGCAATGCGACCCGATATATAACTGTTACAAAGCTGTTTGCGAACAAATCGGCGTAAAACCGCATACTATATATATGTCGCCTAAAGGTACGGTTCTGACGCAAAAAAAGTGCATTGAACTGGCCAAGATTCCGAATATTCTCATCGTTTGCGGTCATTATGAGGGCGTTGACCAGCGAATCCTCGACAAGATTGTTGATGAGGAAATTTCGATTGGCGACTATGTATTGACGGGCGGAGAAATCCCCGCTATGGTGCTTACGGATTCTGTTGCAAGAATGTGCGAAGGCGTTTTGAGCAATGACGATTGCTTTACCGAGGAGAGTCATTACAGCGGTTTGCTTGAATATCCGCATTATACCCGACCTGAAACATGGGAGGGAATGACCGTTCCTTCCGTTTTGCTTTCCGGACACCATAAAAACATCGAAAAATGGCGAAAAGAGCAGAGTTTAGAGATAACACGCCGTATAAGACCAGACCTGTATGAATGCTACGTTAATGAAATGTAATATATTTGTCGCTTTCTACTGATTGTAAACGTTTGGAAGTTTTCAACATAATGTACTGTTGAAACTTAGGAATATTAAACAAAGAAAATGTAGTGATTATTTACAATGAGATAATTCAAAAAAGCGTTTCAATGTAGCTAAATGTAGAAAATCGCCCAAAATTCAAATTTAATTCATTAAACGCCTTGACTTAGCACATAATATACTGTATAATTAAAACATGGTAGGAGAAAAAGAAGCGATGCCTTTCTGAAAGAGGCGGACAAGGAACCCTGCCCCTTAAAAATTTCGGCGTCTTATTATATGGGATTTCAGCCCTTATTGCAATTTACAATTACTGTTAAAGTTTTTGAAGAATAGGAGAGTTAATATGTTTGTTAAAGAGGTAATGGTTAAAAACCAGGTAGGTCTTCATGCTAGACCGGCTACATTCTTCATTCAGAAAGCTAATGAATATAAGGCTTCCATCTGGATTGAAAAGGAAGAACGCAGAGTAAACGCCAAGAGTCTTCTCGGTATTCTTTCACTCGGTATTGTCGGCGGAACAACTATCAAGGTTATTGCTGACGGTACGGATGAAGAAGCGGCTGTTGAAGCACTTATTTCACTTGTTGACAGCGGTTTTAACGACAGCTCAAGATAATTTAGTGTACATTCAAAGCACCGCCTGTTAATGGGCGGTGCTTTAAGCTATTTTATACATATATAGACTCAGAAGTTTTGGTTTTAGGTTTTTGGGATTGTTTTCATATCTTTTCCCCGCCTACGGCGGGGAAAAGATAACGGGAAACAGCCACTCGAAACCCCCGTTTTTCTAAAACCGAAACTTCTGATACAGACTAAAGTTGCTAAGGATATTTTTTCGTCTGCCTAGGATGACGACCGTCGTCGCTGACGGTGCGCCTGTCAAGGAGAAAGACAACGGCAATTTTACCTTATGAAGTAATATACAATTCCATAAAGCACAGAAGCAACGCAACCGTAAAGGATTACCGGTCCTGCAATAGTGAAAATTTTTGTTCCGATACCGAGAACCGCACCCTCTGACTGTGATTCTATTGCACATGAAGAAATAGCGTTTGAGAATCCTGTAATTGGTACGAGGGTTCCCGCTCCCGCATGTTTAGCGATTTTTTCGTACACTCCTATACCGGTGAGGAGTGACGCAATAGCGATTAGAACGATTGCCTCCCATGTACCTGCTTGAATTTGCCCGAAACCTGCCGTTTTGAAAAATTCAAGTATAATTTGTCCGAAAGCACAAATAGAGCCGCCTACGAAAAATGCCGCAAAGACGTTAACCGCCGTTTTGGATTTTGGCGACACCTGTTTGCTCATATCAGCATAAAGCTGCGGCGTTACATTCATTAAAAAAACCTCCTTTGAATTGGATAAGGAACTGTTGATTAATAAACTTGACTGAATTTGTCACAGGATTTTTGTTGCTAGGCTAGGAGAAAACCGCAGCTTTGCTGACGCAAAGTGAGGATTTTCGACAACGCATAACGGCAAAAAGACTAGACAAATAGGCAAGTTATTTGTCAACAGTTCCTAGGTTTATTATCCGCAAAGAAGGCTTTTTTATTCGTATCAGTTATTTTTTCATCATCTTTTTAACAGACAGCATAATGTGATTAAGGTTAATTACAGCTATCAGCAAAAAGCTGAATAACAGCATAGGAACATAGAAATAAGGACGCATTATCGCCAGCCCGCACATAAACAGCAGAAGTCCGGAATTCGAAACCAAATTGAAATGAGATACTTTGAAATCTACAAGTTTTCTTGTATCAATAATACGGATAATGTAGCATAGGAAGTATCCTGAAAGCGTTGCGACAGAAGCTCCCTGTATGCCGTATTTCGGTATGAGTATGACATTAAGGAGCATACTCGCGGAAAATGCAGAAAGGCTGGTCCAGAATGAATTTGTTGTTTTTTTAGATGCGACATAAATACTGCTAAGGAAATTATTGAAACTCATGAACATAACGCCGACTGCGAGGAGCGGTGTGTAGAGATACGCTGTTTTATAAATAGGGAACTCGCTCGCGTCAACGAATACCTTCGTGATGAACTGTACTGATGCAATTATAAAGCCGGTAGCTACGAACATAATCGACTGATACGCCGAGAATACCCGTTCATAGAACACTCCTCTGTCCTGAGAGTCGTGTTCGGTAATAGCCGACATATTCCATGCCTGAAAGAAAATCGTTGAGACCATTGCTATAAGGTTCGGAACTTTTGTTGCCCACCCATAAACGCCTGCCGCGGTCTCGCCGAGGAATACTTTATCGCTTTTCATTTCGCGTATGAATATTCTGTTTGCAAACAGTATTACAATCCACATTATTGCCGTCGGGATTAGCGGCATTGCATATTTGAGCATACCGCGCATCAAATTGCGGTCGAAGTAACGTTTATGGAAGAAGTTATAATGTTTTGCGACGAAGAACAGGAATACTCCCGAAAGGAAATCGGAGAAGATTACCGAAAGGAGAAAACCCTTGACACCTAATCCGAGCTTGGATATGAAAATTATGTTGAAAATAAAAAGCGTCAGGGTCGTGAGTATTCCGTCGAACGAAAACAGTTTAAGCATGCCCCGCACACGGACGAATTGCGAACATAAAGAGCGAAATGTTGACGTGCAAATATAGACGATAAGCAGCAGCGTATATCCTTTTAGATATTCCATTTTTGGAATAAGCCCGAGAATAGGAGTTACTACAAACAATGCTGAAAGCCCCATACCGCAAATGCATGACGCGGTTGTGAAAACCTTACGCTTGTCCTGCATCTTATCGAGCCCGTAACGAAGAAGTGTATCAGCCATACAGAAAGTTACTATCGGTATGAGCAAATTCGCCGTAAGTTCAAGCATCTCTTTTCGGCTGCTGTCGGTAGGATTGATATTTTTGGTGTATAACCGGGTGAGAAGCATTACGAGGATTTTTGAGCCAAAGCTACCTATAGCAAAAATCACCGTGTTGAACGCAAGTTTTTTATATTTATTCATATTTTCACCTGTACCTATATAATATTACGTCACTAAAATATCTCCTGAATCCGTGAAGTTTAAAGTTCTTGACGAAGAATAAGGCGGGCTACCGCCCCGCACCCCCCGTATTTTCGGTGTTGATTACAGTTGAACTTCGTTTGAAAATGGCAGGAAAACGGCTTTAATACGGTGCTTTTGAGTTGTTTTTTGGCTCCCTTAAATTATTATAACATATTTCGCTAATATTTTCAATAGTTTTTTTAAAAAAAGTTATGTTACACCTGTTAGAAGAAACTATAGATAACCTATCGAGGCTGCCTATAATACAGTACTTGTTATACTCCTTAACGGTTAAATTCCATACCGTCTTTGTAGCTTTTTGCCATTATGCGGCGAGCGTAATCTTAGGCTTTGCCTAAGATTACAAGATTTAAGATAAACAACCCGCACTTCAAAATAAGTGCGGGCAGTTTTCTATATCTTTACTTAAGAGCAGCCTCAATCTTGTTGAGTTCGTCAAGAAGAGCGGCAGGAAGCTTATCGCCGTAAGCCTCGTAATCCTTACGGATGTTTGCGAGTTCAGCGAGCCAGCCGTCTTTATCAACCGCAAGAAGCTTAGTCATTGTTTCTTCGCTGATATTGAGTCCGTTCACGTCGATATCGGAAACGTTAGGCATATTGCCGATAGCGGTTTCAACAGCGTCAACCTTGCCTGTGATTCTTTCAACAACCCACTTGAGAACGCGGCTGTTGTCGCCGAAGCCCGGCCACATAAACTTACCGTTTTCGTCCTTGCGGAACCAGTTAACATAGTAAATCTTAGGAAGCTTATCGGCGTCTGTAGCCTTGCCGATATTGAGCCAGTGGTTGAGGTAATCGCCTGCATTGTAGCCGAAGAACGGAAGCATTGCGAACGGGTCGCGGCGAACCTGACCTACGTTGTCTGTGATAGCTGCGGCAGTGATTTCAGAACCCATTACAGAACCGAGGAATACGCCCTGATTCCAGTCCTTGCTCTCGTTAACAAGCGGAATAACGCTCTGACGGCGTCCGCCGATAAGGATTGCAGAAATCGGAACGCCTGCCGGGTCTTCCCACTCGTCAGCGATTACAGGGCACTGGCAAGCCGGAGCGGTGAAACGTGCGTTTGCATGAGCTGCAAGAGCGCCTGATTCAGGTGTCCAGTCGTTACCCTGCCAGTCGATAAGGTGTGCCGGTGCGGGAACGCCGCTGCCTTCCCACCAAACATCGCCGTCATCCGTAAGACCGACGTTTGTGAAGATTGTATTCTTTGTGATAGATTTAACGGCATTAGGATTGGAATCCATTGATGTGCCAGGAGCAACGCCGAAGAAACCTGCCTCCGGATTGATTGCGTAAAGTCTGCCGTCTGCGCCGAACTTCATCCAAGCGATATCGTCACCGATTGTCTCAACCTTCCAGCCTGGAACGGTTGCTTCAAGCATAGCGAGATTGGTTTTTCCGCAAGCCGAAGGGAATGCGCCGCAAACGTAACGTGCGTTGCCCTCGGGGTCGGTTAACTTGAGAATAAGCATATGCTCAGCCAACCAGCCTTCGTCACGCGCCTGAACGGAAGCGATACGGAGAGCGAAACACTTCTTGCCGAGAAGAGCGTTTCCGCCGTAGCCCGAACCGTAAGACCAAATCATTCTTTCTTCCGGGAAATGGCTGATATATTTATCGTCGATTGAAGGAGCGCAAGGCCATGTAACGTCTTTTTCGCCCTCGGCAAGCGGCTTGCCTACAGAGTGGAGACATTTAACGAACTCGCCGTTTTCACCGAGCGCTTCAAGAACGGCTGTGCCGATTCTTGTCATAATTCTCATATTAACAACAACATATGCACTGTCGCTGATTTCTACGCCGATTTTAGAAATAGGCGAACCGACAGGACCCATTGAGAAAGGAATAACATACATTGTTCTGCCTTTCATACAGCCGTCGTAAAGCGCAGTCATCTCTGCTTTAAGAGCATTAGGTTCTCTCCAGGTGTTGGCAGGAGCGTCAGCCTCGTTAACAGAAGCGATAAAAGTTCTGTTTTCAACACGTGCTACGTCGGAAGGATGGCTTCTGAAAAGGAAACATCCAGGTCTCTTTTCCTCGTTAAGCTTAATAGCAGAACCTGCGTCAACCATTTCCTGAAGAAGAGTATCGTTTTCTTCCTGTGAACCGTTTGCCCAGTAAACCTTATCAGGTTTGCAGAGTGCTGTTACTTCTTCAACCCACGCGAGAAGTGCTTTGTTGTTTGTCATCGACATAATTTATTACCCCCAAATTTTATTTTGCATGATTAGCATAAAATAATATTAACAAGAGGGAGTTTGTAAAAAATCGAACATTCCCTCTTTATACTATTATAACTTATTTTTGTCAAGTTGTCAAGCAAAACAGAGTGAGAATTTTCTGACGTTTTTCGTTAAAGTTTTGTCAAAAAAGACGAAATCTAAAAACAGTTGTACTCGAGAGAAGGACACTAAACTTAACTCTGTCTACTCTTCGATCGTCTGTCGGTGTACTCTCTGTGTAATTCCGCATACTATTTCATATCCTATTGTCCCGCATAAATCGGCAATATCGTCGGCCGTAACAGTCTCTTCCCCGTCCGTGCCGATAAGCGTTGCGACATCGCCCGCCTTAACCTCTTTCCCTGTCACATCAACAATAATCTGGTCCATGCAAACCCTGCCTAAGACTCTGCATCGGCTGCCGTTGAGCAAAACTTCACCTTTTGACGACAACGCCCTCGGATAGCCGTCGGCATAACCTATAGAAACAGTTGCAACGGTCATATCGCCTTCCGCAACAAAAGTACGCCCGTAACTTAAACAGTCGCCCGCATGAACCGTCTTAACCTGCGAGACAAGAGCTTTGAGCGACATCACGGGGCGTATGCCTTTTGGGATAGGGAGAGCAGAATTTGGCTTCAATCCGTATATTAAGATGCCGGGTCTTGCTAACGTGCCGCCCGCCTCTCCGTAACAGCAAGCACCGCTGTTCATATAATGCATATGTTTTAACTTGATACCCCTGCCGCACAGTATATCATACACGTCATGCATAAACTGTCTCTGTCCGCCAGTATACGCAACATCGTCCTCATCAAGACTGTCTGCGACGGGGAAATGCGTATAAATCCCCTCAATTTCAAGATTAGGCAGTTTGTTTATTTCACCGATTTCATCCGCACACGCCGCTGCCGTCATCTTTTTAATTCCGACGCGCCCCATGCCTGTATCAATCTTAACGTGGCAGCGTAAACTGCGGTCTGTTAGGTTCTTTGAGAGTTCTCGGGCGTATTCCAAAGATATAACGCCCTGTATAATTTTATTCTCAGCCAGAACATTTGCGTAATCAGGCTGAACATAGCTTAGTACCGCAATTTCACTGAAAGGACAGCACTCACGAACGGCAGCAGCCTCGTCAAGCGTTGCGACTCCGAAATAACCTATCCCCACATCCTGCAAGCACCTACAAATCTCTTTGTATCCGTGCCCGTAAGCGTTCGCTTTTACGACAGCCATAATTTCTGGTGAATAAGCGGATATAACAGCGATATTTCCGCGTAGATTGCGGAGCGAAATCTCAGCCCAGGCTCTTTTATAAAAGACGTTACAGTTCATGCTAAAAGTCTCCTTAAAAATTTTATAAATTCTTCTTGAAATTTTTCTGATAATGTGTTATAATATACTAGAGTGCGTTTGTACTCTCTATTAGAGCTGTTTAAAATCTTTTGTAACTATTCAGTTGTTTTGGTGTTTTTCGTTGTTTTATACAAAAAATCGGGGAGGGGTTCGGGGACGGAGTCCCCGAATAGCGGGGCTGCCGCCCCGCAACCCCATATTTTCGGTGTTGATAGCGGTTGACAAAAAATATTTTTTGTGAATTATGCAATATACTGAATAGTTACTAAAAATCTTTATCTTGCGACAGCATGCAGATTTTTGCCTTGTGTAATCAAAAACTCACCGCAAAAGCATACCCGCAAAAAAATTTTAAACAGGCTCTTAAACAAAAAAGGACTTTAATGCTATGTATACAAAACCGCAGGATTTTATTACCGATAAATCTACGACCCTTTGCTTCACGGGGCATAGGGAACGCAGTATCCCTGTTTATCAGGGTGATGAGAAATACCGTCAACTGACTTACAATACGGTTGAATTTCTGCTTTCACGTTATATTGACAGTGCAGTCGAACGCGGTTACAGGACGTTTATCAGCGGTTTCGCAGAAGGCTTCGACCTCTGGGCGGCGGAATACGTCTTAAAACTCAAACAAAAAGGAGCGGCAGTCCGCCTTGTCGGAGCAATTCCTTTTCACCGTCATGCCGACCGTTTCAGTTATGAGAATAAACAGCTTCTGTCACGTGTCACTCAAAACGCCGAAATGCTGATTTCCGTATGCGGTGACCCCAATATGCGTTATTCTCCGAAACCTGTGTTCAATTTTCAGTCAAACACACTTTATAAAGACCGCAACTATTTCATGGTTGACAATTCATCCGCCCTGATAGGTTTCTGCGAAAACTATGCTTCGGGAACGGGGCAGACCGTTAATTATGCGAGAAAATGCGGCTTGGATGTAGTCACATATAATTCCGCTGAGGTTTTTGAATTCCTTGACAAACATAATTATAACACTTCCCGCTGAAAAATGCAAGCATATACTGAAAATAAAAATCCGAAGGGAACTGAAATATGATTTTACTCGATGAACTCAGGGTTGAAATGCAGGGATACCGAACTGACATGAAAGACCTTGCCGACGCTCTTAAACTTAAATCCGCCGAGGAGGAACTCAAAAAGCTGCAGGAAGAGGTTGCGGCGGACGGATTCTGGAATGACCTTGACAACTCCCAAAAAGTTTTGCAAGCGTCAAAAGTTTTGGAAAACAGACTGAGCGACTACGAAAAACTAAACAACAGTCTGGAGGATTTAATAACGCTTATCGAACTTTCGATAGAAGCCGACGACGAATCCTCCCTAGATGAAATAAAAGCGGAGACGGAAGCGTTCAAGAGAGGGCTTGAAGAGAAAAAGCTTGCGACGCTTCTTACGGGCGAGTACGATAAATCTAATGCAATCGTTACATTTCATGCAGGTGCAGGCGGTACGGAAGCTCAGGACTGGGCGGAAATGCTGTACAGAATGTACAACCGCTGGGCGGAACGCCACAATTTCAAAGTAAGCCTGCTTGACTACCTTGACGGAGAAGAAGCGGGTCTTAAATCGGCCTCTATTCTTATTCAGGGAACTAATGCCTACGGTTTTCTGAAATCCGAAGCAGGCGTTCACCGTCTTGTAAGAATTTCTCCGTTCGATTCATCGGGTCGCCGTCATACGTCGTTTGCCGCCCTTGAGGTAATGCCCGAAATTGACGACGCCGTTGAAATCGACATACGTTCGGAGGACTTGTCGGTCGACACCTACCGTTCAAGCGGTGCGGGCGGTCAGCACGTCAATAAAACGGAGTCCGCAATACGTATAACACACATACCTACAGGCATAGTGGTGTCGTGTCAAACCCAAAGAAGCCAGCACCAAAACAGGGATTACTGCATGAAGATGCTCCGTTCCAAACTTGTTGAAATCCAGCAGCGGGAGCATCTCGAAAAAATATCCGACATTAAGGGCGTTCAGCGTGAAATCGCATGGGGCAGTCAAATCCGTTCCTATGTATTTATGCCCTACACTCTCGCCAAAGACCACCGCACATCATTTGAAAACGGCAACATAAACGCCGTAATGGACGGCGACCTTGACGGATTTATCAATGCTTATCTCAAATCGCTTGTAAAGTAGGAGGTATAACAATGGCAAAAATTAAGGCAGGAAGCATCGCAGTGCCGTTTCTCGTTTCTTTTTTCATAGGGCTGCTTCTCATAGGCGGTGCGGGCATATATCTTTATAACTATTTTTCTCCCAAAGAAGAGGGTGACAAAGAGATGGAGGCAAGCACAGTCGGAATTGCGACTTATGCGGACAGTAAAACAGTTTTATTTATTCTTGACGTTCCCGAAAAAAAATCAACAACTTTCGCCGTTATGCGTGCCGTTCCGAAAGAAAAGAAAATGCTGTTCACGGGAATTCCGACGAATACTATCACGCTTCTTGACGGACATCAGACGAGTATGCTGTCGGCATATCAAAACGGAGGAATCACCATGGCGATTAAGTTCGCCGAAACCGTTATGGACATCAAAATCGACCATTACATGAAACTTAACGAGAAGGCTTATCTTAAACTCAGCGATATTTTCGGCGGCGTAAACCTCGCTGTTTCGGCAAATATACCCGGAATTAAGTCAGATACCGAACCTCAGTATCTGACCGGCCCCCAGTCTCTAAACGTTATCGCATATCCTGAATATGCGGGCGGAGAACTTGAACGTACAACAATGGCTACAACGATGATAACGGCTATGATTAATCAGTCAAGCCGTGCGCGTATCGCCGACCGTCTTGACCAAAATTTCACGTCCATTATTAACCTTGTCGAGTCGGATATTACTTCTGCGGATTTTAAGGCTCGCAGAAACGGTATTCTTTTCCTGCTTACATTCGACCAGTATAATTTAGATAAGAAGAAATCTTCGGGAATTGCAGGCACTTCCACCATGACAGGAACCGTTTCGGCAGGCAATTTCATTGTAGAAACGGCATATTCCGACTTCCTGCGTGAAGAGTACTTCAAACCTCACAAGGACGGAAAATAAGATGACAAATATTTTTGATACCCATGCCCATTACTCCCTGAAACAGTTTAATTCCGACCGCGACGAAATTCTCGCCGAACTGCCTAACCACGGCGTTAAATATGTCATGGTTGCGTCAACCGACGTTGCCGACGCTATTAAAAATGACCGTCTTACGTTGAAATATGACTATATCTACGGTGCGGCAGGCATACATCCGAGCGACTGCGGTGAGGTTCGGAGCGGCTATCTTGAACAGATAGAAAAAATTATTAACGAAAACCCGAAAATGCTTGCCGTAGGCGAAATCGGTCTGGACTATCATTATGACGGCTATGACCGTGATTTGCAGATGCGTTTTTTCCGACAGCAGCTTGAACTTGCGAAAAAACTTGATTTACCCGCAATTTTGCATTGCCGTGACGCAACGGAAGATATGCTCAAAATCTTAAGAGAATACCGTCCGAAAGGCGTAATGCACTGTTTCTCGGGCTCGGTTGAAACAGCCCGTGAAGTGCTTGAACTCGGGCTGTACATAGGTATAACGGGCGTTGTGACGTTCAGTAACGCAAGAAAAGTTGCGGAAGTCGTGGAACGTGTTCCGATTGACAGGCTTCTGATTGAAACGGACTGCCCGTATATGGCGCCGCACCCGTTCAGAGGCAAACGCTGCGACAGCTCAATGCTGACATATTCAATTGAAAAGATTGCAGAAATTAAGAACCTGCCGCCCCAGGAAATCGCTGATGCGACTTGTGAGAACGGTGTTAGGTTGTTTGGATTAGAGTAATGTTACGGATTCGGTCTCAATATACGGATTAATATTATTGCCATAACAAGAACTGAAGAGGAAAAAGATAAATCAGAAACGCCTACTGCAACTTTTATTATAAGATGCGGTTTGCTGTTGATTACAGGGCTTATACTGTTAGCAATATGTATGAAATAGGAGAAATTAAAAATGAAAAATTCAGAAAAGCAAATGGAAAAAATTGTAGAGCTTTGCAAGTCTAAAGGTTATGTATATGCAGGTTCGGAAATCTACGGCGGTCTTGCCAACACATGGGACTACGGCCCACTTGGCGTTGAGCTTAAGGAGAACATCAAAAAAGCATGGCGACGCAAGTTTATTCAGGAGAACCGTCTTAACGTCGGTCTTGACAGCGCTATCCTCATGAACCCGCAGACATGGGTTGCGTCGGGTCATATCGGCGGATTTTCCGACCCTCTTATGGACTGCCGCGAGTGCAATACCCGTCACCGTGCAGACAACCTTATTGAAAATTTTGACGGCACAAACGTATCGGGCTGGACAAATGAAGAAATGTCCGCATATATTGCCGACAAGGGTATCGCCTGCCCTGACTGCGGAAAGCATAATTTCACGGATATTCGCCAGTTCAATCTTATGTTCAAGACCTTTCAGGGAGTTACCGACGGTTCTGAGTCGGAGCTGTATCTCCGTCCCGAAACCGCACAGGGGATCTTTGTGAATTTCAGCAATATTCAGCGTACAAGCCGTAAGAAAATCCCGTTCGGCGTTGCGCAGGTAGGCAAGTCTTTCAGAAACGAAATTACGCCAGGTAAGTTTATTTTCCGTGTCCGTGAGTTCGAGCAGATGGAACTCGAATTTTTCTGTAAACCCGGCACAGACCTCGAATGGTTTGATTACTGGCGTACATTCTGCAAAAACTGGCTTATGTCAATCGGTCTGAAAGAGGAGAATATCCGCCTCAGAGACCACTCCGCAGAGGAACTTTGTTTCTATTCAAAGGCGACGACCGACTTTGAATATCTCTTCCCGTTCGGCTGGGGCGAACTCTGGGGTATCGCCGACAGAACCGACTACGACCTCAATCAGCACATCAAAACAAGCGGCAAGGACCTCTCTTATTTCGACCCCGAAACACAGGAAAAATATGTTCCGTATGTAATTGAGCCGTCACTCGGCGTTGAAAGACTGTTCCTGTCCGTAATCACGGAAGCCTATGACGAGGAAGAACTTGTCACCGTTGACAAAAACGGCGTTGAAAAGCGTGAAATCCGTACGGTTATGCGTCTCCACCCCGCACTCGCCCCGTTCAAGGCGGCGGTTCTTCCGCTCGTCAAGAAGCTTACGCCTCAGGCCCTCGAGGTTTTAGATATGCTTTCAAAGAAGTTCAATATCGACTTCGACGAGACAGGCACAATTGGCAAGCGTTACCGCAGATACGATGAAATCGGCGTTCCTTTCTGCATTACGTACGACTTCGATACCCTTGAAAAGGACAACTGCGTTACCGTACGTAACCGTGATACAATGGAACAGGAACGCATCAGTATTGACAGTCTTGTTGCTTATCTTGAGAAAAGAATTGATTTTTAATTGAAAGATATATGGGCGGATTAATTTCCGCCTGTTATCTAATAGACAGGGAGGGTTTGTATATGGCTATAGATATAAAGGAAATCTTCGATAAATATGCAGACAATATGTCAAGTATTTTGGGTTATATCAAGTATAAAAAGGGCTTGCACGATTATCGTCAAGGCAGATACAAAATATACCAAATGATTCCTTACATTAAAGAAGCCATTGATACAACTATACTAATAAAGATTTATGGTTTTTTTGATAAGAAATATGGCTTGACACTTGAAAATTTATTAGAGGCTGCAGAAAAACCACAGCCTGACAAGAACGCTGAAGTTTTAAACCTTCGAGGGGAATTGGCTGATTTTAAGAAAACTAATGCTACAATCAAGAATTCAATTATCGGATTAAGAAACGTAAGGGCACATGTAAATCTCAAAGACCAGCCATCGAACATCACAGCTGATGAGGTTGACGCGGTTGTGAAATGGATTAAAGAATTTATTAATAAGTTGCACAGGCTTTGTGAACTGAGTAGTTTAGGGTACTCATACGCAAATGAAAGGAAAAGTATTTACGGGGATGTGTTAGATGTGCTAAAAAGACCGGAAGTACAACAAATCAAGTGGCGAAAGGACCCCCGCCTATGCTGAATAAAAAACTAACCATAACCTACGAAGTCGGCGAGAACCTATACTTAAACATCACGAACCAATGCCCATGCAACTGCACTTTCTGTATCCGCAACAACGGCGACGGGGCATACGGCTCCGATTCGCTGTGGCTTGAACATGAACCGACTTTGGATGAAATCAGAACCGCCCTTGATAATCTTGACTTGACTAAATATAAAGAGATTGTCTTTTGCGGTTACGGCGAGCCGACATGCAGGTTAAATGCCTTGCTGAATATTTCCGGATACATAAAATCCAAGCCCAATGCTCCGACCGTGCGGCTTAACACCAACGGACTTTCCAACCTGATAAATAAAAAAACGACCTCAAAACTTATTTGCAGCGTGTGCGATGTTATTTCAATCAGTCTTAACGCTCCCGACAAGGACGAATATATGGCTGTAACCCGACCGAAGTTTGACAATGCGTTTGAAGCTTTAATAGACTTCACAAAGCAGTGCGTTGCAGAAAATGCAAACGTACGAATGACTGTTGTGGATGTTATAGGCGATGAGGCGTTAAAAAAAGCCGAATTTTTGTGCGACTCCATAGGCGTACCGCTTTGGGTGAGAAAATTGGAAATTTGAAAATTAGCCTTGACATCGATGCGAAAAATATGTTATAATGTAGCTATAAGTAAACTTGGGGGAATAAGCATGAAAAAATTTATCAATTTTATCATTGTTGCTGCAGTTTTTGTTGTTTCAATCGGTGCCGTCGGCAAATTAATTGAAAAAAAATACAGCAGGAGCTATTTTACAATCAGATAAGAGCCTGTAAAAAGATTTTAGGCAGGCTTTAAGAAAGGTGTTTTATCAATGAATATAAAATTTACTGAAGCAACCTCTTTAAAAAATAAACCGACATCCTCTGACGGACTTGGCTTTGGTCAGGTCTTTACCGACTATATGTTCATTATGCCTTATGATAAAGGGCAGGGCTGGCACGATCCCGAAATCCGTCCCTACGGAAATATTGAACTCTCTCCGTCCGCAATGTGTCTGCATTACGGTCAAACCGTTTTTGAGGGCATGAAGGCATACCGCACTCCCGATAACAAAGTTCAGCTTTTCCGCCCAGAGGACAACTTTAAACGTCTTAACATTTCAAACGAACGTCTTGTTATTCCCGAGCTTCCCGTTGATATGGCTATGGAATGCCTTATGGAACTTCTGAAAGTCGAAAAAGACTGGATTCCGTCATTCGAGGGAGCTTCGCTTTATATAAGACCGTTCATTATCGCTGTCGACCCGTTTCTCGGTGTCCGCCCCGGTAATCAATATCTCTTTATGATAACCCTGTCGCCATCGGGCGCTTATTACGCCAGCGGTCTTAATCCTGTCGGCATTTATGTTGAGAACGAGTATGTCCGTGCCGTTAAGGGCGGTGTAGGTTACACAAAAACAGGCGGAAACTATGCGTCTTCACTCATCGGTCAGAATCAGGCTCATGAACTCGGCTATGCTCAGGTTCTTTGGCTTGACGGTATCGAGCGGAAGTACATAGAAGAAGTCGGTGCGATGAATATCTTCTTTGTAATCGACGGAGAGGTTGTTACGCCTGAACTTCAGGGTTCAATTTTATCGGGTATTACAAGAAAATCGGTTATTCAGCTTTGTGAAAGCTGGGGACTTAAGACTACGGAACGCCGTATATCTATTGATGAGATTGCCGAGGCTTATGATAACGGCAAGCTTCAGGAAATATTTGGTACGGGCACTGCGGCAGTTATTTCACCCGTCGGAAAACTCAAATGGGGCGACAGGGAGATGCTTGTCAACGACGGAAAAATCGGCTATATTTCTCAGAAACTCTATGATACAATGACTGGTATCCAATACGGCAGAATTGCCGATGAATTCGGTTGGGTTGTTGAAATTAAATAGTATGATAAAATAAAACCCGTGCTTTTCTGAAAGTGCGGGTGGTTTTTCAATCCGTATGCATGATTAATACTATCCCCTGTTAAAAATAGTAACTATTCAGTTGTTTTGGTGTTTTTCGTTGTTTTGTACAAAAAACGGGGGAGGGGTTCGGGGACGGAGTCCCCGAGAAGCGGGGCTACCGCCCCGCAACCCCCATATTTTCGTTACCGATTGCGATTGCTAAGAACTGTTTTTATGTATCTTGCTGTATGCTGAATAGTTATTAAAAATACAATGACGACAACTTGCGGAATAGCAGAAGTTTCGGTTTTAGGTTTTTGGAATTGTTTTCATATCTTTTCCCCACCTACGGCGGGGAAAAGATAACGAGAAATAGCCATCGGCGATCGAGGGGCGAAGCCCCCTCGAAACCCCGTTTTTCTAAAACCGAAACTTCTGGCGGAATAGTATAAGTTGACGGCATTAATTCTCCAATAAAAAGATTAGAGGTTATTTATGATTAACGAAGCATTGAAATATAAATGCCCGAATTGCGACGGCGAATTAAAATACAGACCCGAAACGAGAGATTTCGGGTGCGATTATTGCGGAAGCTCTTTTAACAGTATTGAAAATTCACTTCAGCAGCCGACTGCGTCCAATGCCGCCGATACTTCGGATTTCAAGGAAAATACAGGCCTTTACAGTTGCCGAACTTGCGGGGCGGAAGTAATATGCGATAATGAAACGGCGGCGATGTTCTGCTATTACTGTCATGAGCCGATTATTCTTACGGGAAGACTTTCAGGCAATTTTAAACCCGATAAGGTTCTGCCGTTCACTGTCGGCAAAGAGAAAGCTGTTGAAAAATTTAAGGACTGGTGTAAGAAACGCCGGTTTTGTCCGAAAGAATTTCGAAACGGTCAGGTTCTTGAACGCATGACGGGGCTTTATGTTCCGTTTTGGATTGCAAACTGCAATGTTGACGCATATTATTCGGGAATCGCAAAAAAAGTCAGAACATGGACGAGCGGAGATTATCGCTATACCGAAACAATGGAATTTGACATTTTGCGTGATGCGGACATACGGATTGACGGTCTGCCCGCCGACGGTGCAAGCAAAGTCGAAGACGCTCTTATGGAAGCGATTGAGCCGTATAATTATGATGAAATGAAACCGTTTTCTATGTCATACCTTAGCGGATTTTATGCCGATAAGTACGACATAACAAAAGAGGAAATGTATCCCAGAATTGCGGAACGTGCGGAAAAGGCGGCGGATACTGTTATCAGGGACAGCGTTGTCGGATACAGTTCTGTGAATTTTTCCGTGCAGCGGCGTCAGGTGAAGGATACCGAGTGGGAGTATGCTTTGTTGCCTGTATGGTTTATGACGTATAAGTATAACGGCGAGCTTCATTCCTTTGCAATGAACGGACAGACGGGGAAAATATCAGGCACACCGCCGCTTGACAAAAAGAAACTGACACTGTTTAGCGTTGCTGCCGCAATTGCGGCGGCAGGTTTAACGGTTCTTATCGGTTTGATATAGGAATAAAGGAGTAACAGACAATGATTGATTTTTTAGCTCAAAACTGCCTTTTTGCAATGCTTGCAGTATTATTCGGTTTCGGAACATTTTTTGGCGTTTATTTCGGAGTAAAAAGCCACTACAGATTTAAGAAAAGCTGTAATCCCAATGTATATGTATCTAAAAGAGATACAGTTTTCCGACAGAAGAGCGATGTGTTCCTGCATACGCACACAACGCATACGCATATCAACAGGAATCACAGCCATCATGGCGGGAGTGGCGGTCAGAGCCACAGCAGCGGCGGTCACGGAAAAGGACACGGGAGGTAGAAAAGATGAATTTAATCGACTGTCACACTCATACGTCCAATTCTTTTGACGGACACGGCTCTGTTAGGGAGCGTATTTTACGGGCGGAACAGATTGGACTTAACGCTTTGGGTATTTCGGAGCATTTCGAGACAAATCGGTTCTTTTCCCAGGCTTATTACGGCGCTGCATCGCATCATGTTCACGATATGTTCAATTTTGTCGAGATTTTCGAGAAATCCATGTCAGATAATACTGCGGCTATTGCCGAATATGACGGTAATGTTACAGTGCTTAGCGGGATTGAACTCGGAGAGCCTTATGTTAACTATCATCTTGCGGAAGTCTTGATTGAAGATAAGCGTCTTGATTTCGTTATCGCGTCAGCTCATGAACTCCCAGGGAAGGCGGATTTCGCTTTTCTTGATTATACCGAGGAAAATACAGAAAAGTATTTGAATTTATATTTTGATTTGGTATATGATATGTGTTGCTGGGGAAAATTCGATATATTAGGACATTTAACATATCCTCTGCGGTATATAGAAGGCGAAAAGGGCCTTCGGTTTGACATAAAAAAATACGAAGGCATTATAGCGGAAATTCTGCGTAAACTCGCCGAAAAAGGTTTGGCGATTGAGATTAACACTTCTGGGCTGCGTCAAAAATACGGAAAGCCGTTTCCGACTCTTGATTACATTAAACTGTACAGAGAGTTCGGAGGAGAGTTTATTTCACTCGGCTCGGATGCTCACAGCGACGCAGACCTTGGGAAACACCTCGAATACGGTGCTGAAATGGTTAAGACGGCCGGTTTCGACAGCGTTTGTATATTTAAAAAGAGAAAACCAGAGTTTATTAAAATTTAAAATAAAAGCCTCGTAAACAGTCAATTTGACGTTTATGAGGTTTTTATTTTCTTTACAGATAATGTTAAGGAAAAGTTTATCAACAGATTTTTTGGTAGTGGGTTGAATGTGTTGATAAATTTTTTATGACGTGTGTCTTTTCACGTTATTGCGTGGTTTTTTGGGGACACAATTTTAGCGTATCAACACTTTTCGCCCACTACCGTGATTTGCTCATAATCGACGAACTCGGCTATCTTTGAAAAATAATAAAAATGCATGCCTTTTAGGAGCATGCATTTATGTAAGCCTTTTAACCGAAAAAGAAATAGAGTAACGCTATAAATCCGATTACAGCCAAAATTCCGTTAAGCGTTATACCACCGCCTTTGCTGTTGTTGTTCCTTCTGTTTACCCTGTTAAGCATTCTTTCATTCGCTCTTCGGTTTTTGTCTGCAAAAGCCTGCATCTCCCGTTTCCGTTCCTTTTTTCTCGCTTCGGCTTCAAAGTGTTCATAAAAACCCAAAATAATCTACTCCCCTCAATAATAGAAACTTATACTTCTATTATACCACATACGCCGTACGGAAGTCAAGAATTTCAGAAATAAATAATGTGATGTAAGTTGACCCTGATTTTTCACACAACTTTTTGGTTTTCAAAACCTCTATTAATGAATAAGATGATAGTTAACAATTTCAATTTTTTGAT
>Ga0209737_10000205_pt1 | contig 53297 bp, 61 predicted proteins | sample TergutCu122P3_FD_187284 | JGI IMG/M metagenome (GOLD analysis project Ga0209737, IMG submission 187284) | Cubitermes ugandensis P3 segment gut microbial communities from Kakamega Forest, Kenya - Cu122 P3 (SPAdes) (version 2) | ecosystem: Host-associated > Arthropoda: Insects > Digestive system... | reverse complement strand
AAAATCAAAATAAGGCAAAGAAGATGTCAAAAATAACCCTTGAATAGAAAATCAAAATATGATAAATGAAAAAACTGTCAAACTTTTTTACCTTTTGACAGTTTTTATACTATTTACTGAATATCCCTTATTCAATCCAACTCCAACAAACCTTCGGGAATTTCCATTTGAATCACTCCCGCCTCATCGTCAATGCCTAAAATATAATCGTCGCTTGCCGGAATCAATATCTCATCTTTCGAAGGAGAGAGCACATTAAACAAAACATTTTCCGTCGAATCGTCAATAGCGACTATTTCGCCAATTAGGTTTCCTTCTTGATCCGTAATTTGATAACCTACGTAGAAATCAGTACCGTGTACATCCTCCGAAGAAAAATCGGCAGGAAGGGTTGCTCGCTCCAAATACAAATTTATCTTTGTCAACTCCTTCGCCTCCTCGTTTGAATCAATCCCTTCAAACTTAACGAAACCGGAATTATCGCTCTTCAACCGGTAATTTTCAATGAAATAAGGCACAAAAATACCATCTATTTCACAAATAAAATAATCAGCCTCCGCCTCATCAAAAATATCCGTCGAAAACTCGAATGAAAGTTCGCCCTGCAAACCGTGCGGTTTAATCAATTTTCCTATTTGGAATATGTCTTCTTTTTTTATCATATTAATTTTGGATAAAAAATGTTTTCCTCATCGTTTATTGTAAACAAAAAGTAAACCTTGTTGGATATATTTTTCAAACTCTCTATCAGATGAAATAAGAGAGATTTTATCTGATATTGCTTGCGCTATTATAGCGTGGTCATTCATATCTTTGTGATTTTCTGCAATCGTTAAATTCAAGTATGTATTTAAGTGTTTTTCGTTGAATACAACAATTTGAATACCAAAATTATTGATGAAATCAAGTATGTCTTTTTCCGATTTGTAGATTTTGGATTTTAATTTCCCTATTCTTAACAAAAAAACAATCTCTTTTACAACTACTGAGCTAACATAAAACAAATTTGAATAATTGTCTAAAATTTCACGAATGGTATAATGTATATTACTGTTCTCTTTCAGCAAAACAAACATCAAAATATTGGTATCTAAGTAATATCTCATAGAACATTATCTCAAAACAGCTCTCATATCCAATATTTGTCCCACAGGTTCACCACTGGCTAACCATTGTCCTATTTTCGATAACTTTTTCTCAACAAACGTTTCTTTGTTTTTTGACTCCGTCGTTTTTTTGATTTTTTTTGTTTCCATTTCCAAATAAGATTTGTTTACAAAGTTACGATATTTTTGTATGAAATACGCCCGATTTTCATTATTTTTGCAAATTCAAGGAAAAAAGGGCATCAACGCAATTTTTTTCAAGAAAATCAGTTTTATAAGAAGAAAAAAGAAAATAACATTGAACACTAAACATATCATATATTCCCTTACCGTATTATGTCTGCTGCTGTTCGCAGGTGGTTGTAAGATGAAAAAGAACACCGCATTCAGACGTAATTATCAGGCGTTGAACACTACATACAATGTCTATTTCAATGCAAATGAGGCTTTTAAAAGAGGAATTAAAAATATTGAGGATAGTTACAAGCCCGACTATTCTCACATCATCAGTATGTATGCCGTGAGCGATAAATCGACGGCAGGCGTGGCTACCGGCGATATGGCGCGCGCCATCGAAAAGAGCGAAAAAGCGATTAAGGAACGTTCGATCAAGCAAAAACCCAAAAAGAATCTGAACAAGACCCGCGATCCCAAGTATATGGCATTCTACAACCAAGAGGAGTTTAACCCCAAAATGAGCGACGTGTGGATGATGCTGGGAAAAGCAAAATTTTATTCCAACGATTACTTGGCTGCCTCGGCAACTTTCACCTACATCATCAACCACTTTCCGGAAAATAAACTCTTGGTAGCAGAAGCAAGCATCTGGAAGGCAAGAAGTTTCAAAGAAATGGGCTGGACGTATGAGGCGCACGACATATTGAAAAAAGTCTCGGACGACAAGTTTACCGACCGGCTAAGCAGTCTTTACGCCGGCGCTTGGGCTGATTTATTAATCAGGGAAGGAAACTTGAAAGAAGCGCTCCCCTACCTCGAAACCGCTATTTCGTTGGAGAAAAATAAAAAAGCGCGCACGCGGTTTACCTTTATTGCCGGACAAATATACCAACAGTTGGGCGACAAAGAAACAGCATACGAGCGATACGCCAAAGTGATTTCGTCGCACCCCGACTATCAAATGGCGTTTAACGCGCGCATACGTCAGACGGAGGTCTACACCGGCAGTTCAAGCAAGGATATGATTAAGTCGTTGACCCAAATGACCAAAAACTCCAAAAACAAAGATTTCCTTGATCAAATCTATTACGCTATCGGTAATATCCATTTGGCACGAAAAGATACGGCAAAAGCAATCGAAAATTACATCCTTTCCACCCAAAAAAGCACCCGCGACGGTCAGGAAAAGGCGCAATCTTTCATTGCCCTTGGCGACTTGTACTACATACAGGCAAAATATCTGAAAGCCCAACCGGCTTACTCGGAAGCCTCGTCCATCATCGGAATCGAACATCCCGAATATCAGCGTGTTTCCAACCTGTCGCAGATATTGGACGAGCTGGCGGCTAATTACCAAACCGTCCTTCTTCAAGATAGTTTGCAACTCCTTGCCGCCCTGCCGAAAGAACAACGAATGGCTGCTATCAACAGTGTCATTCAGCAAATCAGAAAAGAAGAGGCAGAAGAACAGAAACGAAGAGAACGAGAGCGTGAAGAAAACCGCCAATTAGATTTAGAAATCGAGAATATGGCTCTTATGGATCAGCGCGCGTTGGGAAGTCAAAAAGTATCGTTCTATTTTGACAATAAAGCCGTTGTTGAAAAAGGAAAAATAGAGTTTCAACGGCGATTCGGAAGAAGGAAATTGGAAGACAACTGGAACCGGAAAAACCGGGCGATTATGAACATTCCGGATGAGAGTCTCGCCGATGACAAGGATGAAGCGTTGGAAAATATGGATCCGGCTGCAGCCGATTCAGTTCGGGAAAGCCGGAAACAGGCAGAAGGCGAAAATAATCCGAAAAATCCGGATTTTTACCTGCGGCAAATTCCGTTTACAGCCGAACAGATTGCTGCCTCTAACGAGCAGATTGCCGATGCGCTATTCAATATGGGAATCATTTACAACGAAAAATTGTTTGATTACGCAAGATCAATAGAAGTATTTGATGAATTTGCCCGACGATTCCCGAATGACCCGCGCGTTGCCGATGCCTATTTTTACAGCTACCGGATTCTTGCCAAACTCAACAAAGAGGATGAAGCCGGCGTATACCGTGACAAACTGATTACTCAATTCCCGGAAAGCAAGTATGCCAAAATACTTTCCCAACCGGATTACCGCGAAAAGTTGGAACGGATGCACGCCGAACAAGATTCATTGTATGAAGCAACTTATAAGGCTTACCTTGCCGGAGATTTTGAAACCGTAAAGGCAAATACGGCTTATATGGAGGCAACCTTTCCTGTGTCCCCGCTGATTCCTAAATTCTTGTTGCTCAATGCACTCAGTATCGGAAAATCGGGGGATATAGAAACATTTAGCGCATCGTTGAATAATTTGATAGAACGTTATCCGAACAGCGATGTCGTCTCTATGGCAAAAGATATTTTAGCGCTGATGAATCAAGGTAAATCTCCGGAAGCAGGTACTCCGGGCGGATTGATGGCATTGCGTCAAAGCAACGAGGAAGCATCGAAAGAAAATGTAAAAGGGCTTGAATTTAAGATAAATGAGCATGTTCCTCATCTGTTTATCCTCTTTACCGACCCTGAAAAAGTAAACGAAAACAGGTTGCTTTATGAAATTGCCTCATACAATTTCACGAAATTCCTTGTAAAAGATTTCGACATAAAAGTACAAAAAGGACAGTTGACCGTTTCGGGACTTGATAATTTAGAGGAAGCGCTTTGGTACATCAATGGCGTATTTGACGACAAAGGAATTCAGCAGTTATTAGCCGGAACCGAATACAGATACCTCATTATCACAGTGGAAAACTACGAACTACTACTCAAAGGACTAACCATAGAGGAGTACGATACGTTCTTCAAAAACTTTATGGCAAGCCGGAAAAAGAAGAGTACCGGCAGAAAAGTACAGTTGATCGGAGAAGAAAAAGCATTGGACGAAATAGCGACCTCGCAAAGCGATCTTTCCGAAATCAAGGAGGGAGATAATTTGACCAATGCCAAACAAACGGTCAAATCACAAAGCGCAGTTCCGGAAAATGAAACGCTTGAAAATGTGAATGTAAGTACGAAAACAGACACTCCGCAAGAAGAAAAACAAACGGCAATTCCGGCACAAACGGAAACCGCCAACGCAGCTCTAAAAGCTCCAAAAGAGTTGCAAAAGTATAAAGGACTATACACTTACGATGAGGATGCGCCACACTATTTTGTGATTATTATGCCAAAAGGCGGCGCCGATTTTGATGCCGTAAAAGCAGCTATTGAAGCATACAACTCAACTTCGCAGATGTTGTTGAATTTGAGTATCACGCAAGAATCCGGCAAAAATCTTCCTCAAATGATTGTTACCGGAACAATTCCGGACGCAGCTCTTGCTCAACGATATATCCAACAAGTAGTAAAAGACGAAGGAATAAAAAATGCGTTAAAAGGAGTCGATTACCGAAACATCGTCATCTCGCAAGACAATCTAAAAACATTGAAAGAAAGCGGAAACCTCACGGTTTATATGGAGTTGTTTAGGCATTTTTATTTGAAGTAAAAACACAATGTCGTTTAGTTAAGAAATAAACATTACAAACAATGAAGAAAAATAAATAATATGGCAATAAATCGTATCGAAATAAAAGATTTTCTCGTTTTTAGAAGCGAATTTACGGCTGATTTTTGTTCAGGAGTAAATGTGCTTACTGGAGGAAACGGTACAGGAAAAACAACACTGCTGAAAACACTATATGCGCTTTGCAATATGAGCAGTAGCACAAAAGTCATAAATCCTTCATTATTAGATGTGAATCAATCTTTCACTGTAAGAAAATATTTTACCACCGTTTCTGGATATATAGAATCGTTTGATGAAGTAAAAGGAGCTTTGTGTTTGTTTGATAAAGATATTTCGGAAAAAGCCGTATTATCTGTTGGTGTTGATTCTAACTTAATAAGTGATACAGTTAGATTATTAGAGTCCGGATTATTAAAGAAATGGGCAGAAAAAAATGTCCAATCCATTTATATACCTGAAAAAGATTTGCTTTCAAATTCAAAAGGATTACCTGAAACTTATGAATATGGAAAAGCACAATATACACAGTGTGAAATAGATTTAGTGAAAAAAGCAAGGATTCTTGCTGATACTCCTGAGCAGCCATTATACAAAGAAATTTGTAATATTATAGAAGGACAACCTGAAAATGATGGTCAAAGTTTCTATATGAAACGCAACAATATATTGGTTAAGATTCCTTTTTCTATGGAAGCATCAGGGTATCGAAAATTCGGATTACTTGCAACACTTATTCGTAACGAACAAATTAAATCAGGTTCTATTCTCTTTTGGGATGAACCCGAAAACAGTTTAAATCCTGAACTTATACCTGTACTTGTTAATATTCTGCTTGAATTATCGCGAAACGGCGTACAGATATTTATTGCAACGCATAGCGAACTATTGGCAAGTTATTTTTCTGTCAACAAACAACAAGGCGACAATGTAATGTTTTATTCGTTGTACAAAGATGAACAAGGACTAATCAAAGCAGATTCAAATGACCGTTTCGATTTGCTATACAAAAACAAATTGACCGAAGAACCTGTAAAACTTTATGAAAAACAAATTGAAAAAGGATTTGGAAATGGCTAAAATAATTACAGAAAGCGGTATGAATTTTATTGTCGATAATACTTTTCATATAGAGCAATCAGATATTTACATAAAACTAAAAGGTAGTATAAAAACGGTTGAATTTATTAGGACAATAGACGATAACCTTTTATTTGTGGAAGCAAAATCGTCTTTCCCGAAACCGGATAATCCAAGTCCTGATAACCCGAAAAATTTCAAAAATCAGATTGATGATATTTACGATAAATTTGTTCATTCTTTAAATTTATATGCGTCAATTGTAGTTGGTGTAAATGAACAACTTCCACCTGACTTCAAGCCGCCAAGCAAAATATCTCTACGATTCGTTTTGGTATTTAATAATTAAAAAAAAGAATATTGTATTCCGATTGAAAAAGCACTAAAAAATCAATTCAGCGAATCGAAATGTATGGCAAAGATATGGAAACCGGAGGTATCTGTTATAAATCACGAAACGGCTACAAAACAAAATCTTATCATAGAGAAGGTAAGCCAAATCTAAAAATACATTTCCGAAAAAGAATTAACAAAAAACAAAACTTTATTTGCAATTTTGCGTTTAAAGTAAATATAAAATTATTTTTCTCAAAATTACAGACAAAATGAAAAAAGACAAAATACTTTGGGCTGACGACGAGATTGATTTGTTGAAAGCGCATGTTCTTTTCTTGGAATCAAAAGGCTACGAAGTTGTTTGCGTAAACAACGGACAAGATGCGGTGGATAAATCGCGCGAAGAACATTTCGACATCATCTTCTTGGATGAAAATATGCCCGGATTGAGCGGATTGGAAGCCCTTGCCAAAATCAAGGAAATCGACAATACCGTCCCCGTGGTAATGATTACCAAAAGCGAAGAAGAAAACATTATGAATCAGGCAATTGGAAATAAAATTGCCGATTATCTGATTAAACCGGTCAATCCGAACCAAATTCTTCTTTCCTTGAAAAAGAATATCAATAAAAACAAAATCATATCCGACACCACGACCGACAGTTACCGCTCCGAATTCGGACGCATCGGAATGCAAATAAACGATTCCTTGACTGACAAGGATTGGATTGAGGTGTATAAAAAATTGGTATATTGGGAATTGGAACTCGAAAATACCGGAAACCAAATGGACGAAGTACTGAAAATGCAAAAGGATGAGGCAAACTCGACTTTTGTAAAATTCATCAAAAAAAATTACGTCGATTGGTTTCAAGACGGAAACGAAAAACGCCCGATGATGAGTCCGGATCTCTTCAAAAAGAAGGTTTTCCCTTTGTTGGACAGCGGAGAAAAGGTTTTTGTGATTGTGCTCGATAATTTCCGGTACGACCAATGGCGTATCATCAAAGAGATGTTGCGCGGCGATTTTACGGTTGAAGAAGAAGAATTGTATTACAGTATTTTACCGACTGCTACGCAATACGCACGTAATGCCATTTTCGCCGGATTGATGCCGTTGCAAATCCAACAAATGTACCCGCAATTTTGGGTGGACGATGACGAAGAAGAGGGTAAAAATATGTGTGAAGAGGAGTTAATACAAACACAATTAGACCGGTTTCGTAAGAAATATGCCTTTTCATACCATAAAATAAACGACAATACGGCGGGAGAAAAACTAGTCGAGAACCTGCCTCGTTTCATCGACAATCCGTTGAACGTGATTGTTTTTAACTTCGTGGATATGCTTTCGCACGCGCGTACCGATTCCAAGATGATACGGGAACTTGCGTCAAGCGAGGCTGCTTACCGCTCGCTTACCTTGTCTTGGTTCAAACATTCGTCAATCATCGAATTTTTCAAGGTTTTAGCAACCAAAGATATTAAAATCGTAGTAACAACCGACCACGGAACCATTCGCGTAAACAATGCAATAAAGGTAGTCGGCGACCGTAACACGACCACCAACCTGCGCTACAAAATAGGTAAAAACTTGAATTATAACCAAAAAGAAGTTTTTTGGATCAACAAACCGGAAAAAATAAAACTTCCCTCACCAAACATAAGTTCGACTTACATTTTTGCCGGAAATGACGACTTCTTTGCCTATCCGAATAATTACAACTACTACGCTTCTTATTACAAAGGAACGTTCCAACACGGAGGAATTTCATTGGAGGAGATGTTAATTCCGGTGGTAACGTTAAAAACGAAAAAGAAATAAAGTTTAATATTTACCATCCCAATAAGCCTGTCAAAAAGTCAGTATTTTTGACAGGTTTTCTATATAAAATAAAATAAATCTGTCAATACATCTGTCAAGTCCCGTTAACTGAAAATGGCATAAGATTTGATAAATTTCGTGTAGCGTGCAAACAAATAGGCGCGGTGAAATGTTTTAGAAAAAAACAAACAAAAACTTAACACAAAATAGATTATAAAAAAATGGGAAAAATTATTGGTATAGACTTAGGAACGACCAACTCCTGCGTTGCCGTAATGGAGGGTAACGAACCGGTCGTAATCACAAACAGCGAGGGAAAACGCACAACGCCTTCGATTGTCGGCTTCATCAGCGGCGGCGAACGCAAAGTGGGCGACCCTGCTAAACGTCAAGCAATTACAAATCCAAAAAATACGGTATTCTCTATCAAACGCTTTATGGGAGAAACGTATGACCAAGTGTCAAAAGAAATTCCAAGAGTGCCGTACAGCGTGGTGCGCGGTGAAAACAATACGCCAAGAGTAGATATTGACGGTAGACTTTACACACCACAAGAAATCTCGGCAATGATTCTTCAAAAAATGAAGAAAACGGCGGAAGATTATCTCGGACAAGAAGTTACGGATGCAGTAATTACCGTACCGGCTTACTTTAACGATGCTCAACGTCAGGCTACGAAAGAGGCAGGCGAAATTGCAGGCTTAAACGTAAGACGTATCATCAACGAACCGACTGCCGCTGCGTTGGCTTACGGTTTGGACAAAAAGAATCAAGATCTGAAAATCGCAGTATTCGACTGCGGAGGAGGCACACACGACGTTTCTATCCTTGAATTAGGCGACGGTGTTTTTGAAGTAAAATCGACCGATGGAGATACTCACCTCGGAGGCGACGACTTCGACCACCGCATCATTGATTGGCTGATCGACGAGTTCAAAAGCGACAACGGAAACATCGACTTGAGCAAAGACCCGATGGCGTTGCAACGTTTGAAAGAGGCGGCAGAAAAAGCGAAAATCGAGCTGTCGAACACCACTTCAACCGAAATCAACTTGCCTTACATTATGCCGGTAGATGGTGTGCCGAAACACTTGGTAAAAACATTGACTCGTGCAAAATTCGAGCAACTGACAGACGATTTGGTACAACGTACTATCGAGCCTTGTCGCACAGCATTGAAAAATGCCGGATTGACGACCAGCGATATTAACGAAATTATCTTGGTGGGTGGTTCTACCCGTATTCCTGCCATTCAAGCCGCGGTTGAAAAATTCTTCGGAAAAGCTCCTTCCAAAGGTGTTAACCCTGATGAAGTTGTGGCTGTCGGCGCTGCTATTCAAGGCGGTGTATTGACGGGCGAGGTAAAAGATGTCTTGTTGTTGGATGTAACTCCGTTGTCATTGGGTATCGAAACATTCGGTTCGGTGATGACCAAATTGATCGAATCCAACACCACTATTCCGACAAAAAAATCGGAAACTTTCACCACTGCCTCTGACAATCAACCTTCTGTTGAAATTCACGTATTGCAGGGAGAGCGTCCTATGGCAAAAGATAACAAGACAATCGGACGTTTCCATTTGTCTGATATCCCGCCTTCTCCGCGTGGAGTTCCGCAAATTGAAGTAACTTTCGACATTGACGCAAACGGTATCTTGAACGTTTCGGCAAAAGATAAAGCCACCGGAAAATCGCAAAGTATCCGCATCGAAGCCTCTTCCGGCTTGAGCGATGCCGAAATCAAGCGAATGAGAGACGAGGCTGCTGCCAATGCCGCTTCGGATGCAAAAGAAAAAGAGCGTATCGACAAAATCAACCACGCCGACAGCTTGATTTTCAACACCGAAAAACAGTTGAAGGAGTTGGGCGACAAACTTCCGTCTGACAAAAAACAACAAATCGAAGCCGCTCTTGCCAAGTTGAAGGATGCACACAAAGCACAAGATTTGCCTGCAATCGATGCCGCTACGGAAGAGCTGAACAAAGTATTCCACGCTGCAAGCCAAGATATGTATAACGCGCAAGCGCAATCTCAACAAGGTGCGCCGCACGAACCGCAAGGAAATCCGGAACCGAATAATAACGGGGGGGATAATATTACGGATGTGGATTTTGAGGAGGTAAAATAATTAGCTATTAACAACGATAGCGAATGATTACAAAAATCGCAGTAAACGACTGATTTACTGCGATTTTTATTTTTATATATTTATTGATATGTATGTTGATTTTTATCATATCGAATGACGGGCTTTTGAGACAGCTCCTTTTAAGGTTTTGGAAGCTACGAGAAAACCGTTACACCTCCTCTACCCGTTTATAATACACTTTCACCCCCCTTCTTCTCTTCTAAATATACTCTTCCCCAATTTGCACTTTCGTATCATTTACAAATTGGCGTATTCGCTGCTCTTCGCTTTTTTTGCAAATCAAGAGTACATTGTCCGCCTCGGCAATGATAAAATCGTCAATACCTTGTACTACTGCCAATTTTCCTTCCGGAAGAACAATGATATTGTTTTTGCTTTCGTACAATAAAGATTTACATTTTAATGTTACATTTTTTTGTGCGTCTTTATTCGAAAGTTCGTATAGCGACCCCCAAGTGCCTAAGTCAGACCAACCGAGATTGGCGGACAACACGTGTACATTCTTCGCTTTTTCCAAAATCCCATAATCGATGGATATGTTGGTACACGAAGAGTAAATTTTATTGATAAAATCTTGCTCTTTCGGCGTATTGTAAAGATTCTTTCCTGCTTTGAATTTTTCCGAAATCTCCGGCAAATACAAATCAAAAGCCTCTGAAATTGCCTTTACATTCCAAAGGAACATCCCTGAGTTCCAAAAAAATTCACCACTTTCAACGAAAGTCTTGGCAAGTTCCAAATTAGGTTTTTCCGTGAAAGTTTTTACCTTAAACAAATTGTTGCACATATCATCGCTTTTGCCAACTTGAATGTATCCGTATCCGGTTTCCGGTCTGGAGGGTTTAATACCCAAGGTCAACAAGCAGTTGTTGGCAGCCGTAAACGCAAGCCCTTGGTTGATTTTTTCCATAAATTCGTCCTCTTTCAAGATCAAATGATCGGAAGGCGAAACAATAATATTGGCATTTTCATTTACCGCTTCGATTTTGTTAATGGCGTAAGCGATACACGGTGCGGTATTTCTTCGGGAAGGTTCCAGCAACACCTGGTTTTCGGTAAGTTCCGGCAGTTGTTCCAAAATCAGATTTTTATATTTCAAGTTGGACGCTATATATATATTTTCCACAGGCACTACCTGACGAAACCGGTCAAACGTCAGTTGAAGCAACGTTCTTCCCGTTCCGAAAAAATCTAAAAACTGCTTTGGTTTGTTGTCCGTACTAAATGGCCAAAAACGACTACCTGCGCCTCCTGCCATAATTATACAAAAGTTATTTTTCATTCGTGATTATTTTTTTATGTTCTATACACTATAAATTATACATTACCTACGAAGATAGCTCATTTTCTTTTTCTGCACAACGAAAAAGAAAAATAGTTTGCAAAAGTAGAAAAAAACAACGAAAGTATTTGCCTGTTTCAAAAAAAGCGTTACATTTGCAACGCATTTGAAACAATGCCCAGATGGCGGAATCGGTAGACGCGCTGGTCTCAAACACCAGTGGATTCACTTCCATCCCGGTTCGACCCCGGGTCTGGGTACAGAAGCGGAGAAAGTTTAAAACTCTCTCCGTTTTTCTTTTCCTCTCCTCGTAAATCGTTAGTTTGCTGATAAATTAAAATCAATTTGAATAACACATTAAAGAAATTGTGTAATTTTACCAAATGAAACTAACATTTTTAGGAACCGGAACCTCCACAGGCGTTCCCTATATTGGTTGTAATTGCGAGGTCTGCCGGTCGGAAGATCCGCGAGACCATCGGTTGCGCTGTTCATCGTTGATAGAGGTAAACGGGAAAAACATATTGATTGACTGCAGTCCCGATTTTCGTCAACAGGCGTTGCGTGCCGGTTTCAACCGGTTGGATGCTGTTTTGTTGACGCACGAACATTTTGACCACGTTGAAGGCATTGGCGATTTGCGTCCATTCGGCGATGTCAATATTTATGCTGATAAACAGACCATTGCCTCCGTTCACAAAATGTTTCACTACTGTTTCAACAATAACTATCCGGGTATCCCGACGCTAATAATGCACGAGATTGAAAATCAGTTGTTCGATGTTTGCGGAATTGATATTTTACCGGTAAAAGCATACCATTATAAATTGCCTGTTTTCGGTTATCGAATCGGAAATATGGCTTATCTGACCGATTTTAAAACAATAGAACCCGAAGAGGAGCAAAAACTGTTGAACTTGGACGTGCTTGTGCTTGATGCCCTTCGACACAAGGAGCACATCTCGCACGTCAACCTGCAACAAGCATTAGAATTGATACGTCGAGTAGCCCCTAAAAGAACTTATTTAATTCACCTCAGTCACGATATGGGTTTGCACGCGAAAGAAAGTATGCTACTGCCCCCGAATGTTTATTTTGCTTATGATGGTTTGGTGGTGGAACAGAAAAAATAAATAAATTTAAGATTATGCCAACAATTGCAATAGAAATTATCGGATATTTAGCGCCGGCATTCCTTGTTCTTTCGTTTTTTTTCAAGGATATGTCTAAGTTACGATTAATAAACACTGTCGGCTGCGTGTTTTTCATTATTTACGGTTTTTTTATATCTGCCTATCCTGTGGTAATTGCTAATGCCATCATAGTGGGCATAAATATATATCATTTGTTTTTTAGTAAAAAGTAATAAAAAATTCAACGTGGAACAATTCTTAAATCAACTCAACGAAAGCCAAAAGGCTGCCGTATTATATAACGAAGGACCATCGCTTGTGATTGCCGGTGCAGGTTCGGGAAAAACCCGCGTGTTAACCTATAAAATCGCTTATCTGCTCCAACAGGGATTTGCACCTTCGTCTATTCTTGCGCTCACTTTTACCAATAAAGCGGCAAGGGAAATGAAAGAGCGGATTGCGCAAATTGTCGGTAGCGAGACAGCTAACCGCTTGTGGATGGGAACTTTTCACTCCATATTTTACCGGATTTTACGAATGGAGGCGGATAAAATCGGATTTACCGAAAATTTTACCATTTACGACAGTTCCGATTCCAAAAACCTGCTGAAAACCATTATCAAAGAATTGAGGTTGGACGATAAAACGTATAACCCGAAGAAAGTCCACGCCCGTATTTCGGAACTGAAAAACAATTTGGTAACGCCCCAAAGTTACCAAGGCAGAGGCGATTTGCACAAAGAGGATATGCAAAAGAAAATGCCGCTGATTAAGGATATTTATACCATATACGTCAACCGTTGCTTGAAAGCGGGTGCAATGGATTTTGATGATTTGTTGCTCTATACCAATATTTTATTTCGTGATCATCCGGGCGTTTTAGCCAAATTTCAGCATTATTTCAAATTCATTTTGGTGGATGAGTATCAAGATACAAATTTTGCCCAACATTTGATTGTCAAAAAGTTGGCAGAAAAACACCGTCGCGTATGCGTTGTGGGCGATGATGCGCAAAGTATCTACTCTTTCCGCGGGGCGAATATCGAAAATATTTTGCGATTTAAAGAAAATTACCCCGAAGCCCGCATATTTAAGTTGGAGCAAAACTACCGTTCCACCCAAAATATCGTGAAAGCGGCAAACAGCCTGATTGAAAAAAACAAGGAACAGATTAAAAAAAGCGTTTTTTCGGAAAACGATGAAGGAAATCGCGTAAAGGTATTGAGCGCCTATTCCGATTTGGAGGAGAGCAATATCATAGCCAATGCGATTGTCGGTCTTAAAAAATCAGAAAATGCAAATTACAAAGATTTCGCTATTCTGTACCGCACAAACGCCCAATCACGTTCGCTCGAAGAGGCGTTGCGAAAGAGAAATATCCCGTACAAAATTTTCGGCGGACTCTCCTTTTACCAACGGAAAGAGATAAAAGATGTGATTGCTTATTTTCGTCTGATTACCAATTCGGGCGACGAAGAGGCTTTCAAGCGTATCATCAATTACCCCGCAAGAGGTATTGGCGACACGACAATTAATAAAATAGCGGAATGCGCTTTGAATCAAGGTGTCAGCTATTGGGACGTGATTTCCGATCCGCTACGCTATAACCTTCCCGTGAATGCAGGGACGGCAACAAAATTGGCAGGTTTCCGACAACTGATTGAAGAACTTGCTGCCGAATTGAACGAAAAGGATGCCTACTCAATGGCTGATACGATTATCCGAAGATCGGGCATTTACAACGATATTTTCCAAGGCAACTCGCCCGAAGAGCTGACCCGCAGACAAAACATCGAGGAGTTGCTGAAAGGGATTCACGAATTTTGCAGCATCAAGCAAGAGGAGGAAGGCGATGAGCAGATTTGCAACCTGAACAGTTTCTTGCAGGAAATTTCCCTTCTGACGGATATGGACACCGATAACAAGAGCGAAAACAAGGACAGGGTAACCCTGATGACCGTCCACTCGTCCAAAGGATTGGAGTTTAAAACCGTCTTTATTGCCGGAATGGAAGAGGAACTTTTTCCTTCCAGTATGAGTACCGGTACGGCTGAAGGGTTGGAAGAAGAGCGACGACTTTTTTACGTTGCCATTACCCGCGCCGAGCAAAATTGTTTCGTGTCGTATGCCAAAAGCAGGTTCCGAAACGGTTCATCCAACTTCTGCAATCCGAGCCGATTTTTGAAAGATATTGACCCTGAATTACTTGACTTGCCCGAAGATTATAAAATGTTGTATGGAAGAGTATCGCAACAAGAAAAACTTTCGCCTTTTGATTCGCCTTTTTCGGGGCAAGCATCGGGATACAATTTGAAAATGAAACAGGAAAGAGAGCAGGAAAAAGTAACCGGAGCACCTCGTTTTAAAGCAAGTTTTCCGAGCGTCTGCGAAGCGGCAAAACCAGTGGCTAATCCCAATTCTATTTCAAACCATACGCCGCAGGATTATAGCGATATACGTGTAGATACGTTTGTCGAGCACGAAAAATTTGGCATCGGAAAAGTTACTGCATTGGAAGGATTTGGCAGCAACCGAAAGGCAACGATTAACTTTAAAAATTCTGGAGAAAGATGTATTCTTTTGAAATATGCGAGGATGAAGGTGATTGATTAAACAGAACAACGAAGACAAAACTACAACATTTTAAAAACACACTCAAATCCCGCGAAAATTTTGCGGGATTTTTTTATAGAAAAACAGAAAAATCTCAACAATGTAGAAAAAATAAGAGATATATACAGGGAGGAACAAGCAAGAAGATGAAATATTCTTTTGGAGGACAATTTCAAATTCGTTAGGAAAGAGGCTGTCTTAAAGCTCATCATTCCGCGCTTGACGCAGAATCCCCTAAAAAAACAGTTTTGATTATTAGGGGATTGCGGATCAAGCCCGCAATGACGAAACGTGTTTGATTTTTGAGACAGCCTTTTTTTCTTACAATATCCCAATACTCCTCTTAATAAATGCACTCAACAATTCCTCTTTCAACAGGTTTTCGCCAACAACGCCAAATCAATCAGCTGATGAATCTCGTTGCTATTTATAAAAATTATTACAAACGCCCAAAAGGGATGACTGTTTTGCGTAAAAGTAGGAGAAATATGCGAGAATGAAAATAATTAGTTAAATTTATTTTTAACTTTGCATCTTTATTTTTATTTAGAAAAATTAATCACAAAACAGAAAGCCCGCATATTGGCAGGTAAGGAATTACAATGAGAATAATAAAACCATTTATTGTTTTTTTTGCGATGATGTCAGCATCAGGCATATTGGCAAATGAGACACAAGAAGAAGAATCCAAAATCAAAAAGGGTTGGAATTTAGGACCTCTTCCTACAATCGCTTACAATAGCGACCTCGGATTTCAGTATGGCGCACTTTGCTCTTTTTACTATTATGGAGATGGGAGTACTTTTCCCCAATACCGGCACCTGTTTAATGTACAGGCATCGCAATTTTCGAAAGGATCCGGAATGTATCATTTTTTCTACGATTCAAAGTATTTGATACCAGCCTCCCGCTTGACTTTTGCTGCAACTTACTTGCCCAACAAAATGATGGTTTTTAACGGTTTCAACGGTTATGCCTCCCCACACGACAATACGCTACCAACCGGTTTTTATTCAATCGACCGGAAAATGCTGAGGATTCTTGCCGATTATCAAAGAAACATTGTACCCAATTTGAACTGGGCAGCCGGATTGTCGTTTTGGAATTATAAAATCAAAAGAGTGCAAACGGATGAATTTAGGAATAAGCAAACCTTGTACGATCTGTACCTCGAAAATGGAATTATCAGACCGGAAGAAGCCTCCGGAGGTTCGCAAATAGAGATGAAGCTCGGCTTGATTTACGATACGCGCGACCACGAACCGGCTCCTTCGAAAGGGATGTGTGCAGAAATGCTTTTTTACGGCTCTCCCGATATTATTGAAAAAAAAGACAATGCTTACTTGAAGCTTTCAACTCGTTTTCGCCATTATATCCCTTTGGTATCTAATAGATTGGTATTCGCCTACCACCTTGCCTATCAAGGAACGTTGGCGGGCAATGCGCCTTTTTATATTCAACAGAATATTACCACGCTTTATTTGAGACAAGTAAATTCGGAAGGCTTGGGAGGCATCAATACCATACGGGGTGTTTCATATAATAGCGTGGTGGGCGACGGACTTTTTTGGAGTAATTTTGAATTGAGGTGGCGGCTGTTTGATTTCAGGCTTTTCCGTCAGCAATGGTATATGGGCGTTAATCCGTTTTTCGACGCAGGAAGAGTTGTGCAACCTTACAGGCTACAGGAAATGCGGGACTCCGGCAATGAGTTGATTTACTCCGGCGATGCCGAAAGGATGCACTTTGGTGCAGGTTTGGGTGCGAAATTTATAATGAATCGTAATTTTATCATTTCCGCAGAATTTGGAAAACCATTTGATAGCCGGGATGGAAATAGTAGCTTGAATATTGGGTTGAATTACATATTTTAAAATCCGGATATGCTAAATAAAACAAATACAGTCGTGCTATGCACTGCACTTATCGCAGCATTGCTGCTAAGCATTTTTACGATGACTTCCCCAACGCCCGAAAACAGAGACGATTGGTTTTCGGCAGAACGAGCATTTAATCACTTGGAAGTTATTGCCAAAAATCAACATTCGGTATTTGATTTGAATGAAATTGAAGAGGTGCGAAATTATTTGGAAGAGACTATTGGCACTTTTTCTAATGTAAAGTGGACAAGAATAAAACACAGTCAAATCGAAGTGCTTAACCAAAAAAACGGCATAAAAGAGCGAATAGACGTAGATAACATTTACGCCGAAATACTGGGCACAAGCGGAACGAGTATGCTTTTAATGGCGCACTACGACTCTTCTCCCTACAAAGTGAAGTATGATGTAGCCACCGAAGGTTCTTATGGTGCGGCAGACAACGGTTACGGGGTAGCTACCTTACTCGAAATTATGAGGCTTCTGGACGATTATTCTGCTCAAAACAAACTTGTTAACGGAATTAAGTTTGTATTCACGGATGCCGAAGAGGTTGGTTTGGGCGGCGCAAAAGCACTGATTGGGGAGTTTGTCCATTGGTTGAAAGACATAAACATTGTTATCAACTTGGAGGCAAGGGGGAACAAGGGACCGCTCTATCTGTTCCAAACAAGCGATAAAAACCATAAACTCATTGATTTTTACAGCCATTCCCGGTTGCCTTTCTCGTTCTCGATTGCTGCTGATGTTTATAAGCACCTCCCAAGCGATACCGATTTCACTCCGTTTTTGAATGCCGGATATGCCGGACTTAACTTCTCGACATTGAACAGCCTTAAATATTACCACACTCCTCTTGATAATCTTGCTAATGCCGATAAAGCAACGCTACAATTTTATGGTGAGCAGATTTATCCGCTGGTCAAAGAGTATACCGGAAAAGAGCGGTACAGCGCGCCGGAAGCGTTTGTTTCAAACAACAATGCGGTTTTTTTTACGCTGTTTTCCGGTGTGTTGGTATTTTATTCTCAATCCGTGTCTTGGATATTGACAATTATTGTAACTTTATGTACTGTTTTCGTTATTTTCTTTGCCGTAAAAAGAAAAGCGGTGTTGTGGAAAAAGATACTACTTGCCTTTGGAATTTGGATGGGCTATTTGGTTGCCTCGACGGTTGCGGGTTTATTTTTGGCGAAACTCATCGGGGTGGTTACCGGAAATGCGTTTGCCTTCACCTATATGACTCATGTCCCGTTTGACCTTGGGTATGTGGTTATATTTGTAACGCTTGTTTTGGCGGCAGGGATACTCATCGCAAAGCTCTGCCGGAAACTCAAATGTGGAGCCAACGAAATACAGGGCGGAGCACTCTTGTTGATCATCCTTTTTAATTCCGCATCTGCCTTCTTCCTTCACGGAGGTACTTATCTGTTTCTTTTTCCGGCTATTTTTATGTTGATCGGCTTTGCCCTGAATTTGTTTTTTCCCTTCGATAAAAGATGGTGGAGATATATTTTACAAGCGTTCGCTGTTTTGGCGACTTCCGCACTGTACATTATGCTGATTTATTCGCTGTTTCTCGCACTCACTTTTGGCGCATTGGCAGTGATACTTTTATTTGCGAGTCTTTTAGGATGTGTGCTTGTGTCGTGTATTCAAAATAATTAGTTAAAAAAGCGTGAACATAAATACTTTTTTCGTACTTTTACAACTCTTCACAACATTACATAAATACTTATGCGCGAGGTATATTTGAAATACATAGAGCCAATATTCGGCAACAAATACATTTTTGTTGTCGTACTTTTTGGTGTTTGGATGACGTTTTTTGACGAAAATAATTTGCTTTCGAGATTCAAGTACGACAATAAAATCGGAAAATTGAAAAACGAGATTGAGTATTATGAGAGGGAAATAGAACAAAGTACAAGAAAAAAAATCGAATTGCAATCAAGCAACGAAAACTTGGAAAAATTTGCCCGCGAACAATATTTAATGAAAAAGGAAAAAGAGGATATTTTTATCATTGAAAATTGAAAGGAATGAATAAAATCTTTATCATCGGAGCCGTTTTGGTCTTAATCGGAGCTATTCTTCCCATATTTCAAATTCATGTAGACGGGATTCAAGTCGCGCCTTTCGTTCTTTCGTTGGGTGTTATCGGTGTTTTGGTCGGAAGGTATATGCAGCCGATCAAAGGCGACGACACCAGAATTAAAAGACTCCGTTTCCAGCAAGTTGTCAGTTCGTGTGCGCTTGTGGCATCAGCCTATCTGATGTTTGTTGAAGATAGGAGGTGGGTACTTGCTCTGTTTGTCGCCGCCACTATTGATTTGATTATTTCGTACAGAATGCCCAAAGAAAAATAAAGGATTTAATTTTCGAGTGATTTTTCAGGCGTTTTTTTGGAAAATTATATCTATATTTGTGTTCTTCACTAAACACAATTTTTATGCAAAAACTTTACACCCTATTTTTATTGATTACCGTCAGCTTTATCTCTGCTTTTGGAGCGTCAACAACATCGACGGTAAATGTAAACGGTGTTACCCGTGAGTATATGACCGTTACGCCAAATGTTAAAAGAGAATTATTCACCTCGGTTATTGTGTTTCTGCACGGAGTAGGCGGAAAAATTACCGGTTGCGATGACATTATTTGTTATGAGGAAGTGGCTCAGCAAATGGCAGATTTGACCGGCTCCATTGTTTTGCTCCCGCAAGCGTTGGACGAGCAAAATCCCCAAATTAAACAATTGAGCAGTTTGTTGCCACAATTGTCATTTTTGGGTGTCGATGCTCTGGAAATTCCTGTAAATTCTATTTGGAATGCGGGCGTGAGCGTTCCATTGGATAATGAGTTGAAATCAATATTGCAATCTGTTGGATTTGGAGATATTGCTGCTGCCGGAAAAATCGTGCTGAATAAAGATGTTGATGATGTAGCTTTTATCAACCACATTATTGATGCTAGCAGAACATCCGCGCTCATTCCTGTTCTATCGAATGTTTTTATCGTTGGAGTTTCGATGGGCGGCGCTATGACTTATAAATATGCTTACAGCGGAAACTCGCAAGCTGATGCCATTGCTGTTATTTCCGGATTTGTAGGGGCAGAGGTTGATAATAACAAGCCGTTGGGTATTCCTGCGTGTATTTTTCATAGCAAAGACGATGAAGTGGTTTTGTTCAATGGTGGTATATTTAATGAACCGATACCCGAAATTGTTGGTGGAATTGCCTCAAAAAGTGCTTGTTGGACAGTTCTTCCTGATGTTTATGATTTTCCGAACATTGCTGATGATGGAATTACTGTTCAAAAAATCACTTATCCTTGCGAACCGGAGCTTTGGTTTTATACCCTTACCGGAGCCAAGCATGCTGATTTTATGAAATCAGATTACCAAACCGGTCCGAACGATATGGGTTATATAAGTCAGATTAGGCATTTTTTCTTTTTGGGATGGGTATATAATAGTGTAGAAAATCATTGCGCCAATAGCAGTATTGCCTTTTTTAACCCGAATCCGGCAAAGGAAAATATATCATTTACCGTTTCCGGAAATTATGAATTAAAAACAGTAACCGGAAAAACCGTTTTAAAAGGAAATATTTTGGCAGGAGAGATGATTTCAATCGGAAATATTTCGACAGGATTATACATTGTAACGTTGAAATCTATTGAGGGGAATTTTGTTGATAAGTTGATTGTTAAATAAAAAATGTTGTTTTAGTTAACATTAGATTCCTCATTCCACTTCGTTGCATTCGGAATGACCTGCGTTTCAGGGATACATAGGGGAAGGAATTGGCGGTAAAACTGCTGATTCCTTCCCTTAATACTCTCATAAAGAGGATGTCATTCCGAGTGCCCAATTATTAATAATCAAACAGACAGAAATGACGAACAGATCCCTCCCTATGGTCGGGATGACCGACGTTTCCATCGTGCGGTGGAGGGGAGTAGAGGCGGAGGCAAAGCCACCGCCTCTACTCCCCTCTTTCTCATCATGCATGGTGTCATCCTGAACGTAGGGCAGCGGAGTGAAGGATCTGCCATCAATCACTCCGCATATTGATTATGAACACCTTGCACATTCACGTCATTAGTAACACAGCGAAGTGGAATGAGGAATCTAATGTAAAAGGAATCAAAACTTAACTAAACGAATAAATTAAATAGTTTTTCCTCTTTCTGTTTTCCCGAAAAAAAGTTATATTTGCGTCCGTTAAAAAGATTTTATTTGATTAATAATAATAGTTATGCAATTAATTGACAATTTCAACTTTGCCGGAAAAAAGGCAATTGTTCGTGTAGATTTCAATGTTCCGTTGAACAAGGAAACAGGAGAAGTTAGTGATGACACTCGTATTCGCGGTGCGCTTCCTACAATTAAAAAGATATTAGCAGACGGCGGTTCGGCTATTTTGATGTCGCACATGGGGCGTCCGAAACAAAATCCGGATCCGAAGTTTTCGTTGAAACAAATCATTCCTGCTATTGAAAAAAATGTCGGACAAACAATCCTATTTGCAGACGATTGTATGAAGGCTGATGCACAAGTTGCCGCATTGAAGCCGGGAGAAATTCTTTTGTTGGAAAACCTTCGTTTTTACGAAGAAGAAGAAGGGAAACCTCGTGGAGAATTTGAAACGGAAGAGGCTAAAGCTGCTGCTAAAAAAGCGTTGAAAGAAAAACAAAAAGAGTTCGCTAAAAAATTAGCATCTTATGCAGATGTATATGTAAACGATGCTTTTGGAACGGCACACCGCGCTCACGGTTCGACTGCCATTATCGCCGATTTCTTTGATGCAAACAATAAAATGTTTGGTTTCTTGATCAACAGCGAGTTGAAAGCGATGGATAAAGTGCTGAACGAGTCGCAAAAACCGTTTACCGCTATTATGGGCGGAGCCAAAGTTTCGGACAAAATTATGATTATCGAAAACTTGTTGGATCGCGTGGATAACTTGATTATCGGTGGTGGTATGACTTACACCTTCATCAAAGCGCAAGGCGGAAACATCGGAAACTCTCTTTGCGAAGCCGACAAATTGGATCTTGCATTGGAAGTATTGAAAAAAGCGGAAGCAAAAGGCGTAAAAGTATATCTTCCGACCGATGCTTTGAACGCTGATAAATTTGCTCCTGATGCAGAAACTATTGTTTCAAAAACAAACGAAACTCCTGACGGTTGGATGGGTCTTGACATTGCCGATGAAACCATCAAAACTTTCAGCGATGTGATTGCCAACTCCAAAACCGTGCTTTGGAATGGTCCGATGGGTGTTTTTGAATTTGAAAAATTTGCCAAAGGAACAACTGCCGTTGCTCACGCAGTAGCAAAAGCCACTGCTAACGGCGCATTTACCTTAATTGGTGGAGGCGACTCAGTAGCTGCTATCAACAAAAACAAATTAGGCGATAAAGTAAGTTACGTTTCAACCGGCGGTGGAGCTATGTTGGAATATATGGAAGGAAAAGTACTTCCGGGCATCAAAGCAATTCGCGGGAATTAACGAATAAATTTGTCTGAACCAAGATTCTCATAAGATTTACAGGATTATCAAGATTGCATGTTTTAATCATCTTGATAATCCTGTAAATCTTATGAGAATCTTGGTTCAGAACAATTACCTTATCCCCCTTCTATTCAACTCCCGCCGATACTTCGCCGCATTTTTATTGTGTTCATCGAGCGTAGAGGCGAAATTATGATAACCTGAAAAATCCTCTTTGGCGCACATATAATAGTAATTGTGATCTTGATAATTCAATACGGCATCTATTGTCTCTATCGAAGGAATCCGAATCGGACCCGGAGGAAGTCCCGCGTATTTATAGGTGTTGTAAGGAGAATCTAACTCCTTATGACTATTGTAAACTCTTTTTATGGTGAAATCTTGATGTGCAAATATTAAGGTCGGGTCAGCTTGCAACGGTATTCCTTTATGTATTCGATTGAGGTATAAACCGGCTACAATTGGTTTTTCATCTTTTTTCTTTGTCTCTTCCTCCACGATAGAGGCGAGCGTGGCGACTTCAAACCGGTCTAATCCCACGTCATTTAACTTTATCAATCGCTCCTCCGTCCAAAATTTGTCGTACTCTTTTTTCATTCTTTTCAACAAATCTTCCGGAGAAATATCCCAATATACTTCATACGTATTGGGAATAAACAGACACACTGCCGTAGCCGAAGTTAGTCCATATTCAGACAATATTTTATTGTCATTCAATATATTAACAATTGCTACCGAATCCATACGCAACTGATTTGAAAGCCGCAGAGCCAGCATTTCTTTGGTACGGATATTATTGAACGTGATGCGGGTGGGCGTTTGTCGTCCGTTGATTAATTTGTGGAGTAATTCTTTGTTGCTCATACCGTCAACCAACTCGTATCTTCCGGATACAATATTGGTCGGATAGCCTGATTTTTCTGCCGCTTTTATGAATGATTGCATATTTTTGACACTTCCCGATGCCTGCAATTTATTCACCACATCGTCAAATGTATCATATTCGTAAATCAACAGGTACTCTTTTTTGTCGATGTCAACAAAAATATTTGATTTCCACATATTTGAGTAATACACAAAACCTTTGAATCCGCCGAAAACCGCTAAAACAAGCAAGACTGATAAGAATATATATATAAATGTACGATTCCCCGATGGTTTTTTATTTCGTTTCATATTGATTAGTTGAACATTAAAAATGAAACTCAAAGATAACAAATAAATTTGAAATATTAATTACATAATATTTTGAAAAGTGAAAAACGGATTGTATATTTGCACGCGAAAATCAAGGTATTGAGTCAGGTGAGATGGGTGAGTGGCTGAAACCACCAGTTTGCTAAACTGACGTACGGGTAACTGTACCGAGGGTTCGAATCCCTCTCTCACCGCAAAACAAAGACAAACTAATAACACTCAACGAGTTACAATTAGTTTGTCTTTCAAATTTAAGAAACAACCGCCACAAGCGCGCCACAACCCTTTTTACACTGATTCTGTCAGCGTAAAAAAAAAATGTCTGAAAGTCAAAAATCACAGAATTACCATATAAACAGCTATCTACCAGCTGTTTTGAAAGAACACAAATCTCGTTGGGAAATAGAGTATTGGGTACTGAATCCGCAAACGGAAAAACTTTGTCGCAAACAAATTAAACTCACCCGCATCATCTCTCGGTTCAAGAAAAAAACAGATGCACGGCTGTTTATTGCCAAAATGATTCTGAATATAAACCAGCGATTGGCGACCGGATGGAACCCGTTTTTTGAAAATGAGGATGCGCGGATGTTTGAACGGTTTGATGCAGTGGCTCAAATTTTTATTGATACCCGTAAAAAAGAACTGAGAAAAAATACAATGCGTTCTTATGAGCATTTTACCAAACAGTTAATTGAGTGGGTAAATGCGAATTACCCGAACATCTATGTTTCTATGTTTGCACAAAATCACGCCGTGCGGTATATGGATTTTATTTTCTCAAAAAAAAATGTAGGCGTGGCGACATACAACAATCAGATAAAAATGGGGCGGGCGTTGTTTTCGTGGCTCAAAGAACGATGCTACACCAAGCAAAATCCATTTGACCAAATAAAACTAAAACCGAAAGTAAAGAAAACGAGGATACTTATTCCGGCAGAAACGCGCGAAACGATAAAAGACTATCTAACCGAAACAAACCCATATTTTCTTCTTATCATTCAGTTAGTTTACACATCGTTGCTCCGACCGAATGAAATAAACCAACTGCAAGTAAAACACGTTTATTTGAGAGAAAAGTATATCCAAGTGCCGGGAGAGGTTGCCAAAAATCACAAAGCGCGTTTTGCATCTATGAATCAGAATATCATTGATTTGTTTGAAAAAATAAATTTACATCGCTACAAACAGGATGATTATTTATTTTCAGGAGACTTAAAGCCGGGAGCGGAAAAAGCAAGTCCATTGCGATACGGGAAAGAGTGGTCAAAGATGCGGAAAGCGTTGAATCTTCCTGCGGAGATGCAGTTATACAGTTTCCGGGATACCGGTATTTTTGATATGCTCAAAGCTGGGATTGATGACTTAACAGTGATGCAGCACGCTGATCACCATTCGCTTGATATGACTACTATCTACGCGAACCACGCGGATCCGAATTTATCGAAGATTATTTATGAGAAATCACCGAAATTTTGATAAAAAAAATTAACGTCTAAATTTCCAAAGCAGTACCCGAACAAATAAGTATCCGGCGCAAATGAGGATCAACCACCAACACCACCGCGGGACCACCTCGCGAACAACGGGAGGCTGCGGTACGGGAATTTCCCGCATAATTTCAACCTTCAAGGTATCGGTTCGGTCGCGATGCACGAGCAAGGTACGGTATTTCTCATAAAAAACGGTATCATTTTTCATCCGGATAAAAATAGAATCGTGCCGGTACATAAGAATCGAATCCGTCTTTATCCGATAAACGGTCGAATCTCGTTGCACCGGCACAAAAATAGTCCGGGTTTTACACCCGGACACGAAAAACAACGATAACAATAATGATATGAATAGGAGTTTCTTCATTTTTTTAACAGATTTAATTCTTGTTTCAAATCGTTCACTTTATTTTCTAACTTGTGAATTTTTTCGAGATATTTTTCAATTCTAAGATTCACACTATCAAGTTCCTTTTTATAGATGTCGATAATTTTATTTATATTTTCGACTTCAATATTTTTAACTTCGGCTTTATATTTATTGCGCGTAAAAAAGAAGGTCGCTCCACTTGAAAGAATAGACGAGATTATTATGTATAGAATTTGATATAACGATTCACTCATTTTATTCCCACATTTTTTTTAATTTTCCCAATCTTGCATTTTGACCCTCTTTTTCAATCGGTTTGATTTCTATTTTTCCGTTCAATCGTATCCCCGGAACTAAGTCTGCGGTTACTCCAAGCCGGTAACACAAGTCGCCTAAAAGGACATCTTCTACGCCCCACCATTGTTCTACATCCGTAGGAAATAATTCTCCCTGTTGCTCTATAATCTTGTTAATAGCGTGTCTTTTAAAGAAAATACCACAGCTATAAAAACCATTGTTTATTGTTCTGTAATAGTCTTGAAAGTTATCTTTGAAAGAATCTCGTACATCTTCCTCGCACATCAATAGGGCAATATCTTTATCCCATTTTTCTAGCGCTGTCAGGTCGCCACTAACGGGGAACCGGTCTCCATCGAAAAATAAAACATCAGCTTCCGGGTCACACTTAGACAATCCAAGATTACGGACTGATGATGTCTTTCTTCCTTTCCACTCGCTGGGTGTTTTGATATAGTTTTCGCCGGCATTTGAAAGTTGGATCACGCTTCCGTCATTGCATCGGTCAAGAATCCAAAATCTTTTGTAATCATACGGGAAAAGGGAATTAAGCATATTTTTTATATGCTTTCCCTCGTTTTGCCCTATGATTACGATTTCAATCATTTATTCTTCTGTTACTTCATTTTGCGGATTAAAAATTTGCTCCGCTTCATCTTCGGTAATCTCAATAAAAAGTTCGTTGACAACAGAATCCATAAAGACAACTTCTTTGCCATAATTAACACCTTTGTGAATGTCAGTTATAATGAATCCATCTTCTGCTACGAATTTTTTTGTCCCTTTTTTTTCTATTATTTCCATAATTCTAATTTTCAAATCTAAAACAATCTAAACCACAGCCTTCCTACAGCTGTTGTAGTCCCACTTCCTGAAAAAGTACTCCAATTGGTAGACCATCTTTCATTGTGTGTTGCTGCATTAATAACACTTACGGGTGATGCATTATATGAAAGTGGAGGGTTTGCCCCAGTAGTATATATAAAATTTTCAGAAATTCCATTAAATATGGTATTATTGCTTGATGATATAATACGTATATTATATATCCCTTCTGAAAGATCTAAGTCTCCGACATCAATAGTATTAATCCCATTCACTAATTGAATTACAGGACTTTCAAAAAGCAAATTCCCGACCGCCCCAAGAGTTCCTCTAAATATGGCTACTCTTATTTGCGGGGGTATATATCCTGAAGATGGTACTGATAAACGCAATTTTGAAAATTTTGATGGCGAATGTATGTAAATGCGAAATCCTGATCCATAGCCACTTCCACCAAATGTGTTAAACGCAATTGCAGTTGTACATCTGTTGATGTCAAACCATTCAAGTACATTTCCTTGCAAAACCGGATTATTTTGATTTTCTTGATTCGCATCAAACCAAATCATTTCTTCAACTGGAACAATATCCTCTACCGGCTTCATATTTGAGAAAGAGAACTCAAATTCATAGATGGGAGTTTCCGGATCCAAAACCCCAAAAGGTAGAGGTTCAGTCCTGTTTTGAACAGTTTCAGCGACCAACCATAATTCATCATCTGCTTGGGAATAAAAGAGGAATAAATCTATTCCAATATTATCGGCACGAGCCCCTACTACCCAACGTATCTTTTCACTTTGGGGTATTTCTGAATTTAACAAGTCTGCAAATGAAGGAACTCCTGCCGTATTTCCTTGTAAATTATACTCGTGTGGCAGAATAGAAATAAATTTGAGTTCATATTTTGCGGATGCTATTCCTATCGGAGAATAATCGCTTAACGAACTTGCAGTTACTTGCAAGTCAAATTGCGGAAGGTTTTGATATACAGTAAAAAAACCTTCGTAAGGGAGCAGAACTCTGTCTAACTTCCATTTACAGATTTTGAAAAACTTCGGTAAAACTCCTTGCGCGTCCTGAGACTGTCTGGAATCCCAAAATATTTTAAAGTGTCCGGAGCAATCACAAAGAGTTCCAATATTTTCAGTATCCCCATTTGTATAGGTAACAATCAAATCATTGCTCTCATTTTTGACTGTTTTAACGACTGTTCCGATATTTGTACTCCCCGATCCTTTTACTGTTGTGATAGACATATTTAAACCTCCTTATAATAAGATTCTTTTACCAATAAAGCATTTTCTCCATTATTCCCGATGAATTTGATTTCAAACTCATGCGCAATTACGATTTTTGGAAGTTCATTGTATTGATGGACATCGCCACTTCCTGCCGGGATTAAAATTTCATTATCAATCAACACATCCGTATCACCAACATTTTCAAATGTAATGCAAGAAAAACCATTCCTACGGACGTAGTCGTTTGCTCGAATTGTATATGATTTATAACGAACTGTATACTTTTGATTTCCCATTATTCTATCATTTTATTGAGTAAATATCCAACGAATATTGCCAATAATACACCTCCAATAGCGATCCCTGTCATTTCAAGCCCTTTTTTTTTAAGAACTCCTTTAAATATTCCTTTACCTCTCCTACAGTAATTTTCCCATCTTTATCCAAATCAAAAATTGGATTTTGCGATGCAATTAATAATGCACTCTTTTTAGATGTCTCTAAAATAAAACTATCGGGTTTCCCGATGGCAACAGGGAAAAACACGGCAAAGTAAACATCCGGAAAAGTCTTCATCCGACCGGAATATGGACGCAAGTGCTTATAAACATAATCTAATTGCTCAATATTCGACATCTTACGAAGTTCTTCTACCGTAGTTCCATAAGATTTAGCGATGTCAGGCATAAATTGAATTAATCCCGATGCTCCGGACGTAATATTTACCGCATCCGGACGTAATCCGCTTTCTAACGACATTACTGCCATTAAGTAGTTTGGATTAATGCCAAGCGCGTTGCTTATTTCCTTCACGCGAGATAAGAACGCTTCCTTATTTATTTTCACTTCGTTTTCTAACCACATAACACTTTATATTACAACATACGTTTTTTTTAGCTTGTTTTTTGAATATGCGAAGATTTGAATAGAAATTAATTCAACCCCTTTTTGTCTCTGTATTAATTTTTTCATTTCATCTATCTCTCTAACAAGTTCGATACTATGAAACGCATCCCTTTCTAAGAAACTATCGGATACACCATAAGTTCTTACAGTAAAGATTATTTGATAATAATCATATTTTTTATTCAATTTATGACGATCAAAAAGCAAGTCATCAATAGAAATTGATTCTTTAGCTGCGCCTAATCCCGGTGTATTTTTATCTTTTTTACCAAGGAAAATAACACCAACCAAAATCCCAGTAAATAATAAAAAATTCATACTTTTTAATTTCTTAATTTCGGCAATAAAAATTTGAATCCCAAGAAAGCTCCGGCAGCAAGCAGCGTATAAGTTACGACGTTGCTCACGCTCGAACCATAATACTTATTCAATACCTCTTTCACCGCTTTGGCTTGTGCCGGGTCAAGTTTAGACATTTCTGAAACGAGTTTTCGCGCTTCTGACAAGTCTGATTTACCACCGGTAAGCAGTATTCGGATCGTGGCATAAGCAATAATCGCAAATGTCGCGATCACAGAGGCTTTTATAAGAAAGACAGCCATAGGCGCTAAACCAATAGCCGGTTTATCCTGTATCACACGGTTTAAGTCAGAAGAAAACTCAGAAAGCGCTGTTGTCCCACTCTCTTTTTTTTCCAAGAAACCACCATTGATCAATTCGTCGTTACGTGACGATAGAGTTTGATATAGTTGCTTGATGCGGTGACGATAATTGTCTACATTCATTCCTTTTCGTTCAGCTGTCATAGCAATGCTTGAAGATGCCAACAAATTATCCATTATCTCGGCGTGGATGGCGAGTAATTTCTCTAAATCAGTTTGGGCGGTTGCCCAATTAGAAGATAAAAGTTTTTTATCCTCTACAAAGTCTAAATAGATAATTCTAACTTCGGTGAACTGATTTTTATTTGAATTGTAAATTTCAGCAAAATCCCCAGTTGTCTCTTTGAAACGATATACATATCCGGTGGCAAGACCAATCTTTTCTCCTTGACGAAACAAACGGGTCGTGGTTACTTTCCCCGTGTCATCAATGAAGAAAATATCTTCGCGAGCCACCGCAATGGTGTTTGCTATGCTATTCCGGAAATCTACACTGTTAACAATCATATATTTACATATTAAGGAGTAAAGACTTAGCTTGTGAATAAAAAGGATTTTTCGCCGCTGCCAGCTTGGCTATTTTTTCAAGCAATATTAGCCAATCGTCATCCGCATTACTCCACGCTGTTAATGATTCATTTAATAGAGTATTCTCCTCTTCTGAAAGAAATTCTGTTTCCGGAGCTGATATTTCCAGTTGGGATTCGGTTACAGCTTGCGGATCCACATCTATCCGACCAATACTAACCGGGATTTGTGCTGCCGGTATAAATTGCGCGGCTAATCCTTGAATAATAGGCGGTGCGAGTGGCGCCAAACTTCTAAAAAAATCTTGTGTAGGAGTTTCTAATTCCTTGATACGTTCAGTTTTTGTTTTTAATTCATCTTCTAATCGTTCAAGCCTGAAACTCATTCGTTCCTTAGAAAGAAGATTTTCTAACTCGCTTTTTGAAACATAACCTTCCGGGACAAAAGCAGATGAAGCATTCCCGATCGCGGAGCTTAGTGGCGTATTTAACGTAGAAAAACACTCTTTAAATAGATTTCTTGTGTCTTTACCTTCATTTTTTGATGCGACAATAAATAATTTGCCGGATTTCACGTAATCCATCATATTACGAAAGTTAGACAAATTCGTTTCAAGTGGGACGTCTTCATCAGACATAAATACAAAGGAATTTCCTTGTTCCGTATGACTTACGTTCCAACGAATGAGTTTGTTGTCTCTTATCCATTTTTCGACATGTTCTACATTATTCAACATCTCTTATTCTCCTTACTTATTATTGTCAAGTTCTACATTGAAAGCCCACGATTCTCCCACCACAAGCGGTACACTTGGCGCAACTTCGAGATAACTGTTAAGAAATTCAAATTTTATATTTTGAAGCCGTAGCGGAAAAACATCCTCAGTTTGATCAAACAGCGATAACGGCACATTCCGTATATACTTATAGTTCTCGCGTTGCAGCGTAATGAATGTATTAACGGCTTTTTCTTTTGCCACCGATGGATTTCCCAACGGTGTTATGCCGGGAGCGAGCGGAGCGAAAAGAATAATATTTTGATACATCCGGTTGAATAGCGTCCTGTTTTCGCCAAATGGAATCCGTCTAAGCTGCGGATTCTTTATTTGAATTTCAAAGGAATCAATTTCGGTGCGTCCATTCTCGAATACCTGGTGCATGTTTTTAGGCTCGTCGTACCAAAAGACAAGGAAAATATGTTTCCCATATTCAGGCGTACCGGTAAGAGTGATGAATGAATTTGGAAAGTCTATGATCTTATTGATAAACTCACGATTTCCTTTTCTTCGGGATACACGCAGCAAGTCAAGTGACATATCTTTGATTTTCAGCACGCGCGTGTTTTGTTCCTGGATATTAAGGGAGGCGCTGTTTTCATTAGTAATTGCCCCATCGGCATACAAATACAAATTGGTACATACTTTACCCGAGGCTGTTTCACTCGTAAAGTCGCAAAAATCTATGTGCTTGATGCGTTTTCCTTTCAAGTCCAACACATCAGGCAGCATTATTTTATTTCCTGTAATTTCAACCGCAACACCGATTGCGCCACTTACTAATTTATTCATAATCAATCAATCAACATAATAAAAATTCAAAAATATTTTCCCGCTCGCGCCTTTTACTGTTTCGATATAAGAGTTATCCCAATCCATTTCAGTTTTGTCAAGATAGACATTTTCAGAAGTGATGTCCTCAATGAATACAGACAATGGTATTTGATTAATGACAAAACCGTCAGCAGTACGAAGTGTAATCACGGCATCGGTCAAGCCGGATACTTGCAGCCGGTTAATTTGTTTCCCGACAAGCGCATAAGTTCCAAAATCAGATAGCCGGTAAAATTTTCTGTTAGGCAAAATAGAAACATCTATCAGGTAGGAACTGGAAGGCTCTGTGAACGATTGTTTTGTTCGGTCAGTGTAATACACTAATATCGGCAAAAGATACGACACTCCATTTTCAAGAACTTCGTTTCGCATTACTTTCATCTCGCACTGAGAGAAATCCAATTTAGAATTTATCGTTAAATCAAGATTGGAATTTATACGTAAAAATTCTCCTGAAAGATTTCTTGTCTTGTTGTTTTTTTCGGAATTAAACAAATAAAAATAGACGTACTTCAAAAAATCATCCGGTACAATCTTTTCGCCCGTGGTAAAGTATGGCATATAATTAGCAGACAATAAGCTAATACGCTCAATCTTTTTATCGGAAAACAATAAGTCTTCCGGGAAATTGATGATGCGTGTCTGATTATTCACGACAAGCGGGTAAAGGTCGAAGTTTTGAATTATCTTTTTCATTTTATTTGTTCTTTTTAGTTCCATAGCGAACGATCAGGCTCGCTATGGATAAAGACATAATTGATAATCTCTTAGATTGCCTTGCGGTAAGGGTTATCAGGATCATTCTTGTATTGTTCGGCAGTTCCTCCCGGAACTTTATAGCCTAAGGCGACAAATACAATTTTTGTGGCGCCATTAGCGACAGCTGTACCATAGTCGGCAGCAGCAAAGGTCGGGAATGTGACACGAACTTCGTGATCTTGAGTACCGGCATAGGTGATTTCTTCCGGAAGCATGTGGAGTTCATCCATCATATTGTATTCCGCCTGAGTTGTCGCACTTGATTGCGTTGTGTGGATTCTCTTGAAGAGATTCGTTGGCATATCAGCAATGTTGACGGTTGTGCCGGTGGCAATGTACAAGTTACCGTTAAAAACGGCTTCTATGTCAGAGGTATTAAACCCGCCGGCTCCAACAGGGACATAGGTCAAAAGCGGTGCGGTTCCCGGCTTAGTCGTATCTTCGATCATAAGGAAAATCCCGAAACCAAGAGTCACAAAAAGATCATTCCGTTTCAAGTTTTGCTCGCTACGGGATAGGAGTTCTTTCTTCAAGTCAAAACGGTAATCACCCTGTCCGTTAATCAACGGTTGTTCAATGCGAAGTTGAGAAATAGCAGGCGCAAGACCTTTTGCACCATAATAGTTGAACACTTTTTCAAAGCGTTTTCTAAGAAATTCAATGTTTTTAATATTCATATGTCTTCTTTTAAATTGTTAATACTAAGTTTCAGCAATTACGATACATTTAGCGAACCGGAAGGGAGCGGATTGTTTGGAGACATTTCTCCTGTCATTCTTCGTCTTTCAATCCAATTAGATGAACGACCAACGGAATGACGCGAAGGCAAATAGGAAGTGTCTCCTACTCCGGTAAGCGAAGGAAAAGACCTCGTCAACTGCGAACCTACAACACCAAGAATCCCGTCTCCAACACCTTGCGTTATGTCATATTTCGTATATGCAGATAATACCGCTCCGATAAAAGCTGAAATAGCCATTTTTGTCGTGTGGTTTTCAACAGGCAAATGCTGATTGATTAATTCAGCCCCAACGCCGCCGGCGAGTGCACCTATTGGTCGCTTTATTATGTTTAATCCTTTTGATTTAAATTTCATCTCTTTAATTTTAAAATTTGTTTCTTACTACGAATTACTTCATTAACTTGTCAAGTTTTTTTTGCGCAGCAATTCGCTTTTGATTTTCTTTTTTTGTTTTGTTTACTCTTTCGACATATTGATCTACTTTCTTAATAGATAATTTGCCCTTTGGTCTTTTAGGCATTTTTTTTAATCCAACTGAAGCCATAACTGTAAGATTTTAGTTTATTAATTGATTGTATAATATTATTTTTTCAAACTTAAATAGAGAATTGTACCGCCGACCAATGCAACCGGTAAAACGGGAATACCGCCTACTTTTCCAAGGCTGTTCATTACATCATTCAAGACATTTCCGGTAGGACCTCCGGGAAAATCCTTTGAATCCGGGCGAATAGAATTCAAATTGTTTTCGCTGAGTATTTTGGCAGTTTCGTTGTCTAACTTTGCTTTTTTTGCTGCTTGTATATCCGAAATCAATTTGATAATCGCAACGATAGCTGCAACAATGGCAACGATTATCGTTACTGGCTCACCTATTTTGGCATCTCCGCGTTGAAGAGCCTGAACGGTTTGCGATGCCGTTTTTCCATTCGTTTGGCGAAGAATGCCGGTGCGTATGTTGTCCATCATCACATTTCGCGAGAGACCGACACCGGCAATTTCGAGCCGGTCGAGCGTAATATTTTGTTGGGACCTTTTGAACATTGATTGCGGACTGTCGATCAATCTATTGTCGGCAATTATATAGACATAGAATAAACCGCCTTCAACCATTTTTGCGCTAAACTGGTCATAGTCGGATGCGCCGCTAATACCAGCCTCAATGCTATCAGCCGGCACTTGAACCTGTTCGCCGGTGGTTTCGTCCCAAAAGAAATTTTGCATCAAAACCGTCTCGCGCCACCAAAGAATGACATTGGTAATAAGATCTTCCGACAAATAAATGTCCGGGACACGCGCGATGCAGCCGGTAGCGATTTCATTCACGGCAATGTTGCGCGATTCGAGTGAATCATAATCGGAATGAAACAGTCCATTATAAATGGCATCCGAATAAGCCACGCCGGCTCTCAACAACTCATCCTGATCCTCGCCAAAATTCATAATCAATTGAATAGCAACAAAGAGTTTATCCATTTCGGTATAGAGGCTCTGTATCTCATTTTCATTTTCCGAGAAATCGCAAATTTCCTGATAAAGGTTGATTTTTGCATACAATTCTTTTTCCGACTGCCGGAGTCGAGCCGACCGCTTACCGCCGGTCCAATAAGGAGCGGATAACGATACCTCTGTATTGCCTATTTTAGCGCGTTTCATTTGCGTTTTCCTTTTTTGGGTTTGAGCGCATAAACAGCTACGCCTAAGGTAGCTAAGCCGATTACCGCCATAAGTATATTGTAGTTATTGAAGTCCGATGGTTCCGGCTTGTTACCCGGTATGCGATCAATAGCCTTGGGATCCTTACTTGAAGTTACCGTAGTATAAACCTTTGAAAAACCATCGGCAGCCGTATTTACCAAATTACTCAACGAATCCCAGTTAAAGGCTCCGATTGATGGATTTTTTTCTCTTTTGAATTTTTGGAAGAAATCAGACAAGGACATTCCCGATTGTAAAATAATTCCGGATTCTACAAGCAATAAAGCTGCTTCATAAGAGATACCAGACGATGCGATATATCCGGACAACAGTTCTACCTGTACCATTTTTTTGGATAAAGCAATCTTTGATAGCGCGTTATCTTCGATAACTGTATAAAGAAAGAATGGGCTGTCTCTTACGATATTGGTAGCAACCTCGGCATCATTGGCAGTTAGGTCAGCAATTCTATTGTAGGCAACTATAAAACTTTCCCACCAATCCATAAAATCAGCGGAAATGTCTTGGAACTCATCCGAAATAATAAATCTTGCATTTTCTACCGAATTGGAAACGTAGGATGAAATTTCACTCATAATTTGAGCGCTATGACCGGACGTATACCAATATTTGTCTGATAAGACATAAGAGGCAAGGACATACCCGGCTGTAGTCAAATCGGCATTGTTCGTTCCAAACCTGGAGATTATTTCTTTTGCCAAACTGAATAATCCATATTGCGCGTCAATCTGATCATTGGAGATTCCAATTCGGGATAGCGAATCAAGCAGGAATAACCCGGCATTGCAATTGATGACATTCATCTTTTGACCACCTGCAAAGTCAGCTTTAAACAGTTCCCATTCCTGCGAACTAATAGCTGTTATATCTCCAACGCCGCTAAGCCGGCTTATTTCCGTACCTTTCATATCTAACTTCTTTTTATATTTTAGTTCTTCGTTAAAAATTGTACCACATTGCACAAAAGCGACTGCATCAATTTTTATTTCGCGTCCGTTCTCATCAAATGCCACAACATAGACGTGAGAGTAATCTCCCGAATCGTAAGACACAAAACGCATCACACATTCAATACCAAGGCAATTTAACACCGATGCAGTAAGGATAGAATAACTTTTACAATCACCGGTACCGTCCTTCATTAAGCGTGCCGGCACCTTGATAAACTGTTTCCCTTCAGGATCTATCCGGTATTGGATCTTTTTAATCAAGAAATTAAAAACAGCACGACAGGTTGCCTCTATTGTAGCGCGTTTGAGTTGCTGTGAAAATTGAATATAATTTTTCCAACCGTTATGCCATTCATCTACGCAAGCCCTAATAATATCTTTGGTAGAACCGCTCTTATGCAGTAATTTTATTTTGCCGTCCGATTCCATCTTTAATTTACTTTCTTTGGATACCAAGGTTGATTAATGATCGAACCGGGATCAAAATTATTTCCCAAATATCGTATTTGCCACCACTTCTCGGGTATCACCTTTGGTTCAGTTCCTGTTTTCAAGGATATGGAAGCGGCGTAAACCTCCGGGCTTGTTTCCATTTTGTATGTGAATCTTGCCGTAAATATGTGGCTTGCAATGTACTTGAAAAAAACTACATTATCTTTTTCAGCCCATAGATTGACGAATCCGGATGTTGCCGGGTCGGGAGTAGCAAAATAAAGCGTTATTTGCTCGGAAGAACGGGCTTTGACTGTTACCGAAGATATATGGGTAAGAACAGAAATATTTTGACCTAAAACAGTTTGAGATACGGGTTTGCGTAAAATAGATAATTTTTTTTCAGCCCAAGATTCATTAAATAGTTCGTTTCCTTCTAAAACCATCAAGCTACGAGCGCGATCGGTAGTTTTATTACTCATATATCTCCATGATGGTAATGGATAAAAATGACCATCGCCAAATACTATTGCAGGGGATTCTTTTTGCTCCGGAATGGCGAATGAATGTATATTAACATCGACATCGAACGGGTTAAAAACCTCTATTTTTACCTGAAATGCATAAAATTTATATCCGGAAAATTTATTCAAAAAAGAAATATGATTTGCGGTTAATGGCTCATTTACATTTGCAACATTAAATGTCCAATATTTACTCCAAAAAGAGGAATTAGAAGATAACCGGAACCTCAATAAATGCCCGGAACCGCTTGCCGGGAGTCCATACTTACCACCGGTATAAAGAAGCCGGTCGCTACTCCATTTATCGGAGTAGTCGTAGAATGGATCGTAAGGCTTGGAAGTATCGGCAAGACGATAATAGCCAACATCGGAAGGCATTCCGGTAGGCTTTTCATTTGATGGGGGATTAACTATATCCTTGAATTCGTCATTGCTACCTCCGGAGCTATCGTTAAAACTGGAACCATCCGAAGGATTTTCTTCGGATGATCCGGATGTAGACTTCTTACTACCGAATAAAAATAATGATGCGATGATACCGCCTAATAACAAAATTTCCATTGCTGACAAATTTCTTGCAATGTAAGGAATGGGAAATTAAGGTCTGGGAATTTTGACGGTTTTTGGGAAAAATGAGTGATTTTGACGGCTTTTGAGAATATTAAATTTTATAGTAATCGCAAAAATCCGACATTGTAAGGATAGTAGGTTTAGGTTTGTTCAACGCGTATCGCGCAAGTTCTATCTTACGGCTGGCAGTTGATGTACTAATTCCAAGTAGATTAACTACGTTTTTTATCGTACAAATTGTAATAGGTTGTGTATTCATACTCAAATAATTAACAGCCACAAATTTAGGAAAAAATATCATAACAACAAAAAAACGGCTGACATTATTGCCAGCCGTTTTTTTAATAACATTAAAAACTATTTTTCTTACCGAAAAGATCGGCATGTGTTCCGGTTCGTACAAGTACTATAAGACCATCAAATTCAGAATTTTCACTTTCAAAATAACGAAACAAAAGTATCCAATCCGGCTCCAAATGGGCATCCCAAGTTTCTATTTTTTGACCTTTCAATTTATGTGTTCCATATTCATCTACTGGAAGCGTACCTGTTTCCTTTAATTTCAAAAGAGCCGAAGCCATCAAGAAATATCATAATTACGTTTTGCACATAATTTAATATCCTTTTTATATTGTCCGGAAGGTTTTATTTCGTACATATTCTTTAATTTAAGCAGTCAGCTAAAAGGGAATCAATCGAAGTATATCCTTTTAGTTTTTTATGATTATCAGCTTCTTTGATTGCTTTTTTTGTAGTTTCGTTTGGTTCAAAATCGACAACTACTCCCTTCGCTTCAAGTAATGGAATAAACTCCGGATGTTGAAATACGTTTATGTTATATCTACTCCTTGAATGCCTTTCTCTTGTTATACCTGCTACTCGTGCCATAATGATTAATATTTAGTGTATAATAGACAAAGATACAAAAAAAAGGAATTATTACCGGAATATTAGCGGAATATTAAAATCTTAATTTTCTGTTAAAAATCAGATGTGTTTGTTTTTCAATGTTTTACAAAAAACTTATTAGCGGAATATTAAAAACCTACTTTTTACGCTAAAAACAGAAGTATTTATTTGTCAATGCTTTACGAAAAAATGATTAGCGGGATATTAACGGAATATTAGCGGAATTTTAAAGTTTTATTAGGGGATATATAGGGGGTGTATGTATGGGTCTATATAGGGGTGTTTTTTTTTGGTTTTTTCCAAACAAAAACGAATGAAAAACAGATATGATTAACGATATATTTTTACCGAAAAAAGATTACTGTTTTATTTGTAGTTTTCTACCCCCTAAAAAACCGTGACATTTGTGACAAAAGACAACTTCTTATTAATCAATGAATTATAAAAACTATAAAAACACAACAATTCAATATAACTAACTGATAAACAAGCAAATATAAATTTGTCACAATGTCACAAACATATTGTGACAAATGATGTTATACTTTGTGACAAAATATTATTTGTTGGGAATTTGTCACAAAAAACATTATTTTGTCACAAAGATTTTTAAATTTTGTGACATTTTTGTGACAGTCTATTTTTTTGATTCTTATGTAGTTAAGTAGCTATTTTTTAGTTTGTCACAAATGTCACAAACTTTTTAAAGGTTTGAAAAAAAAAACATAACCTGCAATAAAAAAAAACGGCTGACATAATTGCCAGCCGTTCTATTAGATTTTCTTCTTTCTTTTTATTTTTCTTCTTTTTCATTATTGAATTCTATTTTTGTTTGGACATAATATTTTCGATCTTCTATTTCGGACTTGCTTAAAAATTTTTCTTCCGGAAACACCCATGGACGACCGCGCCCTTTCTTTTGTGCGATAACAGTATTCTCTTCTAATCCTTCAAATTGTTTTGAATGATAATAAATGTCATACCGAACAGGATTTTCTACCCCTCTTCGGTCTTTTGCTTTTTCTAATTGAAGTATCTCTTTTAGGTAGTATCTTAATTTTTCTTCATATTTCTTTAATCTTGGGCAAAATTCTACCAACTCTGCTTCTGTATATTGTAAAATAGGTTTATTACTATCTATAAGCATATCATGAATAAATTCTTCTATGATTTGTTGGCACTTCGGTTTTTGTTGTTCACGCAGTTTCAATAGTGCTTCGGTAACGAGGTCTTTCGGGTCGAACCACATTCTTGATACTCGTTTTGAATGGATTTTTCTGTTATTCAAAAAATAAAGAAAAGCCGGAATTTCATCTTTTATCAAGGTTAAAAAGTCCGGATTCTTGCGTGTGAGCTGTGGTATTTTACGTACCCAAAAACGTTCCTCTGTCTGTGATGTATAGATAAATCGCGTTTCATTATTCGAGCAAAACGCATACTTTGTAAAATTTTCTATTTTTGAAGAATCTACTCCTTTGCTTGTTACCGTAGCTTGTTTTGATGTGGATAGCATTTTAATTTTTTCGGTTATCTTGCTGCTATCTTCAAGCGAAGTCTCGTCGATAGCTACCAGCAGCTTTCCGGAAATCATTGAATTGAAATCGCTTTGAATCTCGCTGTTACCTACAATAATAGAATTTTCCTTGAAAATCATCGTCAAGAAATCAAGAAAAGAAGTTTTTCCCGTTTCATTTTCCTTGCTCACAAGACACAAGATTGGAAGAATATGCAGCGGTTGCTGATATAAAAGTTGCACATAATCAAGTCCGAACTCGTATTGTTCTCCAAAAATATGGTGCATCAACTCATCTATGTGATTCCATTCGCCGGGTTCCGGTTCGTGATCTATCGGATAGTAAACATTGTAGCAATTATTTATTACTTGCTTATAGTCGGTGTTTGACGGATAATTTATGAAAGACTTGTATTTCTGTATCTTTTGAATTACATCTTTCATTTTTGGAAAGTCGTCCTGTATTGTTGTTTTTTTTCTTCGTACCCGGATTTCCGTTGTTTCGCTGGTCCGGATGTTGGGTATTTTTATAAGTTCAAAATATTCATCTCCTACCCGCATATAGTTTTTTAGTTCTGCCGGGACCGTTCTTTCTATCACCCCATCTAAAAACTTGTAGTTACTGCCGTTGAAAACAAATTCTTCCTCTCCTATCAGTTTCTCGTGTGCGTCATAAAATTTCTCTACTTTGTGGAGATTGAAACAGGGTTGTAATTTCTTCGGGAAAGCCGATACATTCAACTTGTAGAAATATTCTCCCGAAACAGATAACCGCATAAGATCCTCCCATATTTCTTCCTCTTTCCCTTTGTTGGCGATAAGAACGTCGTCCAATCCTTTGGGATTATCTTTTAGCTCTTCCGATTTGACATGTGCAAAATAAACCTGTACATCCAAGTCCGAAAGGAGTTGCCTAACCTTCAACATTGCTTGGTAGAATTTGTTCGGACGTGTCGTCAACTCCGTTTTTTCTTCCAAATTTTTTTGAGAAATGTTAAAGCAATCGCCATCATAAAGCATAATTACGTTCCGAACCTCACATTTTAGTATTAACTTTAGAATGTCCGGATATAATGTTTTTACCTTTGAATCGGCATAATGTGTAATGCTCGAAAGTCCAACAACATCAAATCCGTGTACGGATGCTTTAAACGCCTTGAAATATCCTTCGGTAAGAATGAGTGTTTTTATATTCTCGCGTTTCTCATATTTCTCTATCAGTGCCGGCGGGAAAAACGGGTATGTGCCAGCTCCTTTTGGAATCAGGTATTTGTTTTCTCCCGGCTTTAAGTTAGCCGGATTCTTGCGCGTGAGGTAGAACGTACGCGTCCGGTTGTTATTGATATTTTGATGAAACGGGTCGGAATCTACGTGGTCATATTCGATAATATTCCGGTTGATGGTATAGACGAGAATTTTTATATTGTCGTTGTCGTCCGATGTGAAGATGTCGGAAATAACTTCCCTCTCCATAAAGTTTTCCGGACTTGTCACCCTAACAACTATTTTTTGTTGTTCGGGTGTGATGTCCATCTCTTTGAATACTCTCTCATGTAAGTAACTCATAAGTATTCATTCTTAAATTAATTATTCATTCTAAATTCAGTCCATTGCTCCGCCATAGCTTTTGCTATACTTGGATAAAACCGGCTCCTTTCGTGTCCATTCTTAAATTTTTTTCCATTCAACGCATCTGTCGTATATCTTTTTTTAATTTGACCTGTTTTTTGTGTCGCTGTAACTGTTTGATTGAATAAATCCGGTTGCATTTGATAATTTAATTTAGGCAAATTTTTTAACCACAAATTAGTCCTTTTCATCTCATTATCTCCAAAATAATAAGGATGTATTTCCATATCCGGTTTGCGAAATATTTGAGTCATTATTCCGCGCGGATTTTCTATGCAAATATGTTTTATTGGAGCATCATAAAGTTGCATAAAAAATTTTGCCGCCTCTATCCTTTTCATTGTACGTCCATCATCAAACCAAATCGCAGTCCCTGAATAAGTTAAGTATGTACAAGGAGGACACGCTATCAGAAGATCAAAACTTAATGGAAGATAATCACAATTTTCAACTTTCATATATTTTTGATCTCTTGTCTGTCCAGTTCTTTTTAAATAATTAATTTCCTCATGTACAAGCAAATAAGATACATCTATTTGTATATGCTTTTTTTTAGTCTCCTCATTATTACTTTCTGTCGGAAGTAAATCACAACTCCACGCATTCCAACCGGCTTTGGAAAATTCTTCTCTAATTATGCCGGAATATTCACAACCTATTAGTACTGTTTTTTTAGGGACAATCATATTACTCATTCTTTTTTATAAAAACCTGTACCAACGCATCCAATAAAGTTTTCGCCATCAAGTCTCTCTTTTTTACAGGGTCAACTATTATATAGGATTCCTTTTCTCTGTGTTTTATGCGTGTTTCTACTGCGCTGAAATTAGCGCTATCATCTATGAAATCAGCCAATTTATTCGTTTTCTTTATATCTCCTGAGATGTCGATACGGTAGCTGTTGATGGTTTCGTTGATTGTGTATGTCATATTATTTCTTCATAAAAAACATTTGTAGTATTCATCACGTTGGCACTATCTAAACTTTTTCCATCACGAATGAAAAAGTTCTCCTTTTTCAAGGTCTCATAATCGCTCCTGCTTATATACATATAAGTAGAATATCCATCGAAACACAGGACACATTCCATAATTCCGTCAGAGACTTCTTTTTTTACATCTATCTGTAATGTTCTTTTATTACTCATTTTTTATTCCTCCTTATTAAAAAAAAACACCTATCCCTATCCTCACGAACTGGAATAGGATTCACATTTACTTACTTGTAATCAACTTTTTTTTTATAGGATCTACCATTATAGCATTATCAATAAAATCCTTCACACACGAGTGCATTACCTCATTCATCCTCTCTTGTGTCAAATGAGGGATCTTCGTTGTGCCGCGTACCCAGTTGTTGTAGGTTGCAGTGCAAATACGGCATTCGTCCATCATCTTGTTTTTAAAGACTTTTGAAAAGGAATTTAAAAACAGAAATAAGTCTTTGTTTAGTTGTTGTTGCATTGTTTTTATTTTTTATTCCCAACTGATAAAAGTCCTTTCCGAACCATCTTTTTCTTTTTTTAAGAAATTGAACCCTTTTTCTTCATAATAAGCAATTAACCCCGGCACTTCGTTCATACCATATCCAATATTAATCTCAACTTTCCCATCATTAGCAGCGGTCATAATATCATTACGCAATGATACTATATAATTCCGGACTGCTTGTTTTGAGAGTTCTCGTGCCATTTCGGCAGTAATTTCAAGTTGTTTCATTTTCAATCCTCCTTAATTTTAATCCCAATCTAAAATAATATCAAGATTTTTCTGTTCGGAAAGCGGTTTTTTTCTGTCTTTAATTTCGTCATAGATAAAAGAACAAACACCGTAGAGTGCGAGTCCTACCAAAGAAATACCCAAAAGAGCTGCGAGAATAGCTAACAAAATCATAAGAACCATTAATATTTTCATTTTTCAACCCTCCTTTAATTATTTAAGTCTTTGTTTAATTGTTGTTGCATTTTGTTATCCTTTTAAAAATCGGTTTGTTTTTGTTTCTTTAAATTCAATCTTTTCGAGAAAAGCGAAAAACAAAATTATGCAGACACACAATGAGATAATGTTTAAAATAGGGACAAATGAAACGGCAATCAGCAATAATCGAATAATCCTCATCAATTTTTGCCCATTTATCAATATGTTTTTATTTGCGTACCAAACTAATAGAATGGTTATAACACAAGGAATGATAATAAGTAGCATAATCATTACTTTATATTGATTAATGGAATTTGTCCGCCGGTATAGGTTGGGAGTTTTCCATCCCATTTTTCAAGCGCATATTGGCTAACAAGCAATTGATTTAGCGATGCAGCAACAACACGGTTATAATACGCCTCCCCGTCTCCTTTAATTTTTAATGCCGATGCCTCTCCTTCTGCTTTTGCTACTGCTATTTTTGCGTTCGCCTCTGCTTTCTTGACTTCGTTTTCGGCTTTTAATGCCTCTTGTATTGCTCTGTTTTTTGCATCAATAGCCTCTGTTAAAGATTTTGGAGGTGTAATTTGAGATGTAAATTCTGAAACGATAAATCCTTCTACGGACAATGTAGCTTCCAGCCTTTTTCTTACTTCTGCCTCAAATTCTCCTCGGTTTGCCATAAGATAATCAGAGGTGTACATATTCCCACAAGTTCTGTATGCTTCATAAATACAAGTGTGCATATAGCCATCTTCGATTTCATTCAGTTTTTTTCGATAAGTAATAAAAACGTGCTTAGCTTTATCGGGATCAAGCCGGTATGCTATGGTTGGAGAAATCCTAAAAATAGCAGCATCTTTTGTATTTACTGTTATTTCATCGTAGCTTTTGCGTTGAATAAAAACAGGATACTCATAAATGTTTTGAGTAAAAGGATTAAACCAAACAAACCCCTTACAAGTTCCAATTAATCCGCCCTGCATTTCGCTGTCAGAAGACCATTTTTTGAACCTGACACCTACACTGCCACTATCAATAGTGGTGCAATTTGTCAATAAACTTGCAACTAATATGGCTGCGAAAAGAAATTTTACTGTTTTCATTTTTAATTAATTTAATTTGTTAATATTCAATTACCATTTTATACGACATTCATCTCTCCTGTATTTCTTGTTCGATTTTGAAACAAAGAATCCTTTTCCTTCGAGTTCTTTTACAATTGAATCATCTGAAATATTCAGCGTCATCTCAAATTCTCCGCGAATAATCTTCCTTTCTAATTCCGCTGCTATATCTTTCCATTGCAAATCTTTTAAATTGTTCAATGAAAGTTGATGCGCTTCATCTGCTGTCATTTTTAAGTTACTCATTTTTTCCTCCATTTTTAATCATTTATACTCTTTTCGTGTCTTACTATTGTTTTTTTTTACAATCGTTTTTTTTTTGTAAAATCATTTTTGATTTGACAAATGTAATTGTTTTTAATTACAAGCAATAAAAGAAATTACATTTTTAAGATTTTTTAGGATTATTGTAATTATTAACAATTACGATAAATGAAAAAAAAAATATATAACAGTCTAATTTTGAGTACAAAATGAAAATAGAAAGAATACATATAGGACAAATAATTGAAGAAAAAGTAAAAGAGCAAAAAAAAACGAAAGCCTCTTTTGCTAAAAGTTTAGGTATCAAAAGACAAAACATTGAAGAAAAGGTTTTTTCCAAAAAAAGTATAGATACTGATTTGCTTTCTGAAATCTCAGAAAAACTGGGTATAAATCTATTTTCTTATTATAAAAGCGATGAAGTCTGTAATGAAAAAAATTACAGTCAAATAGAAGTAAAAGGATTACTATCTATTGAATGGAATGGAAAAAAACAAAGTGTTGATTTTAATTTTAAATAATATGGAAGAGATAGATAAATATCCGCAAGTCTTAAAAGGACGTTATGTCCGCCGATGTAATTTTAACATTCATTCTATAAATAGAGATTATTCTATAATAGACACTTTGACAAAGAAAGAAAGAAGATAATAAATATTATATAGATAGTCGAATTAAAAAATATCATCTCGAATCGGGTTCTCACATATATCAAAAAGGAAATGCTTTTTACTTTGAAAAAGGACAAGATGAACATATATATGAAATTATAGATATTTCTTTTGATGAGAAAGATATTTTGTTATTGACAATTAAATACAAGAAATTGTCAAAGATTACAGATAAATTGGAAGATATTTTCAATTGCAAAAATGATTGATTATGAGTTGTACGGGAACGTGGATAGGTTCAATAGCAAGCGTTATTAGGATGTTTGTTATTATTTTAGGGAGTAAAAAACTTTGGGATGTTTTTATACAAAAACCAAAGGTGGAGTGTTATATTCTTCCCGAAGAACCTTATAAGGATGAATATTTATCTTTATCTAAGGATAAATTGATAGACCGATTTAGACGTGGTGAATCTATTGCTAAATTCCTTGATAAGGATACTGTTGAGATTTTAAATTACAAGTCTCATCCTATGGAGATTAAACCTTTTATTACTAAAACAATTACAAACTCATTTTTGGTAAGCGGAGGTACTACAATTAAAGAAGGTTATATTATTATAACATATAATGATCTTGTGTTTAATATTTATTCAATAACTCATATTGATTTGAATGGGAAAAAAGGCACTCCTGCTAAATTCAAAATTGAATTATTAAAAGAAGTAAGGTAAAACCCGTTCCGTAATCAAAGCTACAGCGAAAAAAAACGCCACCGCAACGCCACCCAGCGGGGTAAAAATGAGAGAAATAAAAAAAATAATAACTTAGAAATCAGAGTAAAAGAGTTTTTAGCGTGCTAAAATTTTGCCGAGGGTTCGAATCCCTCTCTCACCGCAAAAAAGGCAGCGTTTAAGGCTGCTTTTTTTGTTAAATATTACAGATATGATGAAACAGAAACAAACAGCCGTACTGCTGATTCACTGTCCCGACAGACAGGGAATTTTAGCATCGTTGACCGATTTTATCAATGTAAACAAAGGGAATATTGTTTATTTGGATCAACACGTCGATTACGAACACTCCACTTTTTTTACTCGTATAGAGTGGGATTTGACCGATTTTATCATTCCGAAAGAGAAAATCGAAGAGTATTTTGCAACGTTGTTCGGCATAAAATATGAGATGAATTTTCAACTCTATTTTTCGGATGTCAAGCCGCGTATGGCTATTTTTGTCTCTAAGATGTCGCACTGTTTGTTTGACATATTAGCCCGCTACACGATGGGAGGATTGAATGTCGATATTCCTCTTATCATCAGCAACCACGCAGATTTGAGTTGGATAGGCGAAAAATTCGGAATTCCATTCCACATTTTCCCGATTACCAAAGAGAACAAAGCGGAACAAGAAGCGCAAGAATTGGCTCTACTGAGAGATGCGAAGGTTGATTTTATTGTCTTAGCCCGTTATATGCAGATTATCTCCGAAAATATGATCGATCAGTATCCGAGCAATATCATCAACATTCATCACTCGTTTTTGCCTGCTTTTATCGGAGCCAAACCGTATCACGCGGCTTACGATCGCGGCGTGAAAATCATCGGAGCTACAAGCCATTACGTAACGACCGAGCTGGATGCCGGACCGATTATCGAACAGGACGTGGTGCGTGTAACGCATACCGATACTGTGCAATCGTTTATTCACAAAGGGCAGGATTTGGAAAAAATTGTCCTTTCTCGCGCTGTGGAAAAACATATTGACCGTAAGGTGTTAGCGTATGAGAACCGGACGATTGTGTTTAATTGATGTGTATGAATAAAATAACATGCTAACAAGCGTGAAATAAGACATATAAAAATAGCATTTCGCTATATTCTTGATCGTTGTGAAATGTGAGAAGTTTCTACCCCAAAAGCCAACCCAAAGCCAAAAGGAAACAGAGTTAAGACAAAACGCTAAAAAACAGCCAAATATCTAAAAAATCTCCTCTTTCTGTCTTTGGGAAAAGACATCGAAACGCAAAAAAAAGACATAGTTTGTAACCCTACTCGTACCCCCGAAAAAACAACTCAAAAAAGGGGGGCGAATTGTCCAAGTTTGTCTTCTAATTGCTTGAATTTGTACACGTTACATAAAACTCATTTTAAAATAATCAAAGTAATTTTGTAACTTAAAAAAATGAGTTTATGAGAAGTACAATTTAAACCTGAGTTCGGGATAAGCGAGATTCCTCACTCCACTTCGTTATGTTCGGAATGACCTGTGTTTCAACATATACGGAGCAGGAGAGAGCGGCGGCTTTGCCGCCGCTCTCTCCTGCCTTACCTCTCCCCATAAGTCAGAAAGTCATTCCGAACGCAACGAAGTGGAGTGAGGAATCTGTTTGTAATGGAAATTCAATAAAATAAGAAAAAACTTATCCCGAACTCAGGCTTTAAAGTTCTCTTTTTTATGAAAAGAGACAAGCAAAAAGCAAACGAAACAATTCCGTTATTCTGTCGGATTACCGTTGATGGACAAGAGGTGCGTTTCTCAATGAAATGCAATGTAATTTGAACAACCTTACAAATCGAAAAAACGTTTTTAACACAGATTTTTATTTTTTTGCCCGTTTTGTGTCTATTACCATTCTAAAGCCAAAACCTACCCAAAATGGTATTTTGTCTTCTCCTGCCAACCCTTGTCCGAATTCTATATCAAACTGCATTTTTTCGTTGATAAATTGTCTAATGCCCAACTGATAGGCTAATCCTGTTCCGGGAGCGTAAGGGTCGCCCGATATAACCTCGCCGACAATGTGCAGACCTTTGTATGCTCTGACTTGCGACCCAAGTCCCCAATATGGAACCCAATCATTTTCTTTATTTACATACAGATAGTTCATTCCGAAATTTCCGTGAAACGTGAAATTTTCATTCTCATCTAAGGCATAAGAAGCGGCTAAAAAACCGTAAGCGCCACGCCCCGACGGAACAAATTCGCCTTTTCCCCAAGGCAGATGCGAGCCTGCGGCTGCGGCTATTCCGGGTCGTTTGGCGGGTTCAAATTCGCAGAAAAGATATTTCGCCTCAAGCAATGGTAATGAATAGGAAAATGTATTGTCTCCACCTTTGGGCTTGTAGAAACCCCATAAACCGACTGCACTAAATTCCAACCGCTCGGTAGCCCCGAATGAGAATTGCGTCCAATGCTCCTTGACTTCTCTGTCAATATAAGCCCAAGTTTCATAGTTTAGAACTCCCTTCCCGGCGACTAATCCGTCGTCGGTAATAAACGGTCTAACTGCATAAGTTTTTGGCACGATTGCCGTCAAAATGAATGCTGTTAAAAGTAACTGTTTTTTAATTTTTGTCATGATTTAATCTCCTCACAATTTGGTTCTGTAAGGAGATTAAAAAATCCCCTTACAGAAGTGTTAATAATTTTGTTTTACTACAACTCGGATATGGGTCGTCGTTCATTTTGAATGATTTTTACATTGTTAATTATAATAATTCGCCGTATTTTCTAACAAATATTTTCTTGAATACGGTTACCAATGCCAAGTAGAGGACAACTGTTACCGCGAGCCAGAGGAAAAACACGGGTGGCAGTGCGGCAAGCCCAATGGAGGCACCGAACTTTGTAAATGGAATAACCGTCAAAATCGTGATACCGGTAAAGGTCAACAGCGACAGCGGGAGCGATGCGCGGCTCTGGATGAATGGAATCTTCGGTGTGCGCAATGCGTGGATAACCAGCGTCTGTGTCCACATGGATTCGATAAACCAGCCGGCGTGGAACACTGCCATAAAGTACACCTGTGTCGCCGGATCAACGATTTCATGCCACATAAGCCCACCGACCATTGCCGGGCAAATGACAAAGAACATCAGAAAATAGGTTGTGATGTCAAACACGGAACTGGTCGGACCAAGCCACAGCATAAATTTACCAATCGATGAAGAGTCCCATTTTCGGGGAACTTTAAGATATTCCCTGTCCACATTATCCCAAGGGAAAGCCGTGCAGGAAAGGTCGTAAATCAGGTTGAGCAACAGGATGTGAATCGCCAGCATGGGCATGAAAGGGATGAAGGCGCAGGCAGCCAGTACCGAGAACATATTTCCGAAGTTGGAACTTGCCGTTATCTTGATATATTTAATCATATTGCCATACGTTTTGCGTCCTTCAATGATGCCTTTTTCGAGCACCATCAAATCTTTTTCCAACAGTATGACGTCTGCCGATTCTTTAGCAATATCAACGGCTGTATCTACCGAAATACCTACGTCGGAGGCTTTCATTCCTGCGGCGTCGTTGATTCCGTCTCCCAGGAAGCCTACACTGTGTCCGTTGTTTCGCAAAGCCGTAATGACACGCGCCTTCTGTTGCGGCGACAGTTTGGCAAAAATAGATACCTCTTCTACGGTTTTTCCCAGCGTTTCATCGTTCATTTTATCCACATCGGCGCCAAGCACGATTCTATCGACCGGAAGCCCTACCTGACGGCAAATACAACGTGTTACCTTATCGTTATCTCCCGTTAAGACTTTCACGCTTACGCCATTTTCATTCAATGCCCGGATTGCTTTGGGAGTAGATTCTTTTGGCGGGTCGAGAAAGGAAAGATAGCCCATCAACACCATATCCGATTCGTCGGCAACCGAAAATGCGCCCACAGACGACGGATTGTGCTTTTGTGCCACAGCGATAACACGCATACCGTCTTCGTTTAAATCTTCCACTTTTTTGAGAATATACTTTTTTATATCTTCGGTCAGCGGCTGAACTTTTCCTTCGTATTCGGCATAACGGCAAACGGCAAGCATTTCTTCCACCGCTCCTTTGGTAATCATCTGCGTATGCCCGTTGGACACAACAACGCTCATACGGCGGCGTTCAAAATCCCAGGGAATTTCGTCCACTTTGGTATATTTATCCGCCAGTCCCCGCAGTTCGTTAATTTTAACCTGTTCTTCCAGCGTCCTGTCTATAATGGCAACGTCCATCAGGTTTTTCAATCCCGTTTGATAGTAACTGTTGAGAAAGGCATGGCGCAGTACACGGGCGTTTTCCTCTCCGTGAATATCTAAGTGATACATTAAAACTACCTTGTCCTGGGTCAGCGTTCCTGTTTTATCGGTGCATAAAATGTTCATTGAACCCAGATTTTGAATGGAGTTCAGGTTTTTGATAATCGTTTTTTCTTTCGACATTTTAACAGCGCCTTTGGCAAGACAGGCAGTAACAATCATCGGCAGCATTTCGGGCGTCAGACCCACCGCCACTGCCAAGGCAAACAGGGTGGCTTCCATCCAGTCACCTTTGGTAAATCCGTTGACAAACAGCACAACAGGCACCATTACCAGCATAAAGCGTATCAACACCCACGACACCGAATTAACCCCTTTTTCAAAGGACGTTATTGCCGGTTTTTCGTTCACGCTTCTTGCCATTTCGCCAAACATCGTTCCGTTTCCTGTTACTACCACTACGCCTGTGGCGCTGCCACTGATAACGTTTGAACCCATAAATGCAAGATTGGTGGTTTCGGTCAAACTGCCTTGTTCCTGATGGTCAACTTCAGCGAATTTTTCAATCGCCGTGCTCTCGCCCGTAAGCGCCGACTGGCTGATAAACAAGTCTTTTGCCCTGATAATCCGCATATCTGCCGGAATCATATCGCCTGCCGACAAATGCACAATATCGCCTACAACCACTTCTCCAAGCGGTATTTCGCGTCTCCCAACCCCTTGCCGCTCGACATTGGTAGTGGTTTTTATCATCTTCAACAGATTTTCTGCCGCGCGTCCGCTTCTCGATTCCTGCACAAAACGCAGTACTCCCGAGATAATTACCATTGACGTAATGATTATAACCGCCATTGGGTCAGCCTCTCCGGACTCGGCAAAGACAATATCGGTAAAAACAGATACGGCTGCCAACACAACAAGAATAATCGTAAATGGATTAATAAATGCCTTTGCCAAACGTTTGAGCAATGGCTCCTTTCGTTTGTGGGTAACACTGTTGTCGCCAAATACCTGACGGGCATTTTCTACGCGGTTTTCGGTCAAGCCTTCATAACCTGTTTCAAGTTCGGCAAACAACTTGTCGATTTCTGCGGCGGCAGCAAACTTCATTCTTTGAAGCACGCCTTCTCTTCGAAGCGTTTCTTCAACGCTTCCTTTTTTCTTTTTTAAATTCATGATTTAATCTCCTTAAAATTTAGCTCTATAAGGAGATTGACACAACCCTCTCCTTACAGAAGTGTTAATACTTTTGTTTTTCTACTACTCGGATACGGGTCGTCGTTCATAATGAATAAATTTTAGTTAATACTATATTTTTTAAAATCGGGCGCAAAGGTAAAATCGTTATTTTTTTAGTTTGTGATTTTGTCTAATAACAGGGCAAATGAATTCACCTCGTTTTTATCAAGTTTTTTCGCAATTAAATCAATCACATAATCGTGTGCGAAATCGTGTCGTTTGTTGATTTGTTCGCCAAATTCGGTCAGGTGCAGGTGTGAACTTCTTTTATCAATATCCGAATGTACTTTGCGAACAAGACCTTTAACTACCAAACGGTCAACGGCTGTGGTTACAGACGGCTTGGTTAATCTCATTGTTGATGCCAATTCTGTAAGAGTCGGATTTTCCAATTCGCCTATAATTTCCAAATAGTGAAATTGCGTTGCAGTTAAATCCTGCATTTCGTATAATTTCTTCGCATCTTCTTCTGCAACCGATATTAACCGCGTAAGTTTCACGATATTTTCTTTCAAATCGCTTTTCATTGCTTATTCTATTTTGACAGCGCAAATATAGTTAGTTTGTACTAACTAACAAAACAAATTGCAAAAAAATTGAAAAATTGTATGGTACTTACGTGAGTGAATCAACCGCAAGCCGTAAAATAGAATTGGCACGGTGCACGTTTGACAAACCTAAACCGAAAGTTATTACCTTAAAAGAGTTCTGTGATTATTTGATTATTTTGGAAATCGCGTAAAGTTTTTATATATTTGTCTATTATTTAAACAGTATTCATTATGGCAGTAGGTTTAACAATTCAACGATCTTCAAAAGGATTACCTTTATCGGGTAGTGTAAACTTTCGTGAATATCCGGAAATGCTTCCTATTTTTGAAGAAAAAGAAAAGGAACGTAAAAAGAGAGACCCAAAGAATCCGGCAGTAAGCGGAATACTTCCAAGGGGATATATTACAGTAGAACAATTTGCATCAGATGCAAAAAAACTTATTGAAGAATATTGCGACGCTCATGATATACGTTAAAAAACGCGCAACAAATGATTTGGTTAAACTTGTTATTATTTTAATGAATAACAAGAAGTTTCCATTGACGCGCGATGAGGCCAAGGAGTATGTAGATATGATTGTTGCAGAATTTCCTTTTATTGAAAAATCAATAGTACGTACAAAATCTTCTTATGATCATCATATAAAACATGGTCAATACGTTTGGAGATATGATAAACATGATTGTATTCAATGGTTTATTATCTATGACATGGATAAATATGAAAACATTATTATTAAGAAAATAATATCAAATAATAAAACAAAAAAGAAATAATTTTTTACCATTACTTGCGAAAAAATAAAAAAAACGGTTACTATCCACGGCAACCGTTTTTATTATAAAAAACCGTCAAAACTTGCAAAATCAATAAAAACTTGCACACCTTAACGAAAGATATTATAAACGCTTCGGAAAATTAGGGATATTCGGGAAATGCAGAAAAAAATATGAGTTTTTCGTTTTGGTAGTAAAATCCTGCTTTTGATGTAGTTTTTGCGGCAATTTATTGGAAAATCATCTGTTTCTATACCATATTTTCGATAAAT
>Ga0209737_10000204_pt1 | contig 53331 bp, 43 predicted proteins | sample TergutCu122P3_FD_187284 | JGI IMG/M metagenome (GOLD analysis project Ga0209737, IMG submission 187284) | Cubitermes ugandensis P3 segment gut microbial communities from Kakamega Forest, Kenya - Cu122 P3 (SPAdes) (version 2) | ecosystem: Host-associated > Arthropoda: Insects > Digestive system... | reverse complement strand
TTGCATATAAGCCATGCCTGTCACACCGTAATTAACAGTTGCTGTAACCACTACTGTTCCCTGAGCTGTGGCATTAAGTATTCCATTAGTAATAGCTACATCTGTAGTTCCTGCATCATAAACACTCCAAACAATGTTTTGGTAAGTAGCATTTTCCGGAATAACCGTGCCGCTAAGCGTAAGCGGTACATCTACCATAGTTGTTGCGGGTACATTTACGATCTCGGTAACTGCTACAAAACAGTAATTAAAATTAGGGTTACTGTAAACTAATGTGTCGTCTATGTAAAAACAAAGTAAGGCATACCGATTGCCATTGGTAGGTAATTCAAAAGGTCTAAAAGGAAAAAATGTATCTCCTATGCCTCTTATTAACTTAAAAGGTCCTAAATCTCCTAAATTTCCTAAATTAATATATTGATAATATTTTCCGTCTAAAAGTTGAATAGAATCAATGCTATTCCCTAAAACAACATAAGCAATACTATCTATGCTATCATCATTCGGGATCTGAATATATAGTGTTTTACCCGGGTACCAATCAAAGTCATAGGTCAGGTATTCTCCAGCTGGATATACAAAATCTTCCGAAAAATAAGTATACACCCTATTGTCTTCAGTTTCTCTCAAAGCGCAATAATAGTTGTTATCAGCATAAAGCTTAGAATAATTTTGATCTCCAATCAATGTATCGCCATCTATTTTGTAAGTAGTTACTTTAAGCGTACCATAAATTGAATTAGCTGTGATAACAGTCCAACTACTTTTTTTACTAAAAATAGGTTCTGTTATTTGTGCCTGGGCTATTGTTGAAAAAAGCAGCAAGGCTATTATTATTGATAGTTTATTTTTTTTCATAATGTATTTAATTTAAAGCTTATAAAATCTTTTTCATATTGTAATTTATTGAATGATTATTTTACCCGATAATTTTAGCAGAAAGATTACTAAATCTTTTTGTAATTTTTGGTTTTAAGATTACTAATCATTGTTTTAATTTTTGCAAAAATAAAAAAAATATACAGAGTGCATTTTTGTAAGTTTTAATGTTTTAAAATTTTTTGTGTTTTAATGTTTTTCCCGTTTTTATTATCTGAAATCACAATAAAATAAAAACCTTTATTAAGGTTTGAAACATTGATGGTACTTGAGGTAAGCATTTCGCTATTAATTACCTGTCCCTGAACATTAATTATTTTATAATTAAAATTTTGAGTACTTACATCTGTTTTAATATTAAGTAAATTATCTACAATAGTTGGATATATCTTTAATATTTCATTTTTATTTTCGATAATGTTAACGCCGGATTTTGGGATATAACAGCTATAGTTATCATAAAACGGATCAAGATATTGGTAAATTAATCTTCCGTCAATATGCACACAAAGTAATGTTGTCCAGTTCATTACATCAATTACATCAAAAATTCCTGCAAAAAACAACCCATGCGTGCTACCAATACCCTCTATCCAAGATTCCGGATATGCATTCCACGACCCTTCGTTATGAATGAAATTTATTCTTTTTCTATAATGATTATCAACAAGTATGGAATCTATGCTTTTGACAACTTGCTGTTCTCTAATGTGTGGCTCTCCAAAAGGCCAAAACGAATAAAAACTAACAATATCACCAACATTCACAGAGAAGTCATATAATAAAACCTCCTCTCCATTATAAGGACAATAAGGTATAGAAGTATAAGAAGCAACACCGTAAACTTTTTTTGCAGTAGTATCTTCGCGTATTGCTGCAAAATAGGAAGCATTGTTGAAGTTAGCAATGGAATCTTCATATTGTACATATACTTTTTTATATTTCAAGTTTTCAATAACAGTATCTCCTTGAAACCAAAACTTCATATAAGAAACTGAAAAATAGCTATTTGAATCGGGGAAAAAATAATTAAATTGTGCAAATGTGCTAATGCTTATTGCCATACACATAGTTAGAATTAATAATGATTTTTTCATAACTTTTGACTCTAAGGTTGATAGTTATAATTGGTAGTTTTTAGAAAGTATTTTATGCCAAGATAAACCTCTTTATACTTTTTTACTTCCTTTCTTTAACCTTTTCCCCAAATCGTTTCGGTTTAAATGCTTTGTTAATGAGCGGGGTAAGGGCATTCATTAACAAAATAGCGAAAGAAACGCCCTCGGGATATGCTCCGAACACGCGAATTACGATGGTTAAGATGCCACAGCCCGTACCAAACACAATCATTCCCCACGGCGAAGAAGGAGAAGTTACCAAATCAGTTGCCATAAAACAAGCGCCCAGCATTAGCCCGCCGGTGATAATATGGAAAAAAGGATTGACGTAGAGTGCAGGATTGTATAAATATAGGGCGCCTGCAAGTAAGAATGATGATAAAATAAATGAAACAGGAATGTGCCACGTGATTACTTTCCTGAAAAGCAAAAACAGCGCGCCAACTAGTAATGCTAAAAATGAGATTTCGCCGAACGAACCTCCCATCTGCCCAAAAAGCATTTGTATATAACTAGGCATTTCTTGAAGGGTAACCGGATCTACAAAGTCGCTGTATTGTGTAACAGAGCCTTCTTTAGATAGCATTTTCACTACACCCAATGGTGTAGGACCGGTAACGGCATCTACCCCAAACGACCAAATAGGTTTAGGTACGGGCCAAGAGGTCATTTCTACCGGACGAGAAATAAGCAAAAATACACGTCCTACCAACGCCGGATTGAACGGGTTTCTGCCCAATCCGCCAAACGCCATTTTGCCAATTACAATGGCTACGAAGGCGCCTACTACCACCCATTGCAAAGGTAGATTAGAAGGAAGATTAAAAGCTAACAACAATCCGGTAATTACTGCCGAACCATTGCCCAGTGTGTTTTTTCCTTTAATGAGAAACTTTTGAATGAGATATTCAAAGAACATACAACTGAAAATAGAGACGGCGGTTATTACAATAGCCGGCAATCCGAAATAATAGACAGATACGAGCAATGCGGGCAACAATGCTATGACCACAGCCCACATTATTTTTTTTACCGATTCGTTGCCGTGCACGTGCGGCGAACCTGAAACAAATAATTGATTATTCATAAATTTTGTTAATTGTTTTCTGAATTTGCAAAAATATTATTTTTCGCAATAAATAAACAATAAAACAAGCTAAAAGTAAAAATTCCGCGTCCACGTTCAAGCATTGATTCAAAAAATATATTGATGAGAATGCCTATCATTAGCATTAATAAAAGGTAATTTTTTGTTTTTATAGCAAAATAAAATGAATAAGCCAAAAGGAAAACGAGAAAGAAAAGTCCTAAAATACCGTGATCTAAAAATGTTTGCAAAAATTGGTTATGTGCATTAATGAATAAGTGATTTTTGTCAAAAATCTCCAATTCACTATCTGTTAAATAGTTTTCATTATGATATCCGGTTCCAATGCCTAATATTTTGTTTTCCATTGCTAACCGGTAGGTTGTATTCCAAATTTCGCTTCTTAATTCCAGCACGTTTTCAGCTTGTAATTGCTCCGTATTCATTTTATCTGCGTAACTTCCTATTCTACCCGGAAACAACTTTGCAATTGCTACAGCAAGTAACAATACGAATAATGTTCCTCCAACACCATACCAATATGACTTTTTATGAGTATTCACATAATAAAAAAGTGAAAAAATCAATATGATAATAAAGGCTAAGATTCCTGTTCTTGATTGGAGGAAATAGATGGAAATGGCGAAGAAGAAGAGCAAGAAGCACAAGAAGGTGCGAGATATGCGGTTTGTGGTTTGTGATTTTGAAGTGTTAAAAAAATAAAAAGCGATGATAAATGCGATACAGGTTATCAGGGCGCAATAAGATGGATGACCTGAATATTTAGAAAAATTAACATAATAGAAATATTTTGCTTCGCCTGTTACAAAATACTGTGTAAATGCGTGTCCCCAGTTTGCCAAAAGCATGATTACTGTTGCGCAAAGAAATCCTTTAAATAGTGTATGAAATTTTTCTTTGGTAAAATAGTCTTTATCTAGCGTAAAAAAAACTAACGGATATACTAAAAAAGGCAACTTATCAGATGTTCTCATTAAACCTTTCACTAAGTCATTAGAATAAAAAAGCCCCATTATGTTTATAAGCCAAAACAATGCTAAACAGATAGTTATGACTAATGTATGAGACTCTTTTAGGCAATTCCATTTGTTTTTCCATTCTCCCTCAACAACCCAAAGTATGAGTAATAATGGTGTTATAAAAAAATAAAACAACTTAGTAAAAGGAATGGATAAAACCGCAATACCAAATAGGATGTAATAAAAGCGTGAAAAAAATAGCGTTCGAGTCATATTTTTTATAAATGGATCACTTCTCCATAAGCCGCTGCCGTGGCTTCCATAATGGCTTCAGAAAGGGTAGGGTGGGGGTGCACCGAATGTAAAATGTCTTTACCGGTAACTTTTTTATTCATGGCAACCACCGCACCGGAGATCATTTCCGTAACATTATCGCCAATGAGATGACACCCAATCCATTCATTTGTATGCTTGTCGAAAATTACTTTCACCATACCGTCTCTATTACCTGAAGCCGTGGCTTTCCCGGAAGCAGTAAAGGGAAATTTTCCGATTAAAACTTCTCTTCCTTGTGTTGCACAGGCTTGTTCGGTCATTCCCACAGAGGCAATTTCCGGAGAGGTATAAGTGCATCCCGGAATTAATTTGTAGTTAATAGGATGTGCATCCAAACCGGCAATTTTCTCAACACATACTAAGGCTTCATGCGAGGCAACGTGTGCTAACGCAGGTCCGTGAACGATATCTCCAATAGCATAAATGCCTTCACAGTTAGTACGATAAAACTCATCAACAATCACTTTGTTTTTTTCTATTTTTACACCGTATTCTTCTAACCCGATGCCTTCAATATTTGGAGTTACGCCTACTGCCGAAAGTATTACTTCGCACTCAATTTCGGTGACTTTCTCTTTAGAATCTTTTATCGTTACTTTACACAGTTCGCCGGAAGTATCCACACTTTCTACGGATGCGGAGGTAATTACTTTAATTCCTTTTTTGCGGAATGCGCGCCCCAAATGGTTGGAAATCTCTTCATCTTCAATGGGTACCAATTGAGGTAAATATTCCACAATGGTTACTTGTGTGCCCATGCTTGCATAAAAATACGCAAATTCGCTGCCTATAGCGCCGGAACCCATCACCACCATTGATTTTGGCAGCTGCGGTAATGCTAATGCTTCGCGATAACCGATTACTTTTCTACCATCTTGCGGAATGTGTGGCAATTGTCGAGAACGTGCACCGGTAGCCAATATAATGTGATTGGCAGTGTAACGCTCTGAATTGACTACTACTGTTTTATCTTTTTCAATTTTCCCAAATCCTTCAATTACTGTAATATTGTTCTTTTTTAGTAAAAATTGAACGCCTTTGCTCATCATTTCGGAAACGCCGCGGCTTCTTTTAACTACTGCTTCAAAATCGGGAGTAACGGTTCCATCAATTTTAATGCCATAATTTGCTGCATGTTGTGTATAATTATAAACTTGTACCGATTTAAGTAGCGCTTTAGTAGGAATACATCCCCAGTTGAGGCAAATACCGCCCAGCTCTGCACGCTCTACTACAGCTACTTGCATTCCTAGTTGACTTGCTCTAATGGCAGCAACATATCCGCCGGGACCGCTTCCAATAACAATAAGATCAAAATGTTTCATGTCTTGAGTAAAATTTGCGGCAAAAATAAAAAAAAGGGCGCACTCTTTTTAGGTGCATCCTTTTGTTGGTTTAAGTGTGAGATATTATCTTAGTAGAAGATTTTATCCTAAAAAATGTCCATTACGTTTATTTTAAATTATATTTTCTATTTTTGCCACTCAATAGTTGGCGATGGCTTCATTTTTAACATTGTATCATCAGATTGAAAGTAAACTTGTTAGAATTAAGCAAGTTGTAGAAGAAAAAACGGAAGAAAACAAAGCTTTAAAAGTTAATCTTACAACCGCTTTAGAAAGAATAGAACAATTAGAACATGAAGTAGCCCAACTTAACGAAAAAAACAAAATATTAACTATAACAAAAACAGCATTATACAAAGAAGATAAGAAACAAACCGAAAAAAAAATTGAGAAGTTAGTGCGGGATATAGACCACTGTATTGAGCTTTTAAATAGAACGCAATGGAAGACGGAAAAATAACTATTAAAATTACAATTGCGCAGCGTATCATAGAGTTAAGGATTCTGAAAGAATGGGAACGCTACTATAGAGAAGCCGAAAAAATAATCAATGACAGTTTTTTCAGTTTTGCAAAACAATGGGCGTTTAAAGATCACCAAGATATTTTATCGAAATTATTAATAGATGAAGTTGTGAAAAACATTGAATGCAATGAAAGACTGCAAGAATATGATGAAGATCTAATTCCAAAAATGATAGAATTAAATGAATTAGCCGATCGAATACATATTGATTAACGCGTTCTTTGACAATTATTTATCCCGCTTTTGTTCGCACTACGTTTGATAAACTCAATTACAAACATAGAAGTAAAACTCTTTGCAGTTAGAACCTGCCGTTTTCACGGACTTTCAACCTGTGAAGGTAGCTTCAAATATACCTGGTAGGAGTTTATAAACCCTATTATGAATAAAGCGGGATTTTTTGAATTTAAAAATTTAAAGATTTTAAAAATTAATGCCTTGCACTACCTTAAATTCTTAAATCTTTAAATGTTAAACCTTTAAATATTAAACCTTAAATTATATATTATGACAATCGGAATTATTATAGGAATCACAATCGGGCTTATTGTTGGAGTTGCAGGAGCACTTACTGTTTTGAAATCCACATTAACCCAAAAGAGCAATGCTATGATGCGAGAAGCGCAAGAAGCATTGAAAAAAGCAAATGAAGACGGAGAATTGCTTAAAAAAGAGAAAATTCTTCAAGCCAAAGAAAAATTTTTACAGCTGAAAAGCGAGCATGAACAGATGGTGAATGACAAAAACCAACAAATTGTAACGGGAGAAAACCGGATTAAACAAAAAGAAACCTCTTTAAATCAAAAGCTTGAAGAGATAAATAGGAAAAATCAGGAAAATACTACGTTAAAAGAAACTCTAACCAAACAAATTGAAGCGAATAAACTAAAACAGTCAGAATTAGATAAACAGACCTCAGTTCAGAAAGCAAAATTGGAAGCGATAGCAGAACTTTCCACTCAAGAGGCGAAAGAGCAGTTAATCAATTTAATGCAAGAAGAAGCAAAAGCCGATGCTATGGTATTGGTAAATGATATTATTAATGAGGCGAAAAATACCGCGACCGTAGAAGCCAAAAAAATTGTGATAAAATCTATTCAACGTGTTGGAGTAGAAGCAGCTTTAGAGAATGCAGTATCTGTTTTTAATATTGAAAATGAAGAAATGAAAGGGCGTATTATTGGTCGTGAAGGACGTAACATTCGTTCATTAGAAAGTCTTTGCGGAGTAGATGTAATTATTGACGATTCTCCCGATGCCATTCTCATTTCCAGTTTCGACCCTATTCGCCGTGAAATTGCACGCCAATCTCTAATGAAGTTGGTTACCGACGGGCGTATTCACCCGGCACGCATTGAAGAAGTGGTGGCGAAAACTAAGAAAAATATTGAACAAGAAATTGCCGAAATAGGAAAACGTACCTGTATTGACTTGGGAATTCATAATCTTCCCAATGAATTAATGCGTATTATCGGAAAAATGCGTTATCGCTCATCTTACGGACAAAATTTGTTGCAACACTCGAAAGAAGTGGCAAACTTATGTGCTATTATGGCTGCCGAATTGGGCTTAAATCCGAAGATTGCTAAACGCGCCGGTTTATTACATGACATTGGCAAAGTGCCTGATATAGAATCTGATCTTCCACACGCAATTTTGGGTGCGAAATTGGCAGAACAATTTAAAGAACGTCCCGAGATTATCAATGCTATTGGCGCGCATCACGATGAAATGGAGATGGACAATTTGTATGCGCCTTTAGTACAAGTGTGTGATGCGATTTCCGGTGCACGTCCGGGTGCACGCCGCGAAGTGATAGAAGCCTATACCAAACGTTTGCAAGACTTGGAAAACATTGCATTGACTTATCCGGGTGTTGTTAAAACATTTGCCATTCAAGCTGGTAGAGAATTACGCGTAATTGTAGGCGCCGAGAAAGTTACGGATGACCAAGCTACACAGCTCGCATTTGATCTTTCCAAGAAAATTCAAAACGAGATGACTTATCCGGGGCAAATTAAGATTACGGTGATACGGGAGACGAGATCGGTGAATTTTGCAAGGTAATCCTAAAGAGCCAAAAATTTTTAACCGCAAAGGACGCAAAATCTTTGCGTCCTTTGCGGTTAAAAGACTTTTGAGACAGTCTCTAGTTTTGCACCTCCACCAGTGGCTTCATCACAAACTCTCGCTCAAACATCCTCGGATGTGGAATGGTTAGTGCTTCTGTATTTATCTGTAAATCATCATACAATAAAATGTCAATATCAATAATGCGGTTAGCATAAATGGGCGTTCCATTTTGGATAATGGTTTTTTGAATACGTCCCATTTTTTTCTCAATTTCTTGTGTTTTTTGTAGCAAGCTTTTAGGTGACAGTGCTGTTTCAATTTTAATTACTTGATTGTAAAAAGGATTGCCTTCAAAACCTACAGCTTTGGTTTCGTAGATGGAAGATTCGGATATTATTTTTCCAATATTTTGGTTTATAGCGTTTCTTGCCTCGTGCAAGTTTTGTTCTCTGTTGCCGAGGTTACTTCCTAGGCTGAGGTAAATGGTAGACATGACTTAATTCAAAAATATTTATATAAACTACCCCGTCCGACTTCGCCGTCCACCCCTTCAAATTTTGAAGGGAATTTCTCCGCTTTTATTATCCTTTCTCCTTTAAATCTTTAAATTTTTAATATCTTAACCACTTCACCAAATCCTTCCAGGTAGTCTTTTTTCCATACATAAGTATGCCGATGCGATAAATTTTTGCGGCAAACCAAACACAGAAAAAGAAGAATAGAACACACAGGAGCATTGAAATGAGCAGTTCATATAAAGGAACGCCCGACGGCAAACGAATGAGCATGGCTACGGGTGAGGTAAGTGGAATCATAGACATCCATAAGGCTAAAGAACCGTTTGGAGCTTCTGAAATAGGTACAAGCAACATAAGGGTTAATAGTAACGGAATAGTAATTGGTAATACAAATTGTTGTGAATCTGTTTCTGTATCCACAGCTGAACCAACTGCTGCAAACAACGAAGCATAAATGAGATAGCCGAATATAAAATAAAACAGGAAACAAAGCAATAAAGTAGTAAATGAAAAATTAAAATAATTTTGAATTTGCTCAAATATTGAACTTTGTGCCAATAATTGTTCGGTATCAATAGAGGTTAGTACGTTTCCATCCATTTGGGTTTGCATAGCGGTCTGTATCATTTCCGAATCGCCGGAAAATAGGTTAGGTGCAACCAATTGCACGCCTAATATCAATATAAATGTTAAAGCTACCCACAATACAAATTGTGTAAGCCCTACCATGGCAACGCCAATGATTTTCCCCAGCATCAATTGCATGGGTTTTACGGAAGAAATTAAAACCTCAATAATACGATTTGTTTTTTCTTCCAATACACCCCTGAGCACTTGTTGGGCGCACATAAAAATGAAGAAGTAAATAATAAGCCCACAAACTATTCCCACAATTTTACTCACTGCGGCAAAACTTGTTTTTTCATTCCCTTGTTCATCAATTTTAATGCTCATAATAGTGGCTTGCGTGGTGTTCTTATACGCTTCAAACTCCTTGGGATCAATGCTAAATCTTTCTACTAATAATCTGTCGAATAGTTGTTTATTTAATTGACTTTCTAAGTTAGACACCAACCGGGAAGGTGGATCTTTTGCGTAGTACAAGTTGGCTCTTAATGCTGCATTGCCTTTAACGATATGTAAAACCGCATCATAATTACCGGTAAAAAGTTCTCTTTTAAATTCATTCACATCTCCGGAGCGGTAGGTGAAAACAGCTCGTGCATTGTCTTCCAGTTTATTGATGAAAAATTCATTATCGTCAATCACCAAAACATTGATCTGTTTTTGTGATTCCATTGTTTTTACCGCAATTAAAGTAGGAGCAATCATGAGCGCTGCCAAAAAAATGGGCGCTAAAATCGTCATAATGATGAATGACTTTTTCCTTACTCTGGTCAAATATTCGCGGGCTATGATTAGTTTTATTTTATTCATAAAAAATGTTTTACAGTTTAAAATTATATGCTACACGTTACGCTTTTTTCGCAATTTTAATTGCTATTGGTAACCTGTTCAATAAAAATATCGTTCATCGAAGGTAATAACTCTTGAAAAGAAACGATCATTCCTTTTTCTATAAAAAAGGTTAGCAATTCATTAGGAGAAGCATCAGGCGATAACTGTATATCAAAAACAAGAGAATGAGGCTTTTCTGTTTGTGATATGAGCTGTAAGTTATTGGGAAGATCAACGTCACTAAGCCTATCATTTTTTTCAATTTCAATAACGAAACGATGTTTTTTGAAACGGTTTTTTATTTCCGTAATATTTCCTCCCAATATTTTTTTCGATTTATTAATCAAAACAATATCATCACAAATTTCTTCTACCGAAGCCATATTATGGGTAGAAAGAATAATAGTAGTTCCTTTTTCTTTTTGAAACAATATTTCTTCTTTCAATAAATTGGCATTGATGGGGTCGAAACCGCTAAAAGGTTCATCTAAAATTAATAATTCGGGTTCATGAATAATGGTGGTAATAAATTGTACTTTTTGCTGCATCCCTTTGGAAAGTTCTTCTACTTTTCGTTTCCACCAGCCTTCAATTTCAAACTTACGAAACCAATATTTAAGACGCTTAAGCGCCTCTTGATGAGAGAGTCCTTTCAATTGCGCCAAATACATGGCTTGCTCGCCCACCTCCATTTTTTTGTACAAGCCGCGCTCTTCGGGGAGATAGCCAATATTTTCCAAATCTTTTTCGGATAAAGGTTTCCCGTTGAATAAAACTTCTCCTTTATCGGGCGTTGTGATGCGTGTAAGAATACGAATCGTTGTAGTTTTTCCGGCGCCGTTAGGACCTAAAAGCCCAAAAATTTTACCCTTGTCAACTTCAAACGAAACATCATCTAATGCTAAATGATTGGTAAATCTCTTGGTAATGTTTTGAATTTTTAATAGTTGCATAAAAAAAGTAAGCGTTTCTGATTATTTTTCTGTTCGCGAAAATATCATAATATCTCAAATATCTGATTTTTTTAGCACGCAGATACGTAGACTTATATAGATAAACGCAGATTTTATTTTATTAATCTGCAAAGATCATGATAATCTGCGTTATCTGCGTGCTAATTACATTGACAATTTGTCAGCAACTAATGTTTGGCATTTTATTTGCAAAAACCATAAACGGAATTAAAAAATTGAAAAAGATATGAACTTAAATAATTTAACCCTTAAATCACAGGAAGCGATAACCCAGGCGCAATTGATTGCTCGTAGCCACAATCAAGCGCGTTTGGAGCCGCTTCATATTTTAAAGGCATTGGTAGAAGTGGATCCGAATGTGATTCCGTTTCTACTTAAAAAATTGGATGTCAATCCGAAAATGATTCAGCAAGTGGTAGAGAAACAGATCCAATCGTTGACGAAAGGCAACGGCGGCGATATTTATATTGCGCCGGCAGCACAAACCACGATACAAAAGGCTATTTTATTCAGTAATGAGTTAGGTGATGATTTTGTTTCATTAGAGCACTTGTTTTATGGTATTTTTATGACAGACGATGAGGCTTCTAAAATCTTAAAAGATGCTGGCATCAGCGAAAAAGGTATAAAAACCGCCATTGAAGATTTACGCAAAGGCAACAAAGCTACCGGTGAAAGCAGTGAAGAATCTTATAACTCATTGAATAAATTTGCGGTAAATTTGAACGACGCTGCGCGTAAAGGCAAACTCGACCCTGTGATTGGGCGTGATGAAGAAATTCGTCGAGTGTTGCAGATTTTATCACGGAGAACCAAAAACAACCCGATTCTTATCGGAGAACCCGGTGTGGGTAAAACCGCTATTGCCGAAGGCTTGGCGCATCGCTTAGTGAGCGGCGATATTCCCGAAAACCTGAAAACAAAAAAACTTTATTCGCTGGATATGGGTGCACTCATTGCGGGCGCTAAATATAAAGGCGAATTTGAGGAGCGTTTGAAAAATGTGATCAAAGAGGTCATTGAATCAAATGGCGAAATCATTCTCTTTATTGACGAAATTCACACGCTGGTGGGCGCGGGCGGCTCAGGCGAAGGAGCCATGGATGCTGCAAACATCCTGAAACCTGCACTTGCACGCGGTGAACTTCGCTCAATAGGGGCAACCACGTTAAACGAATATCAAAAGTATTTCGAAAAAGACAAAGCATTGGAACGCCGCTTCCAACCCGTAAAGATTGATGAACCGGATAAATACTCTACCATCTCTATTCTTCGCGGATTGAAAGAGCGTTATGAAACACATCATCAAGTACGTATTTTGGATGAAGCGATCATTGCGGCGGTTGAGCTATCTTCAAGATATATTACGGATAGACAGCTTCCCGATAAAGCGATTGACTTGATTGACGAAGCCGCATCAAAGTTAAAGTTAGAGATCAATTCCGTGCCGGAAGAATTAGACGAATTGGATCGTAAAATCCGTCAGCTGGAAATTGAACGCGAAGCGATTAAAACCGAAAACGTTCCGGAGAAACTAGAGCAATTGAGTAAAACTATCTCCGACTTACAAGAAGAACGCAATGCGCTGTATGCCAAATGGCACGCAGAAAAAGAAGTAGCTGAAAAGATTCAAAAAATTAAAGCCGACATTGAGCAATTTAAATTAGAAGCTGCTGAAATGGAACGTCAAGGGAATTACGGTCGTGTGGCAGAATTACGTTATGGCGTTATAAAAGATGCCGAAGCGCAAATTGAAAAATTGCAACAAGAGCTTAATGACCTACAAGCCGATGGCGCCATGATTGATGAAGAAGTGGGCAGCGATGATATTGCCGAAGTAGTAGCACGCTGGACGGGAATCCCCGTAAGCAAAATGATGCAAAGCGAAAAGATGAAACTATTGCATTTAGAAGAAGAGCTGCATAAGCGCGTTGTGGGGCAAGATGAAGCCATTACCGCCATTGCCGATGCTATTCGCAGAAGCCGTGCCGGTTTACAAGATAGTAAACGTCCCATCGGTTCGTTCATTTTCTTAGGAACCACCGGTGTAGGAAAAACCGAGTTAGCCAAAGCCTTAGCCGAATATTTATTCAATACCGAAGATGCCATGATTCGTTTCGATATGAGTGAGTTTCAGGAGGCACATTCTGTGTCAAGGCTTATTGGCTCGCCTCCGGGTTACGTGGGCTACGACGAGGGTGGTCAGTTGACCGAAAAAGTGCGCCGTAAACAATATTCGGTGATTTTGTTCGACGAAATTGAAAAAGCGCATCCCGATATTTTGAACATCTTGCTGCAAGTGTTGGATGACGGCAGACTGACCGACAATAAAGGACGCGTTGCCGACTTTAAAAACACCATCATTATCATGACTTCCAATATGGGGTCGCACGTTATTCAAGACAATTATGCCGACAAAGGCAAATTTAGCGATGAAGAAGTGTTTGAACGCACCAAAACTGAAGTTACCGATTTGTTGAAAAAGGCATTACGTCCGGAATTCCTCAATCGTATTGATGAGATTGTGATGTTCCAACCACTTTCCAAGCGTGAAATAAAAGATATTATAAATTTGCAAATCAATGATCTAAATCGCATGTTGGATGAGCAAGGCGTACAGGTAGAGTTTACCAAATATGCCTTAGACTTATTAGCAGAAATGGGCTACGATCCGGTGTATGGTGCTCGTCCGTTGAAGCGTGTTATCCAAAAGAAGATCCTTAACGAGCTGTCGAAAATACTCTTATCGGGGTCTTTGAATAAAGATATGCCAATAAAGGTGGATTCGTTTGAAGAGGGGAAATTTGCGTTTTTTAATTAATCAATTGTAGGGGCAAGACACGTCTTGCCCCTACTCATTTTATAATAATTCAGTCAGAGTGATGGAACCAGAAACCATTTCAAAAAACGAAGAAAAACAAATGAGTAAAGGAAATTTTTTCAGAAAAGTGTGTTTTGCTTTATTTGCACTTGTTTTGATATTTGCGCTTGTTGCGTGTGGAGGTAAAAGCGACAATTATCAGACATCGATTTCAGGTCAACAGGTTAATGTGTTAATTTTGGGAACATTTCACTTTAATTTTCCAAACCTTGACGTTGTGAAGACAGCAGAGGAAAACCAAATTGATGTGCTTTTACCAGAGTATCAAAAAGAGATTGAACTTATTGTTGAAAAATTATCCCGATTTCAGCCGACTCATATTGTTATTGAATTTTCGCCTGATTTTCAAAGTTTAATTGATTCGCTTTATAATCAGTATTTATTAGGCAATCATCAATTAGGACGAGACGAGCATTATCAAATCGGCTTTAGAATCGCAAAGACTATGGGTTTGCAAAAACTTTATTGCGTAGACGAAATGGGCAATTTTACTGAAAATATTATTAATTTCATAAATAACAACGAAAGTGAAGAAGCGTTAGCTTTCTTTAAATCTTTTGAAGAAGATAGCATGTTAAATGAATTATATCCAGATGAACCTGTATTCAAAACAAAAGGAATACTTGCTGAATTGATACGGCTAAATGATGAAAACAGAGTTAAAAAGAGTTTAGGCTTCTATTTAACGGGACGCTTTAAGCATGAACACTCTCCATACGACTTCACGGGAGTTGATTTTGAAACAGGACGTTGGTTTAGTCGGAATTTGAAAATATTCAGAAATATCCAACGTATTGAAACACAGACTTCAGATCGAATATTAGTGATTTATGGGGTTGAACATTTGAATATCTTGAACTATCTGTTTGAATGTTCTTACGAATATAACTTGGTTAAAACTAATGATTTTTTTTAATAGAGATAGAAAATACAAGTTGTGTCTTTTGACGAAAATTATATGTTGCAATTATAAATTTTGAGAACACATTATCTTATGAAAAAAATTATTTTAAGTTTAGCTGTTATTGCGTTGATTGCTATTGGAGCAACATCTTGTAAAAAATCTTGCAACTGCCAATTGTTGGCAGATATAGATCTTGTTATCGCAGATAAACACCCAAGCGAAAGCACAACAAAAAAAGAATGCTTAAAATATAATCAACCCGGCTCTTATTTTAGTTGTAAATGGGAATAGAAGTTGAATATAATAAAATGAATATGAAAAAGTTATTATTGGATTTAGTTTAAAATATTAAAGAATGATATGATTGAAATTTTGGAAAACGATACCAATGCTAACTTGTAACAAACGGAAAGGTAAATTTAGTATTTTCGCGCGCAAATTTTCGAAAATATAAATACTAACCTTTAATATCAAATTAACACAATGGAAAATCACAAAAGAGGCAATCTGGTACTGTTGGCCGGCGTTCTTTTTAACTTATCAATTGGCGTTCTTTATGCATGGAGCGTTCTTAAAACAAAATTAACGGCATCAGTCAGCGATGGGGGATGGGGTTGGTCAAGCACAGAAGCAGGGCTCCCATATACCATCGCCATCGTCTTTTTTGCCATAGGACTTCTTATTGGTGGTAGAATTCAAGATAAAATCGGACCGAGGTGGGTGGTAACCACAGGCGGCGCCCTGATAGCTTTAGGAATGATCCTTTCCGGATATGTTGGCAACAGCGTAATCGGTATTACGATATGTTTCGGCTTTATCACCGGAACCGGCATAGGTTTAGGGTATGGCTGTGTTAGTCCGCCGGCGCTCAAATGGTTTCATCCGAGCAAAAAAGGCTTGGTAAGCGGATTGATTGTCGGAGGTTTTGGAATTGCACCTGTTTATTTTGCGCCCACTATGAATGTATTGTTGAATAATTTCGGCATTGAAAAATCATTGTTATTTATGGGTATAGCAGTAGCCGCAATTAGCATACCTATTGCTCAGCTTATCAAAAACCCACCGGCAGGATACACTCCGCCGACACCTGAACATTTAAAGCAAGTTGTTGTCACTAAGCCCACTGTTGATGTTACATGGAGAGAGATGATTAAAACAAAACAGTTTTACCTTTTGTTTATCATGTTCCTTTTGTCATCCTCTGTAGGTCTAATGATTATCGGTAATATGTCAAAAATTGCTAATACTCAAATCGGTATTACAGATACCGCCTTATTAGCAATACTGGTATCTTTTTTAGCAATCACAAACACGGCAGGTAGAGTAATTGGCGGCATAATGTCTGATAAAATAGGATGTGTAAACGCTTTATTTGTTGTATTTGCATTGCAGGCGCTAAATATGGTATGTTTTGTATTTTACCAAAGTTTGCCTGCATTAATCATTGGTATTATTTTAGTCGGTTTTAGCTACGGTACACTCTTGAGCGTGTTCCCTTCCATGACAGCCGGTTTATATGGACTTAAAAACTACGGTACAAACTACGGTGTGTTGTATTTGGCTTGGGGGCTTGCAGGCGTAGTAGCGCCTATGGCAGCAGACATTATTTTCGATACTAGCGGCAATTTTCATGCAGCTTATATACTTGCTGCAGTTATGATGGCGCTTATGCTCTGCGTGAATGTCTTGTTTAAGAAAGCCAACGAAACTGCTATAGCTTGTTAAACAAATGAGTCGGCGTGCACTATGGATAAACGACTTCAATCTTTTCAAAAACTGCTCGACATTATGGACGAATTGCGTGCCAAATGCCCTTGGGATAGCAAACAAACTTTCGAAACACTCCGCTATTTAACTATTGAGGAAACTTACGAGTTGTCGGATGCCATTATTGATAAAAAATATGTAGATATTGGTAAAGAGTTGGGAGATTTGTTGTTACACATTGTTTTTTATGCTAAAATCGGAGAAGAGCAAAATCTTTTCAACATAGAAACCGTAATTGATGGTATTTGTGAAAAACTGATTCGTCGTCATCCGCATATTTTTGAAAAAATTCAAGTGAGTTCGGTAGATGAGGTGAAAGAGAATTGGGAAAAAATCAAATTAAAAGAAGGAAGTAAATCGGTGTTGGGCGGCGTGCCCAACTCGCTGCCTGCTATGATAAAAGCCTACCGCATTCAGGAAAAAGCGCGCGGCGTAGGATTTGATTGGGAAAATACGGAGCAAGTGTGGGAAAAGGTACAAGAAGAATTAGCGGAATTTAATAAGGAAAAAAATGAAAATACCGAACAGATGGAAGATGAATTCGGAGATATTTTATTTGCTTTAATTAATTATGCCCGATTTGTTCATATTAATCCCGAAGATGCATTAGAAAAGACCAATCGGAAATTTATAAAACGTTTTAATTTTGTAGAAGAAAAAGCTAAAGAATTGGGTAAGCTGTTGCCGGAAATGACGTTGGAGGAAATGGAAGCATTGTGGCAGCAGGCGAAAAATACATCGCATTTTTAATTGTAGGGGCAAGGCGCGCCTTATCCCTACAATTTACATTTCAATTTTCCCCAACAACATTTGTTTCAACACCGTAGGCGAAATATTCCGATGTAATTGCCCTTGAATTGAAACGGAAATCTGTCCGGTTTGCTCCGAAACAATCACAGCAATGGCATCGGTCTCCGTAGTAATGCCTACTGCAGAACGATGACGTAAGCCGATATCAGTAGGAAGAGCATCCGACTTGGAAACCGGTAAAATACAACGCGCTGCTGCAATGCGATGTTTATTTATGACAACTGCGCCATCGTGTAATGGACTGTTCTTAAAAAAGATATTTTCCAAAAGTTCCCGTGATACGAGTGCATCAATTTGCTCTCCGGTAGCAATAATTTCATTCAAAGAATTTGTTTTTGTAATGATGATTAATGCGCCTGTTTGAGAAGCGGACATCCGTTTGCACGCACGCACAATCGCATCAATATCAACATCTATATCCATATCTTTATGATGTCTGGTAAACCATTTAAAGAATTTTCGATTTCCCAACATATATAAGAACTTACGTATTTCCGGTTGAAAGATAATCACTAATAATATCACACCTACTTGAATGATTTGGCCTAAAATTTCAGAGAGTACGGTAAGTTGAAAAATAGAGACTAATTTCCATACTACATATACTAAAATTAACCCTATAATAATTCGCGTAGCGGAAGTTCCTCGCAACCAACGAAATAATAAAATAATGATAGTTATTACCAAAAGAATATCAACGATGTTGGTGATATTTTGGGAAAGATAGTTGATGATGGGCATGGTTTAAGTTTTAAAATTCAAAAAGCAACTCCGGCAAAGTGGTTCATACGCATCTTTCTCACCGAGTAGCACTTGTTTATCGCCGGCAATAATTCGGCGTGAGTATTGTGCCAGATCGCCGCAATGCACACATATTGCATGAACTTTTGAAACGTATTCTGCAATTGCCATCAATTTGGGCATGGGACCAAAAGGATTTCCTAAATAATCCATATCCAAGCCGGCTACAATTACTCTAATTCCTGCATTTGCCAATTGGTTACACACATCAACGATGCCCTCGTCAAAAAATTGTATTTCATCAATTCCAACCACCTCTACGGTATCCATTGAAACATAGAGTAAAATTTCAGAAGCATTATGCACCGGCGTGGAAGGCATGATGGAGGCATCGTGCGACACCACCTCTGTTTCAGCATAGCGCGTATCTATAGCCGGTTTAAAAAGCTCAATCTTTTGTTTGGCAAACTGTGCACGTTTGATGCGACGCAACAATTCTTCCGTTTTTCCGGAAAACATAGAGCCGCAAATTACTTCAATCCATCCTTTTTTATTTGAGCGATTAGCTTTGGTTTCTAAAAACATATATTGTTGTGATTAGTAATTATATTGCCGTCAGTTTCAACTGACGGATTCAAAAATTTAATAATTTAAAGATTAATAATTTGATTCGCATTTTCTATGGTTGACAATCGATGTGTAATAATAATAACCGTTTTCCCTTTCATAAGTTCATCAATGGCTTCATGTACCTTTTTCCCCGATTCTACATCTAGTGCACTGGTGGCTTCGTCTAATATAAGAATGGGGGCATTTCGCAAAATGGCACGCGCTATGCTTAACCGCTGTCGTTGCCCTCCTGAAAGTGATAATCCTCTGTCGCTTAAAACTGTATCAAACTGATGCGGAAGTGCTTCGATAAAATCCAAGGCGTGCGCTGCTTGTGCCGCTGCTTTCACTTTTTCAAAAGGCACATTTTGTAAGCCATATGTGATGTTATTATATATGGTATCGTTAAACAAAACAATATCTTGAGTAACCAATGCAAACAGGCTTCTTAAGTCATCAATCACATAATCTTTAATATTAATGCCATCAATGAATATTTCACCGGAAGTAGCGTCGTAAAATCTGGGCATTAAATCAATCAACGTGCTTTTTCCGGATCCGGAAGCGCCTACAATGGCACAAGTTTCTCCTTTCTTTATGACAAACGACATGTTATCAATAATTTTTACTTCGTCATTATATGAAAAAGAAACATTTTTATACTCAATTTGATGTTTAAAATCGTTTACCGGAACGGCATTTGACGATTGCATAATTTTTTCATCTGCATGAAGAATTTCTTCTACCCTTTCTAAAACGGCAGCGCCTCTTCTGTAGTTAGCAAAAGCGGTAGCCAAGTTTTTTGCAGGGTTAATAATTTGCGTAATAAGTGCGATATATACAATGAAAAGTGGAGCCGATAAATCACCTGATCCGTTTACCACCTGCCAGCCGCCAAAAACCAAGATAATCATGACTACGGTTACGCCTAAAAATTCGCTCAATGGGGAAGCTAAATCAATATTCCACAAAATGTGTTTGTACAACTTAGCATATTTTTTATTTTCATTGTCAAAAACACTTGCTGCATGTTGCTGTGCATTAAAGCCTTTTATAATTCTTAATCCTGATAAAGACTCTTCAAGATGAGAAAATAATCTTCCCAACTTCTCTTTAGAAGCTACTGACTTTTTCTTTAATTTTCTTGATACTAATGATATAAAAAAACCTGCAAAAGGAAGTAGTAACAATGTGAAAATTGTTAGTTGATAATCAATAATAAATAGTGCAACCAAGTAAATTAAAACGGTAATGGGATCGTTGAGAAATTGCTGTAAAGAACGCAACAACGTGTTTTCCAATTCCTGCACATCGTTTACGGCACGCGAAACCACATCGCCGCGCTTCCTTTGCGAGAAGTAGGAAAGCGGTAAAATGGTAATGCGTTCATAAATCTCATTTCTAATATTTTGAATAAACTTACTTTTTATTGTTGCCATTAACCAAGAAGAAAGGATAACAAACAGGTTTTTCAAAGCAAAAAAGAGGATAACTATCACTATCATTGCCGACATGGAGGTTGCTAATGACTGAATATTGATTGATTTTGACAAAAAAGACACAAAAACTGTGCTTACTGGACTCAATCCATCTAAGCTTTCGGTGAAAAGCAACTGAACGAATGGTTCTAATAAAAATAGAGACAAAATGGAAAAAAGCGCCGCATACAAATTGCACAAAACGATAATGCAGATCCTTAATTTATAATTTTTTATCCTTGAAAATAATAAATTTTTTGCGCGCATTGTGCTTTGCTAAAAATAAACCGGCAAGTTTCAATTTAATTTAGTTATTTACAATAACTATCTTTCCAATGGAGGTATTTACAAACTGAAGCGATTTTGAATAGCTCATTAAAGTGTCAATAATTGCTTTTTTCGGAGCTTGGTTCAGGTTTATTTTGAAAGATTTTTCGGAGAGTGTAAATTCTTTGTTCATAGGCATAGAAGTTCGTTTTCAATACATCAAAAACGCCTATAAAAAAGAAATATTGCAAAAAAAGCGAAATTTAACGCTGTTTTTTGGTTATGAAATGATTACGTTTTTTTCTTTAATCAATTTTCTCAAATTAATCAAGGCGTATCGCATTCTTCCTAATGCGGTATTGATGCTTACACCGGTAATTTCAGCAATATCTTTAAAACTAACGTCGTCATAAATACGCATTTCCAATACTTCACGCTGCTCTTCAGGTAAATATTGCACCAAATTCTTTACATCGCTGTAAATTTGTTCTGTGATAATTTTTTGTTCAACGGAAGGGTCGGTACCATTTAAAACATCAAAAATATTGAAATCGCTATTGGATTCAAAAACGGGCATGCGTTGCACTTTACGGTAATAATCAATTTTGAGATTATTGGCAATTCGCATCACCCACTGCAGAAACTTTCCTTCTTCCTTGTAGTTATCAGATTTTAGTGTGTTAATTACTTTAATAAAGGTATCTTGGAAAATATCTTCTGCCAATTCCCGATTTTTTACTGACATTAGAATGTACGAAAAAACCTTTTTTTGATGTCTACTAATTAATTGCTTGAGGGCATTCTCATCACCTGCTACGTAGCGGGTGATCAACTCATTGTCGGTTAACACAATCGATTTCATAATCATTTTTTTTGTTACTATTATTCAAAAAGTAGAATTTTAATCGATAACGTTCCTCCTATTTTTTAATGGGTTGTTAAAGTGGCTGCAAATATATAACAATTTTTATGCCAAACATAAAATTTTGAAAAAAAAATGTGAATAAGTGCATTTTCTCTCCAAAATTGACAGGATAAAAGATGAATTTTATAAAAAAAGCCGAAAAAAATTCTCCGGCTTTTAATGAAAACACAATTACAATTTATGCGCCTATTTGCAATCTGTAAAAACAGCAACATGTTAGGTCGGCATCGGTTTGTTTAAGATATTCGGCAACCGTAATTTTGTTATCGCGAATAAATTCTTGACTCAACAAAGTATTTTCTTTAAAGAACTTGTTCAATTTACCTTCTGCGATTTTCTCAATCATATTTTCCGGTTTACCTTCTTGACGTGTCATTTCGCGCGCCAACTCTAACTCATGGTCAATGGTTTCTTGCGGTATTTGTTTTGGATCTACTGCAAGAGGGTTCATGGCTGCAATTTGCATTGCTACATTATGAGCTGGTTCGTACACTTTTTCTCCAGCTACGGTAAATCCGGCGATGGTTGCCAAAAGATTTCCGTTGTGGTTGTATGCAGCTACGCAAGGTGCTTCAATTATTTCATAAGCAGGAATTTCCACTTTTTCTCCGGTTTTTCCTGTCATCTCAATAAGCATTTCTTCAACAGCAACATCATTGACTTTATGCGCCAACAATTCTTCGCGTGTTTTGATTTTGTTTACCATAGCAGCATCAATAATTGAATCTGCAAAGGTTACGAAATCACTATTTTTAGCTACGAAATCGGTTTCACAACCTACCACCACAATAGCAGCGAAGTTATGTTCAGCGTTCATTTTAGCCACTACGCGACCTTGATTTGAAGTACGGTCAGCACGCTTAGCAGCTACTTTTTGACCTTTTTTACGAAGAATGTCAATAGCTGTATCAAAACAGCCGTTAGCTTCAACGAGCGCATTTTTACAATCCATCATGCCCGATCCGGTCATTTGTCTTAATTTATTTACATCAGCAGCAGTTATTGCCATATTTTTAATTTTTTAAATGTTAAATTTTGGGTTAATTACTTTTTAGTTGAGGTTTTAGCCGGAGCCTTAGCTGGAGTTTTTTTAGTTGGAATACGCTTCCTTTTAGCAGTGGAATCCTCTTCAGTAACCACATCTTTTACTTTTTTCACACCTTTTATTCCTGTTATATCAGTTGTTGCTTGCTCTTCATCTTCATCAATCATGATGCCTTCATCTAACATATCATCCATATTCTCATCATCTTGAGTTTCTTTATCCAATTTACGTTCCGCAGTACCTTCAGCAATGGCATCGCAAATAGCTTTCACAATCACATGGATAGATTTTGAGGCATCGTCATTCGCAGGCACCGGAAAGTCAATCAAATTCGGATTAGAGTTGGTATCCACAATAGCAAAGGTTGTGATATTTAATCTTCTGGCTTCGGCTACAGCAATGTGTTCTTTCAAAATATCCACAATAAAAACGGCAGCGGGAAGGCGAGACAAATCGGAAATAGAGCCTAAGTTCTTTTCTAACTTAGCACGTTCACGTTGAATTTGTAGTTTTTCTCTTTTTGCCAAATTGTCAAACTGAGCGCTTGCCATCAATTTATCAATATCACTCATTTTCTTTACCGCTTTACGAATGGTAAAAAAGTTGGTGAGCATACCGCCGGGCCAACGTTCGGTTACATAAGGCATATTTACCGATTTTGCCAATTCTGCAATGGTGTCTTTCGCTTGCTTTTTGGTAGCAACAAATAAAATCTTACGCCCCGACTTTGCAATTTGCTTTGCAGCGGCACAAGCTTCGTCTAATTTTACTAATGTTTTGTTAAGGTCAAGAATGTGAATTCCATTCTTTTCCATGAAAATGTACTGCGCCATAGCAGGATTCCATTTTCTTCTAAGATGCCCAAAATGACAGCCGGCATCTAATAATTCTTCAAAGGTTACTTTTGACATGATTTTTTTTGTTTACGTTCATTAAAGCAATTATTAAGTAGCTCAAGTTGAAGTCTTAATAATTTCGATACTAAACAGGTTTTTAATAATTAATGATAATGGTTAATGATTAGATGATGAATAATCCCCTTCAAATTTTGATGGGGTGCCCGAAGGGCGGGATAGTTTATATAGAAATTCTAACGTTTTGAGAATTGGAAACGTTTACGTGCCTTGGGTTGTCCGGGTTTCTTACGTTCTACCATACGTGGATCACGACGAAGAAGTCCTTTCACTTTCAATACAGGGCGATATTCCGGATTGATTTCTACCAACGCTCTTGAGATTGCTAAACGCAACGCTTCGGCTTGCCCGGCAACGCCACCACCATCCAAATTCACTTTAATGTCGTATTGTCCGTTTACTTCAGCTAACATTAAAGGCTGTGTTACTACGTACTGCAATGTAGCTAACGGAAAATACTCTTTATAATCACGGCCATTAACCGTAATGCTACCGCTTCCTTTTTTCATATAAATACGGGCAACAGCGGTTTTTCTTCTTCCTAATGTATTGGTTATTTCCATGACGTTTATTTGATTTCGTTAATGTTAATGGTTTTTGGCGTTTGTCCTTCATGCGGATGATTTGGACCGGCATATACATACAAATTACGATATAATTGGGCGCCCAACTTATTTTTTGGCAACATTCCCTTAATCGCATGTTCCAAAATTCCGATAGGGTTTTTCTGTAGCATCTGTTTCGGAGTAGTAAAGCGCTGCCCGCTCGGATAACCGGTATGGCGAACGTATTCTTTTTCTTCCAATTTCTTTCCGGTAAACCTTACTTTATCGGCGTTGATGATAATCACGTTGTCACCGCAATCAAAATGAGGAGAAAAATAAGTTTTTGTTTTTCCTCTTAAAATACGAGCCGCAACTGTAGCAAGACGACCCACAATTTCATTTTGAGCATCAATGACAACCCATTCTTTCTTAACGATTTTCTCGTTTGCAGCGATGGTTTTGTAACTTAATGTGTTCATTTTTCGTTTTTGTTTTTGTTTGTAGCCCGTTGTTTTCACCTACAAAAGGCTGATTTTCAATTAATAATTCCTTTTCTAAGTCAAAGGATAATAATCGGTTTTTAGGGCGGCAAATATAGAATTATTTTTCAATTTTTAGCTTTGTCTTTAATTTTATAGAAAAGACCCAAGTCTAGGTTGATAGTTCAGGTAAAAGAAGATAATTGGAGCATTCATTAAAAATATAATTTTTTATAAAAACATTTATATTGAAAAAAATATTTACTTTGTAGACATTATTCACATTAATATATTCATTATGAAAAGATTATTACCGCTTTTATTTTTTTTATTCGTGTGCGTATGTTTTGCGCAAAAAGAGCAATCTCTGTTTCCGACAGAGCTAGACGACAAATCAAAACAATTATTGATGAGTATTCCGGATCTTCCTGTACCTGAACATGTAATTTCCAGATCTATTCCTTACAAGATTAATAATTCTCAAACGCCTTATTACAGAACTCCATTTCCACAGGATGGGTTGTCTTGTGGGCAAGCTTCCAGTGTAGGGATGTGTTTTACGTATGAAATTGCCAAAAAGCGAGATCTTCCGGCAAATGTCAATGCGAATCTTTATCCGACACATTTCGTATATAATTGGGCTAATGGGGGCAGCGGTGCCGGTGCCAGTTATTACCATACATTAGAGGTGTTAAAAAATGTAGGTACTCCCAATCAGGAAGAATATGGCGGAACGCCTCATTTTGGCGGAGTGAGCCGTTGGATGTCGGGCTATGACCTTTATTATAGCGCCATGCACAACCGTCTTCGTAATGCTTATAAAATTGATATAAGAAATGCGGAAGGAATGCAAATACTTAAAAATTGGCTATATGATGCATTTAAGGGTGAAACGCCGGGTGGTTGTGCTATCACTTATACTTCAAATCGTTATCCGAACGGAACGCTTCCCGCCGGAACCGAAGAAGCAGGCATGTTTGTGATTACGAGCGGTAGTATGAGCTCTTCGCACTCCATTACCATATGCGGATATAATGACTCTATCCGCTTTGACTATAATGGAGATGGCAGATTTACTAACGATGTAGATATTAATGGAGACGGCATAGTGGATATGCGCGACTGGGAAATTGGAGGATTGATTATAAGTGAAACTTTCTTTGGAGCAACCGCCTGGGGAAATAACGGTTTTTGTTATCTTACCTATAAAGCCGTTGCAGACGGCTACTTCTGGAACTACTTAGTACATGTTATGGAAGTAAATCACACTTATACACCATTGCTCACAGCTAAAGTAGGACTGACGCACACGCGCCGTGGAAGAATAAAAGTTTATGCGGGTGTTTCTACAAATATGTCTGCAACCACTCCGGATCATATTATGGATTTCCCTATTTTCAATTATCAGGGTGGTGAGCAGTATATGCAAGGCGGCACAAATAATATATCTAATACAAGCATAGAATTTGGATTAGATCTTACGCCATTACTCAATTATGTGGAAGCCGGCGCTCCCGCAAAATTCTTTTTGCAAGTATATGAAAATGATCCACAAAACATTGCCCACGGAACGATTGATTATTTTTCCATTTTGGACTATGGTGGTGCAATTCCTGTTGAAATTGCCTGCGAACAACAAAATGTAGGAATCATAAATAATAGTGTCACTACTTTAAGTGTTATTGTAACGCCCACATTCTCTCCTGTTGAGATCTCAACAGGAAATATTCCGCCGGTGGTCGTAATGAGCGAGTACAGTACACAATTGGAAGCGAACGGCGGAAGCGAACCCTATCGCTGGTATTTTGATACCGACTATCAAACAGAACAGACCCATACCGAATTTCCGACAGGAGGAACTGCAACTTCAAATAATGCTGCTATCAACCTGCCTTTTACATTTCCGTTTTATGAAGAAGAATTTTCTATCGTGTATATGAATAGCAAGGGGTTATTGGTTTTTGAACCGAATTTCGGAACTACTTTGCCTTATGCCAATGTGGGGTTAGAAACTCAAATATTTAATAACAAAAGATGTATAACTCCTTACCATACTAATACGGTTCAGGCTACGCAAATGCGCTATATCAGCAATGCAAACTCTGCAACTTTTATTTGGAATACTTCTGTAATGAATTATGCTGTTACGATCTATTCCGATGGGAGTATAACTTTCTGCTATCAACAGGCAACCCTTCCTCACAATACACCTTATATTGCCGGAGTTTCCGATGGCGACGGGGAAAATTATACCACTGTTGTTTTTCCGAATAATTTTACGGTTCCTCAAGGATTGAGTTATAACTTTACTAGAAATTCATCTCCCGAAGATTTTGTGATCTCTTTAACAGGTGAAATAACAGGTATTCCTATCCGGGAATATGTAGATGAAAGTATCTATATTAAAGTTGTTGACAACAATGGTTTAATAAACAGAAAAACATTCTCTATGAGTACGGAAGGCGTTATTTTAGATTATGTTGTACATACGCCAAATAATGATGTGATTGGATATAATGAAACCGTAACTTTGGATCTTGTAGTTCAGAATCCGTTTCCTATACATTTGCAAAACATTTCTATTACAGCTATATGCAACGATCCTTATATTACACTTATAAATGGCCATGCGACATTGTCTGCATTAAACGGAAATAGTACTGAAGTAATTGCGAACGCATTTTCTTTTTACGTAGCCGGAAATGTGCCGAACAATTACCGTTTTAGAATGAATTTTCAAGTAGAAACAGGTGAAAACACATGGAATTATCATAAAAGTTTCTCAGCTTATGCGCCACAATTTTTTATCGGTACGATAACTGTAAATGATGGCAATGACAATATTCTTACCCATAGCGAAACTGTGCAAATTAGCGTGCCTGTAAAAAATATAGGAGAAATTCCTGTAAACCAAGTATCCATCACGCTCTCTACGGATGATCCCAATTTTATAATTTCATCATCTCCTGCCGTTTTTAATATTAATGTGGATGAGACCGTAAACTTCACAGGCACAGTAACAACGGCTTCTACTATTGCTCAAACATACACCGGTACGTTGCATCTTAACATTAGTGGAGATGGCGGATTTGAGCAAAGAATACCTTTCGAATTGATGGTTTATGCTCCTGATATTGCGATTTCACAACTGAAAAATATAAATAATTTTATTCCTGGAGAAACCCGAAATATAACGTTTGTCCTTCAGAATGTGGGTGTAGTACCGGCAAGTAATATTACGGCTTCTGTTCGTAGTGAAAATGGAAAAATTACCGTAAATACACCGGCTCAAAATCTTTCGTTAGACATAGAAAATAGTACGGAAATGGTTTACTCTATTTCTCTAAGCAACCACTGTCAATACGGAGAGCAAATCGCATGTTATATCACAGTTACAGGTTCGGGCGGATTGAATTATAATATTCCTTTTATAATTACCGTGGGTGCCGTTATGGAGGATTTTGAAACCGGCGATTTTTTGGATGTTATTGATTGGACGCATACAGGAGCAGCCAATTGGTATATAGTTACCGATGATGTATATGAAGGCCAATACGCTCTTCGTTCCGGAGGCATTACTCATAACGAATTTACCGCAATTGAAACAGAAATTTTTGTGCTTACTCCGGGTAATGTTACATTTGCTTACAAAGTATCAAGTGAAAATAATTACGATTGGTTTAGATTTTATGTGGATGGAGTACGCGTACGACAGGCTTCCGGATCTGTAGGTTGGTTAAATTTTTATTATCCGCTTACAGAAGGATTTCATACCTTGAAATGGAGTTATGAAAAAGATCTTAGTATTAGTGCAGGTGCTGATGCGGCTTGGATTGATAACATTTCGTTACCGCCTTTTAATAATGCCGCTTCTCATCTTGTTGCACTAAATCAGGAAATTACCATAACAATGTTTCCCGATAAAGCAGACTCGGCTATTCTTACATTGGCTAATCAAGGTGGACAATTTGAAGATTATTTGGTAAACATTTTTACAGCCGAACCTCCCGGTCGCAGTTTATTAGGTTCTTATTTGACTACAGAAATGACTTCCTATCAACCTGGTGAAACATATGATATTCCTTTTATCATTAATTGTTCATCTATTGATAATGAATGGATTAAAACAGTGAAAATACAATTTCCGGAAGAATTTACCGTGAACAGCGCGAGCAATATTACAGGCAGTAGAGGCACTTTAACTTGGATCCCTGTTACAGGTAACGGAATTGAAGCCATCTGGACTATCGAAACGCAATATGGCGCTATTATAAGTGGAGATGTTGTGAGTTTTACCGTGAATGTTACTATAGATGAAGACTACAGATCTCAAAGTTCAACTCTTCATTACGAACTCATAGGCGATATTTCCGGTAGCGCTCCGCATGAAGTATCCGGTTCTGTTGTTTTACAAAACACTGCTGACTTTTGGCTTACAATAGCTCAACCGCAAGGGCGTGGATATCCGGCTGTTCATTCGGATATTGTACTTGCTTTCAATACGTATGGTTTAGATACGGGCATCTATTATGCAGATCTCAAAGTCATTACCCCTGAACGTCGAATTATCATTCCTGTTGAATTAAAAGTAATACTTGAAGAAAACTCTATCCGGGAAACTACTGTCCGGAATGAACAACTGAAATGCCATCCAAATCCATTTACGGATGTTATTGAGGTTACGTATTTTACTAAAGAAGTTACTCAAATTGACAAGATAAGCTTGTTTGATATTACCGGCAAAGAGTTAAGGATGCTGGACTACAATAAACAAACGCTTCCCGGCGAAAATCGCTTTACTTACCGTCTGGGCGATCTCCCTGCCGGAATTTATATGCTCCGTGTTGTTTCAAATTCCGGTGTTCTGAATCATAAAGTTGTAAAACAATAAAACAACTGATTATTAAGAAGAAGTTAAAGTTTTATATTCAGATAAAATTTTTCTTAATTCAAAATAAAACAAAAAGTATATTAACAATACAATAGATATTTTTATGAAAAAAAATCACTTTTTTATTTTTTTAATTTTCTCCATCTCTATTTCAATGGCACAAAACCCTGCTACGGATTTTGCCGGAGGTGAGGGGAGTGAAGCAATGCCTTATTTGATTACAAATGCCCAGCAATTAAGCAATATAAGGTTTTATTTAGGAGTAAATAATGCAAATTTACATTTTAGAATTACACAAGATATTGATCTTTCCGTATTAAACTGGGAACCTATAGGACCAAGCTTAGATAACGCATTTCATGGAAAGTTGCATGGGGGAGGACACCACTTACAAGGATTAAATATCGGACAAAACGGCAATCCAAACTATCGTTATGCCGGACTTTTTGGCGTAATCAGAACAGGCGCTGTGATAGATAGCGTTTATTTGGTAGGAGGTAAAATCAGAACTTTTGAAAGCAACTCGTCATGTAGTGGCGCTATTGCCGGATTTGCCAATGCCAATACGCCACTTGCAGGTGTTCCGGTTAATGAAATTATTATCTCTAACTGTTTTAGTTCGGTTGATTTTGAAAGCTTTAGCCAGCTTACTACCGAAATAGGAGGTATGGTTGGACGTGCACAGGCTATTGCCACAACAGGAATCTTCATCCGGTTGATATTTGAGAATTGTAGAAATGAAGGACAAATCATTTCCCATTATTCCACCTCTATGCTGGGTGGAATTTTAGGAAATAACAGTAGTTTTGACGATGCCGATATTTGGCTGCAATTTTTAAATTGCAGCAATAGCGGAGAGATTAAATCTCCGGGCGCCCTATCTTATGTAGGTGGAATTTTAGGAAATACCTTTGCGGAAAATAATGCAAAACTCCTTTTTAAAGGATGTTACAATACCGGTAATATCTCAGGTGGAACATCAGAGTCTTATACAGGCGGGATTATAGGATACAGCAGGATATTCTGTGAATCTTTCGAAATAGAAGATTGTTATAGTGTAGCCCATATACATACTTTGGACAATTATGTTGGAGGCATTGTTGGCGATATTCTGACCGGCGACACAAGTAGGATCAGAGTGAGAAATTGCTATGTGGCCGGATCCATTAGCGGACAGGCAATGTATGCCGGAGGAATTGTAGGTCGCTCGGTACAGTCGGATGCCGATTATGTGATTGAAAATTGTGTCTCGCTCCTCTCCTCTATTGAATATTCTCCTGTGGGTTTCGCTGCCGGAAGGATCTTAAGCGAAAGTTTTGGCGCAGAGCTGCTTAATAATTATGCGCTTTCCAATATGATCATCAATGGACAACTTGTAGCCTCATCTTCTTCCACATCTATCAATGGACTAGACCAATCTTTGCGTAATTTGCAAAGTATTGCCACTTACCATGAGCAATTGTTCTGGGATATTTCAATGGGAGAAAATACTACTTGGGCAATCAACAACGAAAAGAGTTATCCCTATTTTCCCAAACAGAGCGCCCCACCGTTTATTAACTCGTTGTTTAGAGATAGCGTAGCTCTCGAATTGATGAATAATGTGGAGTTACTAACAGTCTCTCGCACGGATACTGCCGAACCCCTTTTTTTGATAGAAAACATACCGGCGGGAAGCAGTACGGTGGCTGTTGAACTTGCCGATTATCAGGCACAAACAATACTTTCATTCTCTACAAAAGAAAACTCAAAAGAACCTTCTTATCCTGTATGGACTTCCATACAAAGGCGAATGATTACGATTACCGCTGATGAACAAAAAAAATGCTATGGCGATCCCGATCCGGAGTTGACCTATACCATTATGCCGCCGCTTATTGAAGGTGACCAATTGGAAGGTAGTCTCACGCGGCAACAGGGAGAAGAAGCGGGAATCTATTATATACAGCAAGGGACACTTTCCAATTCTGATTATACGATTATTTATGTGAGATCGAATTTTACCATTACCAAAGTCAATACGACAATTCATGAAGAGCATGGCGTTTTAACAGCTGCTGCTCCCAATGCTACATACCAATGGTTGAATTGTGAAGCGGATTTTGCTCCCATTGTAGGCGCTACCCAACGAAGTTTTATACCGCAAGATAATGGCATTTTTGCAGTGCAAGTTACTGTGAATAGCTGTGTGGACACTTCTATCTGCCATACCTTTACTGTAAGTATTGATGATTGGATTATTGACAATAATATTGAAATTTATCCTAATCCGATGCAGGATATTCTTTATATAGATTTTGGGAAAGAGTATCGTAACATTAAAGTTTCTATTTACAATACTTTAGGACAAAATGTACTCACCCAATCTTACCGGTCAATGCAAAAAATAGAAATTCCGATGTCTGTTACCCAAGGAGTCTATTTTGTAAGATTTATACTTGATGGAAACAGCGTGAGTGGTGGTAAAGTGATAAAGCATTAAATTAGTTTGATATTGATCCCTGCTTTTCGTGCTTGCGAATGTTGGAATCTCCGGTTAATGTGATATAGCCGCTCGTCTTTTACGAATTTTGTGCCGGTTTGTTTAAACCAAAAGGAAATGCTGTTTTCTATACATACATCGCGGATTTCCATTATCCAATCGTAATGGCATGGACGGGTTGCATAACCGGATTCACCGCCGGCAACTACCTGTTCTACCCATGAACCAATATCATAAGGACGCAAATCAATTCGCTCTAGTAGCGGCTCGCAGATGAGGATTTTGTGTTTTATGGGAGTAGCTTTGTAAATGGGTATTCGATAATCAGCAAGCTCTTGGTTCTCAATAGTGCAGCAGATGGTTACGTGCTCATAGCCATCTCCCCAATCATTGGGCAATGTTTTTTGTAAGCGATCAATTCGTTTGGTAATCATCAAGAAATTCAAATCGCTGCGAAGTCGTATCATCTCCCAGGCTTCTGTACGCCAAGGATCTGCATCTTCCACAAAAAAATCGGAGGTGAAACAAGTGTAAACCAATGTTCCTGTCGGTATTTTATATTCACCGTTTCGTTTTTTTTGAATAGGTAAATCAAAACTTTTTGTTTTCCTCACGATTGTACTATCAACATTATGCTTTGCATCAGCTCGATAGACGTAACAATGTTGACATCCTGCACTAATTTTGCGACACCCCCGCCATAAGTTCCACGTTTTTGATTCACTTTCCACTGTTTGTAGATTTTTGCGAAGAAAATGTTTTTTGTTTAATGTGGCATAGTTACTATTAAAATCACGTTTTATGTATTAACTAATCTTTGTTAACAATACTGGGTTTGTGATTCCCTCTAATTTTGCCTACTTTATATTATAACTCAGAGAATTTTATGTTTATTTGCGTGTATTTTGAGTTAGGCGTTAGCGGGGGATAGCACGGTGGAAACAAGACCGAAAAATAACAGATTGAATTAATAAAGCATTTGAATAAAAACACAATGGAACTCCGCTTAAATAAAGTTATTAGCGATTCGGGTATATGCTCGCGCCGTGAGGCTGACCGCCACATTGAAGAAGGGCGTGTTACGGTAAACGGTCGAAAGGTAGGTTTGGGTACGAAAGTTACGCAGTTTGACAAAATCCGCGTAAACGGACACCTTATCCAGCAACGCACCAACACAGTATATATCGCTTTCAACAAGCCTGTGGGTATTACCTGCACCACCGACCCTGCCGATCCCGATAACATTGTGGATTATGTCAACTTTCCCGAGCGAATTTTTAATATCGGACGCTTGGACAAACCTTCGGAAGGTCTTATTTTTCTGACCAATGACGGAAATATCGTGAACAAAATTCTTCGTGCAGGCAATCAGCATGAAAAAGAATATGTCGTTACCGTAAACAAAACCATAACACCCGAATTTGAAAAACAAATGCAGCGTGGTGTTCCCATTTTAGGAGTTATAACCAAGCCTTGCAAATTGGTTCGTGAAACCGATACTCGCTTTCGCATTATTCTTACACAAGGACTGAACCGTCAAATTCGCCGTATGTGCGAAGCTTTGGGTTACGAAGTACAACGACTTAAACGTGTACGCATTATGAATGTTACACTCAGCGGTTTGTCTGCTGGCGAATGGCGTTTTTTAACCGAAAAAGAAATGGAAGAAATCAACCAAATGGTAAAAGATTCTGTGGGAACAGAAGAGGCATCGCAACAAACTTCAAAATCCAAACCGAAAGTTTCAAATAAATCTAAATCTGTAAATAAGCCGAGTACTTCAAATCAAAAAAGAAATACCTCAAACTCCAAATTTCAGCCAGCAAAATCAAAAAAACAACACGAAGGAAAGAAAAAAGTGAAAAAAACAAGGCGTTAACCTCCTTAAACCAATCAGAATCTTCCAATCGTTCAAAAGTATAACATGGTTCAATACATCGAAGCTAAAAGCATACTATCTAAATTAAAGGGAGCAGATCCTTACTTCGGAATTACTTACAGCATGAACCTTTACAGAGGTTGCCAGCATGGATGTATTTATTGCGATACAAGAAGCGAGTGTTATGGAATACATGATATTTCCACTATCTCGGTAAAGAAAAATGCGTTGAACTTGTTGGTTAAAGAACTCCAATCTAAAAAGAAAAATAAGGCTACCATTGGTACCGGTTCGATGAATGATCCTTACATGCCTATTGAAGAAGAGTTGCAATTGACTCGTAACGCATTGAAAATTACAGCTAGCAACAAGTTTCCTGTCCATATTATCACCAAAAGTAATTTGCTTGAACGCGATATAGATATTTTGCAAGATATTTCAAAGATTTACGCAGCTGTGAGTTTTACGATTACAACGGCAGATGATTCTCTTTCGCAAAATATTGAACCTTATGCGTCTCCAACTTCAGAGAGATTTAAAGCAATGAAATTATTAGCGGAAAAAGGCATTTACACAGGCATAACGATGATGCCGGTGCTTCCGTTTCTCAACGATACTAAAGAAAATCTTACTACAATTATGCAGCAAGCAAAAGATTCCGGAGCATCTTATATTATTCCCATGTTTGGATTAACTTTGCGAAGAGGCTCGCGGGAATACTTTTATAACGCTTTAGATAAAAACTTTACAGGATTAAAAGAAAAATATCAATCTCGCTTTGGAGAACAGTACGAATGTTTCAGTCCCAATTATAAAATATTAAAAGAAACGTTTCAGAAATTATGTGGTCAGTTGAAAATAGAATGCCGAATGAAGTTTTACCAACCAAATGTAAGCCAACAATTGTCAATTTTTTAGATAGTTTATGCACTCCCAAAGTACAATCCCCGCAGCAATAGTAACATTGAGCGAATGTTTTGTGCCGTGTTGCGGAATTTCAATAACACCGTCACATATAGGGAGTAAGGCTTCGGTTACTCCAAAGACTTCGTTGCCAAAAACAACTGCTATTTTTTCTTTTGGAAATTGAAATTGATTTAAGAAAACAGAGCGATCAGTTTGCTCGATGAGAAAAACTTTTGTGTTATTTTTTCTTAAATGATGTACTAAATCAACTACATTTTCAGCGTACTCCCAATCTACAGATTCTGTAGCGCCCAATGCGGTTTTAGCAATATCTTTATGGGGTGGGGTAGCGGTGATACCACATAAGTAAAGCTTTTCAATGGTAAATGCATCGCAAGTTCTGAAAATTGAGCCTACGTTGTTCATACTTCGAATATTATCTAAAATTACAATAACAGGGATTTTAGATGTTTTTTTAAACTCATCGGGGGTAACTCGTTTCAGTTCATCCATTGAAAGTTTTTTCATGACACTGTGTTTTTACGATGTAGGGGGCAAAAAAATTTTGCCCCCTACAACATATTATATTTTCATTCCCTTTAAAAACACTTGTTCAATTTTATTGCTACCAAATGCATAGGGCATAAATTCCATAGAAGGAATGGGTTTTGTAATATAGAAATTTGCCATTTTCCCTTTTGCGATCGAGCCGGCTATATCGCTTACTCCCATTGCATAAGCTGAATTTATGGTGGTGGCATTTATTGCTTCCTCCGGAAGCATTTTATATTTGATACAGCCCATGGAGAGTATCAGTTGCATGTTTCCGGAGGGTGAAGAACCCGGATTATAATCGGAAGCTAAGGCAATGGGTAGTCCGGCATCAATCATTTTACGTACGGGTCCGTAAATCATGCCAAGAAAGAAAGCGGCGCCTGGTAAAAAAGTAGGCATCGTTTCCGAACCAAGCAAACATGCAATCTCTTCATCGCCTGTGTATTCTAAATGATCAACGGATAAGGCGTTATATTTTACACCTACCTGAATGCCACCCGAATAATCCAGTTCATTAGCATGAATTTTAGGACGCATGCCATATTTCATGCCTTGCATGAGGATACGCTCCGTTTCTTCTACCGTGAAAAATCCTTTATCGCAAAAAACATCAATGAAATCTGCAAGTTCTTCGGTAGCAACCATTGGAATCATTTCGTTAATAATAAGATCCACATATTCTTGTTGCTTTCCTTTGTATGCTAACGGTACGGCATGTGCACCTAGAAAGTTTGAGCGAATAATTAAGGGTGAATTTTTCTTTAATTCTCTGATTACGCGCAACATTTTTAACTCTGTTTCAGTAGTTAATCCGTAGCCGCTTTTTATTTCCACGGCGCCGGTGCCTAAAGAAGCCATTTCTTGCAAACGTGCCCAAGCCGCTTCGTACAACTCTTCTTCACTTGCTTCCGATAGTCGCTTAGCGGAATTTAAGATACCGCCGCCACGTTTTGCAATCTCCTCGTAGCTCAATCCTTTTATCTTATCAATGTATTCTATTTCACGACTTCCCGCATATACAATATGGGTATGCGAATCGCAAAAAGAAGGAAATACGAATTTTCCGGTGGCATCAATTTCTTCAATTTTTTCTTTGATTTTTGAAAGTTTTTCCGAAGAGAAGTCAGACATTTTGCCAAAGTCAACAATTTTTTCACCTTCGGTTAAAAGATAAGCATCTTCAATTTTATGAAGGGTTTGCATTTCTTTACCTACGCGCCAGATCACAGGCTTTTCTTCAATTTGTACCAGTTGTTTGATGTTTTTTACTAATAGAGCCATTCAGATTTAAAAATTTAAGGTTTAAAGTTTAATAGGTTTTTACGACTTTGCGTCTTTGTAAGAAATTTAAAATTAGATTTTGGAGCGAATTTCATCTCTCATACGGATTGCCTCATTTCGTGCACATTCACCGAAATTAGCTTCGCCGTTTTCTACTTTTTTGTATGCCAAAAGAATGGAGCGTGATGCGTTTACTACCCCACCGTTTCCATTTTTCAAATAAAGTGCAATATCTTCGGCTTTTCCACCTTGTGCTCCATAGCCCGGAATCAAGAAAAATGTAGAATCCAATTGTTGGCGAACGTCGCGCGCTTCATCAGCATGGGTGCATCCCATTACTCCACCGATTGAGGAAAAACCGCACTTACCGATATATTCTTTTCCCAATGCATTTAGTTTTTCACCTACAATATTATATACACGCTTATTATTTTCAACAGATAGATATTCAATATCTTTTGCTCCTTCGTTTGAAGTTCGTATAAGTACAAAAGCGCCTTTTTCGTTATCTTTTATGAAAGGCAAGAAAGGCGAAATCGTATCCATGCCCATATAGGGATTTAGTGTTATAAAATCGGCTTCAAAATCTCCTGAAAAATGTGCTTTGGCATACATTTCAGCGGTTTTGGCAATATCGCCGCGTTTCACATCGGCAATGATAATTGCTTTTTGTTCGCGCAAATAGGCTAATGTTTTTCGATAGGCTTCCAATCCTTGTATCCCAAAAGCTTCATAATAAGCGATTTGCACTTTGTAACACGCCGAAACATCTAACGTAGCATCAATAATTTGCTTATTAAACAAAAAAAGCGCATCAGCAACATGCGAAAATGTTTTGGAAAAATTCGTTGGAAGATACTCATAGTCAGTATCTAAACCCACGCACACGTGCCCTTTACTAGCAACGTGCGAAAAAAGTTTATCTATAATCATAAAAAGTTAAATTTTGATGCATAACTTATTTTATTCTATTGCAAAACGTGCAAAAACAGAGCTTTGGATTTTAATTTTTTTAAATTCTAGCACATATTCATCTTCTATGATGTCTTCTTTTGTTTTAGCAAGATTGGATACATCGATGTGTTTGGCTAAAATCACATCATTTTCGAAAGGTAGAAAATCAATTTCTTTGATAATAAGCGGTTTCCCTAATCTGTTTCCAATGGCTCTAAGTGATGCTCCTGCTTTTGCTTTGGCATCTTGAAGCGCCTTTATTCTAACAACTTGCCTCAAACTGTCCATTTGCGAATGTGTAGCGGAAATAACTCTTGCTTCTTTAATATTCAAATCATTAAGTACTTGAAAACTACTTGTCAGCATGGGCACAGTGGAAACTGTTAAAATATATATTCTTTCAGCGGTAATATTTTTGTTTTTCTTTGTAACCGTGACGTAATCTGCATTTACATTTGCCAAATTGAGCTTCGTTAAATCAACTCCGGCAATTTTAAACATATTTTTCATTTTCATTTCCTGTTCGAAGATAGTAATTTTAAACTTTCCATCAAAATGCTCTCTTAAAGTGATCTGTACATTAACTTCATTAGGAATTACCTCCATTTGAGCGCTACCGATTACTTCAATATGTGGAGTGGTTTCGATGTTTTGTGCGAATAACGTGTGGGGGAGGAGAAGGCAGAAAGTGAAAAACAGAAAGGAGAAAATGGTGAGTGATATGCGGTGTGCGGTGTGATATGCGGGGTTCATAACTATGGACTTAGATTTCTAACTGTAAACGTACTTTTCAAATGGTTATTTTTCTTGGCTTCAAATATATCTTCTATAAATGATACGGCTCATTAAACCTATGCTCCTTAGGAGCACAACATCGTAATAAAAATATGTTGAACTACATGCGTAGTTCAGGTTTGTGCGGTATGCACTTTTAACCCCGAGCTGCACTTCGTTTGCACGGGGTTATTCATATTTATCTCCTACGGAGACAGAAGATGAATATATGCTTATGATGCAATAATTTAAAATTTTCCGAACATGAATGGACGTTGCCGTTGGGCCATAATATTTATGGTTTTCAGCCATAATTGAGGAAATACTGTGTATTAATCCAACTTCAACACCGCCAAAAACGCCGATTGGGGCACTTCTACATTTCCGATTTGGCGCATTTTTTTCTTCCCTTTCTTTTGTTTTTCAAGAAGTTTGCGCTTACGCGAAATATCTCCGCCGTAACATTTTGCCGTAACATCTTTCCGTAATGCTTTAATTGTTTCGCGGGCAATAATTTTGGTGCCTATTGCTGCTTGAATGGCGATGTCAAACTGTTGCCTGGGAATGAGCTCACGAAGTTTTTCGCAAATTTTACGTCCGAACGGATACGCGTTATCCACGTGGGTTAACGACGAAAGTGCATCTACCGAGTCGCCGTTAAGGAGAATGTCTAATTTTACCAACTTCGCCGGTTTATAGTCGGAAATATGATAATCGAATGAAGCATAGCCTTTTGAAATACTCTTCAATTTATCGTAAAAATCGAAAACAATTTCACCCAATGGCAAATCAAACGTTAATTCTACTCGATTTGATGCAATATATATTTGATTGAGAAGTGTTCCGCGTTTATCCAAGCACAGCTTCATAATGGAGCCGATATACTCGGCTTTGCTGATAATTTGGGCACGAATGAAAGGTTCTTCCACACGATCAATATTACTGGGTGGCGGCATTCCCGAAGGATTGTGCACTTCAATAATCTCTTTTTGCGTGGTGATTACATTATAAGAAACGTTGGGTACCGTGGCAATTACGTCCATGTCAAACTCCCGGTCTAATCTTTCTTGTACGATTTCCATGTGCAACAAGCCTAAGAATCCGCAACGAAAACCAAATCCGAGTGCTGCAGAAGATTCCGGTACAAACGTTAATGAGGCATCGTTGAGTTGCAGTTTTTCTAACGAGGCGCGCAACTCTTCATAGTCGTCGGTATCGGTAGGATAAATTCCGGCAAAGAGCATCGGTTTTACTTCTTCAAAACCGGAGACGGCTTTTTGACAAGAGCGTTGAACGTGCGTAATCGTATCTCCCACACGCACTTCTGCTGAGGCTTTAATTCCGGAAATGATGTAACCCACCATACCTGCCGTCATTACATCCGTAGGTTCTTGTTTTAACTTTAAAAATCCTATCTCATCTGCATGATACTCTTTTTCTGTAGAGATAAATTTTACGAAGTCGTTTTTATGAATGGTGCCGTTAAAAATTCTAAAATAAGCAATAATTCCTCTGTATGAATTAAATACTGAGTCAAAGATAAGCGCTTGGAGCGGCGCTTCGGGGTCACCTTTTGGAGAAGGAATGCGGCTTATTACGGCATCCAATATTTCATCTATTCCCTCGCCGGTTTTGCCACTGGCTTCAATAATATCTTCTCTTTTACAGCCCAATAAATCCACAATTTGGTCTTTCACCTCTTCAGGCATGGCAGACGGCATATCCATTTTATTGAGTACCGGAATAATTTCCAAATCGTGATCAATTGCTAAATATAGATTTGAAATGGTTTGAGCTTGAACTCCTTGCGTAGCGTCAATTAACAACAACGCTCCCTCGCAAGCAGCAATGGAACGAGATACTTCATACGAAAAATCCACGTGTCCGGGGGTATCAATCAAATTAAAAATATAGTCGGTGCCGTTGTGGTTATAATCCATGCGAACGGCATGGCTTTTAATGGTAATGCCGCGCTCGCGTTCCAAATCCATGTTATCTAACACCTGATCTTGAAAATCGCGGTCGGTAATGGTATTGGTATGTTGAAGTAGTCTGTCGGCTAATGTGCTCTTACCGTGATCAATATGAGCAATGATGCAAAAATTTCTGATATTCTTCATAGTGGGCGCAAAAAAATAAAAAAAACAAATAGAAAAACAGATTTCTCAAAAGGTAGTGAAAAATAAAGCTATAATTTTGCGCAAATTTTAAAAATGAAGCCTGTACGCAAACCCGATTGGTTAAAAATTAATATTGAAAATACGGAAAACTTTGCTTTTGTAAAGAAGATTGTAGCTGAAAATCATTTACATACCATTTGCAGTAGCGGCAAATGTCCTAACCAGTGCGAGTGTTGGAGCAGAGGGACTGCTACGTTTATGATTATGGGCGATATTTGCACACGAACCTGTAAATTTTGCGCTACAAAATCAGGAAAACCACTGCCATTGGATAGCTCTGAATCTGAAAAAGTGGCAGAGGGCGTGTTTTTAATGAAACTCAAGCATTGTGTTATAACCTCCGTTAACAGAGACGACTTGCAGGATAAAGGCGCTATGTACTGGGCAGAAACGGTACGCAAAATCCGCGAACGAAATCCAAATATTATCATTGAATTGCTAATTCCCGATTATCAAAATGAATTATTGCAAATTGTAATAGATGCAAAACCGGATATTATTGGGCATAACTTGGAAACGGTAGAACGATTAACGTCCGAAGTAAGAAGTAAAGCTACATATAAAGGCAGTTTGGAAACATTGCGGCAAATTGCTGCATCTGGGGTACTAACCAAAACGGGTATTATGCTTGGGCTTGGAGAAACCGAAGAAGAGATTTCTCAAACCTTGGTAGATGCGCGAAATACGGGAGCTTCTATTGTTACAATTGGACAATATTTACAGCCAACGAAAAATAACATTGCCGTTGCACAATACATTACACCAGAACAGTTTGGTATTTACAAAACGCATGCTTTAGAATTAGGGTATAAACATGTAGAAAGTGCGCCGTTGGTGCGCTCTTCTTATATGTCGGATAAAATGAATTTAGATTTAAAAATTTAATTTAAATCCTGTGACATTGCCGTCAATCGCCAAGTTCAGTTGCATTTTTTCATTTTCAAATAAAGAAAAACCGTTTGGGTTTAGCCTTCTAATCCTATTCATTCGGGTTTGACCAACGGGCCACATCACGATACCGGCAATCGTTGTTAAGCTGCCAATTGTAGCTAATGCACTTCCTACAGCTGCCTGAACGGGGCTATGATACCAACCATAGTAGTCATAGTGATAACTTGTTCCCGCAATAACTGAGCCTGTAATGCAAAGCATTATACCGCCTGCAAAACATCCAATACCTGCATTTCTTAGTTTTCTCGCATTATCATAGTCAGCTTTGGTGCGAAAAATTGTATTACTGGGAATAGGTTGTGGTGTAGGAGCAGTATGCACGTTCATATTAAAAACATCAACCTGCCCGTTTGCATACATAATAGTAGCAATATCCGACTTTCTCATGGTATAAATAGGTCCATCAAGATTTTCAAAGCTTTTATATCTGATATCATTCTCATTGATTTCCAAAACTTTAGATTCAATCTTTTTTCCCTCTCTTGTTATAATAATATCTTGGGAAAATGCAAAAGATGTTATTAAGATGAATAATAAAAAAAGTGCGATTTTTTTCATGATAAAAGATTTAATTGATTAATGCTGCAAAGTAAGAAAAAAGATTCAAAAAAAATCGCACTTTTGTAGATAAATATTATTAATATGCAATTTGCTGATTTGCAAATAATTGAATATAAAAAAACTTGGAATAAGCAAGAAGCATTGTTTCAAAAAATCATTCAAACGAAGCAAGAAGGAAAGGATACTCGTGATTTGGAAACTGTTTTTTTATGCGAACATCCGCATGTTTATACATTAGGGAAAAATGGACAAGTAAATAATCTGCTCATTAACGATGATTTTTTAAGAAAAATTAATGCTGTTTTTTATAAAATTGATAGAGGAGGGGATATTACATATCATGGACCCGGACAATTGGTGGGATATCCAATATTAGATTTGGAAAACCGCGGAGGTTCATTGAAAAACTATATTTTTAAAATGGAAGAAGCTATTATCCAAACGCTTGCACATTATAATATTTATGGAGACCGTTTGGAGGGTGCTACCGGTGTTTGGCTTGACGGCAATACACCGAACGCAAGGAAAATTTGTGCTATTGGGGTGCGCGCTTCGCATTTCGTTACAATGCACGGTTTTGCATTAAATGTAAGTACGGATTTAACATATTTTAATTACATTAATCCTTGTGGATTTGCAGATAAGGGCGTTACTTCCATGCAAAAAGAACTTGGAAAACCTGTAACTATGGAAGAGGTGAAAGATGTATTTAAGCATAAATTCCTTGCTATCAACACCGTTTTAAATCCTTAAACCTGAACCCTCTCTATCGCCTTTTTAATACGTCCTATTGTTTCTTCAATCCCAATAAAATCAATAATTTCAAACAAATCAGGACCTTTGGAATCGCCCACCAAAGCAAGACGCAAGCAGTTCATAATTTGTCCCATGTTTAATTGGTTTTCTTGAATAAATGTCACTACATTATTGTGTGCTGTAGTTTTATCAAAAGGCGAAATTGTGGTAAGAATTTCTACGATTTGTTTCAATTGTGCGGGTGTATCTTCTTTCCAGCGTTTTTTAACCACTTCAGAGTTATAGGTTTCAGGCGCCTGAAATAAGAATGCGCTTTGATTCCAAAAATCAGTAGTGAAATAAACACGCTCTTTTACTAAAGCTACTGCTTTTTCTATCTTTTCTATATTGAGATGAATATTTTTTCCGGCTAATTGTTGGGCGAAAATTTTTGCCAACTCTTCATCCGGTTTTTGTTGTATATAATAATGGTTAAACCACTTGGCCTTGTCTAAATCGAATTTAGCGCCGGATTTGCTTACTTTTTCCAACGAGAAACGTGCTATAAGTTGTTCCATGCTCATCACTTCCTCCTCAGTTCCGGGATTCCAGCCTAATAGCGCCAGAAAATTATTCACAGCTTCAGGCAAATAACCGCTTTCGCGATAACCGGAGGAGATTTCGCCGGTTGCCGGATCTTTCCATTGCAGCGGAAAGACAGGAAATCCGAGCCGGTCCCCGTCACGTTTGCTCAACTTCCCGTTTCCGTCGGGTTTGAGAAGCAAAGGCAGATGCGCAAATTGCGGCGCCTGCCATTCAAAAGCCTTATAGAGCATTACGTGTAAAGGCGCTGAAGGCAACCATTCCTCGCCACGAATAACGTGCGTAATTTCCATTAAATGATCGTCTACTACATTGGCTAAATGATAAGTAGGAAATCCATCAGACTTAAAAAGCACTTTATCATCTAACAATTGCGAATTTATCTTCACATCTCCGCGAATAAGATCGTGAATGTGAATTTCCGTGTTTTCAGGATATTTGAAGCGAATTACATAACTCCCCTGTAGTTTTTTTGTTATTTCTTCCGAAGACAAGGTTAATGAATTACACATTGTGTTTCGTGTAGTTACGTCATATTGAAACGTTTTCTTTTCAGTTTCAGCTTCTTTGCGTTTTGCTTCTAAGATTTCCGGTGTATCAAACGCATAATACGCCCATCCTTTTTCAATTAACTCATCGGCGTATTTTTTATAAATATGCATCCGTTCTGATTGTTTATAAGGTGCATGTTTTCCGCCTACATGCACACCTTCATCGAAAGTGATTCCTAACCATTTAAAGGATTCAATAATATACTCTTCGGCGCCGGGTACAAAGCGAGTTTGATCTGTGTCTTCAATACGAAGGAGGAGGTTTCCGCCATGTTGTTTGGCAAATAGATAATTATACAAACATGTACGAACACCGCCAATATGTAGCGGGCCTGTGGGGCTGGGTGCAAAACGAACACGAACCATTTTTAATTAGAATTAGGTCTATACTCTGTCCAAGGTCTAAATCCTAAATGACCGGTTTTAGGTCCTCTGATTAATTCAAGCTCAGAAGCCGGTGTAATAGCAAGGCGAACAGTGTTTCCATCTTTCTCCAGAGTTTTGACCCTTGAAGATAGAAACCCAAAAGCTAATCCATCCTCAGAAGTTTCCATATTTGTGTATATGGTATTTATTTGTGCAAAACTACCGGTGGGTTGGTTTGAAACCAAAAAGTTGATCATACTTTCACCTGCCGCCCAACCTTCTATTTCAATACATGAGCCATTTTTACCGGGAAGACCTACAAAACGTATTACATCATCATTAGTTCTTAGCTGTGCAGCAATATCATCATAAAAAGTGTATGCAAAGTCTTTCATAAAGTCTCCAACACCATTGACTTGAAACCTTTCGCCTGTCCGCGGAGTAATATTCTTAACAACCCTGTCAATTTTCACTACTTCATTTGTTCTTTTATCTACTTCAAAATAAACGAAATTTACATGAATTTCATATCCGGAAGCATGTTTTGCCTTAGAAAATGAGACTACGCCTTTTGGTGGATTGGCTAACATATCAATCATTCCGGATGAGGTTATTTTAAAGTCATCTACAATAGGAGTTTGACCTTCGGTTACTTGTCCGGTAATTTTATTGGTGATAATAATCTTATAAGACATGTCTTTTAAAATAGGTTCTGGGGTATAGTATATAATTCTTTCATCACCATAATAAAAAGTTCCCGCATCTCTTGGAAAATCGTGCGTGTACCCCAGTCGAATATTTGGACGTAATGTTCTTCTACCGTCCTTATATTCTTGCAAAACAACATTAATATCGTCGTAATAATAAATGCTATCGGGATTTTGAGCATTAATAAATGCACCACCCGACTCATTAGACTGAAACCCTTTATAAATTTTAACATATTGAACAGAATCCTGATAGTTTAAAATTCCGTAAACTACAGTAACATCTTTATAAGGTGCATTTAAACTAAAGTCGGGTTCACAAGCAGTGAACAAATAAACTAAGCATGCAGTAAGTAGTAAATAACTGTGTCTCATTATTTTTGTATTTTTTATTTTCATATATAAATTACCCCGTCTTTCGGATACTCCTTTAAAATTTGAAGGAGATTATTTTGTCATTCCGAGTGTAGCGAGGAGCCTCATTCCTACCATCTCATCGCCTCCGGGTCTCTAACCCACTTTGGACCCATTCTTCTTCCTTCTCTATCGTAATGATTGTTTTCTATATATTTTTCATTAAAAGAATATATTAATCTGAATGTTAGTGTATTGTGAAAAGGTCTCCTAGTTATCGAACCTTCACGATTAGGGCTTGTAGAATCGTAGAATCGTCTTTCTTTTCCAAAGGGCGCCATTGAGTATTGAAAACGAAAGTTAAACTTTAGAGCTTTATAAATCGGAACTCTCACATCAACAATTACCCCCCAGTCATTTTTTTTATACCTCCCCGGATCACTTGCTTGGTCTATTCGTCTCGCTCCCCTAGTATTAAAGGTTGAGTCTAGTCTACGAAAATCGTGCTGTATTTCTCGAATATACACTAATCGCGCCCAGGTTACTCCTACCCCTATGCCAAACTTTGATTTTGGATCTTCAAAATGCACTAATAACGGAAGTTCAAGGTAATCTGTGCGTAAATTGTAGAAAAATTTCATATTTTCCTCAGGATACCTTGGATCAATAAATGCTGTATCTCCAATGGCAATCCTGACGCCATTGGGAGCAGGGTATCTTTTCTGCGCTCCCTTTTGAGTATATAAAAGTTCCATTGTCAATGAAAAACGCTGTCTCTCATCTAACATTAATTTCACATAAGGACCTCCGTTGAATCCTACTTTATTATATCCAAAAATCTCATCCCCATCTACCTGAGTAGCGTTTATCCCGGCAGCAATTCCACCAATGAAACGTTGAGCGGAAGCAGAAGGTAGAAAGCAGAAAAAGAGAAAACAATAAAGAAGAAAGGAGAAAGGAGAAAAGGAAGATGGAGGAACATCCCCTTCAAATTTTGAAGGGGTGCCCGAAGGGCAGGGTAGTTTATGTAAAAAATGAAATCTTATATTCATTGGTTTGCTTTTTACGGAATAACAACAGGAAATTGATGGTTAAACTCCATTCTATAAGGTTCACCGATAATATTGGTTAGAAAATCAACATATTGATCTGAAAATTGAAACTCGTTTGCGTTATAATAAGGGTGCGGAAGCGGAAAGTTTCCAATATTTCCCATTTCGATCGCATCAGTGTGAAATTCTTCTAATTCGTTATAGGGAACGAGATCGCGCATCACCGGCATTTTTCCGTAATCTTCTCTTAATAAGAGGTCTACAACTTTATCCGCTAATGTTGAGGTTAACCTTCTATCATACTCATAACATCTTCCAGAGCGTGGAATGTAACCTGAAATTTGCCCACGTGCTTCAATGCCTAACTTTTTATTAATTTCCGAAGCAATAACGCCGCTTATGCCCCCAAAACGCGGATGTCCGTATTCGTCTAAGTCAGAGCTGGCATATACCATTTCAATTTCACCTTTTTCATCGCTGTACCAACGTACTCCTTCTGAAACGGCAACAATTAAACTGCGCTTAGGATTTGCCATATAGCTTTCTTTTACTTTTTCAAAGAAGAAATCTTTACGTTCCTTCGTAATTACTACTTCGGGAATGAGCGCTATTTGTGCGCCACCGAACATAGCGGAGCCTGTAAGCCAACCGGCATCGCGTCCCATGACTTCCAGCACCATAATACGTTGGTGAGACTCGTTTGTGGTGTGCAACTTAGCAGTGAGCTTCTTTATTTGCATGGCGCCCGATGCAAATCCGGGACATAATACGACTTCGTGCTCATTGCCTTGATATTGATGCATGGTGCGCGTACGCAAATCATTATCAATAGTTTTTGGAAAACCGATCACAGGAATGCCGTAAAGTTCATACATCTGTTTGGCTGCACCGTTTGTATCGTCACCACCAATTGTTACAAGTACATCAATTTTGTATCGTTCAATGTTGCGCAAGATTTGCTCCGACCGGTCTTCTTTATTTTTTTTACTTGGAAACGGATTGGTTCTGCTTGACAACAAAGCTGTTCCGCCATAAATTCCATTGTAAGGAATATTTGTTAAATCCACAATATCGCCATCGCCGAGCAAACCTTTCCAACCGCGAAGCACACCATATACTTTGAAACCCAGCATAGAAGCACGATTCCTAACGGCTTCAATACTTGAATTAATTGCCGGTGTATCACCACCACCCGACAGAATGGCTAGAGTTTTTCCCGTAAAAAGTTTCTCTTTTTTCATAAGTTTTTTGCGTTTTGACAAATAATCGGCAAATATAGAAAATTCTTTCTATGTTGTTTATTTAAGCAAGTTCATGAGATACTGTCCATATCCGCTTTTTAAAAGAGGTTGGGCAATTTTTTCTAATTGTTCTGCATTAATAAATCCTTTACGATATGCCACTTCTTCCATACAACCTATTTTTAGTCCTTGCCTGTCTTCGATTACTTGTACAAATTGCGTTGCATCAATCAATGACTTAAAAGTTCCCGTGTCCAACCAGGCGGTGCCTCTATTCATTTTACACACCTTCAATTTATTATGTTCTAAATAATAACGGTTGACATCCGTAATTTCATACTCTCCGCGGGCGCTCGGCTGAATGTTTTTAGCTACCTCCACTACGGAATTGTCATAAAAATACAGTCCGGGTACGGCATAATTAGATTTGGGTTGTTTCGGTTTTTCTTCTATGCTCACTGCATTCATATTTTCGTCGAATTCTACTACACCGTATCTTTCGGGGTCTGAAACATGATAAGCAAATACAACTCCGCCTTCAGGATCATTATTTTGCGCTAAATTATCTTCAAAATCGGCGCTATAAAAAATGTTGTCGCCCAAAATCAAAGAAGCTTTGTCGTTTCCGATAAAATCGGCACCCAACACAAATGCCTGTGCTAATCCATTGGGAATATGTTGTATTTTGTATTCAAACCGACATCCTAAGCCTGCTCCGTTACCTAATAATCGCTCAAAATGAGGCAAATCTTCAGGTGTTGAGATAATTAAAATTTCACGAATACCTGCTTGCATAAGCGTAGAGATTGGGTAATAAATCATCGGCTTATCGTATATGGGCATTAGTTGCTTGCTCATTGCCAATGTGATAGGATGTAAACGGGTGCCGGCGCCTCCGGCTAAAACGATGCCTTTCATTTGTTTAAAGATTAAGGTTTAGAGATTAATTTAAAGACTATTCACGTCATTATGCTTTTAATTATGGCGCAAAAATAAGTTTTTTTCATCGCTATTATTATTTACGGTTTATTCTAAATAACCGTATAACCTCCCCAATCCACAGCACTAATGAGGTAACGCCTATAATAATTATCCAATCCGTGCGGTGTAGTGGTGTTACGTTGAACATTTTGCCGCCGAAAGTAACAATAAGCCACTGTCCGGCGATAATTAATAAAGCAACTATTAAGAAAATTTTGCTGTTACCGAGCGACATAAATGCCGATTTTCCGGTCATAAATGCTTTGGCATTAAACATATTCCAAAACTGTAACATCACGAAAATGGTAAAGAACAATGAGAGTTCGTAGGGTGATAACCCATTGCCTGCGCTGAAGTTAAAAAAGCTGCGCCCGAAATCTGTAAAGTTGAATTGTGTAAGCGAGGTAATATCCGCTTGTTTGAAATATTGTACCAATCCGAACAATAAGACAACAAATACGATGCCGACACCTAAGATGCTTTTTGCCATTGCCCGGGTAATAATATGGTCGGTGATTTTTCGAGGTTTGTTGCACATCACCTTTTCATTGGGCGGCAATGAAGCCAGCGCCAATGCGGCAAAAGTATCCATAATCAGGTTTACCCATAATATTTGCGTAATTGTCAATGGCGATTCCGTGCCAAGAAATGCGCCAATTAACACAATTAAACAGGCGGCTACGTTAATCGTTAATTGAAATATAATGAAACGTTGAATATTTTGATACAGTGAACGCCCCCACATCACTGCCCTTGAAATACTACTGAACGAGTCGTCGAGAATTGTAATGTCGCTGGCTTCTTTGGCAACGGAAGTGCCGTCACCCATTGAAAGCCCCACTTGCGCTGCTTTCAGCGCTGGTGCGTCGTTGGTACCATCGCCCGTTACAGCCACCACCTGGTTTTTGCTTTGCAGAAGTTGCACCAACCGTTGTTTGTCCATTGGGCGGGCACGTGACAATATTTTCAAACTCAAAATCCTGTTTAATAAGGATTCATCGCTCATTGCTGTAAACTCCGCTCCGGTAAGATGATGGGCTTCGGGTTCGTTTTCTTGCCACAAGCCAATTTGCCTGCCAATTTCCTTTGCGGTTGCCGGCGTGTCGCCTGTAACAATTTTCACGTCAATGCCGGCATGAAGGCATGTTGCTATGGCTCCGGGAGCTTCCTCGCGAATGGGATCGGAAATGGCAACAATGCCCAAAAGCGTTAATTCAACATTATCCAACTTTCCGTCTTTAATGCGGTTCTCATCGTCTTCAATGATTTGATAGGCAAAACCTAACGTTCGCATTGCTTTATTTTGATAGCCAAGTAGTTGTGCGTGTATTACATTCTCCTCTACAGGTGTTTCTTTACACAAATCAAGAATGATTTCCGGTGCACCTTTCACATACAATACCTTTTTTCGGAGTAAAGGCGACTGAACTATAGTTGCCATATACTTACGTTCGGTAGAAAACGTGAGTTGCTCAATAACTTCCGCATTTTCACGCAAAGGCAAATAATCAATATTGTTTTCGTGCAACCAAAGCAACAAAGCGCCTTCACTTGGATTTCCCAATGGTTTAACATTGCTTTTATCCGAAAAATCAAGAAATGCCGTAGAGTTAACGGCAATGCCCTCAAATATAATATCTGAGCTGTGATTTGCTTGATTCTCATGATTTTTATTACCAATAGAATCATTATAATCATAAAAATCATAGTTCCAGATTTTCATTTTGTTTTGTGTCAATGTGCCAGTTTTGTCGGTACATATAACGGTTGTAGCGCCCATTGTCTCACAGGCGTGCATTTTACGCACAAGATTATTGGTGGCTAACATGCGTTTCATACTCAGCGCCAAACTGAGTGTTACACTCATGGGCAATCCTTCCGGTATGGAAACAACAATAAGCGTAACGGCTAACATAATGCTATTGAGTGTATAACTTCCGAAAGCCAGCCAATTATCTACGTAAAACCCACCTGCTGCAATAAAATAGCTGATGAAGCGCCCCAAGATAAGGAGGGCAGCTACGGAGTAGCTTGCTTTGGTAATTAAGCCGGCAAGTTTAGCCAGCTGCCGGTTGAGCGGCGTTACGACTTTATTATCAATTTGTGCACCTACATACACTTTACCATATTCGGTAGCGTCGCCTATTTTCAACACCCTCATCATGCCGTGTCCATCGGCAATTGTTGTTCCTTTCAGTGCGTAATTAGACGGATAGGTGGCATCTTTTGCAAAATCCGCAGGGTTCGTTGTCTTTTTGGCAACCGGCTCACCGGTAAGCGTCGATTCGTTGATTTGCAAGGAAACTGCTTCCAATAACTCGCCATCGGCGGGTACTTCTTCGCCGGCTTCTAAAATAACGATATCACCCACCACTAATTCTTTTCTGGAAACTTGGCAAATATTTTCGTTACGAATTACTTTAACAAGCGTGTCGTCATTGATTTGGTTTAACGCTTCGAACTTTTTGTTGGCGCTCAATTCAAAAAAGAAACCTACCGCAGTTGCCAACAATACGGCAACCAAAATACCCACAGGTTCAAGAAAGATATTTAGTGTGGCATATCCCGAAAAAAACTCATAACTGGCTACACATATTGATAAAAACAACGCTACCAATAAAATAACAATAATGGGGTCTGTGAATTTCCTCAAAAACTCTTTCCATAACGGTTCTTTCTTGGGCGGTGTTAAAATGTTTTCACCGTGCTGTTTGCGGCTTTCAAGAACTTGTGCATTGGTTAAACCAGCGTAGTGATGATTGGTTTGCATAGCTATCAGGATTACTTTCGGCAAAAATAATAAAAACAAAGGATACGGAAATTGTCGGTACGAAATCTACACAGGTGTATGTGCTGCATCTACACTAGTGCAGGTTTTGCATCTACGCTTATGTAGATTTTGTACCGACAATTTAATGCCAAAAGTACTCTTATCTTTGTGTCCAGAATTACTTAGGAAGTCCAGGCAATGCTATAAATGAAAAATAGCCCACTCGAAAGCAGGCTATTGACAATATATTTAAACTATTCAGTGCGGTGATGTTTCCAATGCTCTTCAATTGATTCTTCTATCCCTTTTTCATATTCATCAATAGGAATAAAATCTTCATAAATTCCTGGTAGTACATTTATTCCAATTATCTTTTTATTCTCAATTTGAAATCTCACCATTTCTAGACCATCTTTTGATTCTCTATCACAGAAAAAATAACTTGCTATTATTCGGTTTTGATTATCTAATTTATATGAAAAAACAGAAAACTTATCTATTCTATTTTTTTGAGTTTGAACAAAAGCTGCAATGTATTTACATTCCCAAAGCAATTTATCAATATCTCTATCAATAATCAAATCATTATCTATTAATCGTTTTTCATCAGAAGTATCAATATAGTTGCGAAAAGTAAAAATGGTATCTGTACATTCTTTGGCTTTATTAACTACTGAACATAATGAAAACCTTTCACTGTAATAAAAATCCTCAAGTGCCTGTGAAAAGCAAATAGAGTTTAACCCCATTATTAAAATCAAACAAATTTTTAGTTTCATCATAGTATTTTTTAGAATGTTACCAAAAGAGATGTAATGGAGTGAGATAGCTACGTGGAAAATAACCCAATCTATTATAAAGATTAGGTTTATGCATGCCGGCATTCATATAAACGTTATAACTGTATCTGTTTGCGGCTGCTTCAGACCATGTAGCATTGCGACTCAACCCAAAGGCACCAGCATGAAAAGCATGAATAATTTCATGTCCTGCAATTGCACGAAAATCAACAATGTTACCAAATGTAACGTTGGGTGATATATGCATTTGATAAGTAGAAGGTTTTCCTAAAATTCCTCTAAAATTACCAGCAGACAATGTGCCATCTGGTTTCATGTAATATTGACTTTGAGTTAATCCGTAATCAGATGGCGGTTTTGTAGTAAGTGTCCCATTATCTAACGTACCGGCTTTATAACCAAATTCTGAATTCATTCTGTCAGCCAAAGCTATATCCCCAGCATCGGCAAAATGTTCATTGTAGATTTTAGCATTTTCAAGAGCCTGTTGATATGTTAAGTCTGACGTTCCCGAAATTGCAAAGTTTTGTGAAAACGATCCATCCCAAAAATTAGCTCCATTCATTGCAGCATTAATTCCACCAATAAGCCCACCTGTAACACCACCAATCACTCCGCCAATCACTCCGGATTTAAGTCCATTGAATAACCCCTGCCCAAAGCTTCCCCCTTGCATCCAAGTGTTGCCTGCGCCGGTAATAAAGCCTCCAGTAACACCGGCTGCCGCACCTGCCCCCATTCCTCCTATAAAACCGGTTACACTTATTGCACCGGCTGCAGCAAAGCCTGCCGCACCTGCTAATCCCCCTGCTAATGCACCTATCCCTGCATATGCAAAAAATGAACCGGCAGACGTTATATTATCTGCATTCACAGCCACATTTATCATTGCGCCAATAAAAGCGCCAATAACTATGGGTATCCATATTAATTCGCCCGATGGGTCAGTATATAACAATGGATTATTTCGTGCATAAGTATACCTGTTAAAGTCCTGCGTAAAGCTACTGTTTGCCACATATTTATCCGGTGAGAAAAACCTTGCAATCACGGGGTCGTACAGCCTCCCGTTCATGTTGATAATCCTGAGGTCAGGAT